>Ga0070667_100000316_pt1 | contig 54130 bp, 52 predicted proteins | sample KBSS33metaG_FD_64659 | JGI IMG/M metagenome (GOLD analysis project Ga0070667, IMG submission 64659) | Switchgrass rhizosphere microbial communities from Kellogg Biological Station, Michigan, USA - KBS S3-3 metaG | ecosystem: Host-associated > Plants > Roots > Rhizosphere > Soil ...
GGTCCGAGACCTCCGCATCGGTCTTGGCGAGCAGGCCGCGCGGACCCACCCGACGGGTGGTGCCGAGCAGATGGGCGTGGAAGTGGCGGGCACGCCCCTCCCGTCGATCGTGCAGCGCGACATCGATGGCATTGCCGTACCGGTCGGCGAGAGTTTGCGCGAAGCGATAGACCACCTCGCGCCGCTGCGGCGGTGTCATCTGCTGCGGCAGGATCATCATATAGTCGCGTGCCACTCTGGAATCATGCCGATCCTCGGCGAATTCGGCGGTATTCCAGAGCGCGTAGGGGTCTTTGGCCCACTCAAAGGCCGGATCGGTTACCGCGGCCTGCGGCAGCACGATACCGCTGTCGCGCACATCCTCGCGCCAACCCCATTTGTAGTACTCGCCGGTGCGCTCATTCCAAAGATCGCGCCCGCCGCGGTAAGCCGCGCAATACACCGCATCGCCGCCGCGCGAGCCGCGCGTAATGCTGCGAATTCTCATGGGCGATCACATTGCGCTTGCCGCGCCATCCGGCCGGCGGAAAGTCACCGCCTCGCCGATGTGCAGTCCCGAGACGCACGGCTTTCCTTCCAGGTCCGCAATGGTGCGAGCGACCCGCAAAAGCCGCTGATAAGCGCGTGCCGACAGATCGAACCGGTTGACGATCTGCTCGGCCAGCGCCAAACCGCGGGCATCCGGGGCGCAATATCGGTCGACGTCGGCAGGGTTCAGGTGCGCGTTGCACGAACGCTGTCGGTCAACCTGGATCTGCCGGGCATGCGCCACCCGCCGCGCCACCTCGGCGCTGGTCTCGGCGGGCGCTGTCGCCTGGCTCAAACAGGCCGCCGCGACACGATTGACTCTCACCTGCAGGTCCAACCGATCCATGAGCGCTCCGGAAATCCGCGACTGGTAGCGTTGCAGCTGACTGTCCGGACAGCGGCAACGCGGCGTGCCGTCTCCCAGATAGCCGCAGGGGCAGGAGTTCATGGTTGCGACCAGTTGGAAACGCGCTGGAAAATCGACCTGATCGTAGATGCGCGATACGCAAATCGTGCCGGTTTCGAGGGGCTCGCGCAGGCTCTCGATGACGCGACGGTCGAACTCCGGCAGCTCATCCAGGAACAGCACGCCATTGTGGGCCAGCGAGATCTCGCCCGGTTTGGGATGCGTGCCGCCTCCGGTAAGGGCGATCGCCGGAGTGGTGTGGTGGGGCGCGCGAAACGGTCGCTGTGCCCACTGCGATACGCGAAAACCGCGCGAGCTCACCGAGGCAATCGCCGCGGTCTCCATCGCCTCCTCGCGCGTCATGGGCGGGAGGATGCCGGGCAAACGATGCGCCAGCATGCTTTTGCCCGTCCCCGGCGGTCCGACCAACAGAATACTGTGGGAGCCAGCCGCGGCAATCTCCAACGCGCGGCGGGCATGTCCCTGAGCACGTACATCCGCAAGATCCGGATAGGGCGTGACAGCGGCATGGTCGAACACGCCATTGCACTGAACGAAGGACAGCGGCGTGCCGCCCTGCAGATGGCGGTACACCTCAAGCAGATGGGCGGCACCTGCGATTTCGGCCTGCGCAACCAGTGCAGCCTCGGCGAAATTGTCCCGCGGAACCACCGCGCGATGCCGGGCCTGAGCCGCCTGGCAGATGGCGGGCAGCACGCCATAGATGGGCTTGATGGCACCGCTCAAAGACAGCTCGCCAAAGAATTCGCAGCCGTCGAGCCCCTCGGCCGCGATCTGCTGCGAGGCCGCGAGCACACCGAGCGCGATTGGCAAATCAAAACGACCACCCTCCTTCGGAATGTCCGCCGGCGCGAGATTGACGGTGATGCGGCCATTTGGGAAAGACAGCTTCGCGGTGGTGATGGCCGAGCGCACCCGATCCTTGCTCTCCCTGACTGCCCCCTCTGGCATGCCGACGATGGACATGACTGGCAGGCCCGGGGACAAATGGACTTCGACCCACACTTGAGGGGCGTTGGCGCCGAACGAGGCGCGAGTCAGCACGGTAGCGAGCATGTGTGAGCTCATGGGAGATGCCCGAGCCCTTCGTTATGGTGCGATTTTCCGGTCGATCGCACCGCTGAAAGCCGTCGAAACGATGTGCGGGTCGTGCTCATACTTCGCCCGCACAACCACGAGGTGGCGTAATGAAAATCCGCAATTGGCCGAAAAACGAGCGTCCCCGGGAGAGACTGCTGACTCAAGGTCCCGGTGTACTCTCGGACGCGGAGCTGCTGGCCATTATCATCGGCTCGGGCCAGCGCGGCCGCTCGGCGGTGGCGATGGGACACGATCTGCTGCACGAGTTCGGCTCGCTGCGTAACTTCCTCACTGCCGACCGCAAACGCTGCCTCAAGCAGGTGGGTATCGGGCCAGCACGACTCGCCATGCTGTGGGCGGCGTTGGAGCTCGGACGGCGTCTCCACCTCGATGTGCTGCGGACCGGACCGGGGGTGCACGACACCCACGCCACCAGCGTCTTCCTGCTGACGCAGCTGCGCGATCGCCCGTACGAGGTCTTTTGCTGTCTGTACCTGGACCGGCGCCACCGCGTCATCGCCTTCGAGGAATTGTTTCGCGGCACCCTCGATACGGCCAATGTCCATGCCCGCGAGGTGGTCCGTCAGGCGCTGACGCACAATGCCGCCTCGGTGATCTTCGCGCACAATCACCCTTCCGGCACCGCCGAGCCCAGCCAAGCGGACCGGCTCGTCACCCGCCAGCTCAAGGAATCGCTCGCGCTGGTGAGCGTGAAGGTACTCGATCATCTCATCGTCGGCGATAGCCAATGCACTTCATTCAGCGAGCGCGGTCTGCTGTAACGATTCGCCATCATGCTGCACTGCAGCATGCACTAATCGCCCGCGAGCCGGTCGCAGCGGCGTACGGCGCCGCCGCGGCAGAGCCAGGCGGCGATCGCCGCAGCCGCAGCTCGACAGGTCGATGCATGTCAGGTCGGTCACATAAAGCCGGTGACACTGCCGGCACGTGCTGAGCGCCACCCCCTCCTTCGCGGTCAGGGCCTTGAGCAGCAGCCACGCGTGCTCGAAGGACAGCCGCGACACCGGATAGAGCATGCGGTGAATCTCGTAGGCCCGGCAAAAAGTCTCCGCGCGCCGCAGTGAGCTTGGCGCCGGTGAGATCGGGAGGCACTCCTCATCGGCCGCGACAAGCCCCACGATGTAGAAGAAACAGGCCAGTGTGGAGGCTTCGAAGCGCAGCGCCGATGAGCGTAGGAAAAAACCGGCATGCCGGGGCACCCGGATGCTCGTGCGGTAGGTGGAGGGCCCCGGGGAACGCTGCCGTGTGTAGGAGCGATAGAGTTTGCGCAGGCGGTCGTCGGTCAGCCCTGTCCACGAGCGGATGGTGCGCGTGCGGGCGCCATGCCTCAGCATGCGCATCGCCAGGTCGAAACGCAGTCGGTCGCGGTTGTAACGATCTTCAGAAACTCGCACAGGCCTCTCCTTGCTTGCGAAAGAGTATATCCGGGTATATAAATATTTGGGAAAATTTTCCCAAATCCAGAAAGGACTCCCATGGCGCCGCAGCACCCCGAGCAACTCGCGTTGGCTATCGAAGGGAACTGGCAGGTAAGCCCGGCCATCGATCCCGGGTTGCTCGAACGGTTGTACGAAATCAACCTCATGTACCTTGACTTCCTGGCCCGCGACCCGCCCTGCCATGCGGAAGTCCGCGCGGAAGTAGAGAGCAGCCGGTATGCGGCGGCGCAGAATCGACTGGCTCAAGAGCTGGAAGGACTGGCCCTCGACTCGCGGCTGATACTCGCGCGCTGCCCCTTCTCGCTGTTCACCGCCCGCTTTCACGACGGGCGGTTCTGGGGCGCACAGCTCCGCCCCAGCGCCGTCCGCGATTCGGCGCCAGCCTTCGTCCGGTCCCGCAGGGCCGACTCCGCCGCGACGGCATTTGCCGATCTCGCGCTCTTTTACGCCTGGCATGTGGTACAGGCGAACCCGCTGGCCGCTCGCGTGCTCCTCGGCATGGTCGAGCCGACACAAGCGGCCTTCAGGCAGCTGCCATTGCTGCACATCCAGCAGTTGGCGCGGGAGCACCCCGACCTGGTGATGCCGCGATGGGTGGAGCGGCTGCCTTTCTGGCGCGGGCTCCTGTCGCTGGCTCACCGCGGCATTGAAGAGCGCCTCATCGACATGCGGTCTCTGGGCATCCAGATGATCGCCGCGGAGCTAGCCGCGAACGATTCGGTGACATAGAGCACCGCTGGACGGTGACCCGGCGCAAATCACCAGCCCTCATCCCCACCGGGCTTGCGGCTGCGTGCCACCTCGGCCTGCATCCGCTGATATTCCTCCATGACTTCCTCGGCGACGCTAGCCGACTCACCGTTCAAACCCGTCTCCTCCACATCCTGTCTGGCCATGACCCGATCCAGGAGTTCCGACCACCCGGCGTCGCGGGGGAGGCTCTCAACCAGGGCGTGAGCACGGTGCTTGAAACTTGAGTTGGAACGGTTCATGGCGTCTCCTGCGCAGTGGGAAGGGGGAAAGGGCTGCGAGGGATCTTAATGGGCGGTGTTTTCCGTAAAAGTGGGTTTCAGCGGTGCGTTTGCACGGAAAACTGATGCAAAAACGCCCAACCATTGATGCCAGCGGGTTTTTTTCGCGGTTGGGTTGGGGGAAAATGCCGGGGGTGGCCGAGGCTGATGGGCTGGTCTTCCAGGAAACGGAAAGGAGAGTGCCACAAGAGAACGGGTGTCTTCAGCGATCACCGCCTGATGATATTCCGCTGAAGGATCTGCTCAACGCTCCTCAGCTTTTTCTTGCTTCGCTTTTCGCCGCTTGCGAATGTTCTCGTTCAAAGCCGCATCGTCACGTCTCGTTACGGATAACGAACGGTCGTTTGCGTTTTTCTTGATCTGACCAACTAAGTCGCGCGTCATGGTCGCAGGCAGCAGACCGTAAGCCAGCTTGCCTCCCGGCACAGAGCGAATGTCGGGGCCAGGCCACACGAAGCGGTTGAGCTCCGTTGTGAGAATCCACGATTTATCCTCATCGAGACCGAGGCGTTTCTTCGTGACGTGGGGAATCTCCATTGCACGCTCGGGCTTTTGTGGCGGGGTATGGGTGACGGGCGAAACATACACTTCGGTCTCACCGTATTCATTCTGCTCGGTGTGAACGATCGTGCACGGCCGATCCTTGAGACCCTCTTCCCGGCCTGCTTTTGCCTCATCCCACCACAGATAGGCGTAGCGGATGACGAGCCCTATTTCGGGCTTGAACTCATCCACGAGATTTAGCGCTTATATTCGCGATTGAACTTCGATGCAGCCGCAGGAATAGGTACAGTGCCGAGCGCGTCGACAACGCGCCCAGGGAGTTGCGATACGTGCATGGCTTTGGGTTCGTAGCGACGCAATCGAAAGTAGTCGGCTGCTGCGAGCAGCACTACGTCGTCGCGCCCATGGTTGGTGACCACTACAGGCTCGCGCTGTGCCAGCGCGCGGTAGCGCCCAAATTCGCGTGTGAAATCGCCCGATGTCACCTTGGCCATGCAAAACCTCTTCGAGACTTCGTGGATATCCTATCACGCTAAATCATGTTATTTCCAGAAAATACATGAATTACGTGAAAATGCGTGCTCCGACGCCGGCTAAAACCTTGCACGGAGCCATTCAGTGCGCAGCGCTTCCAGACCGCACTCTGCTAAAGTCCCGCCCGGCCCCGGCCACAAGAGAACGGAATGTCGGAAGCGGTCGCCACTTGGTGGTATTTCCTTTGTATGACGGCTGTCATCAACATGGCCGCCTGGACCCTGTCCGCCCGGGCGCTGCGGCGCCGCCACGGCACCCTCACCGCCGAATCCTACCGCGCTTGCCGCCTGCAGCTGCTCCTCTCCGCCCTCTACGTATTCGGTTGCGCCTTCCGCTCCGCCCTGCCTGTCTACGACATCCCGCGGATGGGCCTGGTCGACTCCTGGCTGTCCAGCGTCATCGTGGGACGATCGGTGGCCACCCTCGCCGAGCTCAGCTTCGCCGTCCAGTGGGCTCTGATACTGCACGGCATCGGCCAAACAGTGGGCAGCTCCTTCGCCAGAGGGGCATCCTGGGTCATCGTTCCACTGATCGCCATCGCAGAGTGCTGCTCCTGGTATGCGGTGCTGACCACCTCAAATCTCGGTCATGTCTTCGAGAACTCGCTCTGGGGTCTGTCTGCGGCACTGGGAGTCGCAAGCCTCATGTCGATCGGGCTGCGCTCGCCCGCGAGCCGGCCGCGTGCATTTCCGGCTTGGTGCGTGGCCGGCATCGGCTTCGTAGCGTTCATCTTTCTCCTCGATGTTCCCATGTACTGGTCGCGATGGCGGTCCGACGAGGCTCACGGAAAGCACTATCTCACCCTTAGCCAGGGTCTGCACGATGTTGCCACGCGGCGGGTGATCTCCTTCCGCTGGGAGGATTGGAAGAGCGAGGTGGTGTGGATGTCGCTCTATTTCAGTGTGGGGGTCTGGGTTAGCATCTCGCTCATTCGCGTGCCACGCAAAGCACGACCGGCTTCCGCACCCCCATGACCGACCTCGCCGTCATTACCGGCACGACTCACGGCATTGGGCGCGTCACCGCACGCGAGCTTGCCAAGGCCGGCCGCACGGTGGTCATGCTCTGCCGTAATGCGGCCGCCGCCGCGGAGGTGCGCGATGAGATCGTGGCGCAGATACCGCAGGCCGCCATTCATATCGTCCCCTGCGACCTTGCCTCGCTGACCTCGGTGTGCCGCAGCGCGCAGATCGTGCGGCGCGACTTCGGACCCATCGCCCTGCTCATCAACAATGCGGGACGCGTCAGCACCCGCCATCGCATGTCCGAGGATGGCTTCGAGCTCACCTTCGCCACCAATCACCTGGGGCCCTTTCTCCTCACCGAGTTGCTGCTCGAACGTATGACCCCGCAGGGACGCATCGTCAACGTCTCCTCGCGGGCGCATTTCAAGGGACGTCTCGAGCTCGATGGAATCACGGACCCCAAAGCGCGCTACAGCAGCATGGCAGCCTATGCCCAGTCGAAACTGGCCAACGTGCTGCACACTTTTGCGCTGGCACGACGCCTGTCCGGCACATCGATCACCGTGAACTGCCTGCATCCTGGCGTGGTGGCCAGCAACCTTTTGCCGCGATGGCTGCGGCTCATCAAGCCGCTGCTGTCACCGGTGATCTTCGATGTGGAACGCGGGTCGCGCACCACGCTGTATCTGGCGCTTGCGAATGAAGTAGCCGGCATCAGTGGCCGCTACTTCGACGAGAATCAGCTCCCGCAGCCGGCGTCGGCGCTCGCCAACGATGTCGAGCTGCAGGAGCTGTTGTGGCGCAAGAGCGAGGGATGGGTGGGCCTACCTTAAGCGAAGTGGCCTCTCAATGGCTTCCGCCGAGAAGCCGCGTCACCCCGAGATTGACCACCGTCTTCTCTTCCTGCTCGCCATTCAGCCCCGACTGCGTCAGCGGAATCTGCGCCGCCGCGCGCAGCACCCAGCGGTGCCCGGCGTCGAATAGAATGCGTGGCGTTGCATAGAGCATCGACCCGCCCGTGTCGGGATCCGTCTCACCGGCGGCGCTGATCTCATCCTTGCCCGAATGGCGATAGTTGGCCTCCAGCACCGCATCCCAGCGTCCCCCGAGCTTGTGCTCGTAGGCCAGATTGGCGAGCCCAATGCGTCCGTAGCGATAGCCGAACTCGTTGCGTCCGGTTAAGCGGTACTGCACCGAAGCAAACAGCGCCGAGCGCGGATTGAGCTGGTAGGAGCCGGCCAGGCCGCCGAACCAATCGGTGGAACCTGTGCCGGGCTGCGCATGCTCATCGAGCCGCTCGCCGTCCCGGCTTACGTTGTTGCGACCCCAATCGGTTTTTATTCCTCCCACGGCATACACGCTGGTCCGCATGCCCACATCGCCCGCGAATGGCGATGACCACAGACGCACCTGACCATAGAGCTCAGGATCGGCCAGGCCTGAGGTGTCCGTACGCTCGATATCCCCGCCCCCGGACTCCGTCAGCTCGCGCTCGCTGTACGGCACCCGCGCGAACAGGCTCAACCGGTCCGACACCCCATAAGCCAGCAGTGCCGTGGTGCGCTGCTCGCGCAGCTTGTCGAGATCGTTGTTGGCGGCACTTCCCTGGGTCTTCTCGACCTCATCCCAGTCCAGCGCCACCCGTAGACCGGTCTGCGCCACGCCCTCCTTGCCGAGAGCATTGAAAGTCGGATCACCGCAGCGACAGATCGAGCAACTGAAAGCGGGCGCCGCGCACACCATGGCGCAGGCGCCGGCCCATTTTTTTAAATTCATTCTGAAACTCCACGAAATAATGACCACCGCCGCAGCGGTGAGCTGAATCGACTGATTCGACGGATTCAGGCGTTCGTGGGTGGCCCGCGCGGAGATTGCGTGCGTAGGATGGGAGGAAGGAAAACCTCGAGGCTCGACTTCGCGAGCGGCTGCCGGTCGACGGTGACGATGAAAGTGGCAGCGGACGATGCGGCACTCGGCAGGCCAGTGCCGCTCGAGGCATAGGGACAGGGATCGGAGTGATGAGCGCCGTGGCCATGATGGTGTGCATGCGGATCGGCGGCAGCCGCAATGAATGTGGCGGCATCGACGGTGCCGGGGCACAGCGACATTTCCAGCGCGCCATCCGTCCCCACCATGGGCATGAAACCCACGGGAATCAGTGCGCGGCAGAGCAACGCTGGTAGCAAAGCCACCATGAGCCACGAAATATTGCGCTGCGCCATCCGATTCATCGCAGCAGCACTCTACCTTTTTGGCTCTCATTCGTCATTTTTGTGAATTCATGTTGCGTATGACCCTGTTTAAGGTGAGCATCGGGCCCCAGGATGCAAGTTGCGCTGCTTCGGCCTTTGTATTGGCCAACCTGGTTTGGGGTCGGCTGCTTGCGGCTGATCGAACGCCTCCCTTTCCCCACCATGATGCGCGTGGGCTGCTTTCTCGGACAGCTCGCACGACGCCTGCCCCTGCGCTATACCCGCATCGCCCGCCGCAACATGGAGCTGTGCCTGCCGGAGCTGTCCGCGGGACAACGCGAACAGCTCCTGCAACGCCACTTCGACTGCCTCGGCATGTGCCTGTGCGAGTCGGCCATGAGCTGGTGGAGCAGCGACAAACGCATTGGCGAGCTCTCCCAGGTGGAGGGTCTCGAGCATCTCAAGAGCGCGTTGAACGCCGGCAATGGCGTCATTCTGCTGACTTCGCATTTCACCACGCTTGAGATCAGCGCGCGGATTTTGAACGCCACCACCCCCATCAATGTGCTGTACCGCCCGCCGAAGAACGAAGTGCTGGCGCAGACGGCGCACCGCTGCCGCGATAGCCACGGCAATCGTGAGGGACGGGCGATACAGCGCGACGATGTGCGGGCCATGGTGCGAGCCCTGCGCTCCAATGAGATCGTGTGGTACGCGCCCGATCAGAGCTATCGCAAGAAGGGCGCGGAGATGGTGCCGTTCTTTGGGATTCCGGCCGCGACCAACACCTTTACCTCACGGCTGGCGAGCATGACGGGAGCTGCGGTGCTGCTGTTCTCGCACGAGCGCCTGCCGGGCTCGGCAGGGTGGCGGGTAGCCATTCACCCGGCGCTGGAGTCGTTTCCCAGCCAGGACGCGGTGGCCGATACCGAGCGGTTTCACCAGTTCATCGAGGCGGAGGTGCGGCGCATTCCAGAGCAGTACTGGTGGATTCACCGACGCTTCAAGGGCCTGAGCCAGGACTATCCGGACTATTACGGCGCGAAGGCCGCCGCCGCTTCATCCATCAAGGCCGCGGCACCTATTTCCGCCTAGACGGCGTCACATCCACCGACAGCGCGAACGTGCGCCGCTCGCCGCCCTGCAGCGCGCCCACATTGACCACCTGGCGCGCCACCTCTTCCCCCTTCTCGTTCTTCACCGAGATGACCACGCAGTACTCCAGCGGGTCCTCATTGGCCGGATGCTGGATCTTCCCCTCGACCTTGAACGCCGAGCGCGACGCGGCCTGCTTCTGCGCTTCCGAATCAAAGCGCAGGTGATGCTGGCAGCCCGGGCAGACGCTGGCGCTCTCGAGAATGATGGCCTTGCAATGCGGGCAGGTCCGGGTCCTGCCTGCCATGGCCGGCCGGACCGCGCTCATTGAGCGGTGCCGTAACCTTTGGAGTCACTCAGGGACTTCTTGGCGTCGTCTTCCCAACCGAACTCCACCTGCCCGCGCATACGCGAGCCGGCGGCCACGGTCAGAGAGCCGGCCTTGACGTCCCCGGTGATCACCCCGCCGTCGAGCAACTCCACCTTCTTGGCGTTCTCGATATTGCCCTTGAGCTCCCCCGCCACGGTGATCACGCTGGCCTTGACCTGGCCGTCGAGATTGGCGCCCGAGTCGATGGTCAGGTTGCCGTCGACATGCACGTCTCCCTTGAATCGCCCGGCGATGCGCACATGGCCCGAGCCCACGATCTTGCCTTCGATGGTCAGATCCGAGGCAATGACGGACTCTTTCATTTCTTTGCCCTCCTTACGGACTGCTCCGCTTGTGGGCTGCGGGTTTAAGGGGGCCACGTTGCTACGTTCCGGCTCGCGCGCAAAGGGGTCCTTCGCCGGGCCGCCTGTACTGGGTGTGGCGGTGCTGGTGGGTAACGGATTCGAGTCCTTCCAAAGTGCCATGGGCAAGCCCCCAAAGTGGATGAAGTCGTGGAAGGTACGCGCCTAGATCGTTTTCCTCAAGGCTCCCAGTAGCACATTGAAATCGCAGCCCTTGGTGACAAACTCGGCCGCCCCCCGCCGCTTGCACTCCCGGGCCGCCTCATCGCTGTGCGCCAGCCCGCTGAATACGACAATGCGCAGGTCCGGTAGCTGCGCGGCCAGCTGGTCGATGAGCTGCAGGCCGCTGCCGCCCTGCAGCGTCAGGTCGAGCACCAGCGCGTCGGCGGAGGAGTCTCGGGCGGTGGACAGCACCTCGTTGGCGCTGGCAATACGCCCCACGCAGTGCATATCCGGCTCCGAGTCGATGAGATGCTCCATGATCTCGCTCAGGTCCGAGTGGTTCTCGGCGATGAGGACGCGCAGCGGCTTGGTTTCCATAAGCATCGGCGTGGCTTAGCAAGCCCCGTGCCTAGCCATCGACCAGCCTCAGCACCTCTGCGGTCTTCTCCCGCATTAGGGCCTCGTTGCCGCGCGACTCGACGTTCAGGCGCACCAGCGGCTCGGTGTTCGAGCCGCGCAGGTTGAAGCGCCAGTCGGCGAACTCCATCGACAGACCGTCGGTAAAATCCACCGCCAGGGCCTGCCTCTCGTATTGCCTCTGCGCGCGTGCCAATACCACTTTCGCATCCCCCGCGAGCTTACGGTTGATCTCGCCGCTCGCCGGAAAGAGCCGCATGCGCTCGCCCACCAGCTGCGAGAGCGTGAGACCCCGCTCGATCATCACCTGAAGGACCAGCAGCCAGGTGATCATGCCGCTGTCGCAGTAGGCGAAGTTGCGGAAATAATGATGGGCGCTCATCTCCCCGCCGTAGGCCGCATCCACCTCGCGCATTTTCTGCTTGATGAAGGCATGACCCGATTTGCACAGCACCGGGGTGCCGCCGTGCTTCTCGACGATGTCGATGGTATTCCAGGTGAGCCGCGGGTCGTGCACGATGCGCGCGCCCGGCTCGCGCTTGAGAAAGGCCTCGGCCAGCAGGCCCACCAGATAGTAGCCCTCGATGAAGGTGCCGTGCTCATCGAAGAAAAAGCAGCGGTCGTAGTCGCCGTCCCAGGCGAGACCAATGTCAGCGCCGCTTAAGCGGATCGCCTCTGCGGTGGACGCACGGTTCTCCTCCAGCATGGGATTGGGCACCCCGTTGGGGAAGGTGCCGTCGGCCTCGAAGTGCACCTTGACGAACTCGAAGGGCAGGTGCGGCGCAAGCTGCTCGATGATGGCGCCGGCGCCGCCGTTGCCCGGGTTGACCACGACTTTAAGCTTGCGCAGCTTCGAACGGTCGACATAGCTCAACAAATGCTCGATGTATTTCTTGCGCACATCGAGCTTGCGCTCGGTGCCGGGCTTGTCGGCGATGGGCGGCAGATGCCCCGACTCGATCATGGCCTGCATGTCCTTGAGGCCGGTGTCGCCGCTCACGGGCCGGGAGCCCTCGCGCACGAACTTCATGCCGTTGTAGTCGGGGGGATTGTGACTGGCGGTGACCATGATGCCGCCGTCGAGTGCTTCGAAAGCCGTGGCGAAATAAATCCCCTCGGTGCCCCAGAGGCCGATATCGAGCACATCGCAGCCGGACTCGGTAATACCGCGCTTCAGCGCCGAGGCGAGCTGGGGGCTCGAGAGGCGGATGTCGTAGCCCACCGCCACTCTCTTCGGCTTCACGAAGGTGACGAAGGCACGGCCGATATCGTAAGCCAGGGGCTCGTTGATCTCATCGGGAATGCGGCCACGGACGTCGTAGGCCTTGAAAGAGGTCAATTTCACGGGTTCGGTGCTCCTGCGCAGAGGCCTAAGAATAGCAGGTGTATCATGGAGGCCCCATTTGCGAGGACCCTTTCGATGCAGCGAACGATGCTCCAGGCCAAGCTTCACGGCGCCCGCCTCACACACGCCGACCTCCATTATGAAGGCTCTTGCGGCATCGATGCGGCCTTGCTCGAGCTCTCGGGTATCCTCCCGTCGCAATACCTCGAGATTTACAACATCACGAACGGCGAGCGCTTCACGACGTATGCGCTAACGGCGCCGCGGGGAAGCGGTGAAATCTCGCTCAACGGCGCGGCGGCGCGGCGGGCGGCGGTGGGGGACTCGCTGATCATCTGCACGTATGCGCTGTACGAAGAACGCGAGCTGGCGCAGTACAAGCCAACGATCGTGATTCTCGATGAGCGCAATCGCCCCAAAGTGAAATAATCCGACCTACTTCGTGCGCCCGTACTTGTCCTCAAAGCGCACGATATCATCCTCCCCCAGATAAGACCCCGACTGCACCTCGATCATGTGCAGCGGGATTTTGCCCGGATTCTCGATGCGATGCCGTGTGCCGATGGGAATGTACGTGGACTGGTTCTCCTCCAGCAGAAACACCTCATCACCGCGCGTGATGCGCGCCGTGCCCGACACCACGATCCAGTGCTCGGCGCGGTGATGATGCATCTGCAGCGACATCTCGGCGCCCGGCTTGACGGACAGCGTCTTCACCTGAAAGCGCGGCCCATTGGCGATGCTGTCGTAGCTTCCCCAGGGGCGAAACACCTCGCGGTGCAGCGAGTGCTCGTAGCGGCCCAAATCCTTTAACCGCGCGACCAACTTCTTGACATCCTGTACCCGCGCTTTCGGCGCCACCAGCACGGCATCCTTGGTCTCGACCACCACGTGATCCTTCAGACCCACGGCGGCCACGAGACGGCTTTCCGAGTACAGGTACGAGCCCGCCGAATCCTCTACCAGCACATCGCCCCGCGTCACATTGCCCTGGCTGTCCGCATCGCTGGCTTCGTGCAGGGAGGACCAGGAGCCCACATCGCTCCAGCCCGCATCAAGCGGGACCACCACTGCATCCGCGGTCTTTTCCATCACGGCGTAGTCGATGGAGTCGCTGGGGCAGGCTTCGAAGGTTTTAGGATCGATGCGTGTGAAATCGAGATCCGCCTTCGCGGCCTCGAGAGCCGCGCTGCAGGCGCTGGCGATGGCAGGCGCGAAGCGCTTCAATTCCTCAAGATAGCGGCGGGCGCGGAACATGAACATGCCGCTGTTCCAGTAGTGATCGCCCGAGGCCAGGAACCCTTGTGCCTTCTCCAGATCGGGTTTTTCCACGAACTGGGTGATCCGGTACGTGGCGCCGTCCTGGGCACCGCGCTGGATGTAGCCGTAGCCCGTCTCCGGGGCCTTCGGCACGATCCCGAAGGTGACCAGCTTGCCAGCCTGCGCCGCCGGCAGCGCCGCTCGCACGGCCTTCTGAAAGGCGGGAACGTCGCGGATCACATGATCGGCTGGCAGCACCAGCAGCACGGGATCGGCACCCCCCGACTCGACGGTGGCCGCCAACGCCGCGAGCGCAATGGCCGGGGCGGTATTGCGACCGAAGGGCTCGAGCAGGATGGCCAGCGGGTCGATCTTGAGCTGCCGCAGCTGCTCAGCCACCAGGAAGCGGTGGGCCTCGTTGCAGACCACCACCGCCCCCCCCGTCTGCAGGCCTGTGAGACGCAAGGCGGTCTCCTGCAGCATGGTACGCTCGCCGGTCAGAGCCAGCAGCTGCTTCGGATAGAGCTCGCGAGACAGCGGCCAGAGCCGAGTGCCGGCGCCGCCGGAGAGGATAACGGGCAGCAGCAGGAAGGTCTCATTGGGCACGGGTCACCTTGCCGCGGCCGATCGCGTGATAGGTGAGGCCGAACCGTTCGACCATGGCCGGATCGTAGAGATTGCGGCCATCGAAGATCAACGGCGATTTAAGGCTTTCTTTCAGCCGGTCGAAGTCCGGGCTGCGAAATTCCTGCCACTCGGTGACGATGGCCAGGGCATCCGCCCCCCGCACCGCCTCATAGGCGTTCTTGCACAGCACCAGGTCGGGCCGATCGCCGTAAATGCGCTGGGCTTCGGCACCGGCCACCGGATCATAGGCGCGTACCTTGGCGCCCTCCTCCCACAGTGCCTCGATGACGGTGCGCGACGGTGCCTCGCGCATGTCGTCGGTATTGGGCTTGAAGGCCAGCCCCCAGATGGCAATGGTGCGGTCCTTGAGGCCCGAGGCGCCGAAATGCTGCTTGATCTTGCGCACCAGCAGTTGCTTCTGCCGCGCGTTCACCGACTCCACGGCATCGAGAATCTCAGGTTGATGCCCGAACTCGCGTGCCGAGCGGATCAGGGCCTGCACATCCTTCGGGAAACAGGAGCCGCCGTAGCCCGCGCCCGGGTAGATGAAGCTGTAGCCGATGCGCGGATCGGAGCCAATGCCCACGCGCACCTTTTCGATGTCGGCGCCGCAGCGCTCGGCGATGTTGGCGAGCTCGTTCATGAAGCTGATTTTGGTCGCGAGCATGGCGTTCGCCGCATACTTGGTGAGCTCCGAGGAGCGCACATCCATGACGATGAAGCGGTCGTGGTTACGGGTGAAGGGCTCGTAGAGGGCGCGCATCAGCTCCTGGGTGCGCGGATTCTCGGTGCCGATGACCACCCGGTCCGGCTTCATAAAATCCTGTACGGCGGCGCCCTCTTTCAGGAATTCGGGGTTCGAGACCACGTCGAACTCCACCGTGGCGCCACGCTTGGCCAGCGTGGTCTCGATCTCCCCGCGCACCTTGTCCGCCGTCCCCACGGGCACCGTCGACTTGGTGATGACAATGGTATAGCGGCTCATGTGCGTGGCGATGGTACGGGCCACGGCCAGCACGTAGCGCAGGTCCGCCGCGCCATCCTCATCGGGCGGCGTGCCCACCGCGATCACCTGGAATAGCCCGTGCTCCACGCCCTTGGTGGCGTCGGTGGTAAACGACAGCCGGCCGGCCTCCGCGTTGCGCTTGACCACCGCGTCAAGGCCAGGCTCGTGAATGGGGATCTCCCCGGCGTTCAGCCGCTCGATCTTTTTCGCGTCCACGTCGACGCAGAGCACATGGTTACCCGCTTCCGCAAGGCAGGCGCCGGTCACGAGACCGACATACCCGGAGCCGAAAATAGTGACGCGCATTTATGTCAAGTATTTTATCTATAGAAGAGCGCGCAGCCTATCCAAAGGAGGGGGCGCGCTCAAGGGAATAGCCCCGACCCCTGTAAGATCGCCCCCCTATGAAATCACAGACCCCCCTCACCGTGCATCTCATCGCCGCCGCCCGCCCCAATTTCATGAAAGTGGCGCCCCTTTACCATGCCCTGAAGCGCGAGGCCTGGTGCCGCCCGCAGATCGTGCATACGGGGCAGCATTACGATCCGAACATGTCGGATGCTTTTTTCGAGGATCTGGCCCTGCCCGCCCCGGATTACCACCTGGAGGTGGGCAGCGGCACCCATGCCGAGCAGACGGGGCGAGTCATGATCGCTTACGAGAAGGTCTGCTTCGAGCACCGTCCGGACTGGATCGTGGTGGTGGGCGATGTGAACTCCACGGCGGCCTGCGCCATGGTGGGCGCCAAGCTCTGCATTCCAGTGGTGCACCTGGAGGCCGGCCTGCGCAGCCGCGACCGGGCCATGCCGGAGGAGATCAATCGGCTGGTGACGGACGCCATCGCCGATGTGCTGTGGACGCCCTCCCCCGATGCGGATGAGAACCTGCTGCGCGAGGGCGTGCCGGCCGAGAAGATCGACTTCATCGGCAATGTGATGATCGACTCGTTCGAGATGCAGCGGGGGAAGATCGAGGGGGATGGGACGCGGGAGCGGATGGGGCTGAAGCCGCGCGAGTATGGCGTGGTGACGCTGCACCGGCCGTCGAATGTCGACCAGCGCGAGCCGCTCACTCTCCTCGTCGAACAGCTGCAGCTGGCCTCGCGAGACCTACCGCTGGTGTTCGCGGTGCATCCGCGGACGCGCAAGAAGCTTGCGGAGTTTGGGTTGTGGGAGTCGCTGGCGGCCAATTCCCGTTTGAAGCTGACCGAGCCTTTAGGCTACGTGCAGTTCATGAATCTGGTCTACGGCGCGCGGCTCGCCATTACGGACTCCGGCGGGGTGCAGGAGGAGACCACCTACCTGGGCATCCCCTGTCTTACCCTGCGGGAGAATACGGAGCGGCCAGTGACGGTGACTGAAGGCTCGAACCGGCTTGCCAATGCGGAGAGCCTGCTGACGAATGTGAGGGATGCGTTGAGCGGGCGGTGGCAGACGGCGAAAAGGCCGGCGTTGTGGGATGGGAGAGCGGCGGGCAGAGCGGTTGAGAAATTGAGACAGCGCGCCGGACGCTGATCAGTTGGTGCGCGCCGGCGTTGGCATCGACACGGTACGCTATGATGTGCCATGACTGAAGCTCGCCCAAAAAAGGTTCTTGACTCAATGCCTGCGGGGACAATCTACACGTGTCCAATGCATCCGCAGGTTCGCCAAGTGGGACCTGGGCACTGCCCGATCTGCGGCATGACGCTCGAACCGGTGATGCCGACGCAGGATGAGGACAGCGGCACGCTGAGAGCTGTCCGCAAAAAGTTCTGGATTGCGAGCGCCCTTGCACTCCCCGCGGTACTCATCGCCATGCTGCCGCATGTTGCGGGAGTGGATATGAGTGTGGCGCTCGCGCGTACGCTGCGCACTTTGGAGATCGTCTTGTCCGCGCCGGTCGTATTGTGGGCGGCGCTCGACTATTACCGGCGCGGTTGGCTTGGCGTAGTCAATCGTGCGCCCAATATGTACACGTTGATTGGGCTCGGTGTCATCGTCGCCTCTCTCTACAGCCTCGCGGCGACCTTCTTCCCAGGACTTTTCCCGCCGGGGATGCGCAATGACCACGGTATGGTTGGCGTTTACTTCGAAGTCGCAGCGGCGATCGTTGCCTTGGTATTGCTGGGTGAGTGGCTGGAGCTGCGGGCGCGCGGGCGCACCAGCGCGGCGATCCGCCAACTTCTCGGTCTTGCACCCAAGATCGCTCATCGGCTGCGCGCGGATGGCACCGAAGAAGACGTGCCGCTCGGCCACGTGCAAGTAGGCGATCGCCTGCGCGTGCGGCCGGGCGAGAAGATCCCCGTCGATGGCCGTGTGATCGAAGGTCGCTCGAGCGTTGACGAGTCGATGTTGACGGGTGAGCCCATGCCGGTGGACAAAGGCCCCGATGACCGGATCGTCGGCGCCACGATCAATCAAACCGGCGCTTTGGTGGTGACTGCCGAGCGGGTTGGCGCTGAGAGCTTGCTCTCGCAAATCGTGGCGCTCGTGGCGCAAGCGCAGCGTTCCCGTGCGCCGCTGCAACGATTGGCCGACCGTGTCTCCGCAGGATTCGTACCTTCGGTCATCGTCATCAGCGTGCTGACCTTTCTGGCTTGGGGACTTCTTGGGCCGGAGCCCCGCCTTGCTTATGCGATCGTCAACGCTGTGGCGGTGCTCATCATCGCCTGCCCCTGTGCGCTGGGCCTGGCAACACCGATCTCGATCATGGTGGCGAGCGGACGCGGCGCCCAGATGGGTGTCCTCTTTCGAGATGCTCAAGCGATCGAAAGCTTAAGAGAGGTCGATACGCTCGTGCTCGATAAAACGGGTACGCTGACCTTGGGGCGTCCCATGCTGTACAAGGTCATCACTCTGAAGGACCATTCCGAGGCGGAAGTGCTCGGTCTGGCAGCAGGGTTGGATCGATCGAGCGAGCATCCCGTCGCACGCGCGATCGTCACCGGCGCTGAAGCACGCGGGACACCCCCGATCGAGGTGAACGATTTTGAGTCCGTGACAGGGCAAGGTGTCCGAGGCACGGCGCGGGGAAGAAACCTGGCGCTGGGTAACACCGCTTTGATGGAATCCTCGGGTATTTCCACGGACCGTATTCGTCCTGAAGTTGAGCGTCTGCGACGCGAGGGGCACACGGTCATCTTTCTCGCTATCGACCGCGCGCTTGCCGGAGCGATTGCCGTAGGCGATAAGCTTAAAGACTCAACGCCCGCCGCCCTTCAGGCCTTGAAGGCAGATGGGCTCAAGCTCGTCATGCTCACGGGCGATAGCCGCACGACGGCCGAGGCGGTCGCAAAGCAGCTCGCTATCGACGAAGTCATTGCCGAGGTTCAACCGAAGGACAAAGCGGCGATCATTCAACGCCTGCAATCGAAAGGTCAGCGTGTCGCCATGGCGGGCGACGGGATCAATGATGCTCCTGCGTTGGCTAAAGCGGACGTCGGCATTGCCATGGGCACGGGCACTGACGTTGCCATGGAAAGCGCGCAGGTGACACTCGTGAAGGGAGACTTAAAGGGGATTGTTCGTGCGAGAGGATTGAGCCGCGCCACCGTTCACAATATCCGCGAGAATCTTTTCTTTGCGTTTGGTTACAACACACTGGGAATCCCTGTGGCCGCGGGGCTTTTGTACCCGTTTACCGGATGGTTGTTGAGCCCTCTGCTGGCGGCGCTGGCCATGAGCTTGTCCTCCGTCTCCGTGATCGGAAATGCGCTGCGATTAGGCGCATGGCGTGATCCAAGCACTTAAAGGGGGGCTGAAGCCCGATCGGCCGCCCTGCGGGCTACCTACCTCAAAAGGCGCTCGAGCGCAAGCATGAGCGGATCGGTGATGCCAGCCGCCGACAGCTTGCGTCACGGCAGCTTCAGGCGTCCAATGCGGCATGCTTCATAGTCTCAGCTTGAGTTCTCGGGAGGGTGTCATGTCTGCAGCAAAACCCCCGATCCGTGTACTCGTGGTGGATGATTATCCCGACTCTGCGGAAAGCGTAGCGGGATGGCTCGCACTCGATGGCTTTGAGACCCAGGTGGCCCACGATGGCGAGAGCGCGCTCATTCAAGCGAGCCTTTGGCATCCTCAAGTGTGCATCGTGGATCTGGGAATGCCCAAGCTCGACGGCTTTGGATTGGCCCAGCGCCTGCGCGAGGAATCCTGGGCCGACGGTACGGTGCTCATCGCCCATACCGGCTATACGGCCTCAGAGGTCAGGCATCGCGCCCTCCAGGCCGGCTTTGACCACTACCTCACCAAACCGGCCGAACCGCAAGAGTTCCTGCGGGTGATCGAAAATCGCGCGCGAGCGTAACAGACACCGGATCGGGGTCCCATGGATTCAAGAGCACCGCGCGCGATTCATCGGACAGTCTCGCCACACTTGCAGCGCTGACCAGGCGCAGCGCGGTCCACCAAAAGGGGCGGATCAGCCCCTGCCACATGTCCTGGTCCTCACGGTATTGCGCAATGGCAACGCCATTGGCCCGAAAGGTGGCGCCGGTGAAGGAGAACACTCCAATGGGGTCAGACACGCGCGAGGGATCGCGCGCAATGCCAAAGAGGAGACAACAGGCATCGGTCACACAGACGCGGGGGTAATACTTTCCGCGATGCTTCCAAGCTCCCTCAGTGTAGTGGGCAATCAACCCCTGCTCAAGCTGGCTCCAGAGCGCCCCGCCCGTCAGGCGCACCTCCGTCACGGTAAGCGTAGTTTGCGCTCGCCCAGCTTCATCCCCAAAGGTAATCTCAATCATCTTCGTGAACTTCCACGACCCAGGGCTGCTTTGCCTCGCAACAAATGTACCTGGCCCAGCGTTACGGTCCCTTGCCGATTCACCCCGGCGGTATCGTCCGCAAAAAAAAGCTGATAAGGTCATTTACTTTCGGCCTTACGCGCCACTTCGGCGCTTGGCATGTCCAGAAAATCGAGCGGAGACCCAGCATGTTACTGAGAACACGTGTCGCTATCGTCTGCATTGCGCCGCTGCTGCTCAGCACCGTGACGGCACAGGCGGCGAGTGGATCCGCCGAAGAGCAACTGGTCAGTGGGGTTAAGCAAGGCCCCTACGCCAAGATCGGACCCTGGCTCGGTAACTTGTACCAGGAGTTCCAGCAATCGGGGAACAAGAAAGCGTTCACTACGCGTAATCCCCTCATCAAGCTGAGCGCCGGGAACGTCGGTGTCGATCTGTATGCCAATGATCCAGTGGCCCTGCAGCGCAGTCTCTCCACTCTCGGGGCAACGAAAGTCACTGCGAAGGGTCCGCTCGTTTCGGCGCGGCTGCCGGTCGGGGCCCTCGGCGCCCTTGCGGCGCTTCCCTCACTAAAATTCGCCAGTCCGGTACTGGGCCGGGCACGAACGGCCTCACCAGGGAGCGTCGTGAGTCAGGGCGACGCCAGTCTCGGCGCCGCTCAGGTGCGCGCGACGACGGGCCTCGATGGGAGCGGCGTCACCGTTGGCGTTCTCTCGGACAGCTACCGATGCAATCCTCCGGCATTCGTACCCGGCGCGCCGACGTCTACGGCGCAGCAGGATGTAGCGACTCAAGATGTGCCGCCCAACGTCGATGTACTCGACAACGGCCCGTGTCCCAGCACCGATGAAGGGCGTGCCATCGTGCAAGTCATCCACGACGTCGCTCCGGGGGCGGCGCAGCAGTTTCACACCGCAAACAATAGTCTGCTCGATTTTGCGCAGGGCATCCTCGAGCTTCAAGAGGCCGGATCGAACCTGATCGTGGATGACTTCCTCTACTATACGGAGAACATGTTCTCCGACGGAATTCTCGCGCAGGCGGCGGATAGGGCGGTCGCACAGGGCGCGGCATATTTTTCCGCAGCCGGCAACGATGCCCGAAAATCATATGAGTCGATGTATCGCGAAGTGCCAGTCCCCACGAATGCCAGCGGCAATCTGAACGGCAAGGGCGCGCCATTCATGCTGAGCACTCACAACTTCGCAACGGGCGGCGGCGCGGACACGCTGCAGAAGATCCACGTGACGCCCGCGGATGGGCAGGCGGTCATCCTGTTCAGCTTCCAGTGGGACCAACCCTTTCTGTCCTCGACAACCTACGCGCATCTCACCGATCCGAGCAGCACATCGCAGCCGCGCGGTGCGACCGGCGATCTCGACCTGCTCATCTATGACGACAAAGGGGTGCTCGTGCCGCTGTGTCCGCCCGGTGTGTCGGTGGGCATCACCTGTCAGATCACCGGCACGCGCAATATCGGCGGCGACGCCGTTGACCTTGCGGCGCTGGTGGTCACCGGTCCGAAGAGCAAGACGGGCGATTTCTTCGTGAGGTTCGTGCGCGCAGCGGGAACGGCGCCGCAGCATGTCAAGTATGTGGCCCACGAGCTCGCCGGCACCATCGACATCGTCGACCACGATACGCAAAGCGGTACCGCCTACGGGCATGCCAATGCTCGCCACATTGCCTCGATCGGGGCCAGCGAGTGGTATCTCACCGCGAAGTTCGACCGTTATTTCTCGGCGCTGGTCCAGGACACGCCGGGCGCATGCATCCCCGCCTGCCTCGAGGATTTCTCCTCAGCCGGCGGAGTGCCGATTTATCTCGATCAGTACGGTCTGCCTCTCGGTGTGGCGGAGGTGCGCAAGACCCCCCGCGTCACCGGCCCGGACGGCGGTAACACCACGTTCTTCTATGCCGATAGCACCTTCGATGACGATGACGGCGACGGCTGCAATAGCCCACTTAACACCTTCATCACGCCCTGTCTGGACAATCCCGCCGACGAATGGCCGAATTTCTTTGGCACCTCGGCTGCAGCGCCGCATGTGGCCGGTGTCGCAGCGTTGATGTTACAGAAAAATCGCGCGCTGTCAGCCGCACAGATTTACGACATCCTGAGTAATACGGCCCAGGACATGAGGAAACGCGAGATCGAGGTTCGCCCGGGCCCCGGCAACTCCATCTTCTCACCCCTGCCGACAGGCTTTGACTTCGATTCCGGCTACGGCTTCGTTAATGCCGTCGCAGCGCTGGCGGCGACACCTCCGGGATCCTAGCTGTTCAGTGCAACGCCACGCCCCGACGGAAGTCGGTGCTATGTTGTACCTACGTTAGCACAGGTTTCAGGGGCCGCGTAGACGATGCGCCCAATCCCCGGCATAGGGCCACGGGATTCATCGGGCTGAAATATTGGGCACGTAAAGTTTTCGGATGGCCATACCCTGTGCCATCACGCGCAAAATCGGCGCGCCGCCTGCGCGGCCGGTTTATGTCACCCACAAGATCAATGGGAGAACTTTCGTGAAAACACTGCTTGCTTCCACCGCACTGCTGACCTGCGCGCTCGCCGCGGCGCTGCCCACCATGGCCGACGACGACGTGGACGCCCACTCGGGCAATCCCGTCACCCTGGCCGTCTATGGCGATGCGCCGTACGGCTGCAAAGCCCCCACCGCAGCGGCCGCCCCTGACGAATGTCCGGTCGGCTCCCCTTACGTGCCCGACAGCCCCAACGGTCCCAACCCCGGCGATCCGCGGCAGGTCCAGGCGACACCCGCCTTCATCGAGGCCGTCAATGGCGATGCCAAGGTGAGACTCGTGCTGCACGTGGGTGACATCCACTCGGGCAGCGGTTACTGCACCCTCGCCTACGATCAGACGATCTTCGATCTGTGGACACAGTTCAAGAACCCGCTCGTCTATACGCCCGGCGATAACGAGTGGACGGATTGCCAAAAGTCCAAGGAAGGCGGGGGTGTCAAGAACTCGGCCGGCGAATATGTGGATTACGCGGCGGGCCATCCCGTGGCAAACCTCGCGCTCGTCCGCTCGATGTTCTTCCCGGAGGCGGACGCAACCCTGGGCGACCACAAAAAACATGTGATCTCGCAGGCACAGGCCTATGACCCCGCGCATCCATCGGACGCCGAGTACATCGAGAACGTGATGTGGGAGCAGTCGCAGGTGCTGTTCGTGACGCTCAATATTCCCGGCGGTTCCAATAACGATGACGACCTGTGGAACACGGGCGCGTTCGGCACGGTGAAGTCGGCCCCACAGCTGCAGGAAGTCGCCCAGCGGACTGCGGCGGACTTGCGCTGGCTCGATGCCGCCTTTGCGCAGGCAAAGGCGGATGGCGCCAAAGCCGTTGTCATTGCCGAGCAGGCCGATATGTGGGACCTCGATGGCACGGGCCCCTCGCTCTCTCACATCGCCAACTACGAGCCGTTCATTGCAAAAATCAAGACACTGACCCAGGACTTCAAAAATCCGGTGCTGCTGATCAATGGCGATTCGCACAAGTACCGCTCGGATAATCCGTTGCAGGATAATGCGCCTTGCGTCATCGAGACGGGCGTGGGTACGAACACGGCCCCCTGTGCGGATGATGACTACGACACGCATCCGTACTACCCGGATGGGGTGTCGAACTTCCATCGACTGGTCGTCCACGGCAGCACCTTTCCGCTGCAGTACACGCGTCTGACGGTCAATCCGCGCGCCAGCAACCCCACAACGGCCACGAGCTTTGGTCCGTTCAGCTGGGAGCGCGTCATTCCCTAAGAGGCGGTACTACCCGTGATGTCCGGAATCTTCCGGGCAGGCAGATCGACGATGGCCGGATTGGCTTTGCGTCCCTTGGCGAGCGCCGCCGACCAGATCGACTCTGCGCTGCCGATTTTCCCCAACCGCTCGATGGCTTGAAGGAACACGTGGGTAGAGACGATATGCGCATTGCCGGGCAGTGCGCCGCTGTTGGAGCGCAGGAAAAAATCGTCCTCGGCAATCACCAGGCACGGGGGGCCGGGGGGCTCATCGATCAGTGAAGTGGCGTAGGAGACGATGCTCAACTCGCCCGCATTGTCGGGGATCTGAGGCGGCGGCGGCAGATTCATCTCGGCATAGACTTTGCGCACCTGGGCGCTTTCCTCGTACTTGCGGCGCTGCGCGTCGATGGCCTTCATCTGCTTGCCGTAGGAGGTTTCCTCGATTTCAATGCGGCCGGCATGTTTGCTCAGAAAATCGCAGATGCGCTGCGCATCCTCGAATTCGCGGTGGCGGCGGGTCGCTTCGAATTCGACGTAGTCCGTGAGCACGATGCGCACGTTGTCATCGAAGCACAGCAGCAGCTCGAGCGCGTCCGCCTGAGCCAGCGTGATCAACGGGCCGATATCGGGGATGACGATTTTGACCGGTGTCACGGTCGCGGGCGCAGCGTCTCGATGACCTGCCGGACCATCTGCGTATCCTCATCGCCGCTGACCACGGGCTTGTCGATGCCGGCCTCAGCCAGCGCATCGGTGAGCTCGCCAAACCAGATCATGCCGAGGAGCTTCATGGCCACGCTGCGGCTGACGACGCCTTGGGCGTAGCCGGCCAGGACCATGAGCCGGCCGACATCGGGAGCGAGGACGAATGCCGCGGGCTTTTTGTTGCGCTCGATCATCACGCTGTCGTTGCGGTCCTGCTCGAGGCCGTCGAATATCTCGGAGAGATGGGCTTTGGCGGTGGCTGAGGCAAGGGTTTTCATGGCGGTACCCGGAAATGGTCAATTGTAGGCATTATAGCCAATTTTCCACATTCTGACCAGACACAGGAGGAGCTCGCCCGCCCTCACGAGGCCCTACAATACCGCCATTGCACTTTATCGCGCATATCGAGCGCCTGAGACACCGCGCAAGGGCCTGAACTAAAGCTCGGCATTCCGGTGGTGCATCTGGAGGCGGGCTTGCAGTTCATCCGTCCGGAATGAGCGTCGGCGGTCGCGGAACCGGCTCAGGAAATGGCCACCGCGCGATATCCACCACCGTCAAGTTGTCCCGCGCGCCCAGGCCGAATGGATTCGAGGAAGCGCTGGCGTCTTCCGTCTGCGCCACGCCGGAAGCTGTGAAGGTGAGTACCCGACGCACTCGATACGGCGGCGGCAAAGAGAGAGTCACGTTTTGCGCCGGAACGTCGAGCGGATCGCCGGCGCCCACATTGGCTTTGGGATCGTAGCTCGGCTTCTCGATCCAGAGCACCAGCCGGTAAGAGCCGTCGGATTTGCGCAACAAGAGGCTTTGCACGTCCGCCGTATCTCCCGTCATCGAGACAGGCAAGGCCTCGGGTGGGCCTGGGTGGGGCATGTCGCCCATCTCGCGCATCAGGGCGCCGAGCTCGCGGAAAGCCGGCTTCTCATCGCCGTTCGCGGTGAGCAGACCGAAATCGCCGAAGCCGTCGGTGCCGTAATCCGCCAGCTGATAAATGAAGGTGCGGCGGATGCCGGCTTTCAAATGGAGCATAAGCATGCGGGCAATGTACTTGGCCTGCACCTCGGGCGTCACGTGCTTAGGCGCGCCGTTCGAGCCATAGCCAGACTCGGTGCAGATCACAGGCTTACCGCCTGAGATCTTGGCGGCATGACATAGGGCATAGGCGAGAGAACCATAACGCGCTCCTTCGCAGGGCGGCTTGCCTATTCCGCCGTAACCTGAGGTCGCCGGACCGTAGCTGCGGTAGTATTTGTGGAGATTGCCGAAATCGAGGTTGGCCTCCTCGCTGCCCAATTGCCCGTAGGGGTCGTTGCCGAGATCCGCCATCGACGGACCTATGATGGGATAGGAAGCTGTCGCCGGATTGCTCTTGACGTATTGCCTGAACGCCGGCATCCAGGCGCGCAGCGTCTCCACCCAGGCTTTGTTCTGCACATTGAGCTCGTTGGGCAGCTCGTATGCTTCGAAGGCGGGAGCGACGCGGGCCGGGAAGTCCTGCAGGAATTCCTTCGACGCTGAGAGACGGAAGATGAAAGTAACTCGAATACCGGCGCGGCCCAGTTCCCTGTAACGATCGGCCAGGTCGCCCTGAAAAAAACCTCCACGCTGATCCATTGCGCCGTCCCGGATATGCCTTATGCCGGCAGACAGCAGGCGATCCTTCATCAGCTCAAACTGCGTGCCGTAGAAACTGTCCGCATGTATGAGGTGAGTGTTCACTCCGACGGAATCGGTGAAATCGTAAGCCCGGAAAACGCGCGGCGACCCATCATCCGCAAATCCGGACAGGCTTGCGGCGAGCGCGCCGCACGCGGCGGCGACCATCGTCACCTTGCGCGGAACGTTCACACGGAGCCGCCACTCGTGGCTGGAGCGGATTCTCCCGCAGGGTTTGCCTGACGAGTCAATACCCACCTGTAAACGCTCTCCATTCGATCCAGCGATCTGCTCCAATCGAATTCCTGCACGACACGATTCCGATTGTAGATTCCCATGGACTTCTGCAGCTCCAAGCTCGACAGGATTTCGCCCAAGGCGCTCTGCAGCTGCTCGACGTCGCGCATCGGAACGATTCGTCCACCTGGCGGCTGCACGATATAGGGCGGGCCACCCGTATCAGTCGTGATTATGGGAACACCTGCAGCCATCGCCTCGAGCAGCGTCATTCCGAATGGCTCTCCGTATGAAGGCATGCAGTAAACGGAGTGGGACCGCATGATCCCAGCCACTGCGTCCCGCGGCGCCCGGCCTTGCAAGAAGATCCGTTGTCGAAATGGCGACAGCCTGATCCTCTGCTCGACCTGCGCTTCTTCCGCACCACTTCCCCATATTTCAAGGCGGCACTCGAGCATGGCGGCGGCCAGACGATCGAAGGCATCCAGCAATGTAAAGATTCCCTTCCAATATTCGAGATTGGCCAGGAAAAGAATCGATGGCTTATCCGGAATGCGGTTCCTCTGTTCGTATGCACGCGTGTCAATACCATGACTGATTACGTGTACGCGGGTTTTTCGAGCCCGATATGCAGCAATGCGTTCGATCGCTGCAGGACAGGTCACGATCAGGGCATCTGCCTGTCCCTGCTGAAGCCAGGCGAGGCCATCTCTGAGGAGCCGCGCCAGCCTGGACCCGCCGCGCGCCGGACGGCCCGGGCCGAACGCTTCAGCCGGCCAATGTCCGGAGTAAGGCCCCAGGACCAAGGGGACGCCCATTCCCAAAACGCTGAAGCTGAGCCCGGTATCCACCGGAGTGAACTGCTGTGCGATGTCGAAACGTATCGACTTGCTCAAATCCTTGAAAAGCTTACGCACAGCCCGGATATAAGAGATTCGTCCCAGCGCGCCCTGCCGGTGCGGGATGAGATACGTATGCAGCCGCGGCGGAATAGGACCTCTCATCTCCAGTCTCGGCACCGCGACGTGCACGGTGTGGCCCCGCTCTACCAGGCCTCGCAAATAATTGTAGACGATCCAGGCGGCACCGTTCGGCAAATGATCGGTGAGCATGTCGGAGGGATGAATGACGAAGATATTCAACTGCATACTCATATTGACGACCCCTATCTAGTCCTGATGGTCATGTCGGTCCCTCAATCGACGAAGCCATGCTGTCGATGGAAGTAGGCGGCGTCCGGGTCCAATGCCTTGACCCGCGTCGCGGGGACACCGGAGTAAAGTGAGAGTGGCTCATCGAAGCTACGAGCCAGACAGGAACCGGCTGCCAGAATCGAACAATCCGGCAATCGCGCGCCTTTCAGTACGATGCACCCAGTGCCGACGAAACAGTACCGTCCGATGCGCACCGGCGCGGATACCTGCCTGCCGGCCTTATAGTCGATCGCATGCGTGAGAATCTGTGACCTGGCACCGGCGACGATCGAGAACTCACCGATATGGACGGAGTTCGAGCAGTCTACGAAGTGCCGGGACGTCACAGCGGCATGCCGATCCAGCTTGAAGGTGGGGTGACGGTCGATTTCCGTACGGAAATGACGATCGTTCTGCAGAGGAAGACCGGACACCCAGTTGAAGTCGCCGATACTGGCGTGTGCCCCCATTTCCACGTCGCTGCCCTTAATGACGCAGAAATGGCCGATCCGGGACGCGGGCGCCATGCGCAATGAAGGACATCCGATGAGAGAAAGTCCAATGCGTGCATCCCGATCGATCGAGTACTTGCAGACGACTTGCAATAGCCAGCGTCGCATCCGCCAGGGAAACAGCAGCGAGACAGCGGATATGATCAGCGCCAGCCTCATGTTGACGGCTACCTCAGCGGCCGGCATGCCATTCTCGGATTCGCGGACGGCGGAGATGACGGATTTGTTCACGACGTCAGCGCCGCCTGCGGCGCGGTCAGGATGTTCTGCGCCGCCTTGAGCGCCGCGCCTACCACCTGGTCCATGTTGTAGTAGCGGTACTGCGCCAGACGGCCGACGAAAGTCACATTCCGCTCGGCCGTGGACAGCCGCTCGTATTGTTTGAATTGCGCCTCGTTCTCCGCCGTCGGGATCGGATAGTAAGGCTCCCCTTCGGCCTGCGGGTACTCGCGCACCACCGAAGTGCCGGAATGCTTCTGCCCGGTGGCATGCTTGAATTCCGTGCACCGCGTGAAGTCGAAGTCATTCGGATAGTTGATGGTCGCCACCGGCTGCAGAAACTCGCAATCGGCGATATGGCGGTGCTCGAAGCGCAGCGAACGGTAGGGCAGCCTGCCGAGCCGGTAGTCGAAATATTCATCGATGGCGCCCGTATATACGATGTACCGCCATTGCTCCCGATCCCGGATGCCGCGGAAATCGACATTGAGCTCTACGGAGATGTTGGGGTGAGACAGCAGGTTCGCGAACAGCACGTGGTAGCCATGCTTCGGCATCGCCTGGAAGCTGTCGGTGAAATAGCGGTCGTCGTCGTTGGTGCGCGTGGGAATGCGCGCGGCGACACCGGCGCTCAGTTGCGAGAGATCGAGCCCCCATTGTTTGCGCGTGTAGCCCCTGAAGAACTTCTCGCACAGGTCGTGCCCCACGCTGCTCAGCACCACATCTTCGCTGCTGCGTATCGGGGTACGCTCGACCCGTACGCTGTTGAGATAGCCCTCGACCTCCTGTTCCCGCAGATCGAGCCCATAGACTTTGTTGATGGTGGTGCGGTTGATGGGTATGGGCACCAGCTGCTCCTGCACTTGGGCCAGCACACGATGCTCGTAGGGACGCCACTCCGTGAAGCGCGACAGGTAATCGACGATACGCTGTGCATTGGTGTGGAACAGATGCGGTCCATAGGGATGGACGAGCACGCCGTACTCATCGAAACAGTCGTGGGCGTTGCCGCCGGCGTGCGGGCGGCGGTCTATCACTTTGACGCGCCACCCGGCGCTCGCAAGCCGCTCCGCGACCACACTGCCGGCGAAACCGGCACCGACGATCAGCGCATCGACTTCCTCATTCATTTTCATTCGTCAGTCACCGCTTCAGCCTGATGGAAATCGGGTACCAGCCCTTCCGCGGAGCCGGAAGAGGCAGCCTGCCTCAGCTCCTCAAGGGCATGTGTCAGCACCTGCCCGAGCTGCCGCCCGCCGCAGATGTCGCGCCGTATGCGTCTGACGTTCTCCAGCATCGCCTCGTACCGGAACTGCGGCAACTCGCCAAGCAAAGCCGGAACATCCAGCAACGATTCGACGAGGAGTCCGAGCTGCCGCTCTTCCACTTCTCGTGCCAGCGCCGAATGCCGCCAGCAGATGATGGGCGCACCGCTCGCCAGATACAGCGATGCTTTGTGAGGGCTATTGAGCTTCAAATAGTCTCCGGCTACGCCGCAGCAGCATGTGGCCTGCGGCCCATCCCAGACCAGCCCAAACACGCCCGCGGGGAAGGCAGGGGAGTCCGGCGGAAACTTTCCCGCGTAATCGACGCATGCCGGGAAGTCAGCCGCCGGATCGGGCCGGGCGCCGAAAACATGAACGCGGATTGGAAATTCCGGCGGCAGCTGATAGATGAATCCTGATTTTTCCGGTGCGAGATTGCCGGCGAAGACCACGTCGGTGCGCCAGTCGAGCGGGCGCTGCGGTGCGGCGGCCGGTTCGCTGATGAGATAGTCGAAGAAACCCAGGCAATAAATAGAATTCGTCAGACCCGCCTGCCGCAGCCACCGGCCCATCGCAGGATTGTGGCAGACGACGGCATCCGCGCTGCCGAGGAAAGCCAGCTCCGCTTGCAGCTCGTGCGCCCTCCTGGGGTCGTGCACGGCCTCGATGTCATGGATCAGGACGGCGACCGTTGCCCGCTTGAAACGGATGAGCGCGTGCAATGGACGCCTGATCTCGAAGGGCGGAGGGGATTGAATGACGATCAGGTTCTCACGCGCCAGCAGGGCCGCCGCGACGCGGCCCAGTGCCAGCGGAGCCCGCAACACCCGCTGTATGGAGGAGACGCTGCGGTCCATGCGCACCGGGAGGTAACCGTTTCTCTCCAGGATTGCATTGACGTCGTCGACTGCCTTGGAGCCGGCACTGAATGAGCGTGGCTGGATGATTTTGAAAAATCTCTTCCGCAATGATTTGCGTGGCCGCGATACCGTCATGAACTCACCCTCTTCACCGCAAATGCGTGCAGCCTGTGCATTCGTGGAGCAGACCGGATGGCCTGCCGCAACCCCTCCGTGAAAGGCCGCTCGACTGCGCGGTAGACGACGATTCCCACGGCCGCGGTGAAGAGCACGAGGACCGAAGTCGCCGGCAGTCGCGGCACGCCGAGGCTCTCTGTGAGCGGCCCCAGCAGTCTGGCGCACGGGGCGATGATGCAGAACTGTGACAGGTAGATCGAATAAGATGCATCACCCAACGAAAGCAACAGCTTCCGCGGCGCGAACCCATTAAGATTGATCGCAGCCAGTACCAACGAAGCCATGGGCAGACCCCAGGTGACAGGTCTGTTGAGTGTCGTGCAGTGGGGCCCGATGGCCAGAAATAGCAGCAGCGCCGCCGCCAGCAAAATCCAGGCGACCGGCTGTCGCAACGCAACCCCGTTCATGTACAGCATGCCGAGTGCAATGCCGAACAGAAACTCCAGCAGGATCGGAGCGGTATAGAAAGCGAGCAGTGACTGTGGGTGCAGCAGAAGCCCAAGGAGTACGGCGCCAAGCAGGACAGCGGCGATCATCCAGGGCCTGAAATTCCGTCTCAGCAACAGCGACAGCGTGACGATCGCGTAAAATGGCATCTCATAGTTCAACGTCCATCCCGGTATCACCAGCGGCCAGAACCGACCGTCGAACTTGGGGTGTGGCCACGCCACGAATGCATAGGATGCGATGACGTGCGCCGGATCGAAAGTTGCGCTGCGCATCAGTTTTGGCGCAAGCAGCACAATGACTACCACGAATGTGGTCACGAGCCAATACAGCGGAACGATGCGGACCAGACGCTTCAGCGCGAATCGGACTGGACTTTGATCCCGGGCTGCGGCAGTCACCCACATGATGAAGCCGCTGATCACGAAGAATAAATCGACCCCTGCAGCACCCAGCCTTGCGTATGGACTTATGACGCTCTCGCCATTGATTTGCGACAGCGAATGAAAAATGACAACTCCCAGCGCGGCGATTCCCCGTAACTGCTGTATAGGCTCGATGGTCTTGCGGGAAGCAGGCGCGGAATGAGGCCGAGAGCCATGCATCAATGAGCTACCCTTGGCCCGCACACTAGGCTTTGGCACCGGCTCTGCCGTCATGGGCCAATCACTGGCGATGGCGAGGCGTGCCGCCGCCTCATCAGCTGGTGAGCTCATGGGCCGGCTCTCCGTTTTCCCCTGAGATCGCCCGGCACCATGGCCGAGACACCAGTCACGTAGCGGTGCAGAATTTTCTTATCGACGGATGACAGGTCGTCGGGGTCGATGCTAGTCAGCACTAGACCCAGCGACGTCGCGCCCCGCTCGTGCAACAGACGGGCGCCGCGCCTGAGCTCGGCGATCGAAGTGTCACCGTCGCGCGCGACGAGCAATGTCTGGTCCACCAGCGGAACCAGAGTCAGGGCGTCCGAGACGATGCCGACCGGCGGGCTGTCGATGATGATGGCGTCATAGTGACGGCAGAGGCCGGCAAGCAGCTTGCGCAGCTCCGCGGTCGTCAGCAGGTCCAGTGCGCAGCTGGCGCCCCGCTCTGCAAGCAGCATGTCGAGCGGGGTTTTTTCGTCCCTGACAATGACCTCGGCGAGCGATGCGCGACCCTGCAGCATCGCAGCGACACCTTGCTGCGGAGGCTCGCGCCGCGCGAGCGCGCTGCCGCTGGGTTGTCGCAAATCGAGCTCCAGGAACAGGGTCCTGCGCTCTGCCCGAGCGATGGATCGCGCCAGGGACATGGCAACCAGCGACTTGCCCTGGCGCGGCAGGACCGATGTCACCAGACAGATTGTGCCCTCGCGGTTCTGCTGACGGTCGAGGACCGCGTCGCGCAGGAACCGCAGGCTCTCGATGTACAGCCGCGGGTCCTTGATCTGGATCACGCCGTCGACCCGTGAGGCATTGCTGAAGCGCGGGATCGCGGCGAGCGGCCGGATTCCCACAGCGTCCGCCACCGCTACCAGGCCCATCGAAGTCGATTTGCGCAGCTGCACGGCAATCGCCGCCAACATCCCCGCCAGCGCGGATCCCATCGCAGCAATCAGCAGCAGCAGCCCGGTCTTCGGATAGGACGGGCGGCCCGACGGCTCGGCCCGCGATACGATGGACGCGGCGGGTGCCACGAAGCCCTTCTCGGCGAGCAGGGTCTGGTAGCGGTTCAGCACTGTCTCGAAAACCGCCCGTTTGACCTGCGCCTGCGCAGTGAGCGCGGGCAGCCCCGCCGCGACGCGGTCCTGTTTGACTTTGCTCAAGGTCTCCGCGTCGACGGCACGGCTGAGATCGCTCACCTGCGCCTGCCATGCAGCGGCGCTGCTGGCCGCCTCGCTCTGCAGCCGTTGCAGCTGGTCGTTCAGCACATTGTTGATGCTGGCCAGCTCCTGCCGCTGTCTCACCAGCGCCGGGTGCTTGGAAGCGAGCCGCTTCTCGAGCGCCGCCAGGCTGGCTTGCGCATCGACCCGGCGTTGCAGCAGGCTCTGCAGCGCGCCGTCGTTGAGCAGAATGCCGGCATTCGCCGCGTCGCCGCCGGCGCGGATCTGACCGATTCCGGCCAGCATGGCGTTCTGTGTCGAGAGCTGGCGGCGCGCCTCGACCAGCTGAGTATTGAGCTGCGACAGGCGCTGCTCGACGATGGTCGCATCATTGGTGCTGACGATGTCGCTCTTCAGCCGGTATTGCTGTACTTCGGCGTCGGCGGCGCGCACCTCAGCCGCGCGCGCGTCCACTTCGCGCGCCAGCCATTCGATGGCTTTCTGCTGCGTCTCGTGCCGCCGTGTCGATTGCTGCAGCAGATAGGCTTCCGCGTGCGCGTTGGCGACGGCCGCAGCCTCGCGTGGATCCTCGGCGGTGAAGTCGATCTCGACCGTGTTGCTGCGGCCGTCGTTGAAGACGTAGAGCTGGTCCTGATACTGGCGAGTCACCTGGTCCAGCAGAATCTCCCGCGCGGACAGACCACTCTTAGCGGTTTTGTGGCCGCCCAGCCCCAAGCGCTTCGCCAGGCCGGGCTTCGGCTGAAATTCCGGCAGCTTCCACAATCGCAGGTGCTCGATGACGGCGCGGCTCAAACCGTCGCTCGACAGGATCGCCGTCTCGCTGCGGATGAAAAACGGATCGGTCATGGCCGTGACATGTCCCGCGGCCGGGTCCGTGAGCTCTTCCGCCGTAGGCGCGAGCAACACCACCGCCGCCGAGGTATACTGCGGTTGCAGTGAGAAAATATAGGCGGCCAGGGCGGCGAACAGCGGCGCCGCCACGGCCAGGGCCACCGCGCGGCGCAGCCGGACGGCTTGCAGAAGATATCTCAGACTGAGTTGTGACGGATCATTCATGTCAAAAGCGGCCGATCAGGGACAGGCTCAGCAGATGCCGCGCGAAGCTCGAGTCGATCGCGGCCGAGGTGCGGGTGGCGTAGTCGTATTCTGCGGCGAGCACATAGCGCCGCGACAGCATCCAAGTGGCGCCGGTCTCCGTCGAGAAAGTCCGTACGCTCTCCCGGATGATGTCGAACCGGTCTTCGATGATCCGGCCGCGGGCGTAGAGCTCCACGCTTCTACTGTAGGAATGAAGCACACCGAGCGTGCCGCTGGTGCGCACCTTGCCGAAGGCGCCCGTCACCCGCGTTGGCGCATCCTGGCGCTGCAGGTCGGCGCGTACGATGAGCAGACGGGTGGGATGCCAGGTGAGGCTGCCGCTCAGCGAGAGTCCTGAGATCTCACCCAGATCGCCTGCGAAGTGGCGCTGGAAATAACCGCCCGACAGCTCGAAGTCGGCGATGTCCGGAACATTCAGGCGCACGCCCGCCATTGCGCCCACAGTCTCCGCTGAGGCGGTGAACGGGCTCGCGAACCGGTAGTCATCCTCGCTGTAGTAGCCGCTGCCGATCCATGAGAAGCCGTTGTGCAGCTGGTATGCCGCACCCAGCTCACCGCGATAGCTGGCGCGGTCGCGGATTCTCTCGCTCGACTCTGCGAAGTCGAAACGCTGGCCGCTGACGGTGGAGCGCAGCGCCAGATGATTGAAGGTATGCGAGTAGCTCAGGCTGGCGCGCGACTCATCGTAAAAGCTCACGCTGCGGATATCCGGAGTCTCGACTTCGGCGCGCGACTCGAAGCGGCGCTGCGCGAGCACGGCACCCGAGAATTCGTTGCCCGAGCCGAGCAGCGTGTCGAGCGACGTGGAGACGCCATACTCCGTCGTATCCTGATCGTGCGCCTCCCTGAAACGGCGCGTCCGCGCGAAGCCGTCGCCCGCGAACTGCGATGCGCCGGGATCGTTCTCTAGGTGCAGCTGTCCTTCCAGGAGGGATAGCACCTGCGCGTCGCGCGCAGTGGGTGAGGCAAAGACATTCGAGTCATAAGCCACCGAGCCCGCAGCGCTCGGCAGCAGCCGCAAGGAGCCTGCCCGCACGCCGGCCTGCTCGTCCTGGAAGTCGATCGTCCCGCGATCGGCGTCGAAGTCCAGCGGCGACTGCTCACCGATGGCGTGCGGCCAGGCGCGTGGCACCGGCGCGGCGGCGGCCAGCATCGCCAGCGTGATCTGCCAGGTTGTTTGCGGGGGATATCGCATGAAGCAGCCGCTCAAAGGTGCCTTTCAAACACATAGACCACATCCCCGGGCAGCACGCGCGAGTCGCGCGCCGCGTGCCACTCGCGCGCCTGGCCCTGCTTCTGCCGGGTCACTGAAACCTCGTCTTCCGAAGCGCGATAGGTGAAGCCGCCCGCGATGGCTACGGCCGTCAGCACCGTCATGTTGGGAACGTAGGGATAGGAGCCGGGGGCTTTGACCTCTCCCAGAATGAAGAAAGGCCGGTACGCGCTCACGCTGACCGTCAGGTCCGGCGCTTTCAGTACATTGATCTTGAGCCGCTGGATGAGGCCCTGCTGGAAGCGCTCGATGCTCAGGCCCGCGGCCGGTACGCTGCCCACCAGGGGCATGGCGATCGCGCCGCTGTCGGAGACGCGGTATGACCCGCTGAGATCGGTATCGCCGAACACGACAATCTGCAGCGTGTCTCCCGCGCCCAGAATGTAGGGAGCCGCGTCATCGGATGATAGCGACGGCAGCCTGCTCACCGTGCTCGCGCAGGAGGCCAGCCACAGCGAAACAACGGCCATGAGGACAGAGCTCTTCAATGCAACCTCCCGAGTACATATTGGAAATCACCGCGGCTCGGGTAGAGCCGCGGCAGCGGCAATCTCAATATCCCTTTCATCGCGCCGAGCAGCAGCAGCCAGCGGACAGTGCCCGCGCCCAGCAGGCTGAGCGCGGCGCCCACGGCGCCGTAGCGCGGCACCAGCAGCAGCAGCGCGGCCACGGAGCAGCACAGCACCGCGGCCTGGATGGCCGAGACAATGCCCGGGCGGTTTCGTGACAGGAACAGCTGCACGGTCACCTGGCTGAGCACACCCAATGACGCTTCGATCACGAGCAGCTGGAAAATCGTATTGGCGGCCGTGAATTCCGGGCCGTAGGCAAGACCCAGCAGGAACGGGCCGGCAAGCCAGAAGATCCCGCAGCCGGCCACCAGACAGGCCGCGAGGAAGCGGTACGCATAGTCGTGGAGTCTGCTGGCCTCGGCGTCCGACTGAGCCGATAGATGGGAGAAAAACACCGAAACCACCGCGGGCTGCACGAACTGAATGACTCGTGAGAAGCTGAAAGCGACGGCATAGAAGCCCAGCTCGCTTGCGGACAGCAGGGGAATCAGCACCAGACGGTCGGAATACGTGGCGAGCGTGAACACCACGTCGGTGGTAGCCGCCCGCGCGGAATAGGACGTGAGCTGACGCAGCTCCAGCAAGCTGCCGCGCAACCGCGGACGCGCGACGCGCATGAATCGCGGCAACATCACCAGCACCGCCGCGCCGCTCGACAGCAGTAGCGCCATCGCGGCTTTGCGCGGCGTCAGCGTCGCGAAGATCACGATCGCGAGCAGAGCACTCAAATGGAACAGTTGCGGCAGCAGGTGCGTGAGGTTGCAGTACCAGTAACGCCCGGTGCCGGCGAAGGTCTGCTTGATCACGGCCTGCGAGCTGTTGATCCAGACATTGACCAGGCAGACTTGCGCAAAGAGGACAGTCGGCGCGGCATATCGGGTCATGAAGGCAGGCAGCAGCGCGCTGCCTATGGCAGTGACTCCCATCGAGCTCAACGCACCGAGCAATAAAGCCGCGCCGGCGATGGATCCGACGTTTTCGGGGCAGCGCCGCAGGCGGAATATCACCGCGCTCCCAAGGCCGGCCATCGCGAGCGTCGAGAGCACCGGTGGCCACAAGGTCACGGCGACATAGATGCCTCGGCCGGCCGGTCCGAGCATCCGTGCCGTGACAATACCCGTCGTCACGTTCATCGCGAGAATGAGTGCCTGCGCGCCGAAGGACCGAAATATCGCAAGCAGCGGCCGCTCGCCGCGCAGGATGCGCACGCTCCACTGCCACAGGCGCAGATGCACCGGCGGCGGCAGCGCGAGCTCATTGACAAGGCGGCTTCCCGGGACACTCATAGGCTTGCGACCGCCCGCAGAAAACCATGTGTCATGGCGGTGGCAGAGAATCTTTCCCGGGCGTTCGCCCTGGCTTTCTGCGCCACGTTCTTCGACCATTCCGGATCGTCGAGATAGCGGCGGATCGCCACCGCCAATGCCTCGTGGTCTTTGAGAGGCGTAAGCTGTCCGGTCTCGCTTGGCGTCACGATCTCGCGCGCCCCGCCGGCATCGCTCGCGATCACCGGAACACCGGCAAACATCGCTTCCGCGATTACCAGGCCGAACGGCTCAGGCGCCGTGGAGCAGTGCGCGACCACGTCACACGCCGCCATCAAAGTCATCGCATCCGGCACATGACCGGTAAAAACCACGCGTTGCGCTACGCCCAGCTCACGCGCCAGCTCCCTGAGCCGCTGCTCGTGCTCCTCTTCGCCGAACAGCGCTCCGCCGACGATCACCGCGTTGGCCTCGGGTACATGCGCCATGGCCCTGAGGAATATGTCCTGGCCCTTCCAGCGGCTGATTCGCCCGAACAGGCCGATGAGCGGCCGGCGGTCCGCGCTGAAGCGGTCTCTATAGAGCGCGATGCGCTGCGGATCGCGCAGCTGCGCGGCGATCTGTTCCTCAGCGACTCCGGGATAGATGACGCTGACACGCCTGCGCCGCCCGCCCGCATCGATCCAGACATTCAGGCTGGCGTTCGAATTGAGCGCGATATGATCGGCGCTGAAGCGCGACAGCGTGACCAACAGCCGGATCAGCATCCGGCTGAAGTGCGTCGGCGACAGGATGTCGTTCATGAACCATAGGATGGGCCGCCGCATCAGCGGCTTGGCGAGCGAGGCCACCACGAAGGCTTTCTGCGAGAAGCACACGATCACGTCGAACTGGCGCGCCTTGCGCGCGACGTCCCGCACCATCGCCAGCGCTCCGGGCACGGCCTTGAGGATCCCGGTCAGCCCCACCTCCTTGCGCAGGGCCTGGGTTGCCGCCGGCATCGCACAGACCTCATGGCGGATGCCGTGGCCGGCCAGAATGCTTTCGAGCGAGCCGTGCTGAAACAGCAGCACCTGCGCGGCATCGCCCAGCGCACGGCACAAATCCATCATTTTGTATTCCGCGCCGCCCGGATCACCCACGTGCGTCATGAATAGAATGCGCTTGCCGGTCATGGGCGTCCCTGCGGTAGCGTGGCGAGGCCGAAGCCGAGAAACATCCAGGCACAGAAGCCGCACTCACCAATGTGGACGCTGCCCATGGGCAGCAGAATAAAAGTGGCGGCGGCGACAGCGCGATCATAAGGGATGAGATTGCCCTGTACGGCCGGAGCGGCGAACAGCGCCACGACCGGCGCGAGCAGGGATAGTAAGAATATGGTGCCCGTAAGCGCGCCCATGGCACGCCAGATCTCAATTAACCCCCCGTCTATCGACACCGGCAGCTGCTTGTCGAGACGTCTGGAGGCTCCGTTGATGGCCAGCCCCTCGCCGATCGCGAGGTGGTCGTTGCGCGTGAGGTCCGCATATTGCTCCAGCCGGCTTCTCAAACTCTCATCGTCCTTGAGTGCTTTGAGCGATGCGGCGCGTTGCACAATGACTTCTCGGATGCGTGGCACGGCCGTGGCAGAGGAGGCCATCAAGGCAACGGCCAACAGAGAGAGAAGATTACTCTTGGGCAAAGCCGCGCTCCGCGACAAGCCGACTGCCAGCACTCCCAGGGCCGTCGCGGCCCAGATCGCACGGTATTGGCACAGCGCCAGCCCCACCAGCATCAGCATCACCGTGGGCAGTGCGACAGGCCAGTTGCGTCGCAATCCAACAATGATTCCGGCTGACAGGAAAGCCGCGAGCGATCCGGGGGAGTTCATGGTACCGAACACCCGTACCCGGAACGGCTCCCATTGGCTGATCGCCCCCAGTCCCTGTTCCGCGACGTTGCGCATCCAGAACACATCCCAGGGCGCCGGATTGATGAATTGCGCAATGCCATAGGCCGCCATCGCCGCTCCCGCCCACACAAGGCAGGGCTCAGCCACCGCCCGCAGCTGCGGCAGGTGGTCCCGATGCGCCAGCAGGTGGACGGCGAACAGCGGACCAATGCTCCATTTGAGCGCGTCGACCAGCGCGCCGAGCACCCGGTCGTTGAGAATCGCCAGCGCCGTACCGTAGGCGATACAACACAGCATGGCGACAAAAAACGCGATCCGGCGCGGCTCGGGGCGCCACCAGTATTCGAGGAAGCTCAAGACCGTGAAAAGACTGCACAGGTAAGGCGTCAGCAGGATCGGATTGGACGGATCCCAGCCCCCCTGCTGATCCGCGAGCCGGCGCACCAGCGAGACGAAACAGAACACCAGCAGGCAATGGCCCACATACCAGGGCGAGCGGCGCGCGTAGAGCCACGCCGCCAGCGCGAAGTTGCTGACCGGATAGAGCAGACGCGCATGGGGCGCGAGGTTGCCGAGATACAATGCCACCGGCACCACCAGCACCGTCGACAGGACGCAGATGCCCTCGAACACCGTGGCCGCAGGGCGGCTACCGGCCGGAGCTTGTGCAAGCGTCAAGGCCGGTTGTGCGGGCACCGAAGCGTTCAAAGAGTCCTCACGATCAAGCCGCGGTCGTCGCCAGCAATGCGGCGGCCGACGCTTCCCGCCTCGGCCGCCGTAGCATCGATTCGAAATAGGCGATGGTTGCCCTCAGCCCCTCGATCAAGGGCGTCGCCGCCTTCCAGCCGAGCACTTCCTCGGCCACCGAGGTATCCGGCTTGCGCTGTCGTGGATCGTCCGCGGGCAGCGGCTCGTAGACGATCGGCGATTTCGAGTTCGTGAGCTCCACCACCAGGTGCGCAAGCTCCGCGATGGTGAACTCCGTCCCATTGCCCATGTTGACCGGTCCCGTGAAGCTGTCCGGCGTGCGCATCATGCGCACGAAGGCCTCGATGAGATCGCTCACGTAGCAGAACGAGCGCGTCTGGGTGCCCTTCCCATAGAGCGTGAGCGGCAGGTTCTTCAGCGCCTGCACGATGAAGTTCGAGACCACGCGGCCATCATTGGGATGCATGCGCGGTCCATAGGTGTTGAAGATCCGCCCCACCTTGATCCGCAGGCGGTGCTGGCGGTGATAGTCGAAGAACAGCGTCTCGGCGCAGCGCTTGCCCTCATCGTAGCAGGAGCGCAGGCCGACGGGGTTCACATGGCCCCAGTAGGATTCGGTCTGAGGATGGACCTCCGGATCGCCGTACACCTCGCTGGTCGAGGCTTGGAAGATCTTGGCCCGCAGGCGCTTCGCCAGCCCCAGCATGTTGATGGCGCCGTGAACGCTGGTCTTGGTGGTTTGTACCGGGTCGTGCTGGTAGTGGATGGGCGAGGCCGGGCAGGCGAGGTTGTAGATCTCGTCGACTTCCACATAGAGCGGGAAAGTCACATCGTGGCGCATGAGCTCGAAGCGCGGATGATCGAGCAGGTGTGCGATGTTGTTGCGGGTGCCCGTGAAGTAATTGTCCACGCAGAGCACTTCGTGGCCTTCCGACACCAGCCGGTCGCACAGATGGGAGCCGAGAAAACCCGCCCCGCCCGTGACCAGAACTTTCGTGGATACCGATTCCAGCATGACTCACCTCGCACTCATCAACCGTTTCCGACCCGAAGCTCGGCCCTGCGTCCGGCCGGCACGCCGCGAAAAGCGCTCCAGCAGCGCGCGACGAACTGACTGTAGGCGTCACGGAAATGCTGCGCGGAAAAGCGCAAGGCGTTCTCGCGACACTCGATGGGGGAGAACCGCTCCTGCGACTGCTCGAAGGTGCGCACCGCCGCGGCGATGGCGAGCGGCTCCTGGCGGGCGAAGAAAAGTCCGGTGGGGCGCGCGTGATCCAGGCTGCGGATCGTTTCGGCGGCGCCGCCGCGGGCGAAAGCGATTACCGGCGTTCCACAGGCCTGCGCCTCGACCGGCGTGATACCGAAGTCCTCCTCGGCCGCGAACACGAATGCCCGCGCGCGCTGCATGAGATCGATCAGCACGCTGGTCGGCTGATAGCCCAGAATCTCGACATTGGGACCGGCCACCGCCTTCACGCGCCGCATCTCCGTGCCGTCCCCGATGACGATCAGCCTGCGGTCGGGCATCGCGCTGAAGGCTTCGACGATGGTCGGCACCTTCTTGTAAGGCATCAGACGCGACGCGGTCAGATAGAAATTTTCCTTATTGGCGCGCAGGCCGAAACCGTCGACGTCGACCGGCGGGTAGATCACCGTCGCCTCGCGCCGGTATACCTTCCAGATGCGCCGCGCGATGAACTGCGAGTTGGCGATGAAGTGATCGACGCCGTTGGCGGTGCGCAGATCCCACAGCCGGGCGCGGTGCAGCAGCCAGCGCGCCAGCAGGCTCTTGAGCCCTTTTTCGAGGCCGGCCTCGCGCAGATACTGATGCTGCAGGTCCCATGCATAGCGCATGGGCGAATGGATATAGGAAATGTGCAGCTGGTCGGGCCCGGTCAGCACGCCCTTGGCTATTGATGCACTGCCCGAGAGCACGAGCTCGTAGTCGCTCAAGTCGAGCTGCTCCATGGCAAACATGAGCAGCGGCAGAAACTGCCGGTGCCGGTGGCGCACCAGGGGCCAGCGCTGCGCGAAAGTGGTGATCGGCGTCTTGCCCTTGAGGAACCCGCGCTCCGAATCCTTCAGGATATCGATGGAGGCGAACACGTCGGACTGCGGATAGAGCCCGATCATCTGCTCGAGCACCCGCTCCGCGCCGGCGTAGCCGTCGAGTCGGTCGTAGATCAGGGCAACTCTGCGCGCGTCAGTAAGCATTGCTGTCCGCCCAGACGACCCCGACGGTCTTAAAGAGGATCCGCAGGTCGAGCCACAGCGACCAGTGCCGCAGATAGGCGAGGTCGAACTCGATGCGTTTGCGCATGGAATCGAGATCGTCGCCGCCGCGGTAGCCGTTCACCTGCGCCCAGCCGGTGATGCCCGGCTTCACTTTGTGCCGCACCATGTAGCTCGGGATCTCGCGGCGATAATGCTCGTTCATCGCCACCGGATGCGGACGCGGCCCGACGATGCTCATGCTGCCTTCGAGCACGTTGATGAGCTGCGGCAGCTCATCGAGCGAGGTCTTGCGGATGAAGGCGCCGACCCGCGTGATCCGCGCATCGGCGCGGCTCGCGGCCTTGAACTGGCTTTTGCCGTCCTCCGTCACGCTCATCGAGCGGAACTTGTAGACAAGGATCTCGCGGCCATCGAGGCCATAGCGCTTCTGCTTGAAGAAGACCGGTCCGCGGGACTCCAGCCGGATGGCGATCGCAACGAGCAGTAGCACCGCCGCGAGCAGCAGCAGCGCCGCGGCCGAGATGAGAATGTCGCTCAGACGCTTGGCGAGCCATGCCGCGCCGTAAAACGGCGTCTCGCGCACTGCGAAAATGGGAATCCCGCTCAGCACGTCGAAGCGCGCTTGGATGAGGTCGTAGACGTAAAGATCGGGCACGAAGTAGATCGACGCGGTCGAGTCGTGCAGTTGCTCCAGCATCCGCAGGATGCGCGGATTGCGGCTCATTGGCAGAGTGATGTAAACCTGCTCGACATTGTGACTCGCGACGTAGTCCGCGAGCTCGGCTGTCGTACCGAGGATGCGCGCCTGGCCCGCGGCGGATAGACGATCCGCAGGGCGGTCCTCGAAGTAGCCGATGATTTCCGTTCGCAGCAGCGTGTCGGTGCGCAATGCACTCTCGACCCGTGCGCCGATCTCAGTCATTCCGACGATGACGGCCCGCCGCAACGAAGTCGCTTGGCGCGGCAGGCGGGCGAGCCCGCTGCGCGTGACACACTGCCCGGCGAAGAGCACCCCGGGCGTCACGAGCGCCCAGGCAAGGAGCGGCTTGTAATTGAAGAAGCGGCTCAAGCCGCAGAGGTAGATCAACATGCCGAGCAGGCACATGAGCGCGAGCCAGCGCGCGCTGATCTCCAGAAACGCCCGCCCGCTCGCCTGTCCGACGTCGGTTGGCGCAATCCGCGCTGCGCCTAGAAATTCGGAGGTGCCGAGAAAGACCAGCACTGCGATGAGCAGATAGCTGCGGCGAAACGGCTCGTGGGCCAGATACAGGCAGGCGAGCAGCGTGAGCACCGGGATGACGGGCAGCAAAAGACACTTGACGGCAAAGATGGCCGGCGAGTCGACGGTGGTCAGTGACGTCGGATCCCCATAAACCGGTATACCGCCGCGAGCGTGCATTGCGGCGGTCAGCCCAGCAGTCTCTGGCCCCGCAACGAGCGCTGCTTGCGGCGCAGTTGCAGCGCGATCAACCCGGCGCTCAAAACCAAAACAAGGGCCCCATTGTCCTGCGGGCCACCCTCGGCGGTATCGGAGGCGGGCGCCGTGCCCGCCCACGCGAGGGTCGAATAGGATGGAGCGGCGCCCGCCAGCACAAGTAGCGCGATGACCGTCAAATACCGGGTCTTGCCTTTCATTATTCTGTCCTCCCCTGAATTCGGGCCGTCGAGCGCAGCGCTGCTCGCGTGGCCCTATTTGAAACGCAAGTCCGTCGAAAGACAAAATAATTAAATTAATGCGTAGATGAAGGAAATTCATCTATCGTCATAGGTCGGCGACGGCGGCGACCGATCGCGGAGCGTTAGGGGACCGTAGCCGTTTGCCGACAGCGCCGGCGGATTTCCCCTCGGCGTCCCGAAGGTGAATCGCTGCAGAGTGTACTGGGAGCGTTTCTCATGCAGCACCGCTTGACCTTTGCAGCGCAGGCTGCGCAGCGGAGAGAACGGGCGAGTCTTGGCGGGATGTCCCAATCGCAGCCGCTGGCGATCTCGGTCACAGCGCGTGACAATGGCACCCCGAACGAGGACAAGGTCAACTCCGACGTCGATCTCGTGCTCGACTTCGCACCCGATGCGATGCCCAATGGATTCCAATTTATCGCGCATATCGAGCGCCTGAGACAGCGGCTCGCTGCCGCGCTGCTTCGCAATGTGGATATCGTGGTGCTGCCTGCGCGGCGCAGAGAGTTGCAGGAGACCCTTCACCGCGAAGCGGTCCCGGCGTTCTGAGCGGAAACCGGTTAGTCCGGGGGGACTGGGTAGCCGCTTGTCCGATGGAAACCGCGACTTGGTTTAAATTGATTCCAACGCTCATTAAGCGTAGGCTTAACAGTATCGGAATTTAGGGAAGCCGACCTTTTTCGCTCCCGCCCGCCCTCACGGCGCGAGGCGCTACAATACCGCCATTGCACCTGCCCGGGATCGACCTCATGGGACTGCCACAGCGCGACACTCAGCACCACACCTACGCCGACTACCGCCGCTGGCCCGAGGATGTGCGCTATGAGCTGATCGACGGCGTGGCTTACCTGATGACGCCGGCCCCTTCGCGCCCGCACCAGGACCTTGTGGGCGAGCTGTACTATCAGGTGCGTACTGCTCTTGAGGGCAAGCCCTGCCGTGCCTATGTGGCGCCCTTCGACGTCCGCTTGCCCAAGGCTCGCGAAGCCGACGACGAGGTCGATACGGTGCTGCAGCCCGATGTGCTGGTGGTCTGCGACCGGCGCAAGCTCGATGAGCGGGGGATGCGCGGTGCGCCGGATTGGGTGGTCGAGGTGCTCTCGCCCGCCACCGCGGGCCACGATCAGACGGTGAAGCTGGCCGCCTACGAGCGCGCCGGTGTCCCCGAGGTGTGGCTCATCCATCCTACCGATCGGGTACTCACGATTTATCGCTGGGAGGCGGGGCGCTATGGCCGGCCGGTCATTCTGGAGCTGAAAGGGCAAACCGCGCTCTACTCGGTCCCGGATGTCAGCATCGATTGGGATCGGCTGGTGGCGCAGGTGGAGGCTTGAGCTGCGTGCCCGGGTTTGAGGGACGCATCGTCGTCCACGCGGCTTTTTAAACCAGGGCCTCCGCCAGGAACTCATTGAGCTCCTGCTCGGCGGGCTTCACCTTGCGGCAAATTCGTGGCAACCGATCCAGTGGGTCAAGCCGATTCTCGTTGCGGAAATTGAGTTCGCCGGCTGGACGGGCGGGCGACGGCAATGTTCGGCAGGCCTCCTTCAAAGGGTTGCGAGCCGGCCGCGGCGTGAAGTCCAATTGGAGGGCCGCCGTCCGGATGCTCAGCCACGCGTGAAAGGGACGGAGGAAAGGGGCGCTATGATGCCCACCGCCAGTCCCCAGGCGCACTCGATAACGCAGTCTTCTTGGGTTCGGGCCACGAATCTGTATCATGCGCGGCAGTCCGTGCTCCGCTGCCAACATACCCTCGCCGACCGGCGATCGACGGCGCAACTGCACAGTGGGCGGGCCGTGCAGTTGCATCTGCCCAGCCCCGCCTCCGAGACTCCCTAAGCATTTAAGATAATGCAATTCGGATAGGTACTGTCAATATTCAACAGCCCTGAGAAAACAGACACTACCGCATCAATTGGTTGTGAAAATATCGCTGAGGGTCTCGTAACCCGCATGTACGGCACAAGTATTCGATCCAGATCCCGAAATGGTTTTACCAAGCGCGTATGCTTCCTGTATGAGCGCCACCACCACCTTGCCTCCCGCCGTGGAGCCGTCTACGACAAAAGCAGTTGCAGGTAGTGACGCGCAAGCGGGACTGCTGGTTATGTTAGACGAGAAATATACGAAGAAATGCCCCGAAGGCAAAGCTTCGATATGATTAACAGTAACGTTTGCGACTGAGCCCGCAAGCGTTTCAGCGCTGCATCCCAACAAAACCGCACCCACCAATGCTTTGACTATTGTGGTGGAGCATCGCGAAAAAATAGATTTCATGTTAACACCTTTTTTAAAAAAACCGTTGTTCATGCCTGCTAAATATTTGACCTGAGTTCTAATCTGAATACAAAAGCGTCGTAATGGAAATGAACACAGCGGCCTTTGGCATCAGTGCGCCATTCAGGCCAGCCAGTAGCGAATTCAATAGCGCATTCGGTGAACATTGACCGCTGGGAGGACTGAGACATCCAGTGCTTCCCTGTATAACGTTAGATGTCGCGCCGACAAACATAGCGGCCAGCACTTGACTTGGTGTTTGAGTACCGTGAGTGGCATAATAATGTGCCGCAATGCCTGCGACTTGCGGGGCAGCAAACGAGGTTCCACTGACGATTGTTGTATCGGTGTCACTTGTGTTCAAGGCGGTCGTAATGCTGTTCATTGGCGCAAAAAGAGTAACGCATGGACCGTAATTGGAATCCCCAACGTGGTCACCTTGGTCCGTGCCGCCAACATTAATTACCGATCCCAAACGGCCCGGGGAATAGTTACAAGCGTTATTCCCCCCATTTCCAGCAGACGAAACAATGACGATATTATGATCTAAAGCGGCCTGAGCGGCTTTATCGATTTCAGTATCGGCGCCAGAAACTATCGAGATGTCGATTACGCTCGGATAATTATCCCCTTCGTAATCATGAATTACTGACCAAAATGCGCGTACTATGCTAGCAGAAGTAATAGTGCCGGTAGCGCAATCCGTTACCTTCACGGCCTTTAAGAACAGGCTCTTGTTAGAGCCATAATGAACCGCGCCAATTGCGCCAGCGACTTCAGTTCCGTGACCCCGGCAGTCGGTAGCATTGATGTCACCACCGCACAATGGTTCACCATTAATATTGTTACCGCCAGATACGGTGCAATCGTCCATATAGGTAAAGATATAGTCATTGGCGAATTCATGGTGCGTCGCCCTAATTCCACTATCGATGATATAGACCTGACCGGAATCAGGACTGTCGTCATAGTGGTAGAGATGGTCGACCGGTAGGTTAATTTGATCGATACGGTCAAGATGCCAAATAGAATTGTCAGAAGGCAATACCTGAGTCTGAATTGCTGCCTCCTTTATCACCATGTCGGGTTCGATTAGTTTAATGCGCGGATCTTTTGCCAGCTCTAATGCCTGCTCATCCGGCATCTCGATAACAAAAACAAATCCACCTCCATTGCGCCCGATCATGTCCACGACACGACCGCCAACTTGCTTGGCCACTTGTGCGGCGACTCTATTGGCGTTATCTGTGTTGGTGGGCAGGTCTTGCATTGCGAATTGCCGTAATTCGGCCAACTCTGCGTCCGACTTGAATTCAACCAGAAATCGGCCGTGAATTCTCTGCGGAGAATCGAAATGAAGCAGTTTTGCGGCGTCGGAATCGTCTTTAGGTAGATCGATACTAGTCGGCTTTTCTGGAGGAACGGGTGTGGCGGAGGAGTTGGCCGGAGGAGAGGGAGCTGGTGTCTCGTCGCTAAATGCGCCCATTGACGTTGCAATTAGCAGGGCGGCGATAAAGACAGGTCTTATAAAATGGCATGATCGAGGCATTGACATTCTCCCTAAATATGGAAGCGTCGTGTGGATAATGCTAGCGCAGTTTTGCGATAAATGACTGTTATTTGGCTCATGATTCGACCTCTTGGTATCTTGCGCGGACGGCACTGACACTCCCTGGAGGTCTTGTGGATCGTCCTTAACTGCGGGTCGTATCATCCCCGCTAAGACGAGAATGTACAACCCCTAAAATCGACAATTTCTCGTCTATTTCTCTCTCGTATACAACGTTTGCATGACATTTCGAAGACAGCCGCAAATATCATGCATTTAATATGATACTGACATCGACACTTTCGATTTATAGCCCTGCCGTACGCTTTAACGGACTCGGCATTTCCACCTGCCGCTCGCGCTGCTCACGCTGGATAGTTTCGTAAATCTCCTCACGGTGCACCGGGATGTTTTTCGGCGCCTTGATCCCGATGCGAACATGATTGCCTTTGACCCCCAATATCGTGACCGTCACTTCGTCGCCGATCATCACGGATTGGAACGTTTTCCTCGTCAGAATGAGCATGGGCATCGTCTCCGTTACGTGTGATTTACAAGGTCCGAAGAGCCGTTCTCAACGCTGCGATATGGCAGGCTCCCGATAGGTCAGCGTAATCACATTCTGATTTTCGCCGACGGCGATGGGGATCACCTTGGCCAGGCGCGTCAGCGACTCGTGCGCGTTGTGCACCTGCAGGATGGCGTTGATGGTGATCGATCGCAGCCGTGGATCCGCGGCCACGATGCGCTGGTCGGTATAGCGGGACAGCTCCTCGATGGCCTCGGACAGCGGCTGGTTGTTGATGTCCGCGGCGCCTTCGCGCCATTTGACGGCACGCAGCGCATCGGTCTGCCGTACGACCGGGGATGCGTCCGCGGCGCTGTAGGTCGCCTGCTGATCTTTGCCGAGCACCTGCCGCCAGCTGGCATGCTGCGCGTCCGCGGGGCGTCTGACCTCGACCGTGCCCTCGAGCACGGTCACAAGGGTCTCGCCGCTGGGCTTGCGGTACACGTTGAAACGCGTGCCGAGGACGCGGATCTCACTCCGGTCCACCGACACATGAAACGCATGCGCCGGATCGGGAGCGACCTCGAACAGCGCCTCGCCCTCGAGCAGGGCGACATGGCGCTCTTGGGTTCCGCCGAGCCATCGGATTCGTGTGCGGGTATTGAGATAGGCCACGCTGCCGTCCTGGAAGGTCACGGTGCGGCTTTGACCCGTCTGCGTCGCATAGCTTTGAGATACGCTGCCACCGTTGCGAAGCACGAAGCCGCCGATGACCGTCGCGGCCACGACCGCCGCGGCGATTGCGTATTGGATCATTCGGCGCGATCGCGGCTTCCCGGCTGACACTTGCTCGGCGCAGAGCGCGGCGCAACGGGCGCGGATTTCCGGCGTCAGCAGCGCCTGGAACTGCTGCCGCCAGCCGGTTTCCACCGCGAAAGCCTCGGAATGCCGCGGGTCCGACAGCCACCACCGCCGGAACTCCTGATACTCCTCCTCGCCCATGTCGTCAGCGGTGAGTCGGATAATCCACCACAAAGCGATGCCGCGGTGATCGTCGGGATTGATGAAAGACGGAATCATGAGGTCTCTCCACCCTGCGGCCCCAGCCCCCGCGCGGCGAGGCGTTGGCGGCAGCGCGCCTCCGCCTTACACAAATGCTGGTCGAAGGTATTCAGGACAATGCCGAGTTGTGCGGCGATCTCCTTGCGAGACTCGCCGAGAATGCGATAGCGGACGTACACCGCGCGCTGCTGCGGGGGCAGCTCGCGCAGGATGGCTTCAAGGTGCCGCATCGCGTCCTGGGCCATGCCGTGAGCTTCCGGCAAGGGGGCGATGTCGGGGACCTGTTCGGCCTCTGTGTCCAGGGGCTCCATGGATCTGCGCCGTTCGCGCTTAAGGTGGGTGGCAGCCATGCGGATCGCGGCTGTGAATAGCCAGGCGCGGGGATCGAGGAGGGTTTTGGGCCTGCCCAGCCGATGGAGCTTGGCGTAGGTCTCCTGGGCGACATCCTCGGCGTCGGACAGGCTCCGCAGCACCGTCCCGAGGTGCTTGAGCAGCGCCGCCCCATGCTCACGGACCAGCCGGACGAGGAATTCGTCAGGTTCTTGCGAGGTCATTCGCGCCAAAGTGCCCATGAAATCGTCCCCTGTTACTTATACGACCACGCGAGCAGGCGAAAACCTCTAGTCCGAGCCAGAAAAATCTTTGCGGTCGGCCTCCTCAAGGCGGAAAACGGACCCGGCCGGAGGCGCCAAGCACTGGAAACTTGACATAACTTGTGGTGTTATGGCGCGGTGCGCAAAAACCTGGAGGGCGCATTTATGGACTACCTCGATAAGACGAATGAAGAAGAGAGACCGATGGAGTCCGAGTTGATGGATCTTGGAAAAATCTCGACGAAGACGAAGGGTAGCTTTATTGGGCACAACTTTGACGGCGGTTGGGGAGTAAAGCCACCTTAAGCCTTAAACAGGGTGCGCGGCCCTTGCGTTGCGCACCCTGCTTGGATTCACCAGGCCTTCTCCATTGTCAGGCTGATGACCCGCCCGTAGGGTTTTGCGTTGGCCGGATCGTATCCTTGTTCGCGGTTGATAAAGGGTGGACTTTGATTGAAGACGTCGATCGCGTTGAGCGTCAGCTGGATATTGCTCAACCCGCCGATGCCCTCCGAAGTCCGGTAGTTCAGTTGTGCATCAAAGGTTGCTGAGGCGGCGATTCGATCCGCGAGAGGACTGCTGCTATCTTTGGAACTGCTGTAATAGTTCGCGGAAAGGCTCGCGCCCCATCCAGGCTGATCGTGCCCACGCCGATTCCAGTCAGTCGTCCCGCGAAAGCGAAGTCTGGAAGGGCTTAACACGGTTCCGGCGATGTCTACAGCCGGCGCAGTGCGAGTGACCGCCTGCTCGAAGCTCAATACATAGCTTCCATTCAGTCCAAAATTGAACCGGCCATAGTCCGTCTGCAAGGCCTGTTTGAATTCCAAATCGATGCCCTTGACGGCTGTGGCCGAAAGATTGCGCACGCGAAGATCGAGAATCAAGTCCGGCGAGCTCGCCAGACAATCTGCTGAAGAGCCCTGAAAAATGGGACTTCGGCAGATCCCTTCAATCTCCGATCGTGGCGGATGACGTGTGACGAGAGAAGCCCATTCCTGATCCGCAAGCAGGGATTCGAGGGTCAAAGGTGGCTGGATGCGCCAAGTGCGATTGTCGTAGTTAATCATGTAATACGTCGATGTCAATGTCAGCCCGGGCATGGCGTGTGGCGCGAGGTCGACGCCAGCCGTCCACGTTCGTGCTGTCTCTTCATGTAGGTTTGGGTTCCTTCCCTGTTCCAGAAGAACAAGTGAGTGGCCACTCGGCGAGTGCGGGTCTGCAATGGGCGCCAACGCCGCTGCATCCAGCGATGGGTCATAAAGATCCACGAGCGTAGGAGCCCTGAACGAGGAGCCCCAACTGCTCCGGAATCTGAGGGAATCATTCGCTGCCCAGCGAAGTCCGGCCTTCAGGTTGAAGGTATTCCCAAAATCACTGTAGGTCTCGTAGCGGGTGGCCAGCGAGAGATTGAGTCGCTTGAGCAGCGGCACAGACAATTCGGCAAAGGCCGCTTCCACTTTTCGCTCATACTCGCCGGAAAGCGATGTATCGCGGGTTTGGCTCTCCGACCGGAAGAGGCTTTCGAGCCGCTGATCGAATCCCAACGCGAGCTTCGGTATGCCCGCAGGCAGCGCGGGAAGCGGACCATCGGCGGTCAGGTTGAGGGTCTTGATGCCCGATATCGCATGCTCAATCTGCGTATAGCGAATGGCTTCAAGCGTGGTGGCACTCGTGTTAGATCCCCATGCAAAAGGATTGAAGGCTATGGCAGGATCCGGATCGCCGATTTTATTGAGTATGGCCACGGGATCGACCAGATTGTAGCCCTTCCACCGCATTTCCTCCCGTCCGTAATACCCTGACAATGTCGTCTGCCATCCGTCGCTCATTTTGAGCTTGAGCCCCAAAGTGCCGGTATAGCTGGTCGTGTCTGCCGCATCGAGGATTGGTCCAAATTCGTTGAGAAAGTTGTAGGCCACCACGACATAAGACCCGCCGAGCGGGTCGATAAAGAAGGGGTTCGTGGAAGGTACGGCGATCAACTGAGTGTATGGACGCTCCGTGGCCGATATCTTGCGCAGGTTATAACGGGCATCCACAAACAGGTCGAGGCGCTCAGCCAGTTTTTGTGAGCCGGTAAAGTAAATGCTGTGATTTTTCCGATCCGGCAACAGATCGATGGTGGCCATTTGATTGTAGAGATTGACGCGGCCCGGCAGCAGCTCACCGGGCGTCAATGGCCGGCCGTTCTGTCCCGCCGGTATTGCAAATACCGGCTGCAGTGTGAAGGGGTCGAGAATATTGCCGGGATTGCTGAAATATGTACGCAGATCGCTGCCGCCGAGCGGCCGCTTGTCTGCGTTGCCGGCATAACTGCGCTCACTTGCGGCCAGGCCCGTGCGCTCAGAGTACTGATAGGTGGCTAGCCATTTGCCACCGTCCCAATGATGCCCCAAGGTCTGAGCCATCAGCTTTTCATTCCCGCCACCCAGCGCCGCTCCGAGTCGGGCCTGTGACTCGGCCACCCCGGAGAGATCCTGGCGCATGATGATGTTCACCACACCGGCAATGGCATCCGACCCATACAGCGCCGATGCGCCGTCGGCGACAATTTCGATGCGGTCGACCGCGCTCCAGGGAATCGTGGAGACGTCGACAAAATCTCCAGCGATCCCCGAAGCCGGTTGCCGGCGCCCATCGACCAGGACCAGCGTCGCTCCGTTCCCGAGCCCCCGCAGATTGATGCCCGACCCGCGGCTGAAATTCTGGTTGCTGGAGAAATCCTCGCCCGCCCCACCGCCGAAATTCAGCGGCAGCGTCCGCAGGACGTCTTGTACCGTCCCGTAAGCCGCCTGCTTCTTCTCATTCTGACCCACGACTATGAGCGGCGCGGTAATCGCGTCCAGCCCCCGGATGAAGCTGCCGGTCACGACGACCTCGGGTGGATCATCCGGTTTCGAGTCGGCCGCTGCGGGTTGTGGCCGGGGCGACGAGGTCTCATGGATAGATGACGGCGCCGGTTCCGCGATCGGCATAATCAAGACTCCCCGTGGGGAGTCGAACTGGAACGTTAGCCCGGTTCCTTCCAGCATGCGGGTCAGGGCCTCCGTCAGGTCAAAGTCCCCGACTACCGACTGCACCCGCAGGTTCACCGCTTTCAGCGGATCCGTCGTCGAGCCGTAATATACGAAAATATGTGCTTGATAGCCGAGCGCGCTGATGCCGTCCGCCAGGCTGCCCGCAGGGATGTTGAGACGGATCTTGGAATCGGCCGCAAAAACCGATGAAAACGCCAATCCGAAGGCGAACGCCATCCAGAGAGACCGAGCTCCCGCTCCCCTGCGACGGCACTGCAGACTCCTGACGTCCCTGTCACCCCTTATTTTCGGCACATCGCCCCACTTGAGACGCCCTTACCATCCGTCCTGCGAGCCGTTTCGGCCGGCCGCACGACAGAACCATCGATCCGTTAACGGAATCGACCCCGCAACCCTCCCGGCCCATGCGCAAGCGCATCAGGGTGTGAGCCAGACGGGTGCGGCGCGATCATCGCCGATTTACCGGTCCTTTGCCACATCGAAACCCCGGCACCGGGCCTGCTGATTTTCCCCGGCCGCCCCATCCGGGGGCGCAAACCGTTCGATCCGATGGCGTCGATTGCTGCGCGGACGGGGGCGGATTTGATAACAAAATTATATCAAGGCTCCTGTCCGCTATCTGTGCGCCCCCTTTGACCTTGGGACGCCTCCTTGAAGCATCTTCGATCGGCCCGCCACCGGGCCCTGTGTGCCGTCATCATCGAAGCCCGCGAAGCCGCAGGCCTCACGCAGCGCCAGCTCGCCGCCCGCCTGAAGCGCTCGCAGCCCTGGGTGACCTACATCGAGACCGGCCAGCGCCGGCTCGATGTGCTGGAATTCATCGAGATTGCCCACGCCTTGCGGGTCGATGCCCAGCAGCTCTTCGCAAAGCTCGCCGGCCGCCCGGCCCTGGACCGCTGGCGGACCGCCCGCCGCGGCAGTAAGTAGCAAACCAACATCAAGGGGGATTTATGGATAAAGCTCTTGTTATTTCACCGATGCCGCACCCTGGCCAGGCGATGGCGGCGCTGCGGGGCGAGCCGACGCAGTTCCCAGAGGAGGGCGCGGACCTGGGACCTGTAGGAGGTTGAATGTGAAGCTGGGGCAGGAGAGCGACTTCGAAGCCGCGGCGGAGGCCTGGGCACGCCGCTGGTGCGGCGCACCCGTATTGCGCGCCGCGGCCTGATTGTGGCTTTATCGTAGTTATCCGTGCGCCGGTCGAAGCCACGGACGAATTAAGCCGTTGGTCATCACGCGTGCTCACGCCGTATCGATAGCCCCGCCTTTCCTCGCGCCCCAAGCCGGTTGAGCCTTCGCCCGAAAACTTCGAGCATGGACTCAACACCTGCGCGGGCTTCAGTCCCGATGCGCTCTCCAACCGGTTGTAAACCCACTGCGTGATCGATCGGTGAATCTTAGGCTCGCGCGGCTCCCGTGCAAGTGCCTTTCGCGGC
>Ga0070667_100000321_pt1 | contig 53509 bp, 41 predicted proteins | sample KBSS33metaG_FD_64659 | JGI IMG/M metagenome (GOLD analysis project Ga0070667, IMG submission 64659) | Switchgrass rhizosphere microbial communities from Kellogg Biological Station, Michigan, USA - KBS S3-3 metaG | ecosystem: Host-associated > Plants > Roots > Rhizosphere > Soil ...
ACGGGATCTCGCCCGCCGCGATCTTGCAGAACAGGCAGTCGGTCATAGGTGAGAGTTGTGAGTTGTGAGTTGTGAGTTGAGAGTAAGCCGACTTCAACTCCAACTCTTAACTCTTAACTCAAAACTCCACTCATCCCTTGACCCGCGACACCCTCGCTCCCAAGCCCACGAGCTTATCCTCCATCTTCTCGTATCCGCGGTCCAGGTGGTAGACCCGGTCGATCGTGGTCTCGCCCTCGGCCGTGAGCGCGGCGATCGCGAGCGCGGCGGAGGCGCGCAGGTCGCTCGCCATGACCTTCGCGCCGGTCAGGCGCGCCGGGCCCTCCACGACGGCCCACCGGCCCTCGAGGCGGATGCGCGCGCCCATGCGGACGAGCTCGGCCACGTGCTGGAAGCGGTTCTCGAAGATCGTCTCGGTAATCGTCGCGACGCCGCTCATGCCGGCGGCGAGCGCCGTCCACTGCGCCTGGAGGTCCGTCGGGAACCCCGGGTACGGCGCGGTCGCGACGTCGTGCGACACGAGCGCGCCGTCCGCACGCACGCGGATGGTGTCGCCGATGGTGTCGAGCCGCACGCCCGTGGCCGAGAGCCGTGCGGTCAGCGCGGCGAGGTGCTCGGGGGCGCACCGGCGCACCGCGACGTCGCCCCGGGTCGCGGCGGCCGCCAGGACGTAGGTTCCCGCCTCGATGCGATCGGGAATGATCGCGTGGGTCACGCCGTGGAGGCTCTCGACGCCCTCGATCTCGATCGTCTCGCTTCCGGCGCCGCGGATCCTCGCGCCCATCGCGACGAGCATCCGCGCGAGGTCCGCGACCTCCGGCTCGCGGGCCGCGTTGTGGAGGCGGGTGGTCCCGCGGGCGAGCGTCGCGGCGAGCATCACGTTCTCGGTCCCGGTCACCGTGACCGTGTCGAAGACGATCTCGGCGCCGGTGAGCCGCGCGGCCTTCGCCTCGACGTACCCGTGGTCGAGCCGCACCTCGGCGCCGAGCTTCTCGAACGCCGCGAGGTGGAGGTCGATCGGCCGGACGCCGATCGCGCAGCCGCCGGGCAGCGAGACGCGGACCTTGCCCGCGCGCGCGAGCAGGGGGCCCAGCACCAGGACCGAGGCGCGCATCGTCTTGACGAGGTCGTAGGGCGCGTCCGCGGAGCCGATCTGTCGCGCCGCGATCGTCGCCGCGTGGGTGCCGGCCTCGACCTCCGCCCCGATGTGCTGCAGGAGCCGGCGGAGAGTGCGGATGTCGGCGACGTTGGGCAGGTTCGTCAGCCGGACGGAATCGGCGGTCAGGAGGGCCGCGGCCATGCAGGGCAGCGCCGCGTTCTTGGCGCCGGTGACGGCGACCTCGCCCTTGAGGCGGACGGGGCCTTCGATTACGAACTTGTCCACGCGCGCTTCGTTCTCTGGATTCTCTCCGATCCGGATTCCAGGCGCGCCAGGCAGATGCGCGGGATCCCCTCGAGGTCCGGCTCGATCCGCACGAAGCGCCACATGGGCCGCGCCAGAATCTCGGAGCGCACCGCCTCGCCCTGCCCGAATCCGATCTCGAAGACGAGCAGCCCGCCGGGCTCGATCACGGACGGAAGGGTCGCCAGGAGCTGCCGGATGGCCGCCAGGCCGTCGTCCCCGGCGAAGAGCGCGCGCCGCGGGTCGTGGTCCCGGACGGTCGGGGGGAGATGGGGCGCCTCGCCGATCGCGAGATAGGGCGGGTTCGAGAGCACCAGGTCGAAGCGGGGCGCCGTCGGCGAGAGCGCCGAGAGCCAGTCCGACGCGACCAGCCGCAGGCGGTCGAGGACGCCGTGCTGGGCCGCGTTCTGGCGCGCCAGGGCCAGGGCGTCGAACGAGATGTCGAGCGCCACGGCGGTCGCCTCGGGCCGCTCCAGGAGATAGGTGATCGCGATGATCCCGCTGCCGGTGCCGGCGTCGAGAATCCGCCGGGCCCCGGGCGCCTCGCGCAGGGCCTGCTCGACGAGGACCTCCGTCTCGGGACGCGGCACGAGCGCCCGGCCGTCGACGCGGAAGGGCCGGCCGTAGAAGTCCCACTCGCCGATGAGGTGCTGGACCGGGGCGCCCATGAGCCGCTTCTCCCACAGCCGGTCGAAGCGGGCCACGACCCCGGGATCGAGCGTCATGCGGAGGTCCAGGGAGAGGGGAGAGTGGCCTCCGAGGGAGTGGGCCAGGAGGAGCCGCGCGTCCCAGGCCGTCGCCTCCGCTCCGGCGGCCGCGGCCCGGGAGGCGGCGCCGTCGAGGAGCTCCTTGATGGTCACGGTTCTCCCAGGATTCCTAGGGGCCGGGCTTGCCCCCGCCCGCGGGCGGCCGCGAGGGCCGCCCCTACGTTCGTCACGTGCACGGGTTCCTCACGCCTTCGCGAGCTCCTCCCTGAGCCGCTCCGCCTGGAAGTGGGCGATCGTCGGCTCGACCAGCTCGTCGAGGTTTCCGTCGAGGACGTCCTGCATCCGATGCGTCGTGAAGCCGATCCGGTGATCGGTGATGCGCGACTGCGGGAAGTTGTACGTGCGGATCTTCTCGGAACGATCGCCCGAGCCCACCATCTTCTTGCGCTCGGCCGCGATCGCGCCCTCCTGCTTCGCCTGTTCGATCTCGAGGAGACGCGCCTTCAGGACGCGCATGGCCTTCGCCTTGTTCTTGATCTGGCTCCGCTCGTCCTGGCACTGCACGACGAGCCCGGTCGGCAGGTGGGTGAGGCGCACGGCGGAGTAGGTCGTGTTGACGCCCTGACCGCCGGGGCCCGACGCGCAGAAGCGGTCGACGCGGATGTCCTTCTCCTCGACCTTCACGTCGACGTCCTCCGCCTCCGGCAGCACCGCGACCGTGGCGGCGGAGGTGTGGATGCGGCCCGACGCCTCGGTCGCCGGGACGCGCTGCACGCGGTGCACGCCGCCCTCGTACTTGAGGCGGGAGTAGGCGCCCTCGCCCTCGATCAGAGCCGTGATCGTCTTGATGCCGCCGATCCCGGTGTCGTCGCGGTCCACGATCTCGACCTTCCAGCGGCGGCGCTCGGCGTAGCGCTGGTACATGCGGAAGAGCTCGGCGGCGAAGAGGGCCGCCTCGTCGCCGCCCGTGCCGGCGCGGATCTCGACGAAGACGTTGCGGGAGTCGTTGGGGTCCTTCGGCAGCAGGAGGACCTTGAGCTCGTCCTCCAGGCGGCCGAGGCGCTCGGTCAGCGTCGCGCGCTCCGCGGCGGCCATCTGGTAGAGCTCGTCGCCGGGGGCGAGCGACTCGACCATCTCCCGCGCCCCGTCGAGCTCTTTCTGGACCTGCCGCGTCTCCTCCATCTTCTGGATGATCGGCTGGAACTCGGTGAGGGTCTTCTGGGCCTCGCGGACGGCGCGATGGTCCTGCACGAACTCCGGGTCCGCCAGGCGGCCCCGGACTTCCTCGTACTTGCGGCGGATTTCTTCCAGTTTTTCGAACATCAAAAAGCTCTCGGCCGACGGCTTCCGCCATCAGCCAGACGGATGACGCGTTGGGCCGCTAGAGGGCGGCGGTGGGGTACCCGAGGGAGAGGGAGGGGCCCATGCCCCCTAAGCGGAAGAAGAAGAGCCCGACGAGGCCTTCTTCTCGTAGCGCTTGCGGAACCGTTCCACGCGGCCGGCCGAGTCGACCAGCTTCTGCTTTCCGGTGAAGAAGGGGTGGCACTTGCTGCAGATCTCGATCCGCAGCTCCTTCTTGGTGGAACGGGTCGTCCAGGTCTCGCCGCAGGCGCAGTGGACCAGGACCTCGTGCAGCTCGGGGTGGATCGTGGGTTTCATGGGACGCGGCATTCTACGGATCCGGGGGCCCGCATGCAACCCCTCCCCCCAAACCCCCGCCTGGGGGCCTTTCCGGCCGGGAGGACGGTCCGGAGGGTGGCCGCGCTAGAATCCCGAAGTTCCAGAGTCGCCAAGGAAAAAGCGTGTTTTACCTCTACGTCACCGCTCCGGGAATGGCCGCGCGAAAGCTCTCGCTCGACCGGCCCGTGACGACCGTTGGCCGGTCATCGATGAACGACCTGCCGATCTCCGACAAGATGCTCTCCCGGCAGCACGCGCGGATCGTGCGCGACACGGACGGCGGGCTCACCGTGGAGGACCTCGGGTCGCGCAACGGCACGTTCCTGAACGGGGAGCGGCTGACGACGGTCCAGACTCTGAAGCCCGGCGACCGCATCACGGTCGGCGGCGTCACGCTCAAGGTCGAGTCCGAGTCGACCACGCGCGTGCGGATCGAGGGCGGCGGAGAGGATCCGCTCGACAACACCATCCTCAAGGCAAGCGCCGAGCTCCTGCGCAAGCACGCCACGGAGACCGACCCACGGCTGCCCGCCGAGCAGCTGTCCAAGCTGATCGAGTCGCTGCGCGTCGTCAACGAGCTCACGATCGAGCTCCTGCGCGACATCTCGGTCGACGAGCTCCTGCGCTTCCTGATGGACAAGGTCTTCGAGACGCTCAAGCCCGATCGCGGCCTCGTGTTGCTGCGCTCGCGCGCGACGGGCGAGCTGGCGCCGGCCGTGGTGCGCGTGGCGGAGGGCATCTCCGCCGAGGACATCCGACTCTCCAAGACCCTCGTGGCCGCGGTCGTGGAGAAGCGCAACGGCCTTCTCCTGATGGACACCTCGACGGGCTCGGGTGTCTCGCTCGCCGACTCGATCCGCCTCTCGGGCATCAAGTCGGTCCTCGCGGCGCCGCTCGAGAACGAGGGCGAGGTCGTCGGGTTGATCTACATCGACTGCCGCGTCGGCTCGCGTTCCTTCGAGGAGGCGGACCTGCGCCTGCTGACCTCGCTCGCCAACGTCGCCGCGGCCAAGATCCAGAACGCGCGGCTCATGGAGGAGAACGCCGAGAAGCGTCAGATGGACCGCGAGTTCGCGCTCGCCCGCGAGATCCAGCAGCGCCTCCTTCCCGAGGATCCGCCGCCGCTGCCGGGCTACGAGCTCCACGGCTCCAACGTCGCCTCACGCCAGGTGTCCGGCGACTATTTCGACTTCCGCCCGCGCGGCGACGGAAAGATCTACGCGACGATCGCGGACGTCTGCGGCAAGGGCGTCGGGCCGGCCCTCCTGATGGCGTCTCTCCAGGCCTCCTTCCACGCGTGGGCCGACGAGGGGGTCCCCGTCGCCGAGATGACCGGCCGCCTCTCGGAGGCGATCTCGCGGAGGACGGGGCCCGACCGATTCATCACGTTCTTCCTGCTGATCCTGGACCCCGTGAGCGGCGAGATCGAGTACACCAATGCCGGCCACAACCCCGGCCTGCTCCTGCGCGTCAACGGCGCGATCGAGGAGCTCGGCTCGCACGGGCTGCCGCTGGCGCTCTTCCCGGGCAAGCCCTACGGTTCCTCGAAGTTGACCCTGGCGGCGGGCGACCTTCTCTATCTCTACACCGACGGCGTGACCGAGGCCAACGATCCGCAGGGCAACGAATTCGGCATGCCGCGCCTCAAGGAGTTCCTGGCGGGCCAGGTAGGCAAGGCGCCAACCGACGTGGAGGCCGCGCTCGCGCGGACGCTCGAGGAACACGCCAGCGGCGAGCCGTTCGCCGACGATCGGACGCTGGTGATGGTGCGGAGGCTGCCGGCCTGAGGCCGGCCTTCGGCCGGCCGTCGTGAGTCATGAGTCTTGAGTTGTGAGTCGTCGTGCCAATTCTCGAGCCGGCTCACAACTCACAACTCACAACTCACAACTCACAACTCACAACTCTCAACGGCCTCTTTTCGCCTCACTCCCGAATTTCGAGCCGCTTGATGATCTCGTGCAGCGTGGTGGGCTTGATCTTCAGGAGCTCCGCGGCGCGCTTCTGAACGCCGCCGGTCCGGCGCAGCGCGGTGCGGATCAGCCGGCGCTCGTACTCCTCGACCATCTGCTTGTAGGTCGCCCCGTTCTCGGGCAGCCGGACCGGGAGCTCGCCCTTCTCGGGCTGGAGGACGGTCTCGGGTAGCAGGTCGAGCCCGACCTTTCCGCCCGCCGGGCAGAGGACCACGGCGCGCTCGAGCGAGTTCTCGAGCTCGCGGACGTTGCCGGGCCAGTCGTGGTCGAGCAGGGCGCGGAACGCCTCGGGCTCCAGGCCGCCGATGGGCTTCGAGTTCTCGCTGGCGTAGAGCTTGATGAAGTGCTCGGCGAGCAGGGGAATGTCCTCCCGGCGCTCGCGCAGCGGCGGGATCGCGATGGTGATGACGCAGAGGCGGTAGAAGAGGTCGTCTCGGAAGCGCCCCTCCGCGACCATCTTCTTCAGGTCGACGTTGGTCGCCGCGATGATCCGGGTGTCGACCTTCTGCGTATCGACGCTGCCGACACGCATGAACTCCTTCTCCTGGATGACGCGCAGCAGCTTGGCCTGGGTCTCGAGGCTGATCGTCCCGATCTCGTCGAAGAAGATGGAGCCGCCGTCGGCGACCTCGAAGAGCCCCTTCTTGTTCGCCACCGCGCCCGTGAAGGCGCCGCGCACGTGGCCGAAGAGGTTGGACTCGAGCAGGTCGGTCGGCATCGATCCGGAGTTGACCGTCACGAACGGCATGTGCGACCGGGGGGAGTGGGTGTGGATCGCGCGGGCCACCAGCTCCTTGCCGGTGCCGCTCTCGCCCTCGACGAGGATGGTCGAGCGGGACGGCCCCGCCAGGCGCACCAGCTCGAAGACCTTCCGCATGCCGTTGCTCTTTCCGACGATCCGTCCGAGACCGAAACGCTGCGACAGCTCCTCGCGCAGCCGCCGGTTCTCCTCGGTCAGGCGGCGCGCCTCGGAGCCCTTGCGGAGGGTCAGCAGCACCTCCTCGTTCTGGAAGGGCTTCGGGATGTAGTGGAAGGCGCCCTGGCGCATGGCCTCGATCGCGCCCTCGATCGACGAGTACGCCGTCACGATGACGACGACGGCGTCGGGATCGCGCTGGCGGATCTCGCGCAGGACCTCCAGCCCGGGCTTGTCGGGCAGCATGAGGTCGAGCAGGACGACGTCGTAGGGGTCGGACTCGAAGAGGCTCGTCGCCTCCGATGCGGACGCGGCGGCCGTGACCTCGTAGCCCTCCCGCGTCAGCAAGGTGCCGAGGACGTCGCGGATGACCTCCTCGTCGTCGACGACGAGGACCCTCATGAGGGCGATCCCGCCGGCACGAGAGGCAGCTCGACCCGCGCCTCCGCACCACCGCCGTCGCGCGCCGCGAGGAGGATCTCACCGCCGTGGCGGCGCACGATGTCGCGCGAGATCGCGAGCCCGAGGCCGGTGCCTCCGGACTTCTTGGTCGTGTAGAAGGGCTGGAAGACCCTCTCGGCGGCCGCCGGCGTGAGGCCGGGCCCTCGGTCGGCGACCGTGACGCGCGCGGTCTCGCCGCAGCGCTCCAGGCGGCACGACACGACGCCGCCGTCCGGGGAGGCGTCGCGCGCGTTGGTCAGCAGGTTGACGAACACCTGCTCGAGCTCGCGGGCGTCACCGATGACGAAGGCGGGCTGGCCGTCCGGATCGGCCTCCAGCTCGAGCTCGCGGCCCGCCAGCGCGGTCTCGACGGACTCCGCGGCGTTGGCCAGCACGCCGCGCAGGTCGGTCTTCTGCGGCGTGCGCTGGCGCGGCCGGGCGAACTCGAGCAGGTTGTTGACCAGGTGCGCGGCCCGGAACGTCTGCCGCTCCATCTTCTTCAGGATCGAGTAGTGCGGATCGCCCGGCGCGGTCTCCGCGAGAAGCAGCTGCGCGTAGGAGGAGAGCCCGGCGATCGGCGTGTTGACCTCGTGCGCGACGCCCGCCGCGAGCACGCCCAGGGAGGCGAGCCGTTCGCGCTCGGCCAGGGCGCGCTCGGTGCGGAGCCGGTCGGTCATGTCCTCGACCACGACGACGCGGCGCTCCGGGGCGCCACGGAACGCCGACACCGAGAGCTGGAGGTCGCGGCCCTCCCCGCGCGGCCCGGACAGGCGGGTCTCGAACCGCCACTCGCCTCCCTCTGCCGGCGGCTCGCCCAGCGCGACACCCGGGAGCACCCCGGAGAGCGGCTGCCCGATGAGCGACTCCTCCGAGCGGCCCAGGAGCTGCGCGAACGCGGGATTCGCGGTGTGGATGCGCTCCTCGGCGTCCACGACCACGATGCCCGACGAGGAGGAGCGGATCACGCTCTCCTGGTACTCCTGCAGCGTGCGGATCTGCTCGAGCCGCTCGGCGAGGGCGCCGTAGAGGCGGGCGTTCTCGTACGCGAGGCTGGCCTGCGCGATGACGGCCGTGAGGAGGGCCTCGTCCTCCGAGGAGATGGGGATGCGCCCGTCCTTGTGGCCGACGCCGAGAGCGCCCACGAGCTCGCCGCCGCATCGCATCGCGAAGAAGCTGCGGTAGCCGAGCGCATGCAGTCTCAGGAGGGCCGCGGGCGGAGCCGCGCCGAACGCGCCGCCGCGCAGCGTGAGGCGATCCTCGTCGGTCAGGTTCTCGGCCAGCACCGCGACGTCCGGGTCGCGGGCCGGCCCCTCGAACAGGAAGAGCGAGCACGGGACGACGCGCAGGGCCTCCTCGACGCGCCGCACGATCGCCTGCACGACCTCCTCGCGCGGCCGGGGCGTCGCGAAGTCGCGGGCGATGTCGAGCAGCGCTCGCCGCGCGCGATAGGTGTCGTGGTACTGGATCCGCTCGAGGACGTCCGTGATCCGCTTCTTCACGGGCACGAGCAGCGACGCGAGGATCAGGCCCGAGCCGAACGCGATGACGTTCTTGCCCGCGGCCGCCATCCCCTCGAGCGTTCGATCGAGGAGCGAGTTGAGGAGAACGAAAGTCATGCCGCCGAGCAGCACGGCGGCCGTCGTCCCCATGGCCTCGCGGACGAAGATCTCGACGTCCCAGAGGCGCCACTTGAGGATCGCGTAGGCGAAGGCCAGCGGGATGAAGACGAGCGGCACCACCGCCACCGTCGAGAGGAGCGGCGACTCGAGACCGAAGGCGCGGGGGAGCGCCGACAGGATCAGGAACGGCGCGAGGCCCACGATGACGCCGAGGCCGATCCAGCGCAGCTGCTTGTCCGCCTCCGCGTCGCGGGCGTGGCGGAGGAGATGCAAGAGACGCACGAGGACCGCCCCGACGTAGACGACGAAGTAGCCGAACCAGAAGCGCTCCACGCCCTCGAGCCACATCGCGAGCCTCGGCGTCGGCTCGGCCGGAAGCAGCGCGAGCTGCGCGGCGACGTAGGCCAGGGCCGGCACGTAGAGCAGCGGCAGCAGCCGGACGCGGCTGGCCCGGATCGGGCGCGGGAAGAGCAGGAAGAGGTGCAGGAAGAGCGCGGGCAGGAGCGCGCGGAAGAGGTCCTCCGAGAGCCAGGACGCCTTCCAGAGGTCATCGCGCGGTCCCGCCGGCGTGATCACGTAGACCGCGAAGGACGAGAGGCACAGCGCCCAGAAGATCCCGGCCACGCGCGAGCGCTCGCGCGCCACCGTGAAGAGCCCGATGATCAGGTACAGGAACCCGACGAAGGACAGGAAGAGGTACTTGACGTCCGGACGCACCGACGGCTCGCCGACCTGGACGCCGCGAACCTCGCCGCGCGAGATGACGACCAGCGGGTGCGGGAACGGCTTGCGGGCGAGGAGCTTCTCGAGGTGCGACAGAGACGCCGCCGTCTGGCCGTCGGCCAGGACGATGCGGTCCCCGACCGCGAGGCCCGCCCGGGCCGCCGCGCCGTCGGGCTCGACCGCCAGGATCTCGAGTGCCTGGCCGTCGGGCCGCACCGTGAGACCCGCGGCCGAGAAGCTGTCGACCTTGCGAGCGAACGAAACGAACGCAATCCCGACCGTGGCGAGCGTGACCGCAGCCAGAAGAGCGATCAGCAGTCGTTTGGCGACACGATTCACGCCAGTCGGGTTCAGCAATCCGAATGCCATGATCCGGATCATCCGATCAAGAGCTAAGTTCTTTGTTTCCAAGTGCTATGGATCGTCCGATAGTGTCCCCAGGAGTCATGAATCAAGTTTTTGAATATAGTCCAAAAAAGTTTTGGATGCGATGGGAGGGCTCCGCCGGAGACACTCGCGCGCGGGGTCTGGCTTGGGTCGGGATCTGCGCGTCCGGCGCTTACCGGGCGGGCGTCAGAAAGAGACCGCGACGCCGCCCATCAGGCGGTTCGCGGTCGCGGGGTCGTCCTTGTGATCGATCGTCGTCCCGCGCGCCCTCTCCAGGGCGAGCAGCAGCTTCCAGTCGGCCCCGAGCGGCGTCAGGCCGATGACCGAGAGGTCCTGGGCCACCGAGAGCGCGAGCTTGTCGGCGTCGTTGGCCACGATCGCGCCGGGCGTCTCGAGGTTCTGGCGGATACCGTGGACCAGGACCGCAACGCCCGTGTGCGTCGGCAGGATCTCGATCGAGGCGCGCGCCGACCAGAACTTGCCGGCGTTGCCCGTGATGCCGTAGCTCGCGGCGCCCTCCGGCGTGACCGACCCGTCGATCGAGCCGTAGCGAACCGAGATGCTGCTCGCGAGCGTGTCCGAGAGGCGCTGCTGGATCGCGGCGCGGTACTGGCGGACCGTGTTGCCGTCGAGCAGGTAGACGCTGTCGAAATCGGTCAGGAAGTCGCCCTCGAAGAACGCGCGCACCAGCTCGCCCATCTTCTGCTGCGAGGCCTCGATCTGGAGGCTGGTATCGCGCCCCACCTTGCGGTCGAGCCCGACCGCGTACGCCTGCGTCGATGCGGGCTCCTGGTTGTCCTCGATCGATCCGACGCGCGGCATGATCGTGGGCGCGCCCGGCGTCGACTCGACCACGCGGTAGAGGCCGCGGACGTAGAGCGTCGCCGGTCCCAGGTCGTAGCGCAGAGTGGCCGCCGGCGCGATGCCGTAGGCGGTGGAGCCGAGGTAGCGTCCGACCACGCCGGGCACGACCTCGACGCGCTCGCCGAGGCGGAACGAGGCGGCGGCGGAGAGATCGGCGTCGGGCGTGGATTCGCCGTATGCGCCCTGCGCGCCGACGATGGACGGGCCGACGGCGGCCTGCTTCTGGCGATACACCATGCCGACGGCGACGCCCGGAGTGTCGGTCGCGGGACGGTTGTAGTTCGCGTTGAGCTCCCAGGTGCGCGACGCGATCGGGAAGATGCTGGTGCCGAGCGCCGTCGCGCGGTAGAGGTTGGTCTCCTCGATATAGCGCGCACCGACGGACTCGGCGCGGCCTTCCTCGGCGCCCCGGCTCCAGCTCACGCTGTGCGACTGCAGCCGCGCGGGCTCGTCGCCGAACGAAAGCGTGTTGCGCCGGGTCGCGAGCCGGACGTTTTCCGCGTCCGACGGATTGACGTCGAGCGCGAGTCCCGCGGCGTTGCCCGTCGTCGTCTCGCCGGGCACGTCGGAATCGCCCAGGCGCGAGTAGTCTCCGGAGATGCCGTAGTGCCAGCCGTTCGGAAGCCCGCCGTGCAGGCCGAGCTGGGCGCGCGACAGAGAGCCCGCCGGGCTCTGGGCGCCGACGTCGGTGATCGTCTTCAGCTCGCCGGCCAGGATGCGGTTGAGCTCGACGCGCTCCTTCGGAGTCGTGGCTCCGTCCGCGCTCTCTTCGATCGCGAGCTCGCGCAGGACGTCGGAGGGCAGCCGGTCGCGCAGATCCCAGATCGTCGTGGGCGGCGGGCCGTTCGTCGGAGCGTTGCCGCCCTTCTTGGTGAGCGCGATCGAGACGGCCGACAGCTGCTCGGCCGAGGCCTGGTGCCAGAGACGCTGCAGGGCCGGCTCGAATCCTCGCTTGTAAGCGATCAGGTCGTAGACGCCGACGGGAGCGGACGCGAGGACGAACGTTCCGTCCTCGGCCGTTCGCGCGCGGTTGAGCGAGCTGTCGGCCAGGTTGTAGAAGATGACGAGGACGCCCGAGACCGGGGACTCGAGGTGACGCACCACACCCGAGATCGGGGGCGAGGGCGGCGGGCTCGCGTAGGCCCACCCGCTTGCCGCCGAGAGCAACACGGTCCAGAGCGCGGTGGCGATTCGGCGCCTATTCATAGACAAGGCGGGCCCGAAGGTCCAAGTCGGGAGTATAGATTCCTATGCTGTCAATTGCCACTTTTTCGGGAACTCCTGATTCTGTGGCACTTGCCCCCCGGGACGGCGTGTCCTCCCTCACTGGGAGACCCCCCCGGACTCCGGTCGGAAGAGGCCTGCAAGAACGTGGCCCGCGATCGAGGGGTTTTCCTTGAGCCGGCGCACCGAGTATGCATACCACGCTTCCCCGTACGGCACGTAGACGCGAAGACGGTGCCCCTGGGCCACGAGCCTCCGCCGCAGGTCCCCCGCCACGCCGAGCAGCATCTGGAATTCGTAGGCCTCGCGCGGAAGACGCAGCCGGGAGAGGAGGGCGAGCGAGCGCTCGACGAGGACGGGGTCGTGGGTCGCGATGCCGACGTAGCTCCCCTCGGTCAGGAGCCGCTCGACCATCGCCATATAGCTCCGGCGGATCTCCTCACGATCCTGGAACGCGATCTCCGGCGGCTCGACGTAGATGCCCTTGCACACGCGCACGTTCGCCTTCACGGCGGCGACGCGCCGCGTGTCGGCCGCGCTGCGTCGCAGGTACGCCTGCAGGACGATCCCCACGCGCGGGTCGCGCTCGCGGAACTCGAGGAAGAGGCGGATCGTCTCCTCCGTGACGGAGGAGTCCTCCATGTCGATGCGCACGAAGATGCCGGCCGCGCGCGCCGAGTCGACGATGCGCGCGAACTGGCGCCGGCATTCGGCGGGATCGAGCTTCAGGCCGAGCGCGGTCAGCTTGACGGAGATGTTCGAGTCGAGTCCGCGTTTCGCGATCTCCGCGAGCGCGCGTTGATAGTCGATCACGGTCTGCTCGGTCTCCTCGCGGCGGGTGACGTCCTCGCCGAGCACGTCGAGCGTCGCCATGCAGCCCTCCGCGTTGAGGCGCGCGACGCAGCGCAGCGCGTCGTCGAGCGTCTCCCCGGCCACGTACCGCGACGCGATGCGGCGCACCACGGGCTTGGGCACCAGCGGGAGCGTCCGGACGATGAGCTCGTTGAGGGCCTTCACGCGACACCCTCCAGCGTTTCCGTCCGCGTGGCGATGTCGAGGCGGGAGGCTCGCGCGAAGCACCACACGGTGACGGGCCCTGCCCCCGCGGCGGCGAGTCGCCGGGCGCACTCGCGCGCGGTGGCGCCCGAGGTCGCCACGTCGTCGATCAGCAGCACGCCTCCGGCGCGTTTCTCCCCCGCGCGGAAGCCGGGGTGCAGGTCTGCCCGGAAGGCGCCGCGCACGTTGGCCGCGCGCCGCGCGGCGGGAACGCGGCTCTGGACGAGCGTCTCGCGCGTCTTGCGGAGGAGGCCGCGGCGGAACGGGAGCTTGAGGCCCTCGGCGGCGGCGGCGGCGAGCACCTCGGCCGGGTGATAGCCGCGGGAGCGGCGGGCGCGGTCCGTCGCGGGCACGGCGGCGACCGACGCGCAATCCTCCGGCGGCGGCAGCCGCCGGAGCATCTCCTCGGCGAGGCGCGGGCCGAGGTAGTCGGCGCCGCGGAACTTGAACGCGAGCAGCATCGCGCGGGCCGTGCCGCGATACGGCGCCGCGGAGAGAAGCCGCGCGAACGGCGGCGGGTCGAGGAGACACCTTCCGCAGAGCGCCGCGTCCGTCGAGGAGAGCGCCGCGGGCAGGGCCTCGCCGCAGACGCCGCACACGGGGCCGTCGTGCGCGGGAAGCGCCGTCCAGCAGGCGCGGCAGACGCCGCCCCGCAAGAGCTCGTCGACGTCGTGCGATGCGCACGCCAGGCATCGGGACGGAAGGAAGAATCCGGCCGCGGCGCGTGCCAGCTCGGCGAGGCGGTGCGAATGTTGGCTCAACGTGGCCGCGGCCTCCTCCGTATGACCGGAAGCGGCGGGATTGTAGCTGGTCCGCGCGAAAGGATCCCGCGTGCGGGCGGCGGGCTGTTAGAGTCGTCGTCGAGTCTCACGAGTCTCGGGAGGTGGGCGTGATCCGGAGAACCCTCGCAATCGGAGCCATGCTGTGGGCGGCGCTGACGAGCGGCGCCCACGCCCAGAACCGCGCGCAGAACATCGGGGTGGGCGCGACGGTGGGACTGGTCGACGACATCACCACCGACTTCTCCTCGGGCAGCTTCAAGCACAGCGACGTGAACGGCTGGGTGGACTACCGCTTCGAGAAGTCCTCGCTGCTGCGGCTCACGTTCGGCTCCATGAGGATCGCGCAGACGCACTCGGAGTCCACCGTCGACACCCCGGACGGTCCGGTCGCCGTCCCGCTCATCAAGGAGCGTGTGGGCTACGTCACCGTCGGCGCGTCGTACCTGTTCTGGGAGGGCTGGTTCACGTCCGGGATCTTCGGCGGCATCGGCGGCTACCACTTCAAGCCCGACGAGGTGTCTCCGCCCTTCACGGAGTTCGCGGATCAGAAGCAGACCGTCTTCGGGTGGCACTTCGGAACCGAGGCGATCTTCCGCGTCTACAGCAGCGCCGGCATCGTCCTCCGGCTGACGTACCACAACGTGTCGGCGACTCCTCACCGGCAATTCCTGAACGCCAACACCGGGGTCGTGATTCGGTTCTAGGAGGGTAGTGAGTTAAGGGTTCAGAGTTATGAGTCGGCTGGTCGTTCGGTTCTGAGCCGACTCAAGACCCGGCACTCGAAGCTCACGGCCGCTCTAGGCCTTGGGTTCCCTGGGCTCCTTCTCGGGGATGAGCGGCAGCAGAGTCGATTCCTTCTTGGAGGACAGAGAGATCTGCGCCTGGAGGCGGGAGACGCCGCGGATCGTCAGGATCCGACGTTGAAGGAAGTCGGCGAGGGCGGCCGGGTCCGCGGCCTTGACCTTGAGCCTGTAAGCAAAATCACCGGCCAGGTAGTGACACTCCTGAACTCCCAGCAGCTTCTCGAGATCGTCGACGAAGCCTTTCTCGAAACGCGGATGCTCGAGGGCGACGTCGACGTAGGCGGTCAGGGGAAGGCCCATCTTCTCGTGATCGAGGAGGGCCACGAACCCCTTGATCATTCCGTGGCGCTCCATCTTCTTGATCCGTTCATTGACGGACGGAGTGGTCAATCCGACGGCACCCGCGATCCGTGCTTGCGACAACTTCCCGTTGCGCTGCAACATGTCGAGGATGCGCAGATCGATTTCGTCGATGCTCATAAGCGAACCGTTCTCAAGGTTGCCTTATAAGATTAGATGGTTCGAAGCTTGTGACTAATAATATTAGTCTCTCCCACCGTGTCAATGGCCGAATTTAGGGGCTGGCTATAATCCCGGCGCGGAATGGCCAAACGCGACTTCTACGAGGTCCTGGGCGTCTCCAAGGGCGCCTCGGAGGACGACATCAAGAAGGCCTACAGGCGTTTGGCCCGCAAGCTCCATCCCGACGTCAATCCGGGGGATAAGGCCGCCCAGAAGCGCTTCCAGGAGGTCCAGGAGGCCTACGACGTCCTCAAGGACGCCGAAAAAAGGCGAGCCTACGACCGTTTCGGGCATTCCGGGCCCGGATTCGACCCCCGGACGGCAGGGGGGCCTCAGGGTAGGTCCGGGGGCTTCCCGGGAGGCTTTCCCGGAGGAGGGAGCTTCCGGGGCGGGGCAGCTGGAGGCGGAGGCGGTTTCGAGGGGTTCCACTTCGAGGGCGGGGACCTGGGGGATCTGTTCGGCAACCTCTTCGGCGGCGGGCGGCGAGCCTCGACGGGCCCGGAGCCGGGCGAGGACGTGCGCGGCCAGATCGAGATCCCGTTCCGCGACGCGGTGCTCGGGGGCACGGCGTCGCTGGCGCTGCGGCGTGAGAAACCCTGTCCGACCTGCGGCGGCACCGGCCGCGTCGGCAAGAACGTCTGCACGACGTGCCACGGCGAGGGCGCGGTCGCGGAGTCCGAGCGCGTCCGCATAAAGATCCCGGAGGGCACGGCGGACGGCGGCACCATCCGCGTCCCCGGCAAGGGCGGCCCCGGAATGCGCGGCGGGGCCGCCGGGGACCTCTACGTCAACGTCCGCGTCACGCCCCACGCGTACTTCGAGAGGCAGGGCAACGACATCCACGGCGTCGTTCCGATCACCGTGAAGGAGGCGTACTCCGGCGCGGAGATCGACGTGCCCACGATCCACGGCAGCGTGCGCGCGAAGATCCCGGCGGGCACGCAGGGCCGGCAGCGGTTCCGCCTGAGAGGCAAGGGCGTCAAGGATCCGCGAACGGGAACGCTCGGCGACCACCTGTACACCGTGCGCGTCATGGTGCCGAAGACGCAGTCGCCGGCCGGCACGGACGCGGCGACGCTGCTGGATTCGCTGTACGGCGAAGACGTGAGGGCAGAGCTGCCCAAAGGGTTTTGAGTTGTGAGTTGTGAGTCTCGAGTCGTCGGAAAACGACTGTTGAGGCGACTCACAAATAGGAACTCACGACTCACAACATCTTCAGGATCTCCTCCGCGTGTCCCTCCGGCTTCACCTTGGGCCACACCGCGGCGATCGTTCCCTTCTCGTCGATCAGGTACGTCACGCGGTGCGTGCCCATGTACTTGCGCCCGTACATCGACTTCTGGCCCCAGACGCCGTAGTCGCGCACGATCGTCTTCTCCGGATCGGCGAGCAGCGTGAAGGGCAGCGAGAACTTCTCGGCGAACTTCTTGTGCGACTTCTCGTCGTCGACCGAGACGCCGAGGACCGCGACCTTGCGTCGGCGGAACTGCGCCCACGCATCCCGGAACGAGCAGGCCTCCTTGGTGCAGCCGGGCGTGTCGTCCTTCGGGTAGAAGTACAGGACGACCTTCCGACCCTTGAAGTCGGCGAGCGAGACGTCGCGGCCGTCCTGGTCGACCGTCGCGAAGCGCGGCGCCTTGTCACCCACGGAGAGAAAAGCCATGCGAGTCCTCCTCGACGAGGGAGGATTCTAGCGGGAGAAATCAGGGCGATTTTCGCGGGGGTCGGGGCTCGTCCCCGCATGCCGGCGGCCGCAAGGGCCGCCCCTACGCGCGAGACTCTAGTTCCGCTGCCCCATGCTGACGACGAGGTCGCGCGCCTTCTCGTAGGTCATCGTGTCGTCGATCGTGATCGAGCGGATCGGCGACCAGTCGGGACCGTCGAGCCGGGAGAACTTCAGCGCTTCTCCGTCCTGCCAGTAGAACGTCGGGCGGAATCCGGAGCCGATCGAGGTCCCGATCGGAACGGCGGGATCGGTGCGGTTGGAGAGCACCGGCGTCATGCGGGCGATGGGGCCCGTCAGCTGGATCGACACGATCGGCGCGTGGCGGCGCTTCCAGGTCATGTTCCCGTACTCCGAGGGCTTGCCGCGGTCGCGCGGGAAGTCGATGCGGACGATCTTCTCCTGCTTGTCGTTCAAGTCCGCGAAGCTCGCGAACATGCCACCGGAGAAGCCGTCGACCTGGAGTGCCGGATAGAGGTACGCGCCGGGAGGCTCGCCGTCGTAAGTCGACTGCGTCGAGCCGCCGATCAGCGCCGGCATCTCGTACACGGCGAGGCTGCCGTCGGCGCCGGCCTTCTCGTCCAGGAAGAGCGCGGCGTAGCGCGCCTCCACGGCGACCGACTCCTCCCACCAGATCACCGAGAGGATCGACGACGTGGCGGTGACGGGCTGGTCCTTCTCGTCGAGCCAGGACACCGGGATGTGCACCAGGGTGACCTGGGGGTTGTACGCGCGCGAGATGCCCTGCGTGGGCATCAGGGGCGAGTTCGTCCAGACGCCGTCCTGCAGCACGCCCACGCGGACGTGGGAGTACGCCGAGACCTCCTCGATCCAGATCAGGACGAGCTTTCCGGTGGCCTCGTCGTAGGTGAGCTGGAGGCCGCGCTTCTCCTGGTAGGAGATCGTCCCCGGAATGATGGCGGTCTGGACCGTCCCATCCTGCGCGCGCGCGCTCCAGTCGACGACGAAGCTGTCGGGCGACGGCGTGAGGCCCGTGATCCCGAGGTCGATGGCCTTGCCGGCGCGGACCGTGTGCAGCGAGCCGTCGGGCGTCAAGAGCGACTGCTCCTCGAACGCGAGACCGATCGCGGGCAGCGCCAGGAGCGCCGCGAGAAGCATGCCGAGCCGGATCCGTCCGTGTCGCATCAGGCCCTCAGGTTGATCAGGCCCATGAGGCTGATCTGGTGGAGATAGTTCTTGAGCGCCGGGAAATCGGGGTAGTAGTGCGCCAGGGCGTCGTAGTGGCCGTCGGCGACGTCGTCCTGGCCGAGCTCGGAATACGCCTCGGCCAGCAGGTAGTGGGAGTTCTTCACGACGTCGTCGCGGTGGAACTCCTCGCCGAGCGAGAGCGCGCGCAGGCCGCACGGGGCCGCCGCGTGGGGCTGTCCGAGCTTGAGGTACGCGAAGCACAGGTCCAGGCACGGGTAATCGAGCGCCTGCCGCGCGCCGAGCCGCTCGAAGCCGTCGAGCCCGCGGTTGACGAGCGCCATGCCGACGTCGACCTGGTCGAGCGCGATGTGGCAGTACCCGAGATTGTCCGAGTAGAGGTAGCCGAGGTGCGAGTCGGCCTCACCCGCCGACTCGAGCCGGTCGAGCGCCTGCCGGAAGAGGCCTCGCGCGGACTCGAAGCGGCTCTCGTGCAGCTCGAGATTCGCGAGCGAGTTGAGCGATCCGGAGACGAGCTCCTCGAAGCCCTCGTCCTGGCTGCGCTGGAGCGCGGTGCGCGCGTAGAAGACCGCGCGCTCGTACTCGCCGCGCTTCTCGTGCGCGTGGGAGGAGACGTACGCCGCGAGCACGCCGTTGTAGCTGCGCGGGCTGCGCAGGAAGATTTCCTTGAGCCGGCCGAGGTCGAAGTCGAAGCGATCGATCTCGAGAAGCGTCGTCGCGCGATTGCACGTGAAGAGGTCCTCGAGCTCGCGGTCCTTCCACGAGCGAGCGAGCGCGAGCCCGTCCTCGTAGAGCGTGAGCGCGCGCTCGTAGTCGCCCTTCCAGAGGGCCTCCTTGGCCGTTTTCCGGAGGAATTCGAGATGCTTGTGTCGGTCGCTCAAACGCTCACCAGAGGGGCTCTATCGGGCCATTCTAGGCCTACGAGAAGGGTACTCAAGGCTTTTCTTCCGCTTCGTCTTCGTCGAGGTGTTCCGGATCACCGGACTCCTGAAGCTTCTTGAAGCGGACGAAATCGCGGATCTCCTGGCGGGCCCCGTCGGAGAGGTTGCGGTATTCGCTCATCAGGTCCCGCGCCTCGCGTTCGGCTTCGGTCTCGGTCTCACCGAAGAACTCGCCCATCTTGAGATCGAAGACTTGCAGGATCTTGAAGAGCGTGTCCAGCCCGACCTTGTATTCGCCCTGCTCCATGCGGGAGAGGTCGGACTGCGCGACTCCGATTTTCTCGGAGAGCTCAGTCTGCGTGAGGTGCCGCCCCTTGCGCAGCTCTCGTATCCGTGAGCCGACCAGGGCGACCTTTCGAGGCGGATGGGACGACATACCTTGCTTCCAGAAATGCTATTAAAACATAGGGAAGGGCTCATATAATGCGCCCTCCCGTGAGGATGTCAAGAAAGAACGGCGGGCTGAGCTCTAAGCTCTTTCTCCTCAAAGAGATGGTCCTCAGAGACCTCCGCGCGCGTTATGCCGGTTCGGGCCTCGGCCTGGCCTGGGCGTTCGCCCATCCCGTCCTCTGGATGCTCCTCTACACCGGCGTCTTCTCGATGGTTCTGCGGGTGCCCGTCGAGCCCGGCTACGCCAGCTTCCCGGAGTTTCTGATGGCGGGCCTGCTTCCGTGGATGGCGATCCAGGAAGGGCTCGCGCGCTCGGCGTCGGTGCTCGTCGACAACGCCTCGATGGTCAAGAAGACCGTCTTCCCGCTGGAGACCCTGGTCCTCTCGATCGTCGTCGCGGCCGCGGTGAACGAGGCGATCGCCTTCTCCGTGTTCGCGGTCTACGTCGCGCTGGTGGGTCACCTCCAGCTCGGCTGGCTGCTCCTGATCGTGCCGGCGATGGCGTTTCAGATCCTCATGACGTTCGGCCTCGGCTGCATCGCCGCGACGCTGACGGCGTTCGTGCGGGACACCGCCCACGCGGTCGGGATCGTGCTGACGATCGGCTTCTATGCCACGCCCATCGTCTATCCCGCCTCGCTCGTGCCGGAGCGCCTGCGGCCGTTTCTGCAGGCCAACCCCGTCACGCATCTCGTCGACCTGTACCGCCGGGCCTTCACGCTGCACGCGGCGCCGGAGCCGGCGTCGATCGCGTACCTGACCGCCTTCAGCCTGCTCGCCGCGGCCGCCGGAGCCGCCATCTTCGCGCGCGCCCGGCCGCATTTCGCGGACCTGATTTGAAGAATAAAGCGTGGGGACGGCCCGTTGAGGGGTCGGCACTTTTCCCGATCGAGGAGGTTTCGTGAGACGGATTCGGACTGGCTTCCCGACCATCCTGGGTGTGATCTTCCTGGCGTCGGCCTGCTCGACGGGAACCAAACCCGTGGCGCCGCCTCCCGCGTCCGCGCCGCCGCCGACGCCCACGCCCGGAGTCCTCTCGCGCACCGACCCGACGGTCGTCGAGGAGACCGAGACCTACGTGATCCGGCGCCTCGCGAAGGAGCAGTACGTCAAGGTCGACGACCGGCACATCCGCAGCCTCATGGCGCGGCCGCTGATCGAGTTCTTCAAGGAAGACGACAAGTACTACTACGTCAGCTCGCCCAAGGCGATCCCGGGCGAGGCGGAGCTCCGGCGGCTGACGCCCACGGCCGTGCCCGGAGCTCCCCCGGCGTCGGTGCAGGCGGCGCGGCCGGTCTCGACCGGAGTCGGACCGGAGGACTTCACGGATCTCTCTCCGGCGCGCGCCTCGGGGCGCATCCGCCTCGAGAAGGTCGCGCCGAACGGGCTTCCGCAGAAGGGCCTCTGGCGCGCCTCGTTCGAGATGGCCGACATGAACGGCGACGGGATCCTCGACATCGTCGCGACCACGGACCGGCTGGGCGACGGCAAGCTCCACGTCTGGCTCGGCGACGGCAAGGGCGGCTTCACGCCCTGGAAGCTGTCGTACTCCGAGCACGGCAAGCCGCAGGAGCGCTTCTCGATCGACTACGGCGGCGTGGCGGTCGGCGACATCGACGGCGACGGGCATCTCGACGTCGTGACCGCCTCCCACGGTTTCGGCCTGGTCTCGCTGTTCGGCGACGGCAACGGGCACTTCGACATCGTGCGCGCAGGCCTCGGCGCGAAGGATTTCTCCTCCCAGGCCGTGGTCCTGCTGAGCGCCGGCGGCGCGGGCAAGCTCGACATCGTGGGGTCGCGCGACTCCGGCGAGTCCAAGGAGGGGGAGGGCGTGGACAAGACCCAGGTCCGGCTCTACCGCTTCGTGAGCCGCGACAAGGGCTGGGAGGTCAAGCGCGACGCGCTCGTCGGCGGCTTCTACTCGAACACGCTTCGCGCCTGGGACTACGACCGCGACGGCAGGCCGGACGTCCTGACCGGAAGCCACTACACCGGCGCGCTGACGCTCCTCTGGCGCAACGCCGGGGACGGCACGTTCCCGCCGGTGCGCTTCGACGCCATCGAGCCGTACGCCTACCACTTCGCGACCGCCCCGGGGACGTTCGGCTCCGACAGAGCCGCCGCCTTCGCGGACGGCTATTCGATGCAGGCCAACGTGCCCGACCCCAAGCGGGCGAGCGGCATCACCCTCTACGTCTTCAAGAACGGCGAGTGGACCCGGCACCGCATCTGGAGGAAGAAGGAGTTCAATGCCTATCTGTTCGGGCTGGCGATGGGGGATCTGGACGGCGACGGCCTGGATGACGTCGTCTTCCCCGACGACGAGGCGAGGAAGCTGCGAATCCTCTTCCAGATGCCCGACGGTAGCTTCGTCGAGGCGGCCGATTCCGAGGAGCCGACCCTCGATTCCCCCGGCCAGTGCGTGCGCCTGGCCGACCTGAACAAGGACGGCCGGCTGGACGTCGTCCTCTCGAAAACCGTGTCCTCGACGGACCCCCGGCAGCCCGGGGGTTGGGACGTCTACCTGAACCGGAAGTAGCGCACGCGACGCTATCCTTGGGCCGGTTGGGCTTATCGGGTCTCTTATGATCCGGAAGCATAAAATTCCCATTTTTAGCTTGACACGGCATAACCGAGGGCCGATCATCCAAACCAGCTGGAGCCCCCCTGGGCTTCAACCGAAACAGTCTTCAGGGTTTGCGGGTGTAGTAAATCGAAGTGTAGGGAGGTGATGGGATCGTTCGAGAGAAGGTGATCTCGATCGCGTGTTTTCGAATCGTCAACTGTAATGAGGAGATCTCAATGAAGAAAACCCTTCTCGCGTGCCTGGCGGTCGTCGCGGTGCTCGCAGTCGCGACGCCGGCGTTCGCCATCACGTGCACGATCGATCAGCGGCCCGCCGCGACGCTGCTCGTTCCGTTTTTCCAGGTTTCGTACGACGCGGACGGCAACCTGAATCCGACCGGCAACGACACGATCGTGACGATCGCGAACGCCTCCGCGGCGCCGATGATCGCTCACGTCAACGTGTTCGACCGCCAGTCCCAGCTCGTTCTCGACTTCAACATCGCCCTGACGCCGTTCGACGTCCAGGCGATGCGCATCTCCGACGTGATCGGCGGCTCGCTGCCGGACACGGTCAACGGCTCGGGCGATGACGCTTGCCAGCGCAACGCGTCCGCCGCGGTCTATCCGGATCCGGACGGCTTCCTGCGCGTTCGCCCGCTCGTTCCGGCCACCGGCCAGGACAACACGCAGGCGACGACGGACTACAACCAGCCGTTCAACCTGGGAATCATCGATGAGCTGCGCACGAACTGCGACGGCGGAATCGATGACGACGCGGTTGGCTACATCATCATCGACCACGCCAACTACTGCAATCTGTCCGATCCGACCGATCCGAACTACTACTACAACGACGCGATCGGAATGGAGAACAACCTCTGGGGCGAGATCATCTTCACGTCCGGCACGGGCATCCCGACCTACGCCCTGTCGACGGTCAACCTCGAGGCCGACGCCAGCATCGGCGACGCGGCTCAGCTCGACGCCCTCCCGGTTCGCTCCTTCGACGCTCGTTACTGGGATCCGCTCGATGAGTTCCCGCCGACGGCCTGCCCGAACTGCGGTTCCGGCGACCCGAACACGGACCTCCTCATCAGCGCTCCATGGGATGTCGGCTTCGGCGACCAGCGTGAGCCGCTCGGCCTGCGTTGGGCCGCTCGTTGGTTCGACGCCGGTGCATCGCTGACCTCGAACTTCCGCGTGTGGCGCGCTGGTACGGCCTTCAACGGCAACTGCGACACCGAGGAGTCGATCGTCACCCTGCGGTTCTATGACGAGGACGAGAACACGACGAGCCAGGGCACGTGCCCGTCGCCCTGCACCAACCCGACCTTCAACTTCCCGCTCGAGACGCAGCAGCGGAACATCACCGACTTCTCGCGTCCGACGGGAGCGATCGCGGGCTGGGTCCAGTTCGACTTCCTCAACCTGTCCGGTGGCGGCACGATTCTCGATCAGGCCTGGATCGACTACTCGTTCGAGGGCGCTCTGGCCTTCGAGACGATCCTGGTCCCGGGCACGCAGCTCGATCCGTCGTCCTGCAACCCGGAGGGTTCCTCGATTCAGGGTCTGACCCAGCCGATCACGCCGGTCATTCCGGCCGTCGTCGGAACGGGAGTTACTTCCTAGTCGTCTAACGGAGTGGGCGGGGCCGAAAGGCTCCGCCCACTTTTTTTTATCGGTTTTCTATTGGAACGGAACCAGCCCCGCGTGCTCCGAAGCTCTGATTTCAATTTCTCCTTGGCGGTGAACTTCGGTCCCTTCGGGGGGATTATGAAATCGGACCTTCCGTACTCAGCCAACCGGCCTCGGCCGACCCCACTTCGGAGGTTCTCGTGTTCATGAATCGCTCCACTCCCATCCGTAGTCTGGTGTTCGCGGTGTGCATGCTCATGCTCATGGGCGCCGCCGCCGTCCTGACGGCGCAGGGAAATGATTGCGGCGTTCCGCTGGGAACGGCGATGACGTCGCTTCCGACCTGGTCGGGCACTCTTCCGGGCTCGGCCGACATGTCGGTTGCCAGCTCGGACAACTACCTCTACGTCCTGACCCAGTGGGGATTCGCGCGCGCGCCCCTCGACGGGACCTCGGGGCCCGGCAACCCCTCCCCCTACTCTTACGTCGTCATGGGGTCGGAAGCCGGCTCGGGCAGCCCCGGCCGCATCCCGATTCTCTGCGACTGCCACCAGGGCTCGAACACCTTCGACGTCGCCGAGGCGCCGGATGGGACGTCGCGGATGGTCTCGGACTGGCAGCCGTTCGCCCAGGGCGGCGGCCTCTCCGGCCTCGCGGCTCAGGTCGCGATGACCACGGGCGACGGCGCACCGACGTTCGGGCAGCAGATCAATCTTCCGGACGCGGTCGCGCCGAGCGCCGAGGTCGCCGCGATCTACATCGCCTCGACGCAGAAGTACTTCGGCTATTTCCCCGTGATCAACGCCGGCGTCTACCTCGCGGACGTGACCAGCCCGTCCGGAAACGTCGGAGTCCCGATCCAGCCGTCGCCCGCGATCAGCTGGGCCTCGGGCGCGATCTCCGGCACCGGCGTCCGCCTGAAGGCCGCGCACGTGATCGCCGGCTCGTATGACAAGTACCTTCTCGTCGGCAGCACGCCCGCCGACGACATCATCCACGTCGCCGAGATCAACACGAGCTCGGGAGTGCCGAGCGAGGTCGCGAGCATCACCGGCAGCGCGCAGGGCAATCAGCTCGACGTCGCCGTCGTCAACAACGACATCTACATCTTCGCCGCGTCCGGCGGCGCCGGCCTCAAGGTCTACAAGTTCATCCCGCCGAGCCTCCTGACGGAGGTCTCGGTGCCCTCGGCGATCACCGGCACGATCAAGAAGGTCGACGTCAACGGCCCCGAGCCCTTCCCGGCGATGTCGCTCTACCGCGACGCCGGCAGCGGCAACAGCTACGTCGACATCTGGGACACGAAGTGGCTGAACGGCAGCCAGCCCATCCGGGCGCGCTCGATCCAGCACTTCGGAGCGTCGGACCAGTCGTACCGCGGCTCCGGGTTCGCGTCCTACGTCACGTCCGGGAACGGCACCGTCACCGCGCAGATCTACCGCGAGGTCAATCCGCCGCCGCCGGGGCTGCCCCAGGTGCAGAGCCTCATCCACACCGACCAGATCGACGTCTCCTGCATCGCGGCGGATCCCAACGCGCCGCCGATCCCGTTCGCGACCATGTCGAACCTCTCGGCGCAGGGGCGGCCCAGCCCGGAGAACACCAAGAACTACTTCGGCGACAAGTGGGCGCTGACCGATGCGTCGGTCTCGTTCCCGGCGATCCTCGAGCTCGACTGGGACTTCCACTACACTGGCGCGTTCAACGCGGAGAAGATCGTCACGGGGACGGACCTCCACGGCTACACCTTCAACCCGGCGTACTGGCCGTGCGACGCCTCGGCGGGCGGCGACATCGGCACCGGCGCGGGCTGCTACGCCAGTCTCGGCACGATCGTCTCGTCGTATCAGCTCGCGATGCGCGCCGAGAACTCGAACCCGCCGGACAACGCGACGTTCACCTCGCAGACGTTCACGGTCAACCAGCCGCAGATCGCGATCGTCGGCTTCGACGGAGACACGCTCTCGGTGCTGGCCGGCAACCCCAACAACGGCGATGCCAGCGGCAGCCAGGGCAACACCGCCGAGGCGGCGTTCAACTGGAACTTCACGCCCGGCGGCCCGCTGACGGGGCCCGTCGTGACGGTGCCGTCCAGTGCGACTTCGTTCACGCTCTCCGTCGCGTACAAGGGCGGCTACAGCACTCAGGTCAGCGGCTCGATCTCCCAGGTGGACCTGGTCCCGAATTTCTCGCTGACGCCCAACCCCGTGCTCAAGTCGAGCACGCTGACGCTCAAGAACCTGATGCAGAAGGCCGCGGCGGCGACGCTCAACTCCGTCGACTACGCGATCTCGCCGGGCGGCGGCAGCGGAACGCTCCCGGGCTCGTTCCTCGTCGTCAACGGCACCGCCGGCGTGACGGCCCCCGACACCGTCGGCAACGACACGGTCACTCTGACCTTCCACTACACGGACCACACCGGCGCCCAGAAGTCGGCGCAAGCCGCGCTGCCCTTCACGGTCACGGACTTCCAGCCGGTTCCGGCCCTCGGCGTCTACACGGACGCCGGCCACGCGCACCCCGTCTTCCCGCTGCCGACCTTCAGCCTCACGACGGGGACGCAATACTTCCTCTTCGACGACGAGACGCTTCCGGGCGGCGTGACGCATCCGGGCGCCGGCTTCTACACGAGCACGAACAACAACCAGTCGATCACCGCCGGCGACATCCACATCGGCGACACCACGAACTCCGGGCCGCAGTCCTGGACCGCGACGGCCTGCAGTGGCAACTGCTACATCAAGGTCGAGGTTCCCGCGAGCGGCGGAACCGTGCGGGCCTTCAAGTACACCACGGGAAGCGGTGGACCTCCGCCTCCGCCCCCGTGTCCGCCCAACTGCGGCGGCAATCCGACGCTGACACTCTCGGGTCCCGCATCGGCAACGGCCGGCCAGGTCGTGAGCTTCACGGCCACGGCGACCAGCTTCCCGGGATCCGTGACGTACGCCTGGGACTTCGGCGATGGTGGTGGTGGTGGCGGCGGCGGTGGCGGCGGTGGCGGCGGCGGCTGCCCGCCCATCACGCCGATCTGCCTCGCTCCGGTGATGGCGGATACGCAGACGCTGACGCCCGGACCGGCGACCAACACGCACACGTACGCCGCGGTCGGCACGTACACCGTTACCGTTCAGGCGACCTCCGGCAGCACGCAGCGGACGGTGACGAAGTCGATCTCGATCAGCAACGGCGGACCTCCGCCTCCGCTCAACACGTTCGACGTGTCGGGCGCGACGTTCAACCCGTTCAACAACACGTGGAGCGCGTCCGCGGGCGTCCCGGTCACGTTCACGGCGGCGGACACCGACGCGACCACGACCTTCGCGTGGGACTTCGGCGACGGCTCGACCCTGGCCGCGTCCGCGGCCAACAAGGTCGCGTCGCATACGTTCACGCAGGCCGGCAACTTCACGGTCACGCTGACGGCGGCGAACGCCAACGGCAGCTCCTCGGGCTCGGTGCGGCTCGCCTTGAGCCCGCCGAGCTTCCAGGCCGTCATGATCCCGGGCGCGGGCTCGATCGACTCCGCGTCGGGCATCTGGGCGACCGACATCAGCGTGACGAACCCGGGCAACTCGGCGATGACGGTGACGCTGTACTTCGCGGCGTTCACGGACACGATCCCGGACGATCTGTCGACGCTGCCCTTCGATTCGCTCAACAGCTTCATGCTCCTCGGCGGCCAGTCCTGGTCGGGCGTCGACGTCGTCGGCGATCCGGCGATCCTGAACCGCCACGGCGCGGGCAAGGGCCTGCTGCTCCTCAAGTTCACGGGCGCGGTGGCTCCGATCGTGACCTCGCGGGTGTACTTCACCGCGCAGGGCGCGTCCTTCGGCACGGCGCTGCCGTCCTACCTCGTGGGCCCGTTCGGCCAGGCGCCCAACGCGCAGGGGACCGAGGCTACCGACGACCAGATCCTCGTGGGCCTGCGCGACGACTCGCTCTACCGCTTCAACGTCTCGCTGTTCAACGCCTCGAGCCAGGTTGGGCTCTTCCACCTCGACGCCTTCACGGAGCAGGGCGAGCAGGTCGCGAGCAAGGACTTCTCGGTCCCGGCGTACAGCCAGGCCGGAGTCAACGACACCGACCTCTTCACTCCGAATTCCGACAAGCGCTACGTGCTCCGAGTCTCCAACTCCTCGGGCGCGCTCCAGGCCTTCGCCTCGAGTCTCGACCGGCGCAACAACGACCTCGTCCAGGTCGCCGACGACACGCCGCGCGTGGCCGTCAACCCGGGCGACACCGTCAACTACTACGTCGCGGGCGTGGGCCGGATCGAGGACGAGTCGACCAACACGCACTGGCGCACGGACCTGCGCTTCTTCAACACGAGCTCGCAGGCGCGCGACCTGACGTTCCAGTTCTTCTACGTGCCGCCCGGCGACACGACCCAGAAGGTCGTCTTGAACACCCTGCACCTCTTCCCGAACCAGGGAGTCTCGATCGACGACTTCGTCGGGACGTTCCTGAACACGGCGTCGGACACCGACCTCACGACGGGGACGGCGTTCGGCGTGCTTCTCATCTCCTCGCTCGCGCCGGCCGACATCGCCACCGCTCCGCTCGTCATCGGCGGCCGCATCTACGCGGACCTCTCGACGGGCAGCGCGGGCATGCAGCTCTCGACGTACTCGGACGCCCAGACGGTGGGCGCGGGTCACGGCTCGCTGGTCATGCCGGGCGCGCAGACCAATCTGCGCTTCCGCAGCAACATCGGCATCTTCGCCACGAGCCTCGAGCCGACGACCGTGCACATCACCGCGGTCAAGCAGGACGGGACGACCGCGGGGACGTTCGACTACGTGCTCAACGATCCGGGCCACACCGGCGCTTTCGCCCAGGTCCCGATGACGGCGATTCCGGGCATCGACGGGAACCCGACGACCATGAAGGTCCAGTCCCTCTCGGGCGGGGCCGTGGGCGCGTACATCGTGACCGTCGACCAGATCTCGGCGGACACGGTCTTCGTCCAGGGGCAGCAGGGCGACTGACGGCCGCCGCCTCCGATTCGATTCGCCGATCCGGGCCCCGCGCGAGCGGGGCCCTTTTCTCGTCGGGGGGCGTGCGATCGTGGGCGGCGCGGCCGCCGACTCCGTATTCCCCGCGGGCGCCTCGATAGAATGGGCGCCAGGACGAAGAAACGCCGACCATGAGCTCGCCCGCCGCCGCCGTCTCGGCGGACCGTGTCTCCAAGATCTACCGGATCTACGACTCGTCCGGCGACCGCCTCCGGGAGCTGATCTTCCGCCGTCCCCGGCACCGCGAGTTCCACGCCCTCCGCGACGTCTCGCTCGAGCTGCCGCGAGGGCGGGCGCTCGGGGTCATCGGCGAGAACGGCGCCGGCAAGTCGACGCTGCTCAAGATCATCGCGGGAACGACCCGGGCGTCGTCGGGACGCGTGGAGTGCCGCGGCGCGGTCGCGTCGATCCTCGAGCTCGGCATGGGGTTCCATCCCGACTTCACCGGGCGCGAGAACGCCCGCATGAACGCCGCGATCCTGGGCCTGTCCGGCCCGCAGATCCGGCAGCGGCTGCCGCGGATCCGCGACTTCGCGGAGCTCTCCGAGTTCTTCGACCAGCCCGTGCGCACGTACTCCTCGGGCATGGTCCTGCGCCTCGCGTTCGCCGTCGCGACCCACGCCGACGCGGAGATCCTGATCGTGGACGAGGCGCTGGCGGTCGGGGACGGCTACTTCCAGAAGAAGTCGATCGACCGCATCACCGAGTTCCACCGCAAGGGCGGCACGCTGCTCTTCTGCTCGCACGCGCTCTACTACGTCGCGATGGTGTGCGACGAGGCGCTGTGGCTCCGCAACGGGACCGTGGCCGGGCTCGGGCCCGCGCTGCCGATCGTGCGCCGCTACGAGGCGTTCCTGCAGGAGCGCGAGCGGACGCTGCTCGCCGACGGCGAGATGTCCCGGTCGCCGGCGGGTGAGGAGCCGCCGCCGGGCACGACGCCCGGCGCGGAGCCCGGTCCGGCCGCGACGACGGCCGCCGCGACGGACGGCCAGAAGCCGGCGCACCTCACCGAGGTCGTCGTGCACGACGGCTCGGGGTATCCGCGCACCGAGTTCGCCTCCGGCGAGACCGTGGCGGTCGACGTCGCGTTCGAGACGCGGGACTCGCGGCTCGCATTCCACGTGCGCGTCGGCGTCGACCGCGAGGACGGCGTCCAGACCTTCGCGGTGGACACGCGGCCCGAGCCGTGGGCGCCCCTGACGGGCCGGAACCGGTACCGCCTGCGGCTCTCGTTTCCGAGGCTGCCGATCGCGCAGGGGGACTTCCGCGTCTTCGTCTACCTGGGCGACGAGAAGGCCCTTCACGTTCACGACGCGCGCATCCTTAAGCCCGGCTTCTCGGTGGTCTCCTCCGAGTACGTCGTGGGCCTGCTGCGCCCGGTCTACGAGTGGGCCTTCCCCGACGCGAACGCCAAGGTGGAAGCCGAAGCCGAAGCCGAAGCCGACGCGGGTGCCGGTCCGAGTCGCCGCGCGGCGTCCTCTTGAGCCGCTCGCTCGCGTTCGTGGCCGCCCCGCGGCCCCTCGATTACGGTTCCCGCTTCTCGCGGCTGAGGTGGCGGCGCGCCGCCCGCGCACAGGCCGTCGCCGACTGGAGTTCCGAGGCGCCGGCGGAGGCCGCGGTCTCCGCGGCCGACTCGTGGGTCGTCGTGCGCGACGCGACGGCGCTCCCGGTTCCCGGCTCGCGCGTTCCGGAGCCGCCGTACGGCCGCGTCCTCGTGGCGGGAGACGCCGTGCCCGAGCCTCCTTCCTACGTGCATACCCTGAGGGAGCTCGAGCAGGCGCGCGTGCGCACGACGACGACGGCCCGGGAGTCCGAGGCGGCCGCGTTCGCGTTCTGGCCCGCGGACCACCCGCCACGGGCCGGCGAGAGCGTCGCGGAGTTCTGCGGCCGCCTCCTCTCCGTCGGCGCGGAGGCGCGCGCGAGGGATGACGCCTTTCGCGTCCTCCGCTTCGAGGAGCCCTCGGGCCGCGAGCGTCCGGAGCTCACCCGCCGGATCCCGGCGGGAGCGTTGCGGATCCTGGACGTCGGCTGCGGCGCCGGAGGCGGGATCGCCGGGGGAGGCGGGCGCGCGTCGGGCTGGCGCATCACCGGAGTCGAGCGGGATCCCGCGCTCGCCGCTCTGGCCCGCTCGCGGTGCGATCGGGTCCTCGAAGGCGACCTGCGCGAGATCCTGCCGCGGCTGGCCGCGGACGGGGAGCGCTTCGACGTGATCGTCTTCGCCGACGTGCTCGAGCACCTGGAGGATCCCTTCGACCCGCTGCGCACCGCGGGGGCGCTCGCGGCGCCCGAGGCGCGGCTCCTCGTCAGCGTTCCCAACGTCGGCCACCTCTCGGTCGTGCGCGACCTCCTCGCCGGCCGCTTCGATCCGGTTCCCGCCGGGCTGCTCGACGCCGGACACCTGCGCTGGTTCACCCGCGAGTCGCTCGCGCTCGCTCTCGAGGAGACGGGCTGGATTGCGGTGTCGATCGACGGCGAGGCGGGAGCGCCCTCGCCGGACCCGGAGCCGTTCCTCGCCGTCGCACGCGCGTGGCCGGACCGCGACGAGGCGAGCCTCCGAACGTACCAGTGGATCGCCGAGGCGCGCAGGGAGGAAACGGCACCGTGAGCGACGGGAACGGGGCCGCGGCGCGGGAGAGGAGCGGGCCGCCTCTGTCGATCGCCTACCTGCTCGACTCGACGGAGCTCTTCGGCGGCGTCAAGATCGCCCTGCTCCAGGCGGAGGCCCTCGCGCGGCGCGGCCACCGGGTCACGGTCGTCTCGCCGGATGCGCCGCCGGAGTGGTTCCCGCTGATGCGCGCGCACTTCGAGCGGTCGGCGTTCTCCGACTCCCCGGCGCTCGCCGACGCGCAGGTCCGCGTGGCCACCTTCTGGGAGACCGTGAGGCCTGCCCTCGCGGGGGCGCGCGGTCCGGTCTTCCATCTGTGTCAGGGCTACGAGGGCGAGATCACGTACTACCGCGACCGCTGGCCCGCGATCGAGGAGGTCTACCGGCTGCCGACGCGCAAGCTCGCGATCTCGGCGACGCTGGCGAATCGCCTGGCGCGGCTGGGCCTCGGCCCGGTCGCCGACGTCGGCCAGGCGTTCGACCGCGACGGGTTCTTCCCGGCGCCCGAGAGGCCGGTCTCGGACCCGCCCGAGGTCCTCGTCGTGGGACCGCTCGAGATCGACTTCAAGGGAGTCGCGATCGCCCTCGAGGGCCTCGCGCTCTGGCGCCGGCTGGGCGGCCGCTTCCGGCTGCGGCGGGTCTCGTACTTCCCGTGCTCGGACGCCGAGCGCGCCTACGCGCTGACGGACGAGTACCACCACCGCGTGCCGCCCGAGCGCATGCCGTTCGCGTACCGCGCGGCCGACCTCTTCGTCGGCGCCTCGCGCGTCGAGGAGGGGTTCGGGCTGCCCTCGCTGGAGGCGCTCGCGTGCGGCGTGCCGGTGCTGCTCTCGGACGTCCCCGGCCAGCGGGAGATCGGGGGCGACGCGGCGTGGTACTTCTCCGACGGCGATCCCGAGAGCCTCGCGCGGGCGCTGCCGGGACTCCTCACCGAGGACGCCCGCTCGCGGGCCCGCGAGGCCGGGCCCGCCGCCGCGGGGCGTTACGACGTGGCGGGCGTCGCGCGGCGGCTCGAGGAGGAGTTCCGCGGGGCGCTCTCCGGCCTCGCTCCGACCGGGACGCCGTGACGTCTCCGCACCTCAGCGCCGTCGTCGTCAACCACCGGAGCGCCGCCGAGGCGGCGGACTGCGTGCGTTCGCTGCGCGAGGCCTTCGCGCGGGAACGGGTCGAGGGGGAGATCGTCCTCGTCGACAGCGGCTCGGGCCCCGGGGAGCGACCGGCGCTCGAGTCGATGGCCGCCGACGTGCGCGTCTTCCTGGAGGAGAACCGCGGCTACTCCGGGGGCGTCAACGCGGGCATCGCGCGCTCCCGCGCGCCCCGCCTCTTCCTCTGCAACGCCGACGTGGTCTTCCAGGCGGAGGCGGTCTCCCGGCTGCTCCGGGCGATCGAGGATCCGGCCGTCGGCGCGGCGGCGCCCCTGTGTTTCTGGGACGCGGCGGGGCAGCTGCGTCTTCCGCCGGAGGCGCCGGTCGGGTTCCGGGGCGAGCTCGCCGAGAGGTACGCGGGCCGGTTCCCGTCCCTCGACGCCCGGCGGTTCGCGGCGTTCGCGCGGCGGAGCCTGGATCTCTGGGAGCGCGGCGGCGACGCTCGTCACCTCGCCGGAGCGGTCCTCGCCGTGCGCCGCGAGGTCCTCGAGCGCGCCGGCGTCTTCGACGAGCGCTTCCTGTTCGAGTACGAGGAGACCGAGTGGGAGGATCGCGTCCGCGCCGCGGGGCTGCGCCTGCGCTTCGAGGCTCAGGCGCGCATCCGGCACCTCTTCGCGAGGAGCTCGTCCCGCAACCCGGACACCGAGCGCCGCCGGACGGAGTCCCGCCGCCTCTACCGCGAGCGCCGCTACGGCCGGCTCGGCCGTGTTCTCCTCGAGCGTCCGGCGCCCTCGCGCGGCCGGCTCGCGGCCGAGCGCGTCCGGAGGCTCGGCGAGCCGTCGCTTGCCGCGCGCGCCGGGGCGTGGGTCGCCGTCTCGACGAGCCCCTCGCTCATTCCGTTTGCGGGAGGCCCGCTCGGAGATCACGGGGACTTCCGGCTCCCCGCGGACGTTCTCGCGTCGCTCCGGTCCGGCCCCGTCTACCTGCGCGCGTTCGCGCGAGACGGCCGCACGCTCGAGACCGGCGTGTGGGAGAAGCCGTGAGCTTCCGGATCCGGGAGGCGACCGCCGCCGACGCTCCGGGCATCCGCGCGTTGATCGAGCGCGTCTTCGGCACGCCGATGACCGACGAGGAATGGCGGTGGAAGTTCGAGCGAAATCCCGACGGCTGGCGCGGCGTGGTCGGCGTGGACGAGGAAGACGGGCGCCTCGTCGGGAACTACGCCGGCTGGGGGCTGCGATTTCTTCTGGACGGCGCGGAGAGGCGGATCTACTCGGTGGGCGACGTCGCCACGGATCCCTCGGCGCGCGGGCTCGGCGGGCGCCGCGGAGTCTTTTGCGCGATGGCGGACGCGTTCTTCGAGAGCGTCGCGTCCGAGGTGCCGTTCTGCTTCGGCTTCCCGGGCGCGCGGCACCGTCTCGTCAGCGAGCGCCTCGTGGGCTCGCGGACGCTCTTCCCCGTGAGGCTCCGCGAAGTCGACGCCGGCGCCCTCGGGCCGCCGCCGTCCGACATGGATTCCGGAGAGTTCCCGCCCGAGAGCTTCGACGCGTTCTGGGAGAGGGCGCGCTCGCTTCTGTCGCACGCGGCGGTCCGCGACCGCCTGCGGGTGAACTGGCGGTTCCACGGCCGTCCCACGCGCTACTACCGCATGGTCTGGCGGACCCAGGCCGGCGCGATGACCGGTTGGGCGGCGCTCTGCATGAGCCGCGAGACCGCGGCGGCGACCGTCGTCGACTTTCTCTCGTCCGAGCCGGACGGCTCCGACTCGCGGGCGCTCTTCGCCTGTGCCGCCGAGGAGGCGCGCCGCCTCGGGGCGCGCCGACTGATCTTCTGGGAGACGCCGGGGGGCCCCGGACGGGACACGATCGCGTCTCTGCCCGGAGAGCGCGACGCCGGCTTCCCCATGATCGCGCGCGTCTTCGACGAGGCGTCCGCGAGCCGATTCGCGCGGGGACTCCAGCTCGTGCCGTCCCTCTACGACCTCGTCTGAGACCCGTCGGACGCGCGCTCGGCCGCTGCTAAACTGCACCCACTTCATGCCGCGCGAAGACTCGCTGATCCCGTTCGAGGCGACCGAGCTGACCGGAGCGCGGATTCTCATCCTCGCCGCTCACCCCGACGACGAGTCGCTCGGCGCCGGCGGGACGCTGGCCCTGAACGCCGGGAAGGCGGAGGCGATCCGCGTCTGGATCGCGACCGACGGCACGGGGCAGGAGGGCGTCGAGCCGGAGGACCGCGCGGCCTACGGCGCGAGAAGGCGGGACGAGGCCGATCGGGCCGTGGGCCTCCTGGGGCTCGACCCGCCCCGGTTCGGCGGGCTCGAGGACGGCGCCCTCGACCGGATGCCGGAGGCCGTCGACGCGGCGGTCCGCTCGGAGGTCGAGGACTTCGGACCCGACCTGATCCTCTGCCCCTCGCCCGCCGAGATCCATCCCGACCACCGCGCGCTGGCCCGAAGCCTGTTCGGTCTTCTCGCGTCCTCTCGCCCGGCGGACCCGGACCACGACCGCTACCGCTTCCTGCGCGTGGCGTTCTACGAGCTCTCGCATCCGATGCTGCCGAACCTCCTCGTCGACGTCGCCGACGGGGCCGAGCGCAAGGCCGAGGCCCTCGCCGCTTACGCATCGCAGCAGGAGGTGCGCGACTACGCCGGCGCGATGCAGGGTCTGAACGCGTACCGCCGGCTGACCGTGCCGGGGCGGGGGCCCGTCGAGGCGTTCCGGCTGCTGACCTACGCGGAGGCGTCGACCACGTCCTTCGAGGAGCTGCGGCGCGCCATCGGCCCGGGAGCGATCCGGGACGGCGGCGACCACATGGGGCCGGCGCCCGTCAGCGTCGTGATCCGGACGCGCAACCGGCCCGCGCTGCTGCGCGAGGCGCTCGAGAGCCTGCGCGCTCAGACGGTGCGCCCGAATCAGGTGATCGTGGTCAACGACGGGGGCGCCTCGCCGCGCGAGGTGACCGACGGCTTCCGCGAGGCCTTCGACGTCGTGCTCGAGGACTCCAAGCAGCGCCTCGGGCGCTCCGCGGCCGCGAACCGCGGCGTCGCGCTCGCGCGGGAGTCGCTCGTCGCGTTCCTGGACGACGACGACCGCTGCTATCCCGACCACGTCGAGCGGCTGGTGGCGGGGTATCGCCAGGGGCCCGAGCCGGTTGTGTACACCGACGCCGCGACGGTCGTGTACGGCCGGGGGGAGAGCGGCTGGGAGCCGCGCGTCCGCACGCTCCAGTACTCGCTCGACTACGACCCGGACTTCCTGCTGCTCGCGAACTACATCCCCGTCCACACCGTGCTCCTGCCGCGCGAGCTCTACCGCAAGGTCGGCGGCTTCGATGAGCGCCTCGAGTACTCGGAGGACTGGGACTTCCTGATCCGCCTCTCGGCCGAGACGCCCTTCCGCCACCTGCGCGCCGTGACCTGCGAGTACCGGGTCTTCGAGCCGCAGTCCGGCGGCGACTCGAACCCCGGCCACGTCGCCTCGGGCGCGGGGGCGTTCCAGGACGCGCGGCGCAAGATCTTCGAGCGCTACGCGGCGCGCCGCACCGAGGCGGGCCTCGCGCGCATGCTCGACCGGATGCGGGCGCAGGTCGCGTTCTGGTACGACCGGGACGGCGTGTCTCAGGGCGAGCTGCGCTATCAGCGGGAGAGCCACCGCCGCCTCGACGCGAAGGTCGTGCGTCTCGAGACGCGGGAGACCGAGCTGACTCACGAGAAGGCGCGTCTCGCCGCCGAGATCGCCGGCCTCCACGCGCGGCTCTCGGAGTCGCTCGCGCGCAACGAGGACTACGACCGGCTGCTGGCCAACGCCAACGTCGAGGTCGAGCGTCTGAACGGGATTCTCCAGCAGATCTACGACTCCCGCACCTGGAAGCTGCACCTCTTCCTCGACCGGCTGCGCGGTCGGCGGTGATTGCCGCTACGAGGAAGCCGGTGATCGAGCGCGTCGCCGTCCTCGCCCCCGAGCCGATCCGGGCACGGATGGCGGGCATGGGGATCCGCGCCCTCGAGCTCGCACGCGCTTTGTCCGGCCGCTTCGACGTGCGGCTGATCGTGCCGAACGACCCCGGGGAGGCGCGCGAGATCGCGGGGCCCATACGGATTGACGTCCGCGGTGCGGCCCCCGGCGCTCTCGCCGAAGCCGCGCGTGGCGTCCAGGCCGCCGTCGTGTCCGGCCACGCGGCCAACGGCTGGTTCCACGAGGTGCCGGATCTGCCGGTGGCGGCCGACCTCTACGATCCCTTCCCGATCGAGAACCTCCACTACGCGCGACTGCTCGGACCCGAGACCGCGCTCCACGATCGCCGCACGCTGGAACTCGCGCTCTCGCGCGCGGACGTCTTCCTCTGCGCGTCGGCCGAGCAGCGTCTCTTCTATGCGGGCGCGCTGTTCGCGTGCGGCCGCGTCGGCGCGGGGAACTTCCCGGACGACCCGGCGCTCGCGAGCCTGCTCGTGGTCGTGCCGTTCGGCGCTCCGCCCGAGGAGGCGCGCGGAGATCGCGCCGCCGGCCGCGCCGCGGCCGGAGTACTCGCGGAGGGGCCGCTCGTTCTCTTCGGCGGCATCTACGACTGGTACGACCCCGAGCCGCTGCTCGCCGCGTGGCCGGAGCTCCGGCGCCGCCACCCGGACGCGCGGCTGCTCTTCTTCGAGAACCCCAATCCGGAGACGACCCCGCAGCGCGTCTTCGAGCGGGCGCGGGAGCACGCACGGCGGATCGACCCCTCCGGCGCGTCGATCGTCTTCTCGCCCTGGCTTCCGTACGCGGCGCGCGCCGACCTCTACGCGGCCGCGGACGTCCTGGTCTCGATCGCGGCGGAGGGTCTCGAGACCGAGCTCGCGTACCGGACCCGGCTGCTCGACGCCGCCTGGGGAGGCCTGCCGTCGGTCACCGTGCGCGGCGGAACGCTCGCCCGGGAGCTGGCGGCCGCGGGGGCCGCGGTCGAGTCGGGGGGCACGGCGGAGGAGATCGCGCGGAGCGTAGCCGCCCTCCTCTCGGACCCGGCCGCGCGCGGCCGGGCGTCCGCGGCGGCCCGGCGATTCGCCGCCGGACGGACGTGGACGGCCGTGGTCGAGCCCCTGGCCGCCTGGTGCGCCGAGGCGCGCGTCGATCCCGGCCGCCTTCCGCTTCCCTCGCCGGATCCGGGCGCCTCGGTGGGCTCCCGGCTGCGGCGCCTCTTCCAGTAGTCTCCCGCTCGTGACGAGCCATAACCCGAGCGCCACCCCCGACGCGTCGATCGTCGTCGTGCACCACCGCGGCCTCGAGCATCTGCTCGAGGCGCTCGACGCCCTCGAGGCCGCGAAGCGCGAGGGACTCGCGGCCGAGGTCCTCCTGGTGGACAACGCCTCCGACACGCCGCAGGACGAGGTCCTTCGCCGCCACCCCACCGTGCGGCGGATCGCCTCCGTCCGCAACGTCGGATTCGCCGAGGGATGCCGGCTGGGCGTCGCGGCGTCCCGGGCTCCGATCGCGGTCTTCGTCAACGACGACGCCGCCGTGGCGCCCGACGCTCCGCGGCGCCTGGTCGCGGCGCTCGCCGCGGCGGAGCCGGACGTCGTGGCCGTGAGCGGCCGCCTGACCGACGCGACGGGGACGGTCAACGACTTCTGGGACGGCTTCCTCACCTTCGACGGCCACGCCTTCGCCGCCGACGTCGGACGCCCGGTCGGGGCGCTCCCGGCCGCCGCGACGGGGAAGTCGGGGGAGGAGCGGCTCTTCGCGTGCGGCGGCCTGATGGCGGTGCGGCGCGCCGACTTCCTGGAGTCCGGGTTCGACCCGGACTACTTCGCGTACCTCGAGGACGTGGACTTCGGCTGGCGCCAGTGGATCTTCGGACGACGGATCGTCGCGGAGCCCGGCGCCGTGGCGCGCCACCGCGGGGGCGCGACCGCCCAGGCGCTCGGCGTCTTCTCGCGCGGGTTCCTCTTCGAGAAGAACGCGTTCGCCACCGTCTACAAGAACCTCGACGCGGAGCGGTTCCGCTCGCTGATGCCGGCGATCGTGATGACCTTCCTCACGCGCGTGGCCGAGATGCTGTCCGCGCGCAACGCCGGGGCCGCCGAGCTCGGGCGCGATCCCTACGCGGCGTCGGCGTCGAGCGCGTCGGGGATCCGGAGGTTCCTCGGGATCGCGGACGACGCGGCGCCCGTCACCCTGGAGGATCCGCTCACGGTGGCGCACCTGCGCGCGCTCGTCTGGATCCACCGGAGCCACGCCGCGCTCGCGGCGAAGCGCCGGCAGGTCCAGGCGCGGCGGCGCCGCAGCGACGGCGAGATCTTCGCGAAGTTCCCCATGCGCCTGGTGCCGACGTACCCCGGCGACGAGCGGCTGCAGGACGAGTTCTTCGCGCCGTTCTGGGAGGGCGCGCCGCCGCTCCTGCGGAGCACCCTGCGCGACATCTTCGAGGGCGGCGCGTGAGCTTCTCGGTCGTCATTCCGACCTTCCGGCGCGCGGAGACGCTCTTTCCCGTGCTCGACGCGCTGGCCGCTCAGCTCGAGCCGCCGGAGTTCGAGGTCGTCGTCGTCGACGACGGATCCGGAGACGACACGCTGCCGCGGTTGCGGTCGTATCGACCGCCTTACCCGTTCCGGTTCTTCTCGCAGGAGAACGCGGGCCCCGCGACGGCGCGCAACCGGGGCGTGCGGGAGGCGCGCGGCGCCGTGGTCGTGTTCCTGGGCGACGACACCGTTCCGGAGCCGCCGCTCCTGTCCATCCACGCGCGCACCCACGCCGAGAAGCGTCCCCAGCCGGTCGCCGTGCTCGGATACACGACGTGGCCGCTCGGCCTGCGCGTCTCGCCCTTCCTCCACCACATCAACGAGTACGGCCTGCAGTTCGGCTACGGCCTGATCCACGATCCGGAGGAGGTCCCGTTCAACTTCTTCTACACCTCCAACGTGTCCCTTCCGCGGGACCTGCTGCTCGAGGTCGGCCTCTTCGATACGAGCTTCCCGCACGCGGCGTGGGAGGACATCGAGGTCGCGTACCGGCTGATGCAGCGGGGCCTGCGAATGGTCTATCGGCCGTCGGCCGTGGCGCGACACCACCACGACATCACCTTCGCGTCCTTCCGGCGGCGCCAGGAGAAGGCGGGGGAGGCGGCCGCGATCTTCTACCGCAAGCATCCGGAGCTCGGCGACTTCCTCGCCGTCCCGCTCGCCCGGACTCCGGCGCCGCGGGAGACGCTCGCGAACCGTTTCTTCTCGATGTGGGCCTCGCTCGCGGAGCGCTCGGAGATTCCGGGAACGCGCTGGGCCGTCGATCGGGTCCTCAAGGAGGACTACCTGCGCGGCCTCCGGAGAGGCCTCGCGGAAGACGGCGGATCCATTCCCCGAAATGTGACGCCCTGACCCATCCGGAGGTCAGCCAGACGCGTTCGAGCGCTTCGCGCGGTGGTCGCTCAAGCCTCACGGCCGCTTCGAGTTACCGCGCGCGTCGGCGCCGTAAACCGCATGGCCCTGGAATTGCTCTATAGTGGCCTGGAGGTCTAAGGCAGCCATGAAACGAATTCTTGCTCCCGCGTTTGCCGCGGCGCTCCTTCTCTGGACTTCGCAGGCAACGGCGACTCCGCACGGCGGGGGCGGTGGACATATGGGCGGCGGCGGCCACATGGGCGGCGGCGGCCACATGGGTGGCGGCGGCCACATGGGCGGCGGCCACATGGGCGGCGGTCACATGGGTGGCGGCCACGGCTCGATGGGCCACGGCGGCGGCCATGGCTCGCCCTCTCACGGCGGCTGGCACGGCGGCGGCAGCGGCTGGCACGGAGGAGGGCACGTCTCGACGTTCCACGGCTCGCACGGCGGCGGCTGGCACGGCGGCTGGCACGGCGGCCACGGCTGGAATTGGGGCTGGGGATGGGGCTGGGCCTGGTCCGGATGGGGCTGGGGTTGGGGCTGGGGTTGGGGCTGGGGCTGGGGTTACCCGTACTACTACGCGGCCTACCCCGGTTACGGATATCCCGCCTACGGCTACGCCGGCAATGGTGGATACGGAGCGGCCAACTGGACGATCGTGAAGACGGACGTCTCTCCCGAAGAGGCCCGGATCTACATGGACGGGAAGTACATCGGGACCGCGGACGACTTCGACGGCTATCCCGATTTCCTGTATCTCGCGCCCGGCAAGTACCGGCTCGAGTTCCAGCTCGAGGGATTCGAGACTCAGACGGCCGACATCGACGCGCACGGCGGCGCCCATTACACGCTGAACAACAAGCTGCACAAGGTCCCGGGCGCGAAGCAGTACGGCTCCTACTCGACGCCCGACCTGCCCGGCGGACTCCAGCGCTACTTCGCCAAGAGCAAGGACAACCAGAGCGACATCACGGTCTCGCCGGACAGCGGCAATGGCTACGACAACGGCAATGGCAACGGCAACGATTCGGGCAACTGGGATTGGCGGGATCGCGGCAGCTCGAGCGGCTCACCGAACGACCAGGACTCGCCGCCGCAGGCGCCGCCTCCGGGCCATAGCTACAACGACCCGGCGCCGCCCACGAACGGCGTCTCGGCCGAGCGCATCCCGGCACCGACCGCCGGCCGGGCTCGCCTGGTGTTCAAGGTCGAGCCTCCGGACGCGGCCGTCTACGTCGACGATCGGTTCGCCGGAACGGCCGAGGAGCTGAGCAGCCTGACCCGCGGTCTCCAGATCGCGCCGGGAATGCACAAGATCGTGGTCAGCCGACCGGGCTTCGCGCCCGAGTCGACCCAGGTGGACGTGGCCGCGGGCCAGTCCGAGAACGTCGACATCAGCCTCGAGCGTCACTGAGCGCTTTTCTCGCACGCCCGGGGGCCACCCCCCGGGCGTGAATTCTCGCCGAGGACGGTGTAAAGACACTGGCGCCATTGACGGCGCTTTTGTCTATACTGGGTCTACTCGAAGGAATCGATTGGGGCGGCGTGAAGACCCGGTGGCGTCTGTCATCCTAGTTTGCCACACCTTCCGTCATTCTGATAGCTCCCAGGTCCGCACTCTTCCCGATCCTTCCGAGCCCGCCGGGCCGGAAGCCACCCACGATTCCTTCGGGTTTTCTTTTTTGGTTGTGAGTTGTGAGTTGTGAGTTTTGAGTTCTGGGATACAGCTTCTTGAAGAGCCGTCTCACAACTCATTACTCAGAACTCACAACCCTCACGTTCTCGCGGCGAACAGCTTCAGCAGCAGACTCTCGTAGTGATACCGCCGGTTTCCGCGGCGGTTGTCGGGCGGCGGGTCGGCCGCGGCCACCGCGGCATCCCGCAGCGACGACGCGCTCACGCGCCGCGAGAGCTGCGCGAGCCGGCCGGCCACGGCATGGTGACGGACGGCCTCGGCCACTCCACGCGACGCGCCCGAGACGAGCGCGCTGTCCGCGAGGATCTCGGCGAGAAGCCGTCCGTCGGCCTCGGCACGGGGCCCGAGCCGCTCGGCGAGCAGGACGAGCGCAACCAGCCGCCCCCCGGCCAGACCCTCCTCGAGCGCCTCGAGGATCATCTGCCGCGCGCCGCGCCCGTCCGCGAGCGCCGCTCCGGGGTCCTCCGTCTCGTCGATCTCCTTGGCGGCGAAGAGGACGAGCTCGCGCGCGTCCTCCTCGCTGAAGCCGCGGCCCATCCACTCCCGCTGCCGTTCCGCGAGGCCGGGCTCCGGGAGCGCGGCGCGGGCGCAGCGGGACCGGATCGTCGCGAGGAGGGATTCGGGCCGCGTCGAGGTCAGGATCCAGCGGACGCGCTCGCCCGGCTCCTCGAGCGCCTTGAGCAGGGCGTTGCCCGCCTCGAGCCCGAGCAGGTCCGCGCGGAGGATCCGCGCGACGCGCCGCGGGCCCTCGTAGGGCCGTCCGGCCGCGAAGGCCAGACCCTCACGAATCCGGTCGACGCGGATCTGGACGCCCTCCGGCTCGATCGTCAGGAAGTCGGGATGGATTCCCGCGTCGACGCGGCGGCAGCTCGAGCAGGGCTCTGCCGATGGCTCGCCTTCGAGGCCTGCGTGGGCGCCCGCTCCCGGACACAGGAGCCGCGCCGCGAGCCGGCGCGACTCCTTCTCGAGCCGCGCCTCCGAGCTCGCGGTCAGCAGGAGCGCGGCGGGAAATCGCTCGGGCGCGTCGGCGAGCGATTCGAGCAGCCGTTCGATCGGAGCCGCCGTTCCCGCCGCCGTCATGACGCGAAGCGCTCCGCGACGATCCGCGAGGTCTCCGCGAAGACCGCGGCCGCGTCGCCTTGCGCGGGCACGACCACGACGCGATCGGGCTCGCGCCGCGCGATCTCGAGGAAGTGCCTCCGCACGCGCTCGTGGAACGCGAGCTCCTCCGATTGGAATCGGTCGGTGCGCGCGTCGCGCCGGCGCGTGCGCGCGAGGCCCTCCGCGGCGTCCAGGTCGTAGAGGAGCGTGAGGTCCGGGCTGATCCCGTCGCGGACGCGGCCGTCCACCGCTTCGATGAACGCGGAGTCCAGTCCGCGTCCCGCGGACTGATACGCCTCGGTCGAGTCGCTGAAGCGGTCGCACAGGATCCAGGCGCCGGCCGCGAGCGCGGGCCGGATCACCTCGACGAGGTGCTGCCGGCGGTCCGCCTCGAAGAGGAGGCACTCCGCGATCGGATCGAGCGGCGCGCGCGCGCCGTCGAGCAGGATGGCGCGCAGGCGCTCGCCGAGCGGAGTGCCCCCGGGCTCGCGCGTCGCGCGGACGTCGCGACCCGCCGCGCGGAGGCGATCGTCGAGCAGCTTGAGCTGCGTGGATTTTCCGCAGCCCTCGACGCCCTCGAAGGTGATGAACGGCACGGCCGGAAGAATAGCCCAGCGCCGCGGCGCGTTTGGGAAGTCGGATTCCCGTTAACATGGTGGCTTCTCGGGGGTTTCCTTTTCGGTCGAGAGGAGAGAGCTCAGTGCGTGAGGACGGCGGGCCGCGGCCCGCACCCCGGCCCGGCTGGCTGCTGGCCGTCGGCTTCGCCGGGCTCGCGATCGCGATCGCCTCGATTGCCGACATGTTTTCGGCGCGCCCTTACGACGGCATCGTGCCCGTCCCCTACGGCCGCACCGGGATCGAGGTCCGCGCGACCGTGCCCGGCAGCCCGGCCGAGAAGGCGGGGATCAAGCCGGGCGAGTGCATCCAGGGCATCGGCAAGCGGATGGTCAACACGAGCTCGGACGCCTCCGCCGAGCTGCGGCGCCACAAGATCGGCGAGGGAGTCGGCTACCTCGTGCTCCGCGGGGGGTGCCCGAGCCAGCCCGGCGCCGTGGAGGCCCCGAGCGGGGAGCTGCGCACCGTCCGCGTGCAGCTGTCCTCCGAGCGGCTCGGCGGGAAGACCTACCTCTACGCGGTGGTGGTCGGGTTCCTCTTCTTCCTGATCGGCCTCTTCGTCCTCATCCGGGTCCCGCAGGAGCGCTCCGCGCGGATCTTCTTCCTGCTCTGCGTGCTCTTCCTGATCTTCTTCGTCTGCCGGCTTCGCCCGGCGTCGTACTGGTGGATCGACGTCTTCGTGCAGAACACGGGGACCGTCAGCCTGTTCCTGCTGCCCGCCGTGTTCCTCCATTTCTTCCTGGTCTTCCCCTCGCCGAAACGGCTGCGGCTCGCGCGGCCCGACGCGTGGACGGGGGAGCCGCCCTCCCGCTGGAAGGTGCGGCTGCAGGACTTCCTCTCGGCGAGCCCCGGGCTCCTGTACCTGCTCTACGCCATCCCGCCCTTCGTCTTCCTCTACGACGTCTTCCGCCAGGTCCAGGGGGAGAAGGTGACCGTGCTCTCCGGCGCGCCGCTCTCCTCCTGGATCCTGCTCGGGGACTATCTCGTGCTGGGCCTCGTCGTCCTCGCCCATTCCGCGTTCACCCTCGAGGAACCGCGCGAGCGCCGTCAGGCGTTCCACGTGTTCGTCGGGACGATCCTCGGGACGGTTCCGTTCGTGCTGTTCTTCATCGTCCTCCCGTCCGCGTTCGGGATCGACGAGTACGCGTTCTACGGGATCATTCCCATGATCCTCATCCCGCTGACGTTCGCCTACGCGATCGTCCGCTTCCAGATGCTCAACGTCCGCGTGGTCGTGCGGCGGACGTTCCTCTACGCGGCCACGACCGCGGTGCTGCTGGGCGTCTACGCGCTCGTCGTCGCCCTGGCCAACCTGGTCTTCGCGAGCTCGCGGCTCTCCGCGTCGCCGCTCTTCAACTTCGGGTTCTTCCTCGTGGGCATCTCGCTCTTCGAGGTCATGCGGAGGCGCCTGCAGGCCCCGCTCGACAAGCTCTTCTTCCGCGAGAAGTTCGACTACCAGGCGGCCCTGCTCGAGATGAGCGAGGCGATCACCGGCGAGCTCGACCTCGGCCGCATCGCCGACTACCTGACCTCTTCGGTCGTCGCGACCATGCGCCTCGAGAAGGCGTCGATCTGGCTGCGCGACCGCGACGGCTGGCTCGAGCGGCGCGGCCGCCGGGAGGAGCGGATCTCCCCGACCGCGACGATCCGGCGGGTGTTGCGTCAGGAGGGAAAGCCCTCGGACCTTCGCGAGATCTCGCTGCACTTCGCCGACGACGAGAGCGAGCACTTCCGCGAGCGGCTGCTCGAGGAGGGGTTCCAGCTGCTCGTCCCGCTCGTGTACCGCGAGCGCCTGATGGGGATCCTCGCGCTCAAGGAGAAGCTGTCGGGCGAGCGCTTCGACCGCGACGACCAGTCGCTCCTCTCCACGCTGGCGAACCAGTCCGCGCTCGCGATCGAGACCGCGCTCCTGCACGACGAAATGACCCGCCAGGCCGAGTTGAAGCGCGACCTCGAGATCGCGCGCGACATCCAGACGAGCCTCCTGCCCCGCAACGTTCCCGAGATCCCCGGCTTCTCGTTCTTCGGCGGGAGCATTCCCGCCCGCGTCGTCGGCGGCGACTTCTACGACTTCATCCCCTTCGAGGACGACCGCGTCGGCGTGGTGATCGGCGACGTCTCGGGCAAATCCGTTCCGGCGTCGCTCCTCATGGTGGCCTCGAAGGAGATCGTCTACTCGCGCGCCCTGACGACGTCGGATCCGGGCCTCCTCTTCCAGGAGTCCAACCGGCGCATCTACTCGATCAAGCGGCGAATGTTCGTCTCGCTCGGCTTCTTCCTGCTCGACGCGCGCTCGATGAGCCTGCGCTATGCCATCGGCGGCCAGCCCCTGCCGATCCTGATTCGGTCGGGCGACGGGGGGCCGCGGTTGATCGAGGCGCCCGAAAACCGGCTGCCGCTCGGCGCCTTCCGGGAGGTGGCCTACGACACCGTCGAGCTCTTCCTGAAGAAGGGAGACCTGCTCTTTTTCTACACGGACGGCCTGACGGAGGCCATGGACGGATCCATGAATCCGTACGGGGAGGAGCGCCTGATGGCCTCCATGGAGGCCAGGAAGGGCGATGGGCTGGAAACGCTCGCCCAGGGGATCCTTGCGGACATCCGGGATCATGTGGCGGGGGCCGAGCAATACGACGACATGACCTTTCTGTTCCTGAGGGTGGATTAGGGGACTTTTCGGGGGCTTCTTGGCGAAACCCCCGCTTCTCCCCTCCGTATGAAGGGGTTAGGGATGAGAAAGCACCGCGTTCTCTGGATCCTGGGGGTGCTCCTGATCGCCGGCGCGGGCGTGTCGGCCGCCCTCTATCTCGCCAACAAGCGGGACCTCACGACGAACTCCAAGGCCGCCTACGACCTCTACCGGGAGGCCGAGCTCAACATGAAGCGCTTCTACTTCAAGGAGGCGCGGGTCGGCTACGCCAAGGCGCTCGAGCTCGACCCCAATTTCTCCATGGCGATGCTGGGGCTCGCGCAGCTCTCACCCGAGCGGGACCAGCGAATCGCCCTCGTGAGGCGCGCGGCCCGCGAACGCGACCGCCTGACGGAGCGCGAGCGTTACATCGTCGACATCGCCAAGGCGGAGGCGGACGGGAAGCCCGACGTCTCGCACGAGCTCGCGCGGCAGCTCCACGCCCGGTATCCCGGCGACTACATCGGGGTCAACATGCTGGCCCGCGACGCGATGGTCAAGGGCAAGCCGGAGGATGCGGTCAAGTATTACCAGGACCTGCTCGCCTTCGATCCGAACAACGCCGAGGCCTACAACCAGATCGGCTATCAGTACGGTTACAACGGCGAATACGACAAGGCGGTCGAGAACCTCAAGAAGTACCAGTTCATCTCTCCCGACAACGCGAACCCGTTCGACTCGCTGGGCGAGAACCAGGCCTACTCCGGCCACTACAACGAGGCCATCGAGAACCTCAACCGGGCGCTCGCCATCAAGCCCGACTTCGGCCCGGCGTTCTGGCACCTGGGAGTGGCCTACGAGGGGATGGGCGACTACGGCAAGGCGGTCGAGTATTACAAGAAGTGGGCAACAGTCTCCGAGGGCGAGGGTGAGGGCAGCCGGCGGGACGCTCTCGTCTCGGCCATGCGCGCCGCGCACCTCGGTGGCGACCGCGACGAGGTGCGCCGACTCATCGAGGAGATCGGCAAGATCCCGCTCGATCCCAAGAACGATTACTCGCACGCGCGAGTGCAGTTCCTCGCGGCCTTCTCGGAGCTGAACGAGGGCAGGCCGGCGGAGGCGGAGCGCAAGCTCAGGGAGATGCGGCCGCAGCTCGAGAAGGCCTGGGACGACAGCAGCAAGGCCGGCAAGATCCGGCCGGGCGCCAAGCCCCATTTCCCGGAGTGGAATTACATGATGGCCCGCGCCCTCGAGCTGCAGGGCAAGACCGACGAGGCCCTCGAATTCTACGAGGCGAACGCCAACCCGCCGAACCCGTTCGCCGAGTTCGAGAGCCGGCGCTGGATCATGGAGGGCCGGGCGAAGGTCGCCGAGATCCTGGCCCGCCGCGGCGAGCTCGACAAGGCCGAGAAGCTGATCGCCGAGAACCGCAAGTGGAACCCGAGCTGGGCTCCCTGCCGGCACTCCGAGGAGGCGGTGGCGGAGCTTCGGCGCGCGAAGGTGCTCGCCGCGTCGAAGTAGCCTCACGAGCAGGCCGCCGAATCCGATGGAACGGTCCCGAAGCTTCGAAACCCAGCACAAGCTCCTCCTCCTCGAGACCCTCTACGACGCGGGCCTCTCGCTCGGCGCGATGCCCAACGAGCAGGCGCTCGTGGACGACGTCCTGTCGCGCGCGGTCGGCGTGCTCGACGCCTCGCGCGGCTACCTCGCCACCTTCGGGGACGGCGACGGCGGCGGTCCGCGCCGCGCCGAGGCCCGGGTCGGGTTCCCCAAGCGGCCGCCGGAGGCCGTGGTCGCGCAGGACGAATTCCTGAGCGAGGTCCTGCAGGCCGAGGGCGCGATCACCCGCGAGCGGTTCAAGCTGCTCCGGACTCCCATCCTGTCCGCGGTCGGCGCGCGCATCCAGGGCGGCGGGCGTGCGATCGGCGTGCTGGTGCTGGCCGACAAGGAGGCCCGGCGCGGCGGTCAGGTCGTCTTCGACGAGGACGACCGGCGATTCCTGGTCTCGCTCGCGGGCCTCTGCGGCATGGCGATCGAGAACCGCCGTCACCTGGAGCGGCTCACGCGCGACCGCGAGCGGCTCGAGGAGGAGAACCGCCGGCTCCTCGACGAGACGGGCCGCTCCGCGGCCGGCCGGCTCTTCGTGGGCGACTCGCCTCCGGCGCGGCGCGTGCTCGACCTGGTCGGGCGAGTGGCGTCGTCGAAGATCTCGGTCCTCGTGACCGGCGAGAGCGGCACGGGCAAGGAGCTCGTCGCGCGGATGATCCACGCCAAGAGCGACCGGGCCGAGAAGCCGTTCGTCGCGATCAACTGCGCGGCGCTTCCGGAGTCGCTGCTCGAGTCCGAGCTCTTCGGCATCGAGCGCGGCGTCGCGACCGGAGTCGAGGCCCGCGCCGGCAGGTTCGAGGCGGCGCAGGGCGGGACGCTCTTCCTGGACGAGATCGGAGACATGCCCCTGTCGCTGCAGTCGAAGCTCCTGCGGGTCCTCCAGGAACGCGAGATCGAGCGCGTCGGCGGCCGCCGCCGCGTCGCGATCGACGTGCGGGTGCTCGCGGCGACCCATGCGAACCTCGCGGCGCGGATCGCCCGCGGAGAGTTCCGCGAGGATCTCTACTACCGGCTGCGCGTCGTCGAGATCGTCCTGCCGCCCCTGCGGGAGCGGCGTGAGGACATCCCGCGCCTCGTTCGCTACTTTCTCGACCGCTTCGCGGCGCGGGAGGGCCGGGACGCGCCCGCCCTCGACCGCGAGGCCTACGCGGCCCTGCTGTCGCACGACTTCCCGGGCAACATCCGGGAGCTCGAGAACCTGCTCGAGGGCGCCGCGGCCCTGTCCCAGGGCGGAACGATCCGCCGGGAAGACCTCCAGTGGCTCCCCGCGGCGTCGGAGGAGGGCCCCGAGGCCATGGCCCCGGCCGAGGGGGACGAGATCCCGGATCTGCGGCAGCTCGAGGAGCGGCACATCCGCCGCGTCCTGCGTCTGGCGGGCGGCAACAAGAGCCGCGCGGCGCGGCTTCTGGGCATCAGCCGCCGGACTCTCTACCGGAAACGTCAGGTCGGTTCGTAGAGTGGGACAATAGGGCACTGTGGCGCTAAGTCCCAAAATTCACTCAAACCTCATAATATAAGCAGCTTAGAATTCACATTCTCTTCCGTTTGCCACCATATGTGTCAGTATGATACGCTTCCCGGAGCATGGGCAGAGGGTTTCTTTTTGCGTGTAAGCCCCACGGATCCAATGTGTTGCATGGCGATCCGCATCCCGCCGGCGGCTGGCAAGGGTCTTGCCCTTCTCTTTGCTCGCAGTGATGAAGAAAGCCATCGCAATCGGACTCGAGGCCATGGAGGCGCCCAACCTCCTGTGGGGCCTCCTCGCGGGCGAGCTCTCGCTGTCCCTGCTGATGGCGGCCTCCGGTAGACTGCCTGACGTCTTGATCCGGTCACTGCAACTCTTCCTGCGCTTCTAGGAGACCCGGGGGTCTCATGTCGCACGGAGGATCCGCTCCGCCGGGAGTCGCCATGTCGGATGGCCGCGAGGTTTCGATGTCCATTCCGGTGGCACCGGAGATGGAGATCGTCGCGACGGCTCAGGCCGCGGCGCTCGGCGAATATGTCGGCCTCTCGCGCGATAAGATCGACGAGGTCAAGCTCGCACTGGTGGAGGCTTGCATCAACGCCTTCGAGCACGCCGACTGCCGCGACGAGCAGCTCCATCTGACGTTTCGCCTGGGCCGCGAGCCGCAGGCGAAGGGGAGGGAGTTCCTGGAGGTGGAGGTCCTGGACAAGGGGAAGGGGTTCGACCATCACCGCGTCGAGGCGCCGAGCCTGCAGAAGACCTTCGTGAGCCACCGCAAGCGGGGCTGGGGTCTCCAGATCATCAAGAGCCTGATGGACGAGGTCGACATCACTTCGGGGGAGTGGGGAACGCGGATCCTGATGAGGAAATACAAGTGAGCGAGACCTGCAAGGTGTCCTCGGAGCGCCGGGGCGACGTGGCCATCCTCTGGACCGATGGCTACATCAACAACCAGGGGGGCGAGGAGATCGCCAAGGAGGCGTACTCGCGCCTGGAGCAGGGCGCCCGCGCCCTCGTGCTGAACCTCGAGAAGACCCGGATCGTCAACTCGATCGGCATCTCGATCCTCATCGAGGTCCTCGAGAAGGTCATGGACCGGAAGGGTGTGCTCGCCTTCTGCGGCCTCACGCCGACGATCGACAAGACCTTCCGCATCATGGGTCTCGCGCAGTACGCGGAGATCTACCCGACGCAGGAAGACGCACTCCGCGGAGTCGAGGCCAAGACGGCCTGATCCGTTCCCGGCGACGCGCATGACCGCCCCGGTTTCCCCTCAGCAAGCCGCACGTCTCGAAGAGCTCTGGAAACGGATCGCCGGCATTCTCGCGTCCGAGGACCCTCTGCCGTCACGCATCGCGGAGGCCGCTCTGATTGCCACGGGGGCGCAGGATGCCACGGTCTACCTCAAGGAACGCGACGCCTGGGTGCGTAGCGGCCCCAAGCTCTCGGGCGGCGTGGATCCCGGCGAGATTCCGGATCCGCTGCCCTCCGTCGCGTTCGTGCGCGAGGGCGACCTCTGGGTGCCGCTCGCCACGGAAGGGGAGATCCACGGGCTCCTCCGGCTGCTCGGCATACCGGGCGAGGAGGCCCTGGAGAACGGTCCGTTGCTCGGATTCCTCTTCGGATCCCTGGTGGGAGCCCACCGTCTCGCGCGTCTCGTCCGGGACGCCGAGTTCGAGCTCAAGGCTCGCCTCCTCGAGCTCGAGTCGCTCTACGACCTGGGCCTCTCTCTCGGCGGCCAGCTCGACCTGTCCTCCCTCGCCGACGAGGTCCTCTTTCGTTCGATCTCGCTGACCGACGCCGGCCGCGGGACGCTCGTCCTGCTGGAGGAGTCGGGGACCGTGCTCCTCGAGCGCAGCGTCGGCACGGAGATCCTGACCGCGAAGGACGCCCCGGGCTGGACGCTGCCCGCGGGGGGCCTCATCAACAACGCGGCCGCGTCGGGCGACACCGCCGGCGCCGCGCTCTCCTGCGAGAAGGCGCTCGCGGTCGAGATCTCGGTCGCCGGCCGGCGGCTCGGCGTCCTGGCGGTCGCCGACAAGGAGTCGCGCGATGGGCGCGTGCTGGACTTCACGCCGACGGACGCGCGCCTGCTCTCGCTCTTCGCCAACCAGGCGGCGGCCGCGATCGAGACGGCGCGCCTGCACAAGGAGGCCCTCGAGAAGGAGCGCATCGAGCGGGAGCTCGAGCTGGCCGCCGCGATCCAGCGGCAGATCCTGCCGCGCGACCTCCCGAACGTGCCGGGTCTCGCGATCGCCGCGCGCAACGTCCCGACCCGCCAGGTCGGCGGCGATTACTTCGACGTCTTTCCGCTCTCCGGAGGCCGGCTCGCGTTCCTGGTCGCCGACGTGTCGGGCAAGGGCGTGCCCGCGGCGCTCCTCGTGTCGACGGTGCACGCCGCCGTGCACCTCCAGATCGACGAGGCCCCCACCATTCGGGACCTCGTGAAGCGGATCGACCGGCACCTCCAGCGCTACGCCGTCACGCGGAAGTTCCTGACGGCGTTCTTCGGACTGCTCGAGCCAGGGACCGGAGTCCTGCGCTACGTCTCCGCGGGCCACAACCCCGCGCTGCTGCGGCGGTCGGGAGGTGACGTGGAGCAGCTCAAGGCCACGGGCGTGCCGATGGGCATGTTTCCCAACGCGACCTGGACGGAGGAGACGCTGTCGATGGCGAAGGGCGATCTCCTCTGCGTCTACAGCGACGGGATCACCGAGGCGCTGGACGCGAGCGACGAGGAGTTCGGGCTGCCGCGGCTCTCCCGGCTCCTGGACTCCTCGCCTCCCGACGAGATCTGCCGCCGGGTCTTCGACGCGGTCGCGTCGTTCGCCGCCGACGTGCCGCAGTACGACGATCAGACGCTCCTGCTCATCCACCGGACTTAATCGGGGCGGCGCCCGGCGCGCTAGAATCTCGCGGTGCTGCCGTTTCTCGGCCCCCTCGCGCTGGCGCTGAAGCTCCTCATGCCGGCGCCGCTGCAGGGTGCCGGCGATCTCCTGCTTCTCGAGAACGGCGTGGTCTACGCGTCGGGCGACGCGGCGCCCGTGCGCGCGTCGATCGTCGTGGGGGAGGGCCGCGTCCGCTTCGTGGGCGATCCCGCGAAGGCGCGGGCGCTCGCGTCCGGCGCGCGGGTCGTGGATCTCAGGGGACGGTTCGTCTTCCCCGGGCTCGCCGACGCGCACCTCCACCTCTCCGGGATCGGCCACGAGCGCGAGGTCGCCGACCTCCGCGGAGCGGCCGACGCACGGGCCGCCGCCGCGCGCATCGCGAAGGTGGCGGCGAGGCTTCCGCCCGGCGCCTGGGTCGAGGCGACCGGCTGGGACCAGAACCGCTGGTCGGACCGCCAGTTTCCGGACGCGGCGGTCCTCGACGCGGCTCTCGGGGGACGTCCCGCCGTGGCCTCACGGGTCGACGGCCACGCGATCTGGGTCAGCTCGGCGGCGCTGAATGCCGCCGGGGTCGTCGCGGCGACCCGGGACCCCGAGGGCGGACGGATCCTCCGCCGCGCCGACGGATCGCCGAGCGGCGTCCTCGTGGACAACGCGCGATCGCTCGTGTCGCGTGTCCAGCCGGCTCCCACCGACGCGGACCTCGAGAGGCAGCTCCTGGCCGGCGCGGCGGAGTGCGCCGCCTTCGGGCTGACGGAGGTTCAGGACGCGTCGGCGTATGACCCCGCCGCGATCGCGGTACTGACGCGGCTCGCCGACCGGGGCGCGCTGCCGATCCGGATCTACGCGACGGTGTCTTCGAGGCCCGGCACCCTCGAGGAGGCGCTCGCCAGGGGAACGCGCATCGGGACGATCTCCGATTTCCTGACCGTGCGCGCGGTCAAGGCGTACGCGGACGGCGCGCTCGGCAGCCGCGGCGCGGCGTTGCTGGCGGATTACGCGGACGAGCCCGGCAACCGGGGGCTTCTGCGGATGCCGGCAGAACGGATCGCCGCGATCGCGACCACCGTGCGCCGCGCGGGCTGGCAGCTGTGGGTCCACGCGATCGGCGATCAGGCGAACCGCGTGGCGCTCGACGCGTTCCAGGCCGCCGTCGACCGCGTCTCGGGCGCTCCCGAGGGCGGGCGGCGGCCCCGCATCGAGCATGCGCAGGTCGTCGCACCCGAGGATTTCCCGAGATTCGCGCGGCTGGGAGTCATCGCCTCCATCCAGCCGACGCACGCCACCTCCGACATGCCCTGGGCGGAGGATCGCATCGGCCCGTCGCGCATCGCGGGGGCCTATGCGTGGCGGCGGCTCAAGGACGCCGGGGCGCGCCTGGCCGGGGGCAGCGACGCCCCCGTGGAATCCGAGAACCCGCTGCTCGGGTTCTACGCCGCAGTGACGCGGCGTGACCTCGAGGGCAAGCCGCCGGGGGGATGGCGGGCGGGCGAGAAGCTCTCGCGCGCCGAGGCCCTGGCGCTCTTCACGTCCGACGCCGCGTTTGCGGCGTTCGAGGAGGCCTGGCGCGGCCGGATCGAGCCCGGCTTCGCCGCCGACCTCACGATCCTCGAGCGCGACCCCATGGCCGTGCCCGAGGAGGAGATCCCTTCGATCAAGGTCTTCGCCACCGTGGTCGCCGGCCGAGCGGTCTTCGGGACGCTTTCGCCGTGACGATGCGGCCGGCCCTCGGGGTGGCGCTCTCCTGGCTGACCTGCCTATCCTGTCTATCCTGTCTATGCCTCGGGCTCGCGGCGCAGGGCTGCGGCACGCGGCGGGAGGGACAGCCGAGGGTGAAGGCCGCCTCCAACGATCCGGACGAGGCCCGCCGGGCGAGGATGGTGGACACCCAGATCCTGGCCCGGGGCGTCCGCGACCCGCGCGTGCTCGAC
>Ga0070667_100000323_pt1 | contig 53407 bp, 50 predicted proteins | sample KBSS33metaG_FD_64659 | JGI IMG/M metagenome (GOLD analysis project Ga0070667, IMG submission 64659) | Switchgrass rhizosphere microbial communities from Kellogg Biological Station, Michigan, USA - KBS S3-3 metaG | ecosystem: Host-associated > Plants > Roots > Rhizosphere > Soil ...
CAGGGTCTTGCCGGTGCCGGGCGAGCCGACCAGCAGCGCGCCCTTGGGAATCTGGCCGCCGAGCTTGGAGAAACGGCTGGGATCGCGCAGGAACTCGACGATCTCCTCCAGCTCCTCGCGCGCCTCGTCGATGCCGGCGACGTCCTCGAAAGTGACGCGGCCCTGGCGCTCGGTCAGCATCTTGGCCTTGGACTTGCCGAAGCCCATCGCGCCCGATCCACCGCCCTTCTGCACTTGTCGCAACGCGAAGAAGGCGATGCCGACGATCAGCAGGAACGGCAGCGTCTGTGCAAGGATGTAGAGGAGCAGGCTGCCCTGTTCGGCTTCCTTGCCCGAATACTTGACTTCGTTGTCCTGCAACAGCTGCGTCAGCGCTGCGTCGCCTTTGACCGGCACGGTGGTGAAGGCATCGCCGTTCTTGAACTTGCCGTCGATCCGATCCTCCGCGATCTCGACCGACGCGACCGAGCCTTCCGCCACTTTAGAGCGGAAGTCGGAATAGGGGATCGCAGGGCCTGTGGTGCTGCGCGTCCCGAACATCGAGACGACGATGAGAAGCGCGAAGAAGATGCCTCCCCACACGAGCAGGCTCTTGACCCAGGGATTGCCGCTAGGCTGGTCGTCGTTCATTGTCGGGGAACCGTCCTTTCGGCGTGCAATGTAGGCTCTGCTGGCTGAATCTCAAGTTAGCGCTGGCGTCCACAGTGATCGATCCTGCGGATTGCTGTTCAGGCGTTCTCAGCCAGCCGCGATGAGGGCACGCGCAGCGTCATCCGGGCGCCACATTCCTGGGTCTCAATCGCATGGCGGGCGCCGAGCTGCTGGCTCAGCACGCGCGAGATGCGAAGGCCGATGCTGTCGGTGCTCGCCGCATCGAACCCGGGCGGCAGCCCCGCGCCGTCGTCGGTGACGGTCAGCACGATTTCCTCCTGGCTTCGTTCCACGCGGACCGCGATCAAGCCCTCGTCCCGACCGGCAAAGCCGTGCTCGAGCGCATTGGCGATCGCCTCTGACAGGATCAGCGCCATCGGCACCGCGCTGTCCGGCCGCATGACGATGCCTTCGTCGGCGTCGACCTGGCAGCGGATGCCGGCATGGCTGCTCGAGGCCATGACCTTGCTCGACACTTCTTCGAGGAACACGTCCAAGGGGACGAGTGCGCCGTCATGCCGGTAGAGCTGGCGCTGGATGTTGCCGATCACCTGCAGCCTTGCCGCAGCGTCGGCGAGCGCCTTCTTCGCCGATGGCTCGGCAAGGTTGCGCATTTGCAGCGAGAGAACGGCGCCGACCATCTGCAGATTGTTGCCGACGCGGTGCTGCAGTTCCTGGAACAGCACTTGCGCCCGTTCGACAAGTTGGCCGCGCTCGTCAGCGAGGGCGCGGACATCCTCCTGGGTGGCATGCAACGTGCCGTTGGCCCGCTGCATCAGATGAACGAGCGTGATGTCGATGCAGCACACGCCCCAGAAGAACAGCATCGCCATGATCGTAGGCGAGTCGGTGGCGAAGGTGTAGCGCGGGGAGATGAAGAAGTACCATGCGGACAGGCCACATAGCACGGAAGCCAGCACCCCGGGCCAGGCGCCGAACAGGAACGCCGAGAGGATCACGGCGGGAAAGAAGCTGACGAAAGGATAACCGGAGGGAAACAGGCTGTCGGCGCCAAACCGCGCGGCCAGCGCCAGGAGGTACAGCAGGATCGTGGCGCCGTAACGCAGCGCTGGGCGGTCGGCGAAGAGCGGCAAGCGCTGGATAAATTGCGTCAGGTTGTCCAAACGGCCCTCTCGACATCGCAGGACGGGCAACGAGGCGTCCGGGCCGTGCTTTCTGCTAAGCGTAAGCGGTCACGAACGGCCCGCCTCCTTTAGGGCAAGACGCGCAGGGTGCGCCACAGTTCCATGAGGCGGATCGGTGCAGAGGTGAACGGGGCAGGGCCCGACGGTCGGGTGGCGGCGGAGGCGGGGCCGTTGCCGCCATAGGCTTTCTCTGCCGTCAGGCTGTTTTTCTTGTCGTCCGAAACAGATCGCGACGCGTCAGCCTTCTCGACGGTGCGTGCCAAGCGGCGTGCAATTTGCGAAAACGCACGGTATCCGGCGCGTTTCGATCACCGGCCGCACTGGCCCGGGAGCAGTCCGCCATGACGTCAGAATCGCGCATCCATCCGGTCTACTCTGCCATGGACCGGACCGTTTTCGATGCGATGTCGGCGCTGGCCCGTGAGCATGGGGCGATCAACTTGGGCCAAGGCTTCCCCGACGGGCCGCCCTTGCCCGCCCTCATCGCCGCTGCGCACACAGCGCTGCGCGAGAAATCGAACCAGTATCCGCCGGGCGCCGGTCTGCCCGAGCTGCGTACGGCGATCGCGGGCTGGTACGCGCGCGAGCAGGCTCTGCCGATCGATGCCGAGGACGTCGTGGTTGCCTCAGGCGCCACAGAGGCGATCGCCGCGGCCGTGCTCGCGCTCGTGCGGCCGGGCGACGAGGTTATCCTGTTCCAGCCGGCGTACGATGCCTATGCGCCGATGGTCCGCCGCGCGGGCGGAGTTCCTGTCTCGGTCCTGCTTAGCCCGCCTGCGTTCGCCTACGAGGAACCGGCACTGCGGGCGGCGATCACCCCGCGCACGCGGGTAGTGTTGTTCAACGACCCGCTCAACCCTGCCGGCACTGTCGCCAGCAAGGCCGAGCTGGCGACAATCGCTCAGGTCTGCGTCGAGCATGATCTTGTCGCGATCTGCGACGAGGTGTGGGAGGCGGTGCGCTTCGACGGCTTGCCGCATCGCTCGCTGATGACGTTTCCCGGCATGGCCGAGCGCGCCGTGAAGATCGGCTCGGCGGGCAAGATCTTCGGCCTGACGGGCTGGAAGATCGGCTGGATGGCAGCCCGTGGCGAGCTTGCCGTGGCGCTATCGCGGGCCCATCAGTTCCTTACCTATGCGACGGCCGCGCCGCTTCAGTGGGCGGTCGCGGAGGGACTCACGCTGCCGGCCGATGCCCTTTCCGATCAACACGCAGGCTGGGCCGCCGGGCGCGAGCGTCTGAAGGCTGGGCTGACGCAAGCCGGCTTCGCCGTGCTTCCCAATGCGGCGACGTGGTTTCTCTGCGTCGATCTCGCCGCCTCCGGCATCGCGCTGAGCGACCGCGAGTTCACCGAGCGCCTCGTGCGGGAGGCCGGGGTAGCGACGATCCCGGTGTCCGCGCTCTATGAAGCCGAAATGCCGCCGCGTGGCATCGTCCGCTTCTGCTTCACCAAGCCCGATGCCGTACTCGACGAGGCGGTCGAGCGGATGGCGTCATGGCGTCGGACTTGAAAGCGCTTCGGAGGTAGAGACGCGGAACGGACGAGGGGGGTGCTAATCGGCGCGCGGCGCCTTCTTCACGACCTGGCCGGCCCATTCGATCTCGCCGGCATCTGGCGCCTGCTCCATGTCAGATTGCGGCGGGACTACAGTCGCGCTCGATGCTTCGGTCTCGGCAGGATCTGAGCCTTGCACACCGCCCACGTCGTCAGTGACTTTGTTGGCGGCATCGGCAGGGAGCGCAGCCTTGTCAGCGGCAGCGTGTTCGGGCGAGCGGTTCTGTGGCATGGGGGCATCTCCTGGAAAGACTACCCAACGCCGCCCCGCTGTCCCCGTTCCGCCCGAGCACGGCCGAAGCGCTCAGGCGTTCAGCCCGCCGTTCACGCTGATGACCTGGCCGGTGAGCTTGGCCGCACCGTCGCTGCACAGGAACAGCGCCAGCGGAGCGATGTCCTCGGCGGTCGGAAGACCCAAACCCGCCCGCCGCGACGCCTTTGCCATGCGCTCGCTGCCCATCCGTCGTGCACTTTCACTGCCCTCGACGAAGCTGGGCGAGATCACGTGCGCGCGGATGCCGTCGCGCGCCGCTTCCATCGCCAGGTTGCGGATGAACCCAATCGTGCCCGCGCGCGCAGCTCCGATCAGCGTCTGGCGCGGCGCTGCGTAGATGCCCGCGTCCGACACGAAGGCGATCAGGGTGCCGCCCTCCTGCGCCAGGAAATCGTAGGACGCATGAGCCAGCCGCTCGACCCAGCCGACCGAAACGTTGAGGAAATCCCCGAAGGTCTCGGGCGAAGTATCCGGAAACAGGCCGGTAATGCCGAGCGGGCCGGTCGCGGTGCAGTCGATCACCGCGTCCAGCCGGCCGTAGTGCTCGCCGACTTCTGCGATCAACGTCTCGGCCGCGTCCTCTTCCCAGATGTCCGCGATGAAGCCGTCGATCGTGCCCAGGTAAGACAGCCCGGTGAGCAGCGCCTGGATCTTCGCCTCGGTGCGGCCGTGGATTGCCACCCGCCAGCCTTGCGCCAGCGCCAAGCGAGCGATCGCGCTGCCGACCGATCCCGAGCCGCCGGCGACCAGCATGACCCGTTGATCGGCGTCGCGCGTTGCCATTGCCGCCGCGCCGTCAGTCGTTGTCGTAGGCGGCCCGCAAATCGTCGGGCGCGAGGTCGGAGAACTTGGTGATGCGCGCCTCGAACCGCAGTCGCACCTTGCCGGTGGCGCCATGGCGCTGCTTGGCGATGATCAGCTCGGACAGGCCTGTGATGCGCTCCATCAGCGAGAGCCACTCGGCGTGCTTGGCGTGGACGTCGGCCGGATCGCTTTCGGTCGGCTCCTTGGGCTCGATCGCGCGGGCGTAATAGTCCTCGCGATAGACGAACCAGACCATGTCGGCGTCCTGCTCGATCGAGCCCGATTCGCGCAGATCCGATAGCATCGGGCGCTTGTCTTCGCGGCTTTCGACCGCACGACTGAGCTGCGAGAGCGCGATCACCGGCACGCTCAGTTCCTTGGCCAGCGTCTTGAGCCCGCGCGAGATTTCCGAGATCTCGTTGACGCGGTTGTCGTTGGCGCGGCCAGAGCCCTGCAGCAACTGCAGGTAGTCGATGACGATGAGGCCGATGTCGTGCCGGCGCTTGAGGCGGCGGGCGCGGGTGCGCAGCGCGGCGATCGAGAGGCCCGGCGTATCGTCGATGTAGAGCGGCAGCTCGGCCAGGCGCTGGCTGGCGAACGAGAGCTGCTGGAAGTCCTCGCGGCTGATGCGGCCCACGCGCAAGGCTTCGGAACTGATCCCCGACTGCTCTGCCAGGATGCGTGTCGCCAGCTGGTCGGCGCTCATTTCCAGGCTGAAGAAGGCCGTGGCCGCGCCCACCGACTTTTCCGGCGCGATTCCGTCGGCAAGATCGCGCTGGAGGCGGGAAGCGGCGTTGTAGGCGATGTTGGTGGCGAGCGAGGTCTTGCCCATGCCCGGACGTCCGGCGAGGATGATGAGATCGGAATCGTGCAGGCCGCCGATCTTGCTGTTCAACGAGTCGAGACCGGTGGTCTTGCCCGAGATATGGCCGCCCGAGTTGAACGCCTTCTCGATCGCCTGGATCGCAGTACGGGTCGCCTGCCCAAAGTTTTGCGCCTCGTTGCTGCCTGATGCGCCCTCGGCCACTTTGTAGAGTGCCGCTTCCGCCTGCGAGATCTGCTCGAGCGGCTCGACCGACTCCGAGGTGTCCATCGCCCCTTCGACGAGGTTGCGGCCGACTGTGATAAGCTCGCGCAGCAGCGCCAGGTCGTAGATCTGCTCGGCCAGTTCGCGCGGAGCCAGCAGGCCCTGGCCGTCCGCCGTCAGCCGCGCGAGATAGGCAACGCCGCCCAGCGCCTTGAGCGACTCGTCTGCCTCGAAATACGGGCGCAGTGTCACCGGCGTGACCACCGCTTTGCGGTCGAGCAACTGTAGCACGCGGTCGTAGATGCGGGCGTGGACCGGCTCGAAGAAGTGTTGCGGCCCCAGCTGGGTCGGAAGCTCCTCGATCACCCGGTTGTCGATCAGCACCGCACCCAGGAAAGCGGCTTCCGCCTCGACGTTGGACGGCAGGGCACGCGCGGAGACTTCGGTCGGTGAGGTGGCAATGAGCGAGGCGAGGGTCATAAGCCGCGCACCATGATCGCCGCGGCGAGCTGTCGCAAGCGGCATGCCTATCCATTTTAATCCACAGGATGTGGAAGGCTTGCCCGGCCGGCCCGCGAGCGCGTAAAGGCCCTTGCGACCATGGCGGACCCGCGTATCTCCCACATCGAGCTCGACGAGGCGACCATCCTGTGGCGCAACGCCGATATCGAGCAGGAGCGGCGGATCGCGATCTTCGATCTGATCGAGGAAAACGCCTTCAAACCAGTGCGCACCTTCGCCGCCGGGCGCCAGGGACCCTATCACCTGCGCCTGTCGGTGCGTGACGGACGGCTATCTTTTGAGATTACGGACGAGGCGGGCGCCCATCTGGAGTCGCTGGTGCTGGGCCTCGGCCGCTTCCGCCGCCCGATCCGCGAGTACTTCGCGATTTGCGAAAGCTACTACCAGGCGATCCGCAAGGCGACGCCGCAGGAGATCGAGACGATCGACATGGCTCGGCGCGGCATTCACAACGAGGCGGCCGAGCTGTTGCTGGAGCGGCTGGAGGGCAAGGTCGAGACCGACTTTCCCACCGCGCGGCGGCTGTTCACGCTGATCTGCGTGCTGCACATCCGCGGCTGAGGAGGGGCGATTCCGTGGCAGGCAAGGGCGCTCGCAGGAGCGCTGGCAGGGGCGGCGGCACGACGCGACGGCGTGGTTCCGGACTGGTGCTGCGCTTGGCGGGCGCGCTCGCGCTGGTCGCAGGGGTCGGCGGCGCCTGGGGCTGGTGGCACTTGCGCCACTGGACGCCTGAGCGCTCGGCGTGGCCCATGCAGGGCGTCGAAGTCGGCGCGCAAGATGGCGAAGTCAGCTGGAAGTCCTTGAAGGCTATCGGCGCGGATTTCGCCTATGTCGACGCCAGCGCCAGCGCGTTCGCGCGCGATCCTCGCTTCGTCGCCAACTTCGAGGCGGCGCGCGGCGCCGGGCTGCAGGTTGGCGCGGTCCACCGCTACGATCCCTGCCAGCCGGCGGGGCCACAGGCGGGCAACTTCGTCACCGTCGTCCCGCGTGATGCCGCGCTGCTGCCGCCGGCGGTGGAGCTGGACCAGGTCGCGGACGGCTGCCCCGTAAAGGTCAGCGACGCGCGGGTCGAAAGCGAGCTGATGACTTTCCTCAACCAGGTCGAGACGCACACCGGAAAGCCGGTTATCCTCAAGGTCTCGCCCGCTTTCGAGGCCCGCTACGGCATCGCCGCGCGGCTCGATCGCAACCTGTGGTTGGTGCGCGACCGGTTCCAGCCCGGTTACGGCGGCCGGCCCTGGACGCTCTGGACCGCCAACGCCGCGCTCGCCAACGAGATTGCGCAAGGCGGCCTGCGGTGGGTAGTGGTGCAGCCATGACCGGATTGGAAGTCACGGAGCGGCATGCGCTGATGCTGGCGGCGCGCGATGCAGCGACGCGTGCCTACGCGCCTTACTCGAAGTTCCATGTCGGCGCCGCGCTGATGCTGGCGGATGGCTCGATTGTCACCGGCTCGAACGTCGAGAACGCCAGCTACGGCCTCTCTCTGTGTGCCGAGACTGTCGCTGTCGGCAAGATCCTGTCGAGCGGAGATACTGGCCAGCGCCTCATCGCGGTCGCGGTGACCGGCGGCGCTCCCGGGGCGGCGGGTCGGGGCGCCGTGGTCACGCCTTGCGGCCGTTGCCGGCAGATGCTCAACGAAGTCGCGCAGCTGGGCGACACCGATCCGCTGATCCTATGCGACGGCGCCGACCAGGTGCTGGAGCTGCGCCTCTCGCAACTGCTCCCCCACGCGTTCGGACCAGCCAATTTGAAGTGAGGCCACGGTTAGGTCAGCGCACGGCCTGACGATCAGTGATCTAGCCGCTCTCGCGCTCCACCAGCCATTCCAGCAAGGCGCCCAGACAATCGCGGCCGAGTTGTGCGGATCGCTCCGGACTCCATCCCTGGCGCGGGTCCGCCGCAGGGTTGTGGTCCTTGAACGGCATCTCCAGCGTCATCGATACCGCGCTGAAGCGTTCGGCCAGCTGGTTGGTCGACATCGTCAGATTGCCCGCGCCGGGGCGGGTAAGCGGATAGCCGAGGCGCGTCTGGAAATCGGGAGTGCGGCGTTCGAGCAGCTCGGCATATCGGGAATAGCCGGCCTGCTGCGCCTCCTTGAGGGAGGGGATACCCTCGAACCCTGCAAGGAACACTGCAGGGATCGCCTCGTCACCATGAACATCCATCGCGAAATGGACGCCAGTCGCGTCCATGGCGTTCCGGATCGCGAGGACCTCGGGCGAGCGCTCCGCAGTGGGCTCGTGCCATTCCCGATTAAGGTTCACCCCGGCAGCATTGGTGCGCAGGTGGCCGCGGCGAGACCCGTCGGGATTGGCATTGGGCACGACGTGGAACCGGCAGCGCGTGCGCAGTTGGCGGGCAAGCGCGCTCGCTGGATCGCTCAGCAGTTCGAGCGCACCTTCCATCCACCACTCGGCCATGGATTCGCCGGGATGCTGGCGCGCATAGAGCCAGACCTGGACCGGCCCGGTGCCCATCACCAGGCAGTCGATCGGCTCGCCGTCGAGACTGGTACCCAGCGTCCTGTGCTCGACGCCGTCACGAGCGGCGATGCGGCTGACGAGGTCGTGATGGCGCTCCATCGAATAGGGAGCGAAATAGGCGAACCAGGCCGTGTCGCTGAGCGGCGTGTGGCGGATCGTCAGGGTGCCGCCCTCACGGCTCTCGTCGAACTCAGTCTCGGCGCGTCCCCAGAACTGCCGGTCCTCCGATACGCACGCGGCATAGCCGGGCCAGCCCATCGGATAGGCCGAACCGTTGAGCCCGGTGATGCGCAGCACCAATTCGCGGCCTGCAGCACCGCTTACGCGGAAGTGAAACCACTGGAAGAAGTCGGAATCGCGGTCGCGCTTGATCGAAAGGCGCGCTTCTGCGCCGTCGATGGCAAGGACTTCGACGTTGCCGGAATCGAAGGCGGAATGGATCTGGATGTGGCTCATTTGACGAGTATGGTTTCCCCTGAACGGCCCGGAAAGTCCTTGAACAGCGCTTCGGCCATCTTGGCCGAGCCGAGCGATGTCTGCGCCAGCGGAGAATCCGCGCGCACTGTGAAAGCCGCGCGTCCCTCCCACAGCGACTTGCCCGAAGGCCGCTCGCGGATGGTGACGGACAGCCGGGTGCCGACCTGCTCGGGCGGCGGACCCGACAAGTCGATGCCCAGGCCGAGACCCACGCCCGAGCCGTAGCCGCCGGTCGCGCCGCCGACGCCGACAGAGACCGGCCCACGGCTGCGTTGCGGCTGGAAGCGCTGGCGCTCCAGGTTCACGAGCGCCACCTGCGGGGCGGCAGCAACAGTGCCGGGCAATGGCTCTCTGTAGCCCAGGCGGGTCAGCTCGCGGCCGACAGCGGCGGCGTAGGCGCGGAACTCGAGATCGTCCGGCTGGCCGGGTGCCGGCTCGACGCGGATCACGCCGCGCGCAAACTGGGGCGCATCGAGCGCGATGAAGCGCGTGACCTCGACCGGGCCGACGGGTGCCACGCAACCGGATAGGGCCGCAGGCAGAGCACAAGCGAGCGCCAACGACCGGAGTACCGCGCCGGGCTTGCACCGCGCTAAGCTATCGAAGGGCATCTATCCTCTCCTGGCGGCCCGCCCGCCCGGTGCCGGACCCACGATGTGGCCTGCGTGTCGCCCAGTTGCAAGCGACACCGGTTGCAAGTGGCAGCGGCTTCAGTCCTTGGCGTCGATCGCGTCGGCTTTGGGAAACTCGTCGAACAGAGCGGTGGCCAGCTTGGTGGCGATGTTGCCGTCGGTCCACTTGGAATCGCCCTCGCGCGTGGCGATCGTCGCGTAACCTTCCCACAGCACGGCGCCGCTCGCCTTGTCGACGATGCGGGCGTCGAGCCGGGTGGAGACGAGTGCGGTGCGCGGCTTCGTCAGGTCCACATTGATACCCAGCCCGTATGCCGATCCGCGCGTGCCCACCTCCATCGCGGCCGTGCCGCTGACAGGGCTGCGCTTCTCCTCAGCGGGGGTGAGGACTTGGCGGCTGATGCGTAGCGTCGCCATTTGCGGCTGCGGCCCCTCCGGGTGACGGGTGTCGTAGCCAGCGCCGACCAGCGCATCGACGATGGCCGCCTCGAAGGTCCGGCGCAGGCCTGGCTCGACCCACGGACCGTCGCCAGCTTCGGAAGTGACGCCGACGGGACCATGACCAAGCTGCTCGGCTTGCGGGCCCTTCACCACGAAGCGGCTGACATCGACTTGGCCTTCGCGTGGGTCGCGGCTGTGGCGGGCGTTCGGTGGGATGATCGAATCGTTCCAGCCCCCGCCGCCGCGACGGCCCCAGGCTGGTCCCCAACCGCCGGGGTAGGCCTGCACCGAAGCGGCCGAAAGGAGGGCAAGCAGGATGGCGGCGGTCCGTGCGCCTCGAATTGTTGTCATCGTGGTGCCTTGTTCCGTATCTCGGATGGTCCGCCGCTGGCAGTGATGCACGCTCGCGATTGCCCGGCGATGAACGATGCCCTGTCGAGGATCTCAGGTGATGTGGACAACCATACGAAGCGGCATTCGTCGGCGCAATCGCAAGCTTTGACGCCGCTCTCGTGCTTGACTTTGCGCAGGGCTGCCACTAACGGCGCCACTTCCATTTCCGGCGGTCGGTAACCGCCTGGCCTACGGACGAGATAACCATGAAGATTCGCAACAGCCTCAAGTCGCTCAAGGATCGTCACCGGGATAACCGCGTGATCCGTCGCCGCGGCCGCACGTATGTCATCAACAAGACCAACCGCCGCTTCAAGGCCCGCCAGGGTTAAGGTACTGCGCCCGCCCATGATGGCGGGCGAACACCGGCGGACGGGTTGGCGTCCTGCATAGCAGACCCCCGCCATGTTGCGGGGGTCTTGTCATGTCTGCGCTCGCCAAGCCGAATGCAATCGAAGCGGTCGTGTTCGACGTCGGCCGGGTGTTGGTCGAGTGGGACATGCGCCTGCTTTTCGCCAAGCTGATCGATGATCCGGAACGGCTCGACTGCTTCCTGGCGAACGTCGTCACGGAGACTTGGCACTTCGAACACGATGCCGGCCGCGACCTGGGCGAGATGGTCGCCGCTCGTAAGGCCGAGTTTCCAGGCAACGACGATCTGCTCGACGCCTATGCCACGCGCTTCAATGAGACCATACCCGGTCCGGTGCCCGGCAGCCATGCGATCGTTCGCGAACTCGCGGGCAGGGGCGTGCCGCTGTTCGCGATCACCAACTTCGCCACGTCGTTCTGGCGCGCTTTCCGAGCTGGGGAGCCACTGTTCGACCTGTTCGGCGACATCGTCGTTTCGGGTGACGAGAAGATCGCCAAGCCCGATCCGCGCCTGTTCGATCTCGCGGCTGCGCGTTTTGGCCATGAACCCGCAGCAATGCTGTTCATCGACGACAATGCCGCGAACGTCTCCTCCGCCGAGGCGCTGGGTTGGCAAGTGCATCACTTTCGCGATGCGCTCGCCTTGCGGGCCGAGCTGGTCGGGCGCGGCCTGCTGGAAGGCTAGCGCGTCCGGTCGGGGCTTCGACAGGCTCTGCCTGGGTGGGTCGATGGGTGCCGCCCATGACCGCCGCCTCGGACCGAAAGACGGATTTATTTCGCAGGTGCAGCGAGAACGCTTGGCAACTGCGGATTCCTGTTGCATCAAATCGGTGGAACGGGAGTCACAATGCCAGCTGCCAACGCGGGTAATTTCGACGAAATGTTGAGTGCGGACGGGTCGGTTCGCCCCGCCTATGCTGATTTCCGCGAGTGGTTCGACAGTCAGGACAAGGGCTGGCTGCGCCGGCAGGATGCCGAGGCGGAGCGCTTCTTTCGCCGCATCGGCATCACCTTCAACGTCTATGGCGAGGCGGACGGCGAAGAGCGCCTGATCCCCTTCGACATGATCCCCCGGATCATCACCGCCAGGGAATGGCGCAAGCTGACGCGCGGGATCGAGCAGCGGGTGATGGCGCTCAACGCCTTCCTGCAGGACCTCTACCATCGCCAGGAGATCATCCGCTCGGGCCGGCTGCCCATCGAGGCACTGCGCAACAACGATGCGTTCCTCAGTCAAATGGTCGGCTTCACGCCCCCGGGCGGGGTTTACACCCACATCGTCGGCGTCGATCTCGTGCGCACCGGTCCGGACGAGTTCATGGTGCTGGAGGACAACGCCCGCACGCCGTCAGGTGTCTCGTACATGCTTGAGAACCGCGAGACCATGATGGCGATGTTCCCGGAGCTGTTCACCAAGATACCGGTGCGCGCCGTGTCGGACTATCCGCGCCGCCTCGCTCGTTCGCTGAGCGCCTGTGCGCCGCCTGCCTTCTCGGGCAGCGGCCGGCCGACAGTGGCAGTACTGACGCCGGGCATTTTCAACTCGGCCTACTTCGAACATGCGTTCCTGGCCGATCAGATGGGCGCAGAGCTGGTGGAAGGCAGTGACCTGCGCATCGTCGATGGCCGCGTCGCCATGCGCACGACCACCGGCTACAAGGCGATCGACGTGCTCTATCGCCGCGTCGACGATGACTTCCTCGATCCGCTGAGCTTCAACCCCACCTCGATACTGGGCGTCGCCGGGATCATGGACGTCTACCGCGCAGGCGGCATCACCATCGCCAATGCGCCCGGCACCGGCATCGCCGACGACAAGGCGATCTACAGCTACATGCCCGAGATCGTCGAGTTCTACACCGGCGAGAAGCCGATCCTGCAGAACGTGCCGACCTGGCGCTGCTCGGAGCCCGATGCGTTGGCCTATGTTCTCGACAACCTCGCCGACCTCGTGGTCAAGGAAGTGCACGGGTCGGGCGGCTACGGCATGCTGATCGGGCCGACCTCCTCAAGGAAGGAACTCGCCGACTTCGAGGTGAAGCTGCGCGCCAAGCCGGGCAACTACATCGCCCAGCCCACCCTCTCGCTCTCGACCGTGCCGATCTTCACCAAGGAGGGCCTGGCGCCGCGCCACGTGGATCTCCGCCCATTCGTGCTGGTCTCGCCCGACGGGATCGACATCACCCCCGGCGGCCTCACGCGCGTCGCGCTCAAGAAGGGATCGCTGGTGGTGAACTCCTCGCAAGGGGGCGGGACCAAGGATAGCTGGGTGCTGGACGAATAATGCTGGGACGGTCCGCCAACGGCATCTACTGGATGAGCCGCTACCTCGAACGGGCGGAAAACACCGCGCGCCTGATCGACGTGGGTTTCCATCTGGCGCTCACCCGCAGCAGCAAGGAATCGCAGGAAGAGGAGTGGAAGTCGGTCCTGACCACCACCGGCCAGGTAGATGCATACTGCGCGCGTCACAGCGACTTTGGCGGCAACCAGGTTTTCAATTTCCTTCTGCGCGACCGGGACAATCCTGGCTCGGTGCTGCAGATGGTGGAGAACGCGCGCACCAACGCGCGCATGGTCCGCAACTCCATCACCAATTCGGTGTGGGAAGCGACGAACGAAGGCTGGATGGCCGTGCGCGAACTGCTCGCCCGGCCCGTGCGCGAGACCAACCTGGGTGAAGTCCTCACCGCGATCCGCCGCCAGGGCACGTTGGTACGCGGTGCGCTGGAAGGAACGATGCTGCGCAACGAGGTGTTCAATTTCGCGCGCATCGGCACTTTCATCGAGCGCGCCGACAACACTGCGCGCATCCTCGACGTGAAGTACTACGTGCTCCTGCCCTCGGTCGCATGGGTCGGGTCCAGCCTCGACAACGTGCAGTGGGACACGCTGCTGCGCTCGGTCGCCGGCAACCGTGCGTATTCCTGGCTCCACGCGCATTCGATGGACCCGCGCGGCATCGCCCGCTTCCTGATCCTCGACGGTCAGTTTCCGCGCAGCCTGGTGTTCTGCTATGACAAGATCCGTAGCAACATGGCGGGTCTCGCCAAGGAATACGGACACGAGGTCTCGGCGCACGAACTGCTGCGCGAAGCGGGCGCGAACCTGCACCAGACTTCGATCGAAGCGATATTCGAGGGCGGCCTTCACGAATTCCTCCAGGCCTTCATCGGCAAGACGATCCAGATCAGCGGCGCCATCGCCGCCGACTACCGCTTTTCCGAGTAGGAACCGCAGCCCGTGCTCCTGACCGTCAAACACACCACGCGTTACGGCTTCGCCGGTCAGGTCGCCCACGGCTTGCAGCGGTTACGGCTCAAGCCCAAGTCGACCCATGGCCAGGAAGTGATCGACTGGCGCATGGAGCTGGCGGGCGCGCGGCCAGAGGCGCACTACGAGGATCAGCACCACAACCAGACCGAACTCGTCTCGATCCTGCCCGGTGCGCCCGAGGTGGTGATCACCTGCGAGGCGACGGTTCGCACGATGAACAACAACGGGATCACCGGCCAGCATTCGGGCCATATGCCTTTGTGGTGCTTCCTGCGCCCAACTCCGCTGACGCGTCCAGGCCTGAAGGTGCGCCAGCTGGTTTCCTCGGTGCCCGCCGAGCGTACCGACACCCTGGCGTTCCTTCACGCGCTGTCGGACACCATCGCTGCGCAAGTGGAATACATCGGCGGCAGTACCACCGTCGACACCACTGCGGAGCAGGCGCTGGCGGCAGGCAAGGGCGTGTGCCAGGACCATGCGCATATCTTCATCAGCGCCGGCCGGCTTCTCGACATTCCGATGCGTTATGTCGGCGGCTACTTGCGCATGGACGACCGTGTCGAGCAGGACGCCGGACATGGCTGGGCCGAGGCGCATGTGGCGGGGCTCGGTTGGGTCGGCTTCGACGTGTCCAACGCGATCTGCCCGGACGAACGGTACATCCGCGTAGCCACCGGTTGCGACTATAGCGAGGCCGCGCCGGTTACAGGTATCGCAGTGGGAGCTGGGGAAACCCGACTCGACGTTCATTTGTCAGTCGAGGAGAAGCTGGTAAGCCAGCAGCAGCAGCAGTCCTCCCAAGGAGGACAGCAGCAAAGTCAGGGCGGCTGAGATCGCCAAGCGCTCGGGGGAGCGTGGATAAGGCAAGGGTTGCGGGGGTTCAGTGGTTCGATGACCTATTGTGTTGGCATGATGGTGGAGCGCGGGCTTGTCCTGATGAGCGACACGCGCACCAATTCGGGCGTCGACAACATCTCCACCTTTCGCAAGATGTACCATTGGTCGATTCCGGGCGAGCGCATCATCTCGGTGATGACCGCCGGCAACCTCGCCACCACCCAGGCGGTGATCAGCCAACTGGAAGAGAGGTCCAAGGCGCCATCCGAGCGGCATAACTGCCTGCTCGAGGCGCCGACGATGTTCAAGGTCGCCTCGATCGTCGGCAATCTGCTGCAGGACGTCATTTCGCAGCGGGCGGCGGACAATGGCCAGACCGCCGCTGCGGGCACTTTCAGCGCGACGATGATCGTGGCCGGCCAGATCAAGGGCATGGAGCCTCGGCTGTTCCTGATCTACCCCGAAGGCAACTTCATCGAAGCGAGCTTCGACACGCCATTCTTCCAGATCGGTGAGACCAAGTACGGGCGCCCGATCCTGATCCGCGGCTACGACCGGCGGATGAGCTTCGAAAGCGCGGTCAAGCTGATGACGGTTTCTTTCGATTCGACCCTCAAGGCCAACCTCTCGGTCGGCCTCCCGCTAGACCTGCTGGTAATCGAACGCGATCGCTTCGCGCCGCGCCACGAGCGGCGGATCGACGGCAGCGATCCCTATTTTCGCGCGATCTCGACTGGGTGGAGCGAAGCGCTACGGGCCGCTCTCGATGGTCTGCCGGACTACCGCATGGAGCCGCGCCTGCATGACGCGGCAGGATGGAGCGGCGCCGGCAATTGACCGGCACTGCGCCCGTCTACGGCGGGTCCCAGACCCGCAGCAGGGGCCGACGCGGTGATCCAGAGGACTGTTCCTCCAGTTCAACGCCGTGCGGCTCTACAACCTGCCGCTCCGACCGGACTCGCGCACTTGCTGCTATCGACGTAGCCGGCCAACTCAATGGCGCCAGAACAGGGCAATGGATGCCACGTGGTTCATCCGCATGCGGCCCCCGCTCTGGTTCACTGCCTGGTTGAGGTAGCCGACTTCGATCGTCGATGCGCCCGCGAGCCCCAATTCTGCACCCACGAACGTCCTCAACTGATCGAAGCCGCCGCGGGCGCCCCAATCGGTGGAATTGAGCGCGACGAACGCCTCGGCCGAGACGAGGGCGTTCGCCGCATCGCTTCCTTCGTGCAGCGGTTTTTCGTAACGAACCATCTCGCGCAGGCGCCAACCGACGTCGTGCCCGTCGGATCGCCAGCGCTGCTCCAGTCGCGTGCGGGAGGACAGCTCCCCGCCCCAGGGTCTGCCGAGCGTGGCGCTCAGCTGTTGAAAGCTGCGCTCCTCGTTGGCATCGCGGCCGCCCGCCACCGGCACCACGACATGTGCGTACCCTTGGTACAACGTCACGTCCGGAGACAGCTTCCACCCCACCGCACCGCGCAATATCAACTGATCGAGGCGAGAGACGCCGTCGCTACCGCGAGGCTGCACTTCGGCGAAGTAGACCACATCACCCGCGATCGGGCCCATTACCGTCAGGTTGGCCCATACCTGCTCATCGTGCGCGGTTTGGGCGTAAGCCTTTTGGGGCAGGGCAGCATGGAGAGAAGCGGCTGCCGCAGCAACCGTGAGAAAGGTGAGGCGCATGGCGCTGCGCCCTATGGCCGCACTGTTGCCGCGCTATTGCCCGCGTGTCAGCGCTTGTTGTGCGGCATCGCCTCAGTAGCAAGGCGGAAGCATTTCGCTTTCAACTTTCCTCTCCGGCCAACCGCGGTCAGCTCGGAAAGCCGCGCCGGTCGGCTAGTTGCCCCCTGGTTCTTGCTGCAACTCGCTCTGGACCCGCTGGGCAGCGGCATCGGCTCGATTTCGCGCTTGTGCGGCCGCATCGCGCACTGCCTGGCTGGCTTGCGCCCGCGTCTGGGCGCTGGGCGTAAGTGGCACGTTGCTGTTCTTGCCGTCGGGTCCGGTCAGGCTGAGGCCGTTCTGGTCGAGCCGCACGTCGATCGGCTTGCCGTCGACGGTGGTGCTGAACACCGCGCGGCCGTCCTCCACGTGCAGGTTGTTGCCATCGCCGAGCGGGATGTCGCCGGCATCGGGGACGTCGAGCGGCTGCACCGGGCCTTCGGGATCGGCGCGACGCGGGGCAGGAGCGGCGGTCTCTCCCAGCGCCTGCTTCATGAAGTCGCGCCAGATCCGTGCCGGCACGCTGCCGCCGTGAACATCGCCCAAGGGGGTGTTGTCGTCGTTGCCAACCCACACTCCGACCACCAGTCCGCCGGCATAGCCTACGAACAGGGCATCGCGATTGTCCTGCGTCGTCCCGGTCTTGCCGAAGTTGGGATGGTTGAGCATCGCCGCCTGGCCGGTGCCGCGGTTGACGGCCGCACGCAGCATCTGCTCGATCGCCTCGTGCTCGTCATCCGAAAGGCTCTTGCGGCGGTCGATGATGCGGTCGAACCAGCCTTGCTCAGGCTCCGGAAAGGCCGTCGGCCGCACCGGAAAGCGGTTGGCGGCAACGCCGGCGTAGGCGCTCGTGAGCTCCAGCAGCGTCATCGTCGAGGTGCCGAGCGGCAAGCTCGGATCGCCTTCGGGCAGCGGCGAGGTGATGCCAAGCTGGCGTGCGGTGCGTATCACAGCCTCGTCGCCGACCTTGCGATAGAGCCGCACCGCGGCGACGTTGCTGGAGCGGGCGAAGGCATCTTCCAGCGTGATCTCCTTGGAGTAATGGCCGCTCGCATTGCGCGGGCGATAGACGCCGGTGGTGATCTCGCTATTGTCGATCTCGTCGTCGGGCCGCATCCCCTCGCGCAGAGCGGCAAGATAGACGAACAGCTTGAAGGTCGAGCCCGGCTGCCGCTGCGCCTGGGTGGCGCGGTTGAACGGCGAGGCGGAATAGTCCTTGCCGCCGATCATCGCCACCACCTCGCCATTGGGCCGCATCGCCACCAGCGCGACTTGCGCCTTGCCGAGCGGAGCCCGTTCAACGGCGCGGCGCGCCGCAGCCTGCAGGCGCGAATCGAGCGTGGTCGTCACCGTCTCACTGGCGTAGCCGCCCTCGCTGATCGCGCGCGCCTGCGGCAGTGCCCAGTCGGCGAAGTAGGTGCCGGTCGGCAGTTCGCTTTCGCGCCGGACGCGCAGGCGGGGCGGGGCTGCGCTTGTCGCCTCTTGCTCGGTGATGACGCCGGTCTCGGCCATTGCGCGCAGAACAACCCTCATGCGCTTTTGGGCCAGGGCGTAGTTGTTGGTCGGCGCATAGCGGGAAGGCGCCTGCATCAGCCCTGCCAGCATTGCCGCTTGCGCCACCGTCAGCTTTTCGGGCGCGCGCGAGAAGTAGTGCTCCGAGGCGGCACGCAAACCGTAGGTATTGTCGCCGAAGTAGGCGTTGGAGAGGTATCGCTCGAGGATCTCGTCCTTGGTCAGCCACGCCTCGAGCCAATAGGCGATCAGCGCCTCGCGCGCCTTGCGCGTGAGGCTGCGCTCGGGGGTGAGGAAGGTAAACTTGGCAAGTTGCTGGGTGATCGTACTGCCACCCTCGGTGCGCCCGCTGGTCAGATTCACCCAGGCGGCGCGTGCCATGCCGCGATAGTCGATGCCCCAGTGCTCGTAGAACCGCCTGTCTTCGATGGCTAGGAAGGCACCAGGCACATGCCGGGGCAGCGCGGCGATCGTCACCGGCTTGTCGACCACGGCGCCGTTGCGCGCGATCGGCGTGCCGTCGGCTGCCAGCACGGTGACCTGCGGCGGCGAGATCGGCTTCAGGGACTTCGACAAGGGCGCGGTCACCAGCAGCCACCCGACGAGCAGGATGAACGCGACGATGAGCCCCGCCATAATCCGCGCAGCCCACCAGCGCCGCCGATGTCCCAGCCACAGTCGCCTGACTGGCGATGTCGCGGGCACAGGTATCGCAGGCCGCGCACCCGCACCCGCCGGCAAGGCCAGAGGATCGCCGGTCAGCAAGTCTTCATCGTCATCGAGAGGATCGGAAGGGTGCGTGGCCATCGTCGCTGCAGCGTCTAGCCCATATCGCCGCGGATGGGGACCTTTGTGCGACGAACGATCAATAGAACCTTGCGAACAACTTGCGAGGGTTGTTTCGTCAGCTCGTCATCGGCAAAAGTCCGCGCCGTCCGCTTCGAGGTGGAAGTGGTTCGCATGAGCGGCGTTGTAGCCGGGCCCTAGCGTCGTGCCGAAGCGCTTGCAGGCGCTGTCGTGGACCACGCGCAGGAAGCGGCGTTCGGCTGGCGTACCGCCGTTCCAGTCATCGAGCACGCTGACGCGATGCCCGTCTGCCAGCACGAACGCGGAGACATCGATGGCATTGGCGGTCGCGTGGCCCGAGCGACGGCTGGTGCCAGCAACGTTGCGGCACGAATAGCTGCCGAAGGTCTCGATCTTCACCAGCCGGCTGCCCAGGATCTGCTCTGCGGCACGGTTGACGCCGAAGCGCGCCCAGCCGGAGAAGGTGCTCGCCATCGAGCAGGTGACCGGCCCGAGGTTCGACAGCAGCACCGAGGCCGAATCGGTGGTCAGCGCCACCAGTTGCACGGTGCCCACATTCGAGCATCCGGTGGAGAAATAACGATCGGTCAACGGCGTGAACGTCGCCTGCTGCAACCCGAGCTGCGACAGGCACTGGCGGTATTCGGGGCGAGGGCCGATGGTGCGAGATGGCTCCCGCATCGCCTGTCGCCTGGGCGCCGGTGGAGCATCGACGCAGCCGGCCAAAGCCGCGGAAAAGGCGGCCATGATGGGGAGGGTAACGAGTATCCCACGCATGACACCGATGTGCCTGCAGATGGTTAACACCGGGTTACCAAGCGTTCTCCTCTCGTCGCAAAGGCAGTATCACGCAGCCTCGGCGACAGATTTATTGCACGCAGCATTCCCGTTCAGGGCGATTGACATCCACCCGGACACGATTAGACGCGGCGCCGGGCCACGCGGTCCCAACGCCGCGCGTGCTCTCTGCAAGGAGAGACTACATGACTGATACCCAGCTTCCGGCGCACAAGCCTGCGCGTCCTTATTTTTCGTCCGGCCCCTGCGCCAAGCCGCCCGGATACGCCCCCGAAAAGCTCGCTACCGAATCGCTTGGCCGCTCGCACCGCGCCAAGATCGGCAAGTCGCGCCTGGCGTACTGCATCGACCTGATGCGCGAGGTGCTTCGGCTGCCCGACACCCACCGCATCGGCATCGTCCCCGGGTCCGACACTGGCGCCTTCGAAATGGCGATGTGGACGATGCTGGGTGCCCGCGGCGTGACCACGCTGGCATGGGAAAGCTTTGGCGAGGGCTGGGTGACCGACGCCGTCAAGCAGCTGAAGCTCGATCCGGCCGTGATCCGTGCCGACTACGGCCAGCTTCCCGACCTGACTCGGGTGGATTGGAGCACCGACGTCCTCTTCACCTGGAACGGCACCACTTCGGGCGTGCGCGTACCCAACGCCGACTGGATCCCGGCGGATCGTGAAGGCCTGTCCTTCGCCGATGCCACTAGCGCGGTGTTCGCCTACGACATCGACTGGACCAAGATCGATGTCGCCACCTTCTCATGGCAGAAGGTTCTGGGTGGCGAGGGGGGCCACGGCGTCCTGATCCTCGGCCCGCGCGCGGTCGAGCGGCTGGAGAGCTACACTCCGGCCTGGCCGTTGCCCAAGGTATTCCGCCTGGTGTCTAAGGGGAAGCTCGCCGAGGGCGTGTTCAAGGGTGAGACTATCAACACCCCTTCGATGCTCGCCGTCGAGGACGCGATCTTCGCGCTGGAATGGGCGCAGGGCCTGGGCGGGCTCAAGGGCCTCCAGGCTCGCACTGACGCCAATGCCGCGGCGCTGGATCAGCTGGTGCAGGAGCGCGAATGGCTCGGCCACCTCGCCGCCGATCCGGCGAGCCGCTCCAAGACCTCGGTCTGCCTGACCGTCGAAGGCGCCGACGCCGACTTCATCAAGGCTTTCGCCGGCCTGCTCGAGAAGCAGGGCGCGGCCTACGATGTCGCCGGCTACCGCGATGCCCCCCCGGGTCTGCGTATCTGGTGCGGCGCCACGGTGGAGACGCAGGACATCGTCGATCTCGGCCCCTGGCTCGACTGGGCCTGGGCTTCGCTCAAGAACTGATACGGCAAGAGCTGCTCCCCGGCGCAAATCGCCCCCTTATCGTCGTCATTCTCGCGGAGGGGGGAATTCCTCTCCAGGGCCCGCCCTTGACGCAATGTCAGGAGATGGCCCCCCGCTTTCGCGAGGGTGACGAGGTAAGCGGACGAGGGTGCGCCAATCCAAGGACCAAACCATGACCAAGCCCAAAGTCCTCATCTCCGACAAAATGGATCCCAACGCCGCCAAGATCTTCGCCGAGCGCGGCTGCGACGTCGACGTGATCACCGGCGAGACGCCCGAGGAACTGATCGCCCGCATTGGCGAGTATGACGGCCTCGCGATCCGCTCCTCGACCAAGGTGACCAAGGCGGTGCTCGATGCCGCGGCCAACCTCAAAGTCGTCGGCCGCGCCGGCATCGGTGTCGACAACGTCGATATCCCCGCCGCTTCGGCCAAGGGCGTCGTCGTGATGAACACGCCGTTCGGCAACTCGATCACCACAGCCGAGCACGCCATCGCGATGATCTTCGCGCTCGCTCGCCAGATCCCCGAGGCCAACGCGCAGACCCAGGCGGGGCTGTGGCCAAAGAACGGCTTCATGGGCGTCGAAGTCACCGGCAAGACGCTCGGCCTGATCGGGGCCGGCAACATCGGCTCGATCGTCGCCAGTCGGGCGCTGGGCCTGCGCATGAAGGTGATCGCCTTCGATCCGTTCCTCAGCCCGGAGCGTGCGGTCGAACTGGGCGTCGAGAAAGTGGAGCTCGGCCAGCTGCTGGAGCGTGCCGACTTCATCACCCTGCACACGCCGCTGACCGACCAGACCCGCAACATCCTGTCGGCCGAGAACCTGGCCAAGACCAAGAAGGGCGTGCGTATCGTCAATTGCGCGCGCGGAGGGTTGATCGACGAGGCGGCGCTGAAGGCCGGGCTCGATTCGGGCCATATCGCCGGCGCCGCGCTCGACGTGTTCCAGACCGAGCCGGCCAAGGATTCGCCGCTGTTCGGGACGCCCAACTTCATCTGCACCCCGCACCTGGGTGCCTCGACCACCGAGGCGCAAGTCAACGTGGCCTTGCAGGTGGCCGAGCAGATGGCCGACTACCTCGTCAACGGCGGTGTCACCAACGCGCTGAACATGCCTTCGTTGAGCGCCGAGGAAGCGCCCAAGCTGCGCCCCTACATGAAGCTGGCCGAGCTGCTCGGCTCGATGATCGGCCAACTCACCCACGATGCGGTCCCGCGGATCTCGATCCACGTCGAGGGCGCCGCGGCCGAGCTCAACCAGAAGCCGATCACGGCGGCGGTGCTGGCGGGCTTCCTGCGCGTCCAGTCGGCGACTGTGAACATGGTCAATGCGCCGTTCCTCGCCAAGGAGCGGGGCCTGGAAGTGCGCGAGGTCAAGACCGAGCGCGAGGGCGACTACCACACGCTGGTGCGCGTCTCGGTCAAGACCAGCGCCGGCGAGCGCTCGGCGGCGGGCACGCTGTTCAACAATGTCGAGCCGCGGTTGGTGGAGCTGTTCGGCATCAAGGTCGAAGCCGAGCTCGACGGGCAGATGCTCTACATCGTCAACGAGGATGCCCCCGGCTTCATCGGCCGCATCGGCACCTTGCTGGGCGAGAATGCGATCAACATCGGCACGTTCAACCTTGGCCGTCGCGCGGCCGGCGGCGAGGCGGTGCTGCTGTTGTCGGTCGACAGCCCGGTGGGTGAAGGCCTGCTCCAGCAGGCCTGCGCTCTGCCGGGAGTGAAAACGGTCAAGGCGCTCTCGTTCTGATCGTCTGAAAAGATTTGCAAGACAGCGAGAGGGTCGGTGCCAAGGCGCCGGCCCTTTCTCGTGTGGCCGGGTTTAGTTGAACAAACACATGCGCGTGGCCCCGTCCCTGCAGGCGCCTCGGTGGATCGGGATCGACAGTGTGAAAGAGCCGCCGCGACCATAGCAGGCCCCGGCGATGTAGGAAAATGCCCGCGTCCTGACAGCCAGGACTCTTCGTGCGATCACTGACCCGAGGGCGGGGCTCCCGTCGGGCCCGCGCCCGGGCCGCCCGGTCCCTGCATGCCGCCCGCACCGCCGCGTCGCATGACGCGCAGTTCAGGCATGACGAGGTAGCCGTCATGGTTGCTGTCGGCAGCGTCGAACAGGGCACCCTCGTAGGCGAGCAGCTCGGACAACGAGAGGCCGGCATCGTAATTGGTGTTGGCCTTGGCAATCAGCGTGCCGGTGATCGGCTCGATCAACGCGTCCAGCATGCGATCCATCGGCTCGTGACCAGCCTCGGGCACGACGGCCTCGGAGATCGGCCCCTCGCGGTCGCCGAGCGCGGCGCTGTCCTGCACCGCGGCCGAGCCCATTTGCCGCTGCCAGGCGAAGAACTCGTCGCGCGAGATCGCGCCGTTGCGATCGCTATCGATGCGGGCGAACCGGCCGGAGATCACCTCGTTGCGGCGCGCCTCGACCAGCGCGTGCAGCTCGGGCACGGTCACGGTGCCGTCGCGGTTCGCGTCGGCTGCCTGGAACATCGCGGTGACCACTTTGTCGAACCGCTCGCGGGTGATCGGCTTGGGTGGCGTGGGGGCGCGTGGCTTGCCGTCCGCCGGGCCGAAATCCTCGCCCGTCTCCGGCCCCGCGGCTCCCATGTCCGGCCCGCCGCCCATCTGCGCATGAGCGGGCAACGGCGCGCCGGCCAGCAAGGCCAGGATGAGCATGGGCGTGGTTCTTGGCATGCGATCCCCCGAGTGGTTCGAACCGGTCCGCGCCGCTGCTGCGGGAAGGGCGCGACGCCAGTGGCGCCACATCCTAGTACCAGCGCGGCGGCTTGCCGACAGCGAAATGGTATCGAATTGCACCGGTCTGTCGAACGTGACGAGCCCCCGCATTCGACCCATTCGACAAGCGCGGGATACCCCGCTAAGGCGCCGCGCATCATGCACGATACCGATCGCGATCTTCTGCCCGAGGGCCTGGGCGACCGCCTGCCGCAGCAGGCCTACGCCTCGCAAGCCGTCCGCCGCGCCGCGCACGACGTGCTGGCGAGCCACGGTTACGCCCGGGTCGAGACCCCGGTGCTGGAATTCGAGCGCTCGCTGGCGAGCCGCATGACGGGCGTGCGCCTGCGCCGGCTGTTCCGCTTCGTCGATCCGCTGTCGCTGCGCACGCTGGCGCTGCGCTCCGACATCACGCCGCAAGTGGCGCGCATCGCCGCCACCAGCCTGGCCGAGACGGCGCGCCCGCTGCGGCTGTCCTATTCCGGCCCGGTCGTCACCATCAAGGGCGACGGCCTCGATCCCACGCGCGAGCGGCTGCAGGTCGGCGCCGAGCTGATCGGCACCGACAGCGTCGCCGCCGCCGCCGAGATCGTCGAGCTGGCAATCGAGACGCTGCGCGCTGCGGGTGCCACCGGCATTTCGGTGGACTTCACGCTTCCCGACCTGGTCGACACGCTCAGCGCCGAGGCGATGCCGCTGGCGCCTTCGCAGATCGACGCGGTGCGCCAGATGCTCGATGCCAAGGACGCCGGCGGGCTGGTCGATGCCGGCGGGGCTGCCTACCTGCCATTGCTCGGCGCGATCGGGCCGTTCGAGCGTGCGATCGAGACGCTGGCGAGCCTCGACGCCAACGGCGTCCTCGCCAGCCGCATCGCCGGCCTGCGCGCCATCGCCGCGCGGGTGAACGGTGCCGTGCGGCTCACGCTCGATCCGTCCGAGCGGCACGGCTTCGAATATCAGTCCTGGTTCGGCTTCACCATCTATGCCGACGGCATCGCCGGCGCTCTGGGCCGGGGCGGCACCTACCGTATCCTTGGCCAGACCGGGTTACAGGCACCGGCCGAGGAGGCGGAAGTCGCCACCGGCTTCTCGCTCTATCCCGACCCGCTGGTCGAGGTGCTCGCCGCCGCGCAGGGCGAGGAGAAGCGCCTCTTCCTCCCTCTCGGGCATGACCGCTCCGTGGCTGCCCGCCAGCGCGCCGTCGGCTGGATCACGGTGGCGGCGCTTGCCGAGAGCGACGACCCGCGCTCGCTGGGTTGCACGCACCGGCTCGAGGGCGGCGAGGCAGTGGCGCTCTAAGCCCAGCCGCGTCACGCCGCCGGGGCTTCGACAAACTCAGCCCTTCCGGGTTTGGAACGATCGCCGCCACCCCATTCCTCCGGAGCTTATCGAGGGATGAGCGCGCCCTCGCGCCTTGCCCTTCTTGCGCGACTCCCCTAGGGCGCGCGGCGGACTTCCCGAATAGCAACGAAGGCATTGCACGTTGGCCAACGTAACCGTGATTGGCGCCCAGTGGGGTGATGAGGGCAAGGGCAAGATCGTCGACTGGCTCGCCAGCCGCGCCGATGCCGTGGTGCGCTTCCAGGGCGGGCACAATGCCGGCCACACGCTGGTCGTCGGCGACCAGGTCTACAAGCTGAGCCTGCTGCCCTCGGGCATCGTCACCGGCACGCTCTCGATCGTCGGCAACGGCGTGGTGCTCGATCCCTGGCACCTCAAGGCCGAGGTCGAGAAGCTGCGCGGGCAGGGGGTGGAGATCAATCCCGACAACTTCGCGATCGCCGACAACTGCCCGCTGATCCTGCCGGTCCACCGCGAGCTCGACGGCCTGCGTGAGAGTGCGGCAGGCGCGGGCAAGATCGGCACCACCGGGCGCGGTATCGGCCCCGCCTACGAGGACAAGGTCGGCCGTCGCGCCATCCGCGTGTGCGACCTGGCGCATCTCGACGCGCTGGAGCCGCAGCTCGATCGCCTCTGCGCCCATCACGACGCGCTGCGCGCCGGCTTCGGCCAGCCGCCAGTCGACCGCGCGGCGCTGCTCGCCGAGCTGGCGGAAATCGCGCCTTTCGTGCTGCAGTTCGCGCAAGTGACCTGGAAGCGGCTCAACAAGGTGAAGAAGGCCGGCGCGCGCATCCTGTTCGAAGGCGCGCAGGGCGTGCTGCTCGACGTCGACCATGGCACGTATCCGTTCGTGACCAGCTCCAACACGGTGAGCGGCACCGCTGCCAGCGGATCGGGCCTGGGCCCCTCGGCGACCGGCTTCGTGCTCGGCATCGTCAAGGCCTACACCACCCGCGTGGGCGCCGGCCCGTTCCCGACCGAGCTGGAGGATGAGACCGGCCAGCGCCTGGGCGAGCGCGGGCACGAGTTCGGCACCGTCACCGGGCGCAAGCGCCGCTGCGGCTGGTTCGACGCGGTGCTGGTGCGCCAGTCCTGCGCGATCAGCGGCGTCACCGGCATCGCGCTGACGAAGCTCGACGTGCTCGACGGCTTCGAGAAGGTGAAGATCTGCACCGGCTACCGGCTGCACGGGAAAGTGCTCGACTATTTCCCCAGCCACGCTGCCGACCAAGCCGCGGTCGAGCCGATCTACGAGGAGATGGACGGCTGGCAGGGCACCACCGCCGGCGCCCGCTCGTGGGCCGACCTGCCGGCGCAGGCGATCAAGTACATCCAGCGCGTGCAGGAACTGATCGAAACGCCGGTGGCCCTCGTCTCCACCAGCCCCGAGCGCGAGGACACCATTCTCGTGCGCGATCCCTTCGTGGACTGAGCGCCGCTGCGCGGGCAGGGCTTCGACAAGCTCAGCCCGAGCTGGTGGGGGCAAGCACCTACGTCCGTTCATCCTGAGCTCGTCTAAGGGTGCCCGACGGCGCGCCGGCACTTACCCGCCCGAGACCGTCATCCTGAACTCGTTTCAGGATCCATGGTGCCGCCTGCACCTGAAAGTGCAGCGGACAAGCCGCGTCCTCGGTTTACCCACGAGGCACAGGGCAGGGCGCGGAATGGATCCTGAAACAAGTTCAGGATGACGACGGGGTTGGCCGGCATCTCGTTCCTGCCCCGCGATTACTCCACCGTCACGCTCTTGGCGAGGTTGCGCGGCTGGTCGACGTCGGTGCCCTTGGCGCAGGCGACGTGGTAGGCCAGCAGCTGTACCGGGACCGCGTAGACCAGCGGTGCGATCAGCGGGTGGACGCGGGGCATCTCGATGGTGGCGATACAGCCGTCGCCCGCTTCGGCGATACCGGCGGCGTCCGAGATCAGCACGACTTTGCCGCCGCGGGCGCGGACCTCCTGCATGTTGCTCACGGTCTTCTCGAAGAGCGGACCGGACGGCGCCAGCACGATCACCGGCACCGCCTCGTCGATCAGCGCGATCGGCCCGTGCTTCATCTCGCCCGAGGCATAGCCCTCGGCGTGGATGTAGCTGATCTCCTTGAGCTTGAGCGCGCCTTCCAACGCCAGCGGAAAGTCCGCGCCGCGCCCAAGGTAAAGCACGTCGCGCGCGGGTGCGATGAGGTGCGCCATCGCCGCGATCTCCTCGTCATGCGCCAGCGCGGCGTTCAGGCACGAGGGCGTTTCGACCAAGTGGCGGACGATCTCCATCTCCTCGTCCCGGTCCAGCCGCCCGCGCTTGACCGCCAGGTGCGCGGCGAGCGCCGCCAGCACTGCCAGCTGGCACGTGAAGGCCTTGGTCGAGGCGACGCCGATCTCCGGCCCGGCGTGCGTGGGCAGCAGCAGGTCCGCCTCGCGCGCCATGGTGCTGGTGGGCACGTTGACGACGACGGCGATGGTCTGCCCGGCGGCCTTGCAATGGCGCAACGCTGCCAGGGTGTCGGCCGTCTCGCCCGATTGCGAGATGAACAGCGCCAGGCCGCCCGGCTCCAGGACCGGGTCGCGGTAGCGGAACTCGCTTGCGACATCGATGTCCACCGGCAGCCGCGCGAACTGCTCGATCCAGTACTTGGCGACCATCCCTGCGTAGTAGCTGGTGCCGCACGCGACGATGGTGATGCGGTTGATCGTCGATAGGTCGAAGTCGATCTGCGGTAGCGCCACCGACTGATCGACCTGCCGCACGTAGCTGCGCAGCGTCTGCGCGACGACGGTGGGCTGCTCGAAGATCTCCTTCTGCATGAAGTGGCGGTAATTGCCCTTCTCGATCGCGACTGCCGAAGCGCCCGAGGTGACGATGTCGCGCGTCACCGGGTTGTCGTCGACGTCGTAGATCTGCGCGCCTTCGCGGGTGATGACGACCCAGTCGCCTTCCTCGAGGTAAGTGATGCGTTGCGTGAGCGGCGCGAGCGCCAGTGCGTCGGAGCCCAGGTACGTCTCGCCCTCGCCGTAGCCGACCACCAATGGCGAGCCCAGGCGCGCGCCGATCAGCATGTCAGGGTGGCGGCGGAACGCGATGGCGAGCGCGAAGGCCCCGCGCAGGCGCGGCAGCACCGCCTTGACCGCGTCCTGCGGCGAGGCGCCGGCCTCGACCTGCTCCGACACGAGATGGGCGACCACTTCGGTATCGGTCTGGCTCTCGAACGTGCGGCCGCGCGCTTCCAGGTCCTCGCGCAGGGGTTTGAAGTTCTCGATGATGCCGTTGTGGACCAGCGCCAGCTCTGCGGTGGCGTGCGGGTGGGCGTTGGCGGCGGTCGGCGCGCCGTGGGTCGCCCAGCGGGTGTGGGCGATGCCGGTCAGGCCCGGCGCCGGATCGCGCGCCAGTTCCTTGACGAGATTCAGCAGCTTGCCTTCCGCCCGCCGGCGGATCAGCTGGCCGTCGTCGACGGTGCACACGCCCGCGCTGTCGTAACCGCGGTATTCCATGCGCCGGAGCCCGTCGACGAGCCTGTCCGCGACCTCTTCCTTGCCGACGATGCCGATGATGCCACACATGAGGGGAAATGCTTTCTGGTCAGAGGGAGTAGGGAACGCGGACGCCCGGCATGCTTGCCGGGAAATCCTTGGTATTTCGTGTCACCAGGATGCGCCCTCGAACGAGCGCGCTGGCAAGGATGATCGCATCGGGCGAACGCAGGCGAGGGCGTTCGCGCCGCAGCGAGGCGGCACGGGACGCAATTTCCTCGTCGATCTCGTCTATGGCGAAATGAGACAGGTACTCCTGCGCATCGCGCAGTTCCTGCCCTTCGCCCTTGGACAGCACCTCGATCCAAGCCATGCGGCTGATCCAGATACGGTCGCCGGACGCTGCCGCTTTCTCGAGCTCGAGGATGGCCTGTTCGCGGCCGACGAGTGCATCGATGACGACATTGGCATCAAAAGCGTAGGAACTCACGCGGCTAGGTTTCGATCGAAGGCAGGCGGCGGGGCGCGAATGCGCTTTCGCCCATTACCTTGCGGTAATGCTCATGCTCGCGATCGTCCTGATCGTTGAAGAGGTCGGGAAATTCCTCGCGAACTTCTTCATAGTCGAAGTCCCAGGGCCGCGCTGTCGCGGCTCTTTCCCGTCGCTGCCATTCGACCGAATCGCCGATATCGGTGCGATCCTTCCAGGCGCCGGCCCCCCGACGAATCCAGTCGTGATCGTCGGCGGGGGCCTGCGCCTTGTACGTCGCCACCGCCTCGCGCAGGATCGAGGCGCGCGACTTTCCCTGCTCGGCCGCGCGCGCGTCGAGCCAGCGGATGTCCTCGTCAGGAAGATCGGCCAGGATGCGAGTCATGATATCGCGATATCATATCGTGATATCATGGGCAAGGTCGTCCTGCCCCTCCGTCAGCCCTTCGGCCCGCCACTTCCCCAGAGGGGCAGGGCTCCAAGGAAAGAGTCCTCACCTCTGTGGATGGGGACTGCCCGCGCAGTGGGTGGTGGAGGGGATTTCCGGGCCCTACTCAGTCCCCATCCAGCATCGAGGCGATGCCGCCCAGCGCGCCGAGCCCGAGCATCGTCGTCTCGCCACGGTTGCCGCCGCCGGCGGGCATCGCCGCCGCCAACATCCGGCCGGCCAGGCGGGCGAAGGGCAGCGACTGGATCCACACCTTGCCGGGGCCGCGCAAGCGCGCGAAGAACACGCCTTCGCCGGCGAACAGCATCGATTTGATCGAGCCGGCCTGCACTACGTCGAAGTCGACGTCGGCGGTCAGCGCTGCGATGCAGCCAGTGTCGACGTGGATCTCCTCGCCCGGTGCCAGCTGGCGCTCGATGATGGTGCCGCCCATCTGCACGAAGACCCACCCATCGCCTTCCAGCTTCTGCATGATGAAGCCCTCGCCGCCGAACAGGCCGGTGAGGATGCGCTTTTGGAAGTGGATGCCGATCGAGACCCCGCGCGCGGCGCACAGGAAGGCGTCCTTCTGGCAGATCAGCCGGCCGCCCACGCTGTCGAGCTTGATCGGCACGATCGCGCCCGGGATCGGCGCGGAGAACGAGACGCGTGCCTTGCCGTGGCCCTTGTGAGTGAATACGGTGGTGAACAGGCTCTCGCCCGTCACCAGCCGCTTGCCCGCGCCCAGCAGCTTGCCCATGAAGCCGCCGCCCTGGTCGGCCGAGCCGTCTCCGAAGACGGTGTGCATGTCGATCGAGGCGTCCTTCCACACCATCGCGCCCGCCTCGGCGACGGCGCTCTCGCCGGGATCGAGCTCGATCTCGACGAACTGCAACTCCTGACCCTTTATCTCGAAATCGATGTCGTCGGCGATCGAGGAGCTGCGGCTGTGCTGCCAGGGACTGTTGGACATCGGGCGTCGTCTCCGTTGCGGCCGGCGCGCTCGTTGGCGATGCGCTGGCGGCTTGTGAAATGCTGGGGATGGGATAGCTCTTGCCCGGCCATTTACAAGAACGGGGAGAGTGCGCGTGGGCCGCTATCGGAGCTTGTCATTCTTGCCGGTGCTGCTGCTGGCCGCCGCCGGGCCTCTCGCGGCCGAGGCGCAGGACCCGCGGATGGTCGAGGTGGTGGAACTGATCCGCGGCGGCAAGCAGGCCGAGGCGGTGGCCCGCGCGGATGCGATGATCGCCGGCTTCGCCAGCGCCCAACACGAGCCCGGCGTCGCCTACTACTGCAACCGCGACCGCGGCGGCGTCGTCAACCTGATGGGCGCGGCGCAGCAGGGCGCCAAGGTCGACCTCGCGCCCGAGGCCTGGTGCGAGGCGCTGTTCGCCAAGGCGTTCGCGCTCACCGACCTCAAGCGCTACGCCGAGGCGCAGCAGGCGATGGCACAGGCAGTGGCGATGGACCCCAGCAATCCGCACTTCCGCAACCAGTACGGCGACACCTTGCGCCTAGGCGGCGATCCGGGGGCGGCTTCCAAGCAGTACCAGCGGGCGCTCGACCTCGCGACAGGCGAGGAGGCAAAGGCCAGGGCGGACGGCGGCGACGTGGGTGCAGTGTCGACGATGGCGAACCGGGCGCTGCGTGGACTGGCGCAGGCGAGCGCGGCAAAGGGTGACCTCGACGGGGCCCAGGGCTTCTACGAGAAGGCCTTGGAGCGGGATTCGGCCGATAGCGAGGCGCGTGCCGGCCTGGCACAGGTGGCGCGACTGAAAGCCAAGGCCCGGTAGGGGGGAGGCTCAAGTCCCCTCCGTCAGTCCTTCGGCCTGCCACCTCCCCGGAGGGAAGGCCTCCAAGCACGACGGGGGCGGCAAAGCACGAAGAGTCCTCTCCGTTGGGGAGGTGGACCGCCCGTTTCAGCGGCGAGTGGAGGGGGCCAGCGCCGCCGAACTCATCCCTTCGCTCCCTCGGCCTTTTTCTTCTTCATCGCATCGTGGAAGCGGTCGGCCCAGCCGGGCTTGACCAGCTGTTCGCCGCGCACCAGCCGCAGCTCTCCGTCCGCCACGTCGCGCGTCACCGCGCTGCCGGCGGCGACGATGGCGTCGGCGCCGACCTTCACCGGCGCGACCAGCGCGCTGTTCGAGCCGATGAAGGCGCGGTCGCCGATCACCGTCTGGTGCTTGAAGTAGCCGTCGTAGTTGCAGGTGATGGTGCCTGCGCCGATGTTCGCCCCCGCGCCCACGGTGGCATCGCCGAGGTAGGTGAGGTGGTTTGCCTTGGCCCCTTCGCCCAGCACCGCGTTCTTCATTTCGACGAAGTTGCCGATCCGCGAGCCCGTCTTGAGCACCGCGCCCGGACGCAGCCGCGCATAGGGCCCGATCGAGACGCCGCTTTGCAGCGTCGCGCCCTCGAGGTGCGAGAAGGCATGAATCGTCACGTCGCTCGCCACGGTGACGCCGGGCCCGAACACGACGTTTGGCTCGACCGTGACGTCCTGGCCGAGCACCGTGTCCCAGGCGAAGAACACCGTCTCGGGCGCGATCAGCGTGACGCCATCGGCCATCGCCTGCGAGCGGCGCCTGGACTGCCAGCGCGCCTCTGCCTCGGCCAGTTCGCCGCGGCTGTTGATGCCGCCCACCTCGTCGGGATCGTCGGTGACGATGACCGCGCATGGCCGCCCTTCCAGCGAGGCGACATTCACGATGTCGACCAGGTAGTACTCGCCTTGCGCGTTCTCGTTACCGACCTTCGCCAGCAGCGCGAACAGGTCCGCCGAGCGCACCGCCATCAGCCCCGAGTTGCACAGCCGGCAGGCGCGTTGTTCCTCGGTGGCGTCCTTGTACTCGACCATCATCGCGATGCGCCCGTCCTCGTGGGCGAGCACGCGGCCGTATTGCAGCGGGTCCGCCGGCTCGAAGCCCAGGACGACCACGGCCGGCGCATCGGGGGCGTGCAGCCGCTCGATCATGGCCTGCATGGTCTGTGCGCGCACGAATGGCACGTCGCCGTAAAGGATCAGCACATCGCCCTCGAAGCCGGCCAGCGCCAGTTCCGCCTGTTGCACCGCATGGCCGGTGCCGAGCTGCGGTTCCTGCACCGCGATCGTCGCGCGGCCGGCAAGGGCCTTCTCCAGCTGCTCGCGCCCGTGGCCGGCAATGACCACGCTACGCTCCGGCGCCAGCTGCGCGGCGCTTGCCAGCAGGTGCTCGAGCATCGGCCGGCCGGCGATCGGGTGCAGCACCTTGTGCAGCGCACTTTTCATGCGCGTGCCCTTGCCGGCTGCAAGGACGACGATGGCGAGGGGGGAGGGAGAAGAGCTCATGCCCGCTCCTGTGCCAGCATTTGGTTGCGGATTCCACACCGAGCCGCCACAGCCGCGCGCATGACCACGCTTCCTTTCGCCATCGTCGGCTTCGATCTCGACGGCACCCTGCTCGACACCCACGGCGACCTCGGCAATGCGGTGAACCATGCACTGGCGATCGAGGGCAGGGCGGCGGTGCCTGCCAGCGAGGTGCGGGACATGATCGGCGGCGGCGCGCGCAAGATGCTCGCCAAGGCCCTGCTGGCCACCGGCGGCCCGGTTGCCGACGACCGTTTCGAAGCGCTGCACGACGCGCTGCTCGTGTTCTACGAGGCCAACATCGCCGTCGAGACGCGGCTGTTTCCGGGTGGCGAGGCAATGCTCGACGCGCTGGCGGCGGGCGGAGCGAAGATCGCCGTAGTCACCAACAAGCTGGAGCGCTTCGCGGTCAAGCTGCTCGGCGAGCTGGGCTTGACCCGGCGCCTCTTCACCGTGATCGGCGGCGACACGCTCGGGCCCGGTCGCGCCAAGCCGGCGCCCGACCTGCTGCAGCTGATGGTCGAGCGCGGCGGCGGCGGCCGCGCGGCCTATGTGGGCGACACCACCTACGATACCCGCGCGGCGGCGGCTGCCGGCCAGCCTTGCGTGGCGGTGAGCTTCGGGTTCAACGACCTGCCGGCCGACCAGCTCGGCGCCGACGCGGTGATTGCGCACTTCGACGAGCTCGTACCGGTTCTCATGCGATTGGGCACACCGCCGAGCCGATAACCGCAGCAGGCAAGCACCGTCGCTTGTCACTGCCCGCACTCCATGCAAGCCCTGCGGCCGCCACGCTGGGCGAGACTTAGGCGATGCCTACCGCTTCACCCGCTGAGCGTCATTTCGCCTCGGGCAGCACGGTCACTTCCAGCCCCGCCTCGGGGGCCAGGTACTGCCGTGCGGCGGCTTGCACGTCGGCGGCGGTGAGGGCTTCGAGCCGGGGCTTGGCCATCTGGAAGCGAGCGATCACGTCGGGCTCGGTCTGCGCGCGGGCGGTCAGTCCCATCCAGCCGGCGTTGGTTTTGAGCGCGTTCTGCAGGCTCTCCAGCAGCGGCTGGCGCGCGCGCTTGAGGATGTCGTCGCTGACGGGGCTGGTACGCAGATCGGTAACCACCTGGCGGATTGCGGCGCGGGTGGCGGCAACGTCGGCGACGTCGACCGAGGCGGTCACCGCGAACGTTCCCCAGCCCGCCCAGCTGCGCGACTGGCTGCTGCCGGCGAAAGGCGAGTAAGCCTTGCCGAGTGCCTCGCGCAGCTGCTCGGTCAGCTCGATGCGCATGACGCGCTCGAGCAGCTCCAGCACCAGCGTCGCCTGCGGATCGGCATCGTCGCGCGTGGGCCAGGTGATCCGCAGCAGTGCCTGGTCGGCCGGTCCCTGGTGGTGAATGACGCGGGGCGCGCGATCCGAGGTGAAGCGGCGCGGTGGCTGGCCGGGCCAGGTGCTGAACACGGTCTCGCGCGCGGGCAGGGCCCCGAGAGTCGCGGCGACGAGCGCGATCGCCTTGTCCTCGTCGATGTCGCCCACCAGCGCCAATTCGAGCGCACCGTGCGCCAGCCGATCGCCGATCGCCTTGCGCAGTCTTGCGTAAGTGAGCTGGCGATACGCGTCCACCGGCTGCAGGCTGAAGCGCGGGTCGTTGCCTGACAGAATAGCACCGAGATCGGCCTGAAGCGCCGAGCCCGGCGTCGCGCGCAACTGGGCGAAGTAGTTGTTGACCTGCTGGCTGTACTGCACCTCTCCCTCGGGACGATAGCCCGGATCGGTGAGGAAGGCGGCGATCACCTGCAGCTGCAGATCGAGGTCGCGCGGGGTGGTGGCGAGGCGCGTGGAGAATGTGTCCTCGCCGCTGGTCAGTCCGAACGAGACGGTGCGGCCGGCCAGGATCGTCTCTAGCTCGTCGAGGCTGTGCTTGCCCAGGCCGCCTTCGTCGAGATAGCCGACCATGTCGGTCGCCAGCGGATCGGTGCGCGTGTCGAGCATGTCGCCACCATCGAGCGCAAGGCTGAGGCGGATGCGGTCCTGCTCCAGGTCGGTGCGCTTGAGGTTGAGCATGAGCCCGTTGGCGAAGCGCACTTCGCGAATGCCGAGCGCTGGATCGATGCGGTCTGACGCCACCGTGCCCGGAGTGCCGAAGTCGGTGTAGGCGAACTGCGCGGGCGCCGCGGCGGCCTCGCTGGCGATGTCTTCGCTCATGGCCTGCCGCCACGCCTGGCGGATCGCCGCGGCGCCCCCTGCAGGCGCCTTGCGGCCCTGGAAGCGGATCAGCGGCCGCTTGAGCGGGACCGCTTCGCGCTTGAGCGCGGCGAGCACCGCCTGGGGCGTGATCTGCGGCGCGAAGGCCTCGAAACGGTCAAGCCCGCTCTGCGGCGTCGAAGGCACCATCTCGTCGTCGATGAGACCGAGCGCGAGTTGCGCCAGCGCCAGGTTGCTGCGGGTGCGGCTCGAGCCCGCGGCGTTGACCAGCGCCGTGCGCACTTGCGCCACCTGCTCGGCGACTTCGGCATCGGTGAAGCCGGACTTCAACGCCCGGCGGTATTCGAGCACGGCGGCGCGAAGGCCCGCCTGCCACTGGCCGTCCACCGCATCGACGATCAGCCGCGTCGAGCGCCCGGCCTCGAACACGTCGCCGGTACCGAATCCGGCGCCGCGGAAAGGGGGCTCTGCCGACCGGGCGAGGCGCGCGAGGCGGCGGTTGACGATGTCGTAGCCGATCGCGCGCAGCATGGCCTCGCGCCGCTGGGTCACGCTGTCGGGTTCGTCGCGCCACTTGTCGTTGCGCTGCACCGTCACCCGTTCGGCCAGCGCCGGGTCGAGGTAGACCTCGACGCGGTCGGCGTCGTGGCGCCGCACCGGTCCGGCGCCGGGCTGCTTCTCGGGCGGGGGGGCGGCCCAGTCGTTGAAATGGCGGACGATGCCCGCCTCGACAGCCGCAGGATCGATGTCGCCCACCACCACCAGGGTGACGTGACCCGGCACGTATTCGCGCTGGTAGAACGCGCGCAACGAGGCGGCGGTCGCTTGCGTCAGTGCCTGCGTGGTGCCGATGGGAAAGCGCTCGGCATAGCGCGAGCGTGGGTAGAAGAAGGCGGTGCCGGCCATCGTGTTGCGCAAGGCCCAGCTGTTGCGGTCACGCATCTCGGCAAAGATGACGCCGCGCTCGCGCTCGACGGCGTCCTGCGAGATCGTCAGGTTGCTGGCGGTCTCGCGCATCAGCATCAGTGCGGTGTCGACCAGCGCCGGATCGTTGCGCGGCAAGTCCAGCTTGTAGAGCGTGCGGTCGAAATTGGTCGAGGCGTTGGTGTCGGCGCCGAAGGCAAGGCCCTCGCGTTCGAGCAGCGGCACCATCTGTCCTTCGGGTATGCGGGTGCTGCCGTTGAAGGCCATGTGCTCGACGAAGTGCGCGAAGCCGCGCTCGCCGTCACTCTCGTCGAGCGAGCCAGCCGCCACGTCCATACGCACGACAACGGTGCCGGCGGGCAGGGCATTGTGCCGAATCACATAGCGCAGGCCGTTGTCGAGACGGCCGAAGCGGAACTCCGGATCGACGGGGACGTCGCTCGTCTCGAAGGCCCAGCGCGTGGAGTCGGGAAGCGGCTTGTCCTTCGCCACCAGCGCGGCAGGCGCGGTGGCGAGGAGAAGCGCGATCAGGAAACCTCTCATCGCGCGCAGCACTGCCAAGCGCGAAGGGCAAAGGCAAGGGGTGGTCCCCTCCGCCACGCGCTTCGGGCCCGGTGGCAGGCAGCAGGCCTGACGGAGAAGACTATCCTCTTACTTGCCCCGCAGCTTGCGGTGCTTGGACAGGTCGAGAACCTCGCTAGGGCCGCTGTCGTCCTGCAGCAGGCCGAGGCGGCGGGCGACTTCCTGGTAGGCCTCCTCTTCGCCGCCGAGGTCGCGGCGGAAGCGATCCTTGTCGAGCTTTTCGCCGGTGTGCATGTCCCACAGGCGGCAGCCGTCGGGGCTGATCTCGTCGGCCAGGATGACCCGGCTATAGTCGCCGTCCCAGATGCGGCCGAATTCGAGCTTGAAGTCGACGAGGCGGATGTTGATCGCCGCGAACATGCCGCACATGAAGTCGTTTACGCGGATCGCCATCGACGAGATGTCCTGCATCTCTTCGTTGTTGGCCCAGCCGAAGCAGGCGATGTGCTCTTCGGCGATCAGCGGATCGCCCAGCGCGTCGTCCTTGTAGTAGTACTCGATCAGGGTATGCGGCAGCGGCTCGCCCTCAGCGATGCCCAGGCGCTTGGAGATCGAGCCAGCGGCGACGTTGCGCACCACCACTTCGATCGGGATGATCTCGACCTGGCGCACCAGCTGCTCGCGCATGTTGAGGCGGCGGATGAAGTGGTTGGGCACGCCGATGTGGTTGAGCCGCGTGAAGACGTACTCGCTGATGCGGTTGTTGATGACGCCCTTGCCCTGGATCGTGCCCTTCTTCTGGGCATTGAAGGCGGTCGCATCGTCCTTGAAGTACTGGATCAGGGTGCCTGGCTCGGGGCCTTCGTACAGGATCTTGGCCTTGCCTTCGTAGATCTGGCGGCGACGCGACATGGGCGTGGTCCTCGAAACGATAAAGAGCAAACCCCGGCACGGTAAAGCCGCGTGAAGCAGCTGCACTGGGCCGGGGCGTTCGCGGGCCATATAGTGGAAGCGGGGTCAAAAGCAATCCGCACCCCTCGAGGCTGGGCCGGCGGCCACGGCGCTGCAGGACGGCGCGATGAGGCTGGCCGGGAGCGCGGCGCTTGTCGCCACCCGGCCCGCGCACTACAGGGTGAGACTGCAATGAACATCACCGTCCGCCCCCTGACCGGCCCGCAGATCCTGGATGGCATCGCGGCGCTGGGGCAGTTGCGCATGACGGTCTTCGCCGCGTGGCCGTATCTCTACGAGGGCGATGCCACGTACGAGGCGGAATACTTGCGCGCCTTCGCCGGGGCGCCCGACGGCGTGCTGGTGGCCGCCTTCGACGATGCCCGCATCGTCGGCGCCGCGACCGCCTCGCCGATGGCGGCGCAGAGCGCGGAAGTGCGCGCACCGTTCGAGGCTCGGGGCACCGACCTGGCCGATCTGTTCTACTTCGGCGAATCCGTGCTGCTGCCGCAGTATCGCGGGCAGGGCATCGGCCATGCCTTCTTCGATCATCGCGAAGCCCAGGCCCATCGGTGTGGCGCGCGTGCCGCGACCTTCGCCGCGGTGGTGCGGCCGGTCGACCATCCCGATCGACCCGACGATTACACCCCGCTCGACCCCTTCTGGCGCAAGCGCGGCTACGAACCGGTCGAGGGCCTGGTCGGCTCCTTCGCCTGGAAGGATCATCGGGACGAGCACGAAACCGCCAAGCCGATGCAATATTGGCTGCGACGGTTCTAGCCGCGCTCCTGGATCATCGTCGCGAGCAGGCCACGCGCGCCGAGCATCACGTCGCACCAGGTCTGCTCGAAACCCTCGGGGCCGCCGAAATAAGGGTCGGCTACGTCGCGTCCCTCCAGGCCGGGCACATGATCCAGCAGCAGAGACAGCTCGGCCGCAGTGCCGGGCGGAGCGATACGGCGCAGGTCACGCAGGTTCTGCGCGTCGAGGGCGACGATGCGTTCGAAGTGGTTGAAGTCCGTCGCTCGGACTTGGCGGGCCCGGTAGTCGCCGATGTCGATGCCGTGTCTCAGCGCCTCGGCGCGGGCACGGGGATCGGGCGGGCTGCCGATGTGCCAGTCGCCGGTGCCCGCGGAATCGATGAGGACATCCAGCCCGGCGCTCGCCGCCTCATGTCGCAGCGCAGCTTCGGCGAGGGGGGAGCGGCAGATGTTGCCGAGACACACGAACAGCACTGAAGAGGGAGTCGGCATCGTTGGCGCATAGCGCCTGGCGGGCGCCGCGTCTCGCCGGCCTTCAACGCAAGCCGAGCAGCCTTTGCAGCAGACCGGGTCGCTCCATGGGCTGGATCGGGCCGTGGATGTGGAGGCGGGTTCCCGGGTCGAGTGCCGGGCGTCCCGTCGCGCGCGATCGGGCGCGCTCATTGCGATCGTACTGCGATGCCATCGTCCGAAGGTTCCTCGCGCGGTCTGCGCCAAGGCATAATCCGCACGCGGCACAATCGTTGCAGCCGCTTGCGACGAACCGTGATTCCGCAACGGGAGAGTATGCCGAGGTGGCTAACGCCGGCCAACCCAACCGGTTGCCACGCCTGCGATGGCAAACGCGCGATGACCGCAAATGGTTAACGCGACCAGCCCAAGCCTCGCGGAAACCGTCAAATCTTTTCTTAAGGGTTGCGGTGTAGTCCTAGCGCGAAATCCCGGAATTCCGTCGCGAGAGCCAGTTAATCCCATGTGCACAATTCGCTCCTTGTGGACCCGCTTCCTGCGTGAAAAGGCGGGTAACGTCCTTCCCATCGCAACGATCGGATTGCTGCTGGGCGCGGTCATGATCGGCTCCGCTCTCGACTTCGGCCGCGACTACAAGGTCCGCAACCAGTTGCAGGCGGCGTGCGATTCCGGGGTGCTCGCGGGGCGCCGCACGGTGACCACCGCCGGCTACGATGCCGCCTCGCAGCAGGCAGCCAACGATTACTTCGCGACGAACTTCGACGAAGCCTCGCAGGAAGCCCACGACACCCACTTCGTCACGACCTCCGACGATGACGGCAAGACCGTCCGCGGCACCGCCACCACCACGCTCGACACGCTGATCATGCGCGTGTTCGACCGCGACCAGTTCAACATCGAGGTCACTTGTGCCTCGTCGATGGGCGTGGGCAACGCCGACGTGATGATGGTGCTCGACACCACCGGTTCGATGACGACGGCACTGGGCACGAGCACCCGCATCGACACGCTGCGCGACGCGATGCTGAACTTCTACCATACGCTGCAGACCGCGACGGCCGACACCAACGCGCGCATCCGCTACGGCTTCGTGCCCTACAGCACGACCGTGAACGTCGGGCGCCTGCTTTACAATCTCGATCCCAGCTACATCGCCGACGCGCACGATTATCAAACCCGCGTCGCCAGCTTCACGCCGACGCAGAGCGGCTATCAGACGACGGCGGCTTCGCAGACCGTTTCGGTGACCTACTCGAACCCGGTCGCCAGCACCTGGACCAAGGGCAATACGGCTTACAACAACAATACGCTTTGCACCAACGCCAAGCCGGCGGACCAGACTGCATACAGCAACTACGGATCGTCTTCGAACGGCGCGGCAACGACGTCTTACGCCGGCACGCAGAAGCTGGTCACTCAAGTCAACTCGCAGCCGCAACGACAGTACGCCTATCAGTGCAGCCAGAGTGGTACCAAGTATTATATCTATACGATGTATTACAGTCAGACGAAGTACACTACCACGGTCAGTTACTACGACGCGAAGTACGTCGACACGTTCGATTCCTGGACCTATTCGAAGCAGAGCCTGAGCACCGATGTGTTCAAGAAGTTCACTCCCGTGGTGATGAAAGTCGGTACCAAGGGTGCCAACGTCACCAGTACCTGGGGCGGCTGCATCCACGAGCGCCGCACGACGCCGGCCTCGACCTTCAGCTACAACTCGATCCTGGAAAAGATCACGCCCACCTCGGCGCTGGATGTCGATCTCGACGCCAAGCCCACGTCCAACGACGACGAGACCAAGTGGGCGCCGCTGTGGCCCGAGGTCACCTTCCGGCGCTTCACAGACGCGACGCTTTCCACCCGCACGACAAGCGATAGCCCTTATGGTCCGAGCTCGCCGGCGGCTGCCTATTGCCCGGCGGCGGCGCAGACGCTGACCGAGATGGATGAAGACGCCTTCACCAATTATGCCAACAAGCTGGTGGCGACCGGCAACACCTACCTCGACATCGGGATGATCTGGGGCGGGCGGATGATCTCGCCGCAGGGCATTTTCCAGGACAACGTCAACGATCCTCCTGCCAACGGCGGCGAAGTTTCGCGCCACGTGATCTTCATGACCGATGGCTTCATGGAGCCGAACATCGACACCAACCAGGCCTGGGGCATCGAGTGGTACGACCGCAAGGTGACCGACGACGGTTCGTCCAGCGACGCCGCGCGCCATACGCAGCGCTTCCTGGCGGTGTGCCAGGCGATCAAGGACAAGGGCGTGCGCGTCTGGGTGATCGCCTTCACCGCCAGCCTCTCCAACGACCTCAAGACCTGCGCCTCGGACAACAGCTCCTACGTCGCCAAGAACGCCAACGAGCTGAACACCGCGTTCCAGGAGATCGCCAAGCAGGTCGGCGAACTGCGAGTTGTGCGGTGAGGGCGCTCTCGCTGCTCCGGCGGCTTCGGAAGGACCGGGAGGGCGCTGCCGCGATCGAGTTCGCGCTGGTGGCGCCGGTGCTGTTCCTGCTGCTCTTCGGCATCTACGACATCGGCCACACCGCCTACCTCGTCTCCGTCCTGCACGGCGCGGTGGAGGACGTGGCGCGCGATGCGACGCTGGAGGACACCTCGACGACCACCGCCGACGCGTGGGTCACCAACATCGTCAAAGGCATCGCTCCCGGCGCCACGGTGGCGACGACGCGGACCAGCTACTACGATTTTTCGGACATCAAGCGGCCGGAGGCGTGGAACGACAAGGACAATGACGGCACGTGCGATAACTCGGAGGCCTATACCGACGAGAACCGCAACGGTCGCTGGGACCCCGATATCGGCCAATCTGGCAATGGTGGCGCCAATGACGTGGTGCTCTACACCGTGACGGTCACTTACAAACCGCTGATCGCGATCCCGCTGCTCGACAACGTCGACCAGACCCGCACGCTCACCGCCAAAGCCGTTCAGAAGAATCAGCCCTACGCCCTCCAGGGCGCTTACGGCTCGCAGGCGGGGACGTGCAAGTGAGCCGCGCCGCGATCGCGCTTCGCCTTGCCCGCCAGGCGCAGCGGCTGCGACAGGACGAGGAGGGCGTGTCCTTCCTCGAATTCGCGCTGATCCTGCCGATTCTGATCACATTGGGCCTCTACGGGACCGAGGTCGCCTACATGGCGGTCGTCGACCTGCAGGTCTCCCAGATCGCCACCTCGCTTGCCGACAACGCTTCGCGGCTCGGCCAGACCGACAATAGCGCGGTGACGCCGACCGTCACCGAGGCCCAGATCGATTCGGTGATGACCGGTGCATTGACCGCCGGCAGCGCTATCGACTTCAGCGCGAACGGACGGCTCATCCTCTCCAGCCTGGAGTACGATCCGACGACCCAGCGCCAGTACATCCACTGGCAGCGCTGCCGCGGCTCCCTGGTCCGAGCCTCCAACTACGGACCGGCCTGGACGGGCTACACCGGCGGGCTCCCGGGCATGGGGAAGACCGGGCATATCATCAAGGCGACCACCAATTCGGCGGTGATGTATGTCGAGGTGACCTACCAGCACCATCCGCTGTTCGGGTCTATGTTCGTCAACAATCCGCGCTTCCACCACGAAGCCGCCTACCTCATCCGCGACGATCGCAACCTGACGCCGGGCGTCACCGGCAGCGGCGGCAAGTCGGCCTGCACCTGAGCGGATAGCGCGCGATACCGCGACCTTCGCCAAAGCCGGAAGACAGCTGGCGTGGCTATTGGAGGCGCGGCTGCGCTGCGCCCGCGATGCTTTGCAAGTCACGGGAAAAGTTGGTCGGGAACAGAGGATTCAAATAAACTACTGGTAAAAAACGATAAAAAATGCCATAATCCTGTACACAGATGACACACAGCTGTGTGTTTTCAGTGGTTTGGAACGCGAAAGTGCACAGATTGTGCACAGATGGAGATGCGGAAATGTTCATCATCGACAAGGAGGTGTTGAACAAGGGGCTTATCATCTTCCGCCGTGGCGACGTGCTGCACCGCGAATTCTATTGCCGCGTAAGGGTGCAGCACGAGCGACGCTACAAGACCGTTGCCTTGAAAACCGAGGACAAGGCGACCGCGCGGGAACTCGCGCATGACGCCCAGGCCGACATCCGCTTTCGGGTGAAACACGATGTGGCGATCTTCAATCGCTCCTTTCAGGAGGTGGCCGAGGAATATCTCGCCGTCATGGAGCGTCGCCTTCATATCGGCGAGGTTTCGCTCCACCGTTTCAAAAACCTCAAAAGCAGGCTGAATGGCGTGCTCAACCAATATATCGGAACCAAGCAGGTCCACCTCATCACGCAGGACGAGTGGAAGGAATACCCGTCATGGCGGCGGGAAACCGGCAAGGGCCGCATCCGCGCCCGCATTAGCGATTCGACGATTGGCGCGGAAATGACCGTGTTCAACGCGGTCATGAACTTCGCCATTCAAAAACGCTACCTGCCCGCCAGCCACCGCTTTGAAGGCAAGCCCAAGCTGAAAGGCTCGCGCCGCGACGAATTCACGGTCGAGGAATATCGCAAGCTGCACAGCTTTGGCCGGTCATGGATGAAGAAGGCCACGACGCCCCAGGGCGTTTGGTATCGCACCATGTGCTACAATTTCATTCTCATCATGTGCAACACCGGCATGCGCCCGGTGGAGGCCAAGAACCTGCGCTGGCGCGATGTGACGACGGCGCAGGACCGCGACAAGCGCGGCATCGTGGTGCTGTTCGTGCAGGGCAAGGACAAATCGCGCAAGCTGGTCGCGCCAGCGAGCGTGGGCGAATATCTTGATCGCGTGCGCGAGCTGTCCAAGGCTACCAAGCCCGACGATTTCGTTTTCACCATCATCAACGGCAAACCGGCAAAATTCCTCTATTGCGACACCGTCGAGGACTTGCTGACCGAGGCCGGTCTGCGCATCGGCCCCGGTGAGATTCCGCGCACGACCTATTGCTTCCGGCACACCTACGCGACCATGCGCCTGTCCGAAGGCGTCGATGTCTATATCCTCGCCGAGCAGATGGGTACGTCCGTCAAAATGATCGAGCAGCACTATGGTCACGTGAACACCATCAAGCACGCCGACCGCGTACTGATGGGCATGACCGGTTGGGAATTGGTTCGCGAACCCGGCGATGACGGCAAGGCAGCGGCCAAAGCCGCCAAGGCTGCCGCCACGCGCGACCGGGCCGGTCGGTCTGGTCTGTCAAAGCCACGCAACTCTAGGCGCTCTTAGGGCAGCGCATCAGGCCGCAATGCCCTTCCATCCCGCGCCCGGCTCGGGCTTCCAAGCGGGATAGTTCAACCGTCGCGCCGCTGGCGCTCCCCGGACGGTGAACGGTCAAGCAGGCACTGGATCAGGACGTGCCGCTGGCAAACGGCCCCTGTGGTTGCGTTTTGCACCTGATCGATCGGTCACGCTCCATTGCGCTGACAGCCATACTTTGATCGCAATTGCGCCTGCAGCTGCCAGTCGTTTGCACCGCACTGCTGTTGTATTGAGACCTTGCAGCGAAGCGCTTGCGCCACGAACAAAACAAAAACATAGTGGGGTATGATCCAAAACGAAGACTCTGGCGCGGCCTATGGCATTGGTGGGCCCGATTTTGATATCGAGGCGCTGCTAGAACGCATGCGTCCACCATCGCTGCCGTGTGAAGTTTGCGAGAAGCTCCCAAAATTCAAGACGTGGCTAACGCGCCTTGATCGTTCGCACGCACTAGCGTCGCTAGCCGCTTTGCAGGCAATGCCAGAATACCATGCCAATACCATCCGGCTCGATTGGGCGATGAGGCTGGTTGCAGCCTTTGCTAATGGCAAAGAAAGGCTCAATCGGGAAAAGTTGGCGATGCTGCTTAATGTCTCTCTCAAGAAAGCCGATGTCACCCGTTTGGAAGACCCGATCGAGGATTTCTTCGTAGCACCCATCATTACACGCGAAGGTGAATTTCTTACCTTTCAATCTACGTGGGAAAATGCTGCCTTTCACACGGAAGTTCTGCTGGAAGCCTTTAGAGCCCTGCCTGACGATCAACCGAAACGGGATGCGCTCGCATGCGCGCATGCTCTCCTGCTCGTCGGGAATGCAATCATTGAACGTAAAGGGCTGGAACGGTGGGTGCCCGGCTCTGGGCAGCCAGCTCAAACGATGAAACTGCCCAGCCAGCACCGCATCAATGACGCTACGGCCAAAATGAAGTTGTCGTGGCAGCAAATCGAAGAGATCATTCCCGATACCCTGCTGCTGTCACCATTCGCGTTGCCGGATGGAGCAATGCCATCCATTGCCGATCAACCCATTGGCAATGCTTTAGTCGATTTCAAACCGCTGCTGTTCGACGCAAATGGGGTCACGCTGATTGCTCCCGGCTCGATCACTATTGCCGCTCGTGGTTACCTCATAAACGAGGCAGCGATCCACGGCACGGCCAAGAGGCTTCAATGCAATATGCTGGCGGAGGAGGCTGCGAGGCTCAGTGCTGGCGGCTTTGAAAACCTGACGGGCGGACCCGACACTCCGGCAGGCAACGAAGTCGTTCGCCAGATGGTGAAGGAGGTCTCCAACGGCCATTACGTGCATTTTGTGCTGTCGATGGACGGCTTCCAAACATGGGCCGATCACGGCTTTAGTGGGGTGACCAAATACGAAGAGAAGTTCTTCGACACCGTTTTTGAGGGCGCCCGTTTTGCTCGGGACGCGGCACAAAAGAAGCCGGGGTTCAAAGACGGTATGAGCATTCTGCTGCTCGGAGGTTGGGGCCAGGGGCGCATGCTTGAATTTGAAGTGCCTCCTGATCTTCGAGGTTGGCAATTTCACTATTTGCAGCCGGTGGAAGCAATCACCCTCGGCGCGCTAGATGACGCCAAACTGCCCGATCTGCGAAGGATTTGGCTTATTGAACGCATCGTGCGCGGGATGGGCTTTGATCTGCATAATCCAAGCGGCTTCCTGAACCTATTTCAATGGTGGCGTGAGAGCGATCATGCCCTTGTTCCGGAGCACCAAGCCGATTTACTTCCGCCCTGTCACATCAATTTTGGTTCGGATCGTCTTTTCAGTGCACGTGTTGAATCCGCGCTCGCTAGCGATCGACGCGCCTTACCACTCCCGGATGGCAGCATTCGCCGCGTCATGCGGGTTGATCCGCGATCGCACTTTGATCGGCTTGAGCCAGTCTATGCCTGTATCGACGCCGTGCAGCTTGGCGAGTTGCTTGGAGTCGTATTGTCCGGAGGCGCGCCGGTATGGATTTCCCGCTACGTCACAGGTCCTCGAACTTTCGATGAATACGAAAACTGGCGCACCATCCTTCGCTGGGCAGAGATCATAATGACACCGCAGGATGGGCTAATATTACCGGCAGGCGATTGCCCCGTCCTTATAACGTTAAATGTCGAGCCACCGAACGCGGATCACTTAAACGATCCCGTTGCCGACCAGGAAGTAAGTGACGCAATTTTTTATCGTGTCACCGCTAACGGCGAGACCGCCGACTTGCATATCGGAGCGAAGTGGCATTCCGGCCTTCGGCGACAGGATAATTTCGCTGAAGTGATCCTCGCTGCATCACTACTGCGCTGCATTGCTGAACTTCGGGGTGTTCACGTCACACCGGACGAAGCGCTGGGTTATGTTCGGCGCATTGTAGGTTCTGTCGATCTTCGCTGGCGACATGCGCTGATTGCAGAGCGCCCCATCGAGCTTCTGCGTGCGCACGGGCTGCTCAGTGAGCGCTACCAGCATGTGCCGCTCTCGGCAGCAGCACTTGTTAAATGTGCCTCCGCATTCTCCGTTCCTGGTTCCAGGCCAGGGCAGCGGATTGAAGGACAGGAGGCTTGCTTCGATTTTCTTACGCAGTTGCAGAAGGAACTGCTTGCCGCACTGTGCCAGCAAATCAGCCACTACAAGCGAGAATCGGTCGTACTTACCGCGCTAGAGCAATACCAGATCGCCTTGGCGGAGCAGCGCGCCTGGGAAACAAGCGCACGCGCATTGCGGGTCATTCACGGAGTGGAAGGCGATCAGAAGGCGAGCTTCGAGCAGCGCAACCATATCAATGGAACCATACGCGCCTGTTCGATCCTCACCGAAATTGCTGCGTCCCATGGCGCGCCGGATAGTGGCTACGAAGTGGGCGCCATCGACTTTGATGAATTACAAGCACTTGCCCTTCATATTTTCGCGGTTTCTGATCTTGTCCCTGCGTTGCGAGCTGGGCAGATCAAGGCAGAGTTTAGAATTAGTCCTACCGGACATTTGCTACATGACCATGAGTTTGGCGAAACCGCGCTTGGTTCGTCAGTACGCCTGCTTCATTCGCAGAATCGTGCTGATCAGAGCGAAGCCTATGGCCGTCTCTACGACGCGTCCGCACCCGCTTCGGGTGCGCCCGATGCAAGGTTTCTAGCAGCACTCCAAGCTGAGTATGGTGTGCCAGCAGAGATCTTCGTCCAGTTGGGCAATTTTCTTGTCCGCATCGCTGTCGATTTGCAAAAATCCGCCTTTGCCATACGGCGGTCCGAATTGCTCGGCAGGCTAGAAGCAATGGAAATCGAAGGTGCTCCCGATTTTGCGCCCTTAATTGACCGGCTAACCCTTCCTTGCCGCAATAGCTGGGATTACATTCCAGATGGTGCCCGGAAGCTCGATTTCGACATCAGCCGGTTCGATCGCCGTTTCTCGCTTATTGGGCGACCAATCGTAGCAATCTCGGCGGACGACGATCCCCTACTCGCCGTCGCTCCCGGTATTGTAGAACGAGCCGCACGCCATAACGTGGCGGGCGCATCGGCGGGGGGCCTGCAAGGCGATTTCTGGGTCAGCAAAGAAATGCGCAGTTACGTTGGCTATGCAGGTGAGCGCACCGGGATGGACTTCAACGAAAGAGTAGCCAAGGCTGTGCAGGCGCAGGGGTTAATGGCGGCGGCCTCCGTAAAGCCGTCTGCCTGTTTGAACCACAAAGCCACGGATGAGTTGAAGCGCCTGGGTGACATAGATGTACTGGCCTTTTCTGCGGACGGAAAACACGCCTGGGTCATCGAAGCAAAAGATATCAAGCTTTGTCGGACGCTTTCGGAGACGGCGAGGCGTCTATCGGAGTATCGCGGAGTGCCATTGCCGAACGGAAAGCCCGATAACCTGCTGCGGCATCTGAATCGTGTTGCCTATGTCCGGAAACATGCCGGTGATCTCGCCAAACGTAACAATTTTCCTGAAATTCCTCAAGTTCATGGATTAGTTATTGTGGATGTACCACAGCCCATGACGTTTGTAATTGCGAGTGAATCAAAGGATGCGCGTTTTGTGACTGTCGATTCCCTGAGTGAGATAGATTGGGCCGCTCAGGTTTAGATATTGTATGTCTTTCTTAAAGTCCGGTGTTTTTACCTCCTGTTAATAGAGCCGACATGGCACGATATGTAGTTCGTTGTCACCCTTCCTCGTGCTGTGCAACGATTAGGTGCGGCTACGCTCCTGCCAACTTTGTCCTAGAAGTGTCAAATATTCAGCTACCTGAGTTGCAGCAGTACCACGCGCTGTCGTCCGATGGGAATCTGGCGCACTCCCACCGACGTTCAACCCACTCGCTTCCGCGCTATGCTTGTGCAGCTTCGTCCCTGCCGGGCTGCTCGGGGTATGATCGGCGGTTGATGGATCGCGCCTCTTGCTCCCCATGAAGCCGCGAGATGGTCTTGCGGCGAACAGACAGGAGCAGATCATGACCAACACCAGCAGCAAGGCCACGCAACCGACCAATCGCCTCTATTGCGTCGTCGGCGAAGGCAAGACCGCCAAGTGGATCGATATCGGAGCCGCCTGGCCGAATAAGGACGGCAAGGGCTTTTCCATCGCCATCCACGCGGTGCCGCTCACCAGCCGTATTGTGATGCGGGAGATCAGCGATAAACCGGCCAGCGACGAAAGCCAGCCCGCTTAGGGCTGGCACCCGCCGCCTCACCAGAGGCGGCGGATTTCGGCCGCCAAGGCGGCTAGCGCGTCAACGAGTTTGGCAGCAGCGTTGAGAATGAGGATGAGTTCAAGGCTTGTCATGGGTTCCTCCCTGTTTCCCCGCGCGGAATTGCGCAGGATGGAAGGTGGCAGAGCCGTTCGGCCCAGCGCGCCGGACAAGGCCGGTTACGCCGCGCCAGCGGGCCGAAGCTGCACGTCAGGAAGCAAGGAGCCTTTGCCGGTGGGCGAGAACGGCTAAACCGTTCAATTGCCAGCAATCCGCCGGGAATACAGGTGGATACCCCAATCAGATCATGGTTAACGAAATCTTAGTAATTACGCTGCTATAATGAACGCAGTTCACGCACACGCGAGATATCTATTACGGCTAAAACTGCACAGTCGAAGGGTCAACCGGCCCCGGCGGTTGACCCGCTGGTTAGCCAGCGGGACGCATTTCTCAAAGAGCTGGGCGACGCGCAAGGTGCACTGAACCGCGCCCTTGTCGAGCTCATCCGCGTGGGTGCCAGCACATCACAAGTGGACGGCCAGTTGGGCCGCATTGCCACCCTGATGCAAAGCGTCGGCACCGCGAGCAATGCTCAGCTTGCCGCCATGAGCGGTGCGGTCGCCGCCGCCATCGGCCAATCCGAAGCGATTGCCGCTGACGCGCGTGCGCAGAGTGCACAAGCCGAAAGCGCCGCTTCCTCCCAACGGCTGAGCGATGCGCGCCGCGAGGCGCAGCAAACCATCGCCGCGCTGGACGACGACCTCTACAAGCGGAAGATTTTTGACCGCTATCTGGAATTCAAGTCTGACGAGGACAAGCGTGCCTATCGGGAGCGCGAAGAGGAAAACCGCCATGCGCTCGCGGCCGCCCGCGCCAAAGGCACAGTCGAGGGCGATTTGGAAGCCCTGGCGATCGAGCGCAGGCAAATGCTCGACGCCGGAGCCCATGGTGCGGATCGCAGCCCGGAATGGCGAAAGCGCATGGAGCAAATTCACAAGGTTGATGGCAATCTGCGCGCCGCGATGCGTGAAAATGGCAAGGACACGAAGGCTGCCGACGCCATCGAGCGCGACAGCACACGCGCATTCCTCAAATCGAAAGGCCTTTCGGAAAGCGAGATCGATCAGGCGATGCGTCGCGGTCAAAGCGTGAACGCGATCATCGAGCCTTATCTTTCGAAATCGGCGGAGCCGACAACTTCCCCGTCTCCACCAGAAAAATCCAGCGGGGACGATAAGCGCGCTTCGCCGCGTTTGCAGCAATTGGCCGACGCTCTGCGCGCTGCCGGGGTCACGCCGACCGATACCGCGACATCAGATGGTCACGGCATCAAGATCGATGCAGCCGCTAGCGTCAACACTGCCGTTCGAGGGGCTTAGCGGAGCGCCAGGCCCAGCGACTGACATTCGTCGATTTTCTGCGCGAGCAGACCAGCGTTTCGGTTGAAATCGAGTTCATCACTCGTCTGCGCGGCGGTGCCAAGGTCTGCATTCAAGCGGGTGTTGTTATAGCCCAGCAGATGACCAAGCTTGAGTGCCGCGTTGAACGGCACTTTCGAGCTTTCCTCGAACCATTCCCGTTTGTCCGGCCAAGTGAGCTGCGCGGCTACTGTCGCCCGCCAGCACGTCAGTGCTTCGTCATAGGCCGCTTTGTAGTTCGGCCCCGCTGCCGCTGCCGCTGCCGCTGCCGCTGCCGCTGCCGCTGCCGCTGCCGTGCGACGGGCTGTTTGCGCATGGGCGAGGCTGATAACGGCATCCAGCGCCAGAAGGGCCAACGCGGCGATGAACACCGCCAACTTTACTGTAAGAAGCGTCCGCGATATCCGCCGCATGACCCAGTAAAACCGCGTCTGCGGCAGTGCAGACAGCACGTGCCACAGCTTGGAGGTAGCGCGCAGCATCTGCCTTGCAGGGGCGGCACTCATCAGCGCCGTCCTTTGAAGGCATAGTGATGCAGAACGATGCCGGAACCAACGGAAGCTAGCGCCGTCAGTAACGCCCGTTCAAAATCCGCCTTGGAAACATGGTCGTGATGGTTCTGGACGGTTACGTCGTAATTTCCTTGGCTCGTCTTGACCGAGTACACGTAAGCCATGGCAAAATTCCCTCACCGATTGGAAAATCCAACGGCGAGGACGCTACGCTATGGGATGTTTTGTTGCAGGCAGACTCCCGGTATTCTCTAATCTTCCCGTGAATCAAGCCTTGCATTTGCAAATCCGGCGCAATCGGAATTTTCTCTTGCGAACCCGCTCTGTGGCTCGGGTTTTGCCATGTTTGGCTTGCAACAAAACATCCCATTGGGTTGCGCGTGAGAAACGAGGAAGCCGAGCATGAATGCCTTTTCCACCTGCGACGAAAGCGCGCTTTTCGACGTGAACGGCGAGCGCAAGTACCTGACCCGCCGCGAGGCCAAAGCGCTGCTGGCGGTGGCGAACAAGGCCGGGACGGATAGCCGCCTGTTTTGCTCCCTTCTACACTACACGGGGTGCCGGATCAGCGAGGGGCTCGGGATCACGCGGCGGCATCTCGATGCGGAAACGGGCCGCATCGTCTTTCGCACGCTCAAGCGTCGGAAGACGGTCTATCGCGGCGTGCCGGTCCCCAGCCGCTTCCTGGGCGAATTGATAAAATTCGCCGCCACCCGCGAAATGGACGAGCGCTTGTTCCCATGGTGCAGGCAGACGGGTTACCGGCGCATCCGCGCGATGATGGTTCAGGCGGGAATCGCAGGCGTGCAGGCGACCCCCAAGGCGATGCGCCATGGCTATGCCTGCCACGCCATCGAGCGCGGCTTGCCCGAATCCCTGGTGGGCCGCCTGCTGGGCCATTCCAGCCCCAAATCCACCCGCGTCTATACTTTCGTGCTCGGTCCCGAAGAACGCGCCATGATTGAACGGATGTGGAAGCGGTCCTGATGGCCTACCCGTTGTCCGCTGTTAGCACCCGAATGCGAGAGACCATCGCGCCGGTGGGCGCTTTTGGCCAGATTGCGGGCGAATGCTCCTGCAAGCAGAGAACCGTTCCATCATGCAGATGGGCAACGATCTCATCGGAGAGTCTGCGCCCTTCCACCACGAAATGCCGGGTCCCGAAATCCAGGCTGAACATGCTGTCGGAACAATACTCGACCGCGACGAAAGGATAGGGAACGATCCAGCCTTGCCATTGGCCGGAGCGTTGATCGAAGCGGCGGAGGTGCAGATTGGGTACGGGGCGCGAGCGCCCGCGCTGCAATATCCAAGGGCGATATTCTTGCGGATCGCTGGCAAGCGCCATCGCGGCAGCATCCGTAATCTCCTCCGGCGAGGCGGGAGCCCCGCCGCCCTGCGTCGCATGGTAGCCGTCGTCATAGCCCCCGAATGGCCCGCGCGGCTCGGCTGGCGGGGGCGAGCCGTGGCCGTGCGAAGGCGGATGCTCCTTCCGCTTGTTCTCGAACATCGCGCGCCAGTTGGAATGTGGCTGATCCATCGTCATCGCTCCATGTCATAACCTGGGGGTGGCCGCGTCGCGGCGGCACGCTGCGGCACCGGCTGACCGAATTCGTCGCCGAGGCCCCGGTCGGAAGGCCCAATCGGCAGTCGTGCAAGCTGGCGATCGATCCACGCCGTAAACCTGTTGATCCGCGCCACTGGCGTTTCATCGCGCCGAGGCGCAGCAGCACGCGCTTGTGCGCGCTCTAGCAGGGCGGCGGCGGGGTCAGATTCAATCTGGAAAACCGCCTTGGCGCGGCGCTCTACCGATTGATAATGTTTCGCCATCTGAAAATGGCCCATGCGAATTTTCAGAGAGCCTCGGAGTTCGGCAAGGTGAGCAGCCAGCCGAAGTGCAGGTTCGGGCATGCGGGCGAGCCCTCGGGCAAGCAGCGATCTGCGGTCAATGCGCTCTTCGGAGCCAATTTCCGACAAGCGCTTGTTCGCGGCGATCTCCCAGCGCTCGCGACAGCTTTCAAAATATTCCGGTGTGTTCCAGCTATCCTTGTTCGAGGGAACGAGGATGGGTCTTCCATCAGGATGTGTTTTCCCCGAGGGATCGGGCACCATCGTATGGCGCGATTTCGGGCCAAACCCCTCCTCTGACAAATGGCGCATGGTGATCAGGGCATGGCAGTGCGGGTTTTGCCCGCCGGACCGTGCGGGCGGGTTGTGCCAGCACGCATCTACGATCATGCCGCGCTTCGTGAAGCATTCGTTGAGGTAATCCTTCACGACACGGATACGGTCGTCTTTGCTGAACTCGCGCGGGATCATGATTCTGACAGATCGCGCTAACTGCGCGTCGCGGCGCACTTCGCGCTGCTCGCACAAGCCCCAGAGGGTCTCGCGCTCGATCCCTTGACACCACGCTGGCGCGTTAGGCGGGAGCAGGATTTCCTGGTGCTCCAAATCTGTACGGTCGCGGTAGTCGTGGGTTTTTCCGGTGCGGTGATCGGTCAACTTCTCCCTCGCATAATAGGCAGCGGCTGCGACCACCGAACGCCCCTCCGAGCGCTTCACGATCGCCATCGACCAGCTATAGATAGCCATCTTCACCCCCTCGGATGTGACCACCCGTGAATGACGACCTCACCGAAACCGAAATGGAAAATTCGGGCGGGTAGACATGCCCCAGATTTAAAAAGGTGGAATTCGCTGTGCACTTAGAGTCCGTTTGAAAAAGCGTCAGTTGGCGTTTGCGACACGATTGTAGATGGTGGTGCGGTTCGTGGCGAAGTGCGGGAGGATGACCGCGTCGCGCCATTGCCTATTAAAGCCGGGCA
>Ga0070667_100000324_pt1 | contig 53403 bp, 53 predicted proteins | sample KBSS33metaG_FD_64659 | JGI IMG/M metagenome (GOLD analysis project Ga0070667, IMG submission 64659) | Switchgrass rhizosphere microbial communities from Kellogg Biological Station, Michigan, USA - KBS S3-3 metaG | ecosystem: Host-associated > Plants > Roots > Rhizosphere > Soil ...
GCGGGGTGGTGGTGCGGTTGGCCTCGGTGTCGATCGGGCCCGGCGCGATCGCGTTGATGCGGATGTTGCGCCATCCCAATTCGCGGGACAGCTGCTGCGTCAGGCCGTTGATACCGACCTTGGCCAGACCGTAGAAGTTGGCGTAAACCCATGCCGCGGTGGAGGATTGGTTGACGATGGACCCGCCGCCGCGCTTCTCCATGTGCGGGAAAACCGCGCGGGTACACACCAGCGCACCGTCGAGGTTGACGCTCATGAACTTGCGGTAGTAATCCCAGTCCACGGTCAGCAGGCCGTCGAGCTTCATGCCGCCGAAGATCGCGGCGTTGTTCACCAGGTAGTCGATGCCGCCGAATTCCGCGACGGCTGCGGCAGCCATCTCGTTGGCCGAATCGATGTCAGAGACGTCGACCCGGACCGCCAGTGCTTTGCCACCGTCGGCCTTGATACCGGCGGCCACCTTCTCGGCGCCCTCGACATTGATATCGGCGATAACAACAGCGGCGCCCTCCCTGGCCAGTGCCTCGGCGTAGACCTGGCCGATGCCACCACCGGCCCCGGTCACGATCGCGACCTTGTTCTCGAACCTGCTCATGATTTCCTTTCGTCTAAGTTCTTGTCAGCCAGAAGTTCTCGCCAAGGCCTATGTGGCCAGCGTGGCGATGCACTTGGTCTCCAGGTATTCCTCGAACCCGGCGAGACCCATTTCCCGGCCATTGCCGGACTGCTTGTAGCCGCCGAACGGCGCGTCGGCGGAGTACCAGACGCCGCCGTTGACATTCACGGTGCCGACGCGCAGCCGCGCCGCGACGCCGGCTGCCCGCTGCGGGTCGGCAGAGAACACCGTGCCCGACAGGCCGTACGGCGAGTCGTTGGCGATGCGGACGGCGTCGTCGTCGCCGTCGTGGGCGATGACGGTGAGCACCGGCCCGAAGATCTCCTCACGCGCGACCCGCGCCGAATTGTCCAGTCCGGCAATGACGGTCGGCTCGATGAAGAAGCCCGTGTCGCGGTCCGCCGGCCGGCCGCCACCACAGGCGAACGTGCCACCCTCCTCGATCGCGAGGTCGAGGTAGCTCTGTACCCGGTCCCGCTGGCGGGCCGAGATCACCGGGCCGCAGACGGTGCGCGGGCTGGACGGATCGCCGGGTTTGATGCCACCCATGGTGCCCGCCGCCGCTGCGACGGCCTCGTCGTAGCGAGACCGCGGCACCACGAGCCGGGTGGTGATGGCGCAGCCCTGGCCGGCATGCATCGACGCCGTGAACGCCGCCATGGCGCAAGCGGCAGCGACGTCGGCGTCGTCGAGCACCAGGAACGCCGACTTGCCGCCGAGTTCCAGGAACACCTTCTTGATGCTGGCTGCGGCGTCGGTCATCACGGCGCGGCCGGTAACGGTCGACCCGGTGAACGAAACCATGTCCACGTCATCGTGTTTCGACAGCAGCGCGCCCACGCCGTGGTCTCGTGAGGTGACTATGTTGATGGCACCTGCCGGGAAGTCGGTGTACTCGGTGATCAACTCACCCAGCACCGCCGCGACCCACGGGGTGTCCGGCGCCGGCTTGAGGATCAGGGTGTTACCCGCCGCGAGTGCCGGCCCGACCTTGGCCAGATTGATCTGGTGCGGAAAGTTCCACGGCGTGATGGCGCCGACGACGCCGACGGCCTCCCGCGCGATGGTCCGGTTGGTCGGAATTCCCTGCGGCGTGGCATGTCCCAGGTCGGTGGTCCACTGGTAGCCCTCCGCCGTATCGGCGGCGAAGCTGAGGTCTTCGATGGGACCGTCCAAATGTGCACCGGCAGTGAGCATCCGGGGCGCGCCGACCTCCGAAATGGTCAACTCCCGCAACTCGTCGGCGTGGTCCCGCATCGCCTGCTGCAACTGGCGCAGGCAGCGCACCCGCAGCTCGACGTTCGTGGACCAGTCGGTCTCGTCGAAGGCCCGGCGGGCGGCGTCGATGGCGTCGGCCATATCCCCCACCGTGGCGTCGGCCGCCACTCCGAGGACTTCCTCGGTGGCGGGATTGATGGTCGGGAACGTGCCGCGCGAAGCCGGCACCAGTTTCCCGTCGATGAGAAGGCGACTTTCGCGATCACCCAGCAAGGTCATCTGCACTCCTGCCCACTGGACGCAGTCCAGCAACGCGATTTTCGTTGGACAACTGTCCGATATAGTTCAGTCGAACCATAACCTCACCCGCCGCCGAGTGGCAAGAGTCAAGTCCAGTCAGCACAGTCATTGCTGGACAAAATGCCCATTTAGCTGGCTATTTACCTAGTCTCCTTGCCTCCGTCGCGCATCATCGGCTAACTTGGACATGTGTCCAGCGATGCAGTGGCCGTGCCCACAAGCGCCAGCCAAGAAGCGGACGGCCAGCCGCGCAACCGCCGCCAGGAGGAAACCTTCCAGAAGGTTCTGGCCGCCGGTCGCGAAATGCTGCGAGAGTCCTCCTACGCCGACCTCACGGTGCGCGCGGTCGCCGCGCGAGCCAAGGTCGCGCCGGCAACCGCCTATACCTATTTCTCGTCCAAGAACCACCTCATCGCCGAGGTGTACTTGGACATGGTTCGGCAGGTGCCCTACTTCACCGACGTGAACCAGCCGACGGCCAGTCGCGTCGAGCAGGCACTGCGCAGCCTCGCTCTGGTGGTCGCCGACGAACCCGGGGTGGCGGCAGCCTGCACGACCGCCCTGCTGTCCGGCGACGACGAGACCGTCCGCAAGGTGCGCGACCGCATCGGTGGCGAAATCCACAAGCGCATCCGCTCAGCCGTCGGACCCGACGCCGATCCGCGCCTGCTGTCGGCACTGGAGATGACGTACTTCGGCGCGCTCGTCAATGCCGGCAGCGGCGCCTACACCTATCACCAGATCGCCGACCGGCTGTCCTATGTCGTCGGACTCATCGTGGGAGACAACGCATGACAGCCAACACATCCCCGTCGCTTCGCCCGCCCCGGCAAGTCGACCTACTCGTCAATCCCTACAGCTATGACTTCCACGAGGACCCGTACCCGTATTACCGACGGTTGCGGGACGAGGCGCCGATCTACCGGAACGACAAGCTCAACTTCTGGGCCCTGTCCCGCCACGAGGACGTGCTGCGCGGCTTCCGGAACAGCACCGCCCTGTCCAACAAGCACGGCGTCTCGCTGGATCCGATCTCCCGCAACGACGAAGCACACCGCGTCATGTCGTTTCTGGCCCTTGATGATCCGGGGCACCTGCGGCTGCGCACCTTGGTCTCCAAAGGCTTCACGCCGCGACGTATCCGTGAGCTGGAAGCGCGGGTCACCGAGATCGCCGTCCAGCACCTCGATGACGCGCTGCAACACAACAGCTTTGATTACGTCGACGACTTCGCCGGCAAGCTGCCCATGGATGTCATCAGCGAGCTGATGGGCGTCCCCCAAGAAGACCGCGTGCGCATCCGGGCACTGGCCGACGGCGTGATGCACCGCGAGGACGGGGTCGCCGACGTCCCGGCCTCCGCCATCTCGGCCTCGGGTGAGCTGTTGATGTACTACGCCGACATGGTCAAGCAGCGCCGCAAGAACCTGACCGACGATCTGACGTCGGCTCTGGTGGAAGCCGAGATCGACGGCGACAAGCTCACCGACGACGAGATCATGGCGTTCCTGTTCCTGATGGTCGTGGCCGGCAACGAGACCACCACGAAACTGCTTGCCAACGCGGCCTATTGGGGCCACAAGAACCCCGGCCAGCTGGCCCCCGTCTTCGACGACCACGAGCTGATCTCGCCGTGGATCGAGGAGACGCTGCGCTACGACACGTCGAGCCAGCTGCTGGCCCGCGCCGTCGTCGAGGATCTCGAGTTCTACGGCACCACCGTGCCGGCAGGTGAGGTGCTGGTGCTGCTCGCCGGCTCGGCCAACCGCGACGAGCGGGTGTTCGAGGCGCCCGACGAGTACCGCATCGGCCGCGAGATCGGTTCGAAGCTCGTGAGTTTCGGTAGCGGTGCCCATTTCTGCCTGGGCGCGCACCTGGCCCGGATGGAAGCCCGGGTCGCCCTGACCGAATTGTTCAAACGTATCCGCGGCTACGAAGTGGACGAGGACAACGCCGTCCGCGTGCACTCGAGTTCCGTCCGCGGTTTCGCCCACCTCCCGATGACAGTGAAGGCACGCTAAATGGCCCGTTTTGAACCGCACCCCACCCGCCGGCCCGCCATCGTCGCCGGCGCCTCCTCGGGCATCGGTGCCGCGACGGCGACCGCACTCGCCGCCCGCGGCTTCCCGGTCGCCCTCGGCGCCCGCCGGGTGGAGAAGTGTCAGGAACTTGTCGACCAGATCAAAGCCGAAGGCGGAGAGGCGATTGCGCTGCCGCTGGACGTCACCGACACCGAGTCGGTCGAGAACTTCGTCGCCAAGGCGACGGCCGCGCTCGGCGACATCGAGGTCCTGGTCACCGGCGCCGGTGACACCAACTTCGGCCGGCTGCACGAGATGAGCACCGACGAGTTCGCCCAGCAGCTGCAGATCCACCTGGTCGGCGCCAACCGCATGGCCCGCGCCGTCCTCGACGGCATGGTCGAGCGTCGGCGCGGCGACCTGATCTTCGTCGGGTCCGACGTGGCCCTGCGCCAGCGCCCGCACATGGGCGCCTACGGCGCCGCGAAGGCGGGCCTGGTCGCGATGGTGACCAACTTGCAGATGGAGCTGGAAGGCACCGGCGTGCGCGCCTCGGTGGTGCACCCCGGCCCGACCATGACCTCCATGGGCTGGAGCCTGCCGGCCGAGAAAATCGGTCCGGCCCTTGAGGATTGGGCCAAGTGGGGCCAGGCCCGGCACAGCTACTTCCTGCGCGCCGCCGACCTGGCCCGCGCCATCACGTTCATCGCCGAGACCCCGCGCGGCGGGTTCATCGCGAACATGGAACTCCAGCCCGAAGCGCCGCTGGCCGAAGCCAAGGAACGTCAGTCGCTCGCATTGGGCGAGGAAGGGATGCCCGGACATTCGGAGGGTCGGAGCGAAGCGACTGGGGAAGAGGAAAAATGACCATCACCAAAGAGGTACAACGGGTTTCGGGTGGCGCCGAGGAACACGGCCACCTGGAGGAGTTCCGCACCGACCCCATCGGCCTGATGAACAGAGTGCGGCAGGAATGTGGGGATGTCGGCTGGTTCCAGCTCGCGGACAAGCAGGTGGTGCTGCTGACGGGCTCCGAGGCCAACGAGTTCTTCTTCCGCTCCAGCGACAGCGAACTCAACCAGGCCGAGGCCTACCCCTTCATGACCCCCATCTTCGGTGAGGGCGTGGTGTTCGACGCCGATCCGGAACGCCGGGCCGAGATGCTGCACAACACCGCTTTGCGCGGTGAGCAGATGAAGGGCCACGCCGCCACCATCGAACGCGAAGTCCGGCGGATGACCGAGAACTGGGGTGAATCAGGCGAAATCGATCTGCTGGAGTTCTTCTCCGAGCTGACCATCTACACCTCGACGGCGTGCCTGATCGGCCCGAAGTTCCGCAACCAGCTCGACTCCCGGTTCGCGAACTACTACCACCTGCTCGAGCGCGGCACCGATCCGCTGTGCTACGTCGACCCCTATCTGCCCATCGAGAGCTTCCGCATCCGCGACGAGGCCCGGGCCAACCTGGTGGAGCTGGTGCAGGAGGTCATGGACGGCCGAATTGCCAACCCGCCCACCGACAAGAGCGATCGTGACCTGCTGGACGTTCTGGTGTCCATCAAGGACGAAGAGGGCAATCTGCGCTTCAGCGCCAACGAGGTCACCGGCATGTTCATCTCTTTGATGTTCGCCGGGCACCACACCAGCTCGGGTACGTCGTCGTGGACCATGATCGAGCTGCTGCGACACCCCGACTTCTACGCCAAGGTCCAGCAGGAACTCGACGATCTCTACTCCGACGGCCAAGAGGTGAGTTTCCATGCGCTGCGCCAGATTCCGAATCTGGACAACGCCCTCAAGGAGACCCTGCGGCTGCACCCGCCGCTGATCATCCTGATGCGCGTCGCGCAGGACGAGTTCGAGGTCGCCGAGCACCCGATCCACAAGGGGCAGATGGTGGCCGCCTCGCCGGCGATCTCCAACCGGATTCCGGAGGACTTCCCCGACCCCGACGCCTTCAACCCCAACCGGTACGAGAAGCCGCGCCAAGAAGATCTGCTCAACCGGTGGACGTGGATTCCGTTCGGCGCGGGCAAGCACCGCTGCGTCGGGGCGGCTTTTGCGCAGATGCAAATCAAGGCCATCTTCTCGGTGCTGCTGCGCGAGTACGAGTTCGAGATGGCCCAGCCCCCGGAGAGCTACCAGAACGACCACTCCAAGATGGTCGTCCAGCTGGCCCGGCCCGCCACCGTGCGCTACCGGAAGCGCGGTTCGGCGGGTGGGAGCGCAGCGACCGGGGAAGTTGCCTGAGATGGGTTCCTATCGCGTTGAGGTCGACCGCGACCTGTGTCAGGGGCACGCCATGTGTGCTCTGGAGGCACCGGACTACTTCAACGTCCCCAAGCGCGGCACCGTCGAAATCCTCGACGAGACCCCGCCCGACGACGCGCGCGACGAGATCGAGCGTGCCGTCGCAGAGTGCCCCACCCAAGCCCTGTTCATTCGCGAAACCAGCTGAAAACAAAGGACAAGACAATGACGTCATTCCCCCGCGAACAACTCGAAGAGTGGGTCGAGCGGTGGCTTCAGGTCAACCGTGACGCGGAAGCCGCCGGCGACTGGAAGCCCATGGCCGACTTCTACACCGATGACGCCACCTACGGCTGGAACATCGGCCCCAAAGAGGACGTCATGTGCCTCGGCAAAGCCGAGATCCGCGATATCGCTCTGGGTTTGGAGATGGAAGGCCTCGAAGGCTGGAAGTACCCCTACCAGCGGGTGGTGATCGATGACAAGCAGGGCGAGGTCGTCGGCTTCTGGAAGCAGGTCGTAGCCGTCGGCGGAGCCGACAATGCAGACGGAGCCCCCGAGTCCGAATATTTGGAGATCTACGGCATCGGCGGCAGCTGGTTCCGGCTGGAGGACGTCGACGGCGAACCGAAGATCGCGTGGCAGCGCGACTTCTTCGACTTCGGCCACGTGCAGAAGCTCTACCTGGACCTGATGACGGCGGGCAAGCTCTCCAAGGGCATGCAGCAGCGCATCCAGCGCAGCCTGGCCGGCGAGCAGCTGCCGGGCTACTACCCCCTCGGCGAGGCTCCGGTCCCGATCTGGTGAACCGGCCAAGCAGTTGGTTGGGGGGCGGGGTGTGACGAACGTAACTATTCCCTCTACGCTAACTGAAACAGGTTCTAGTGGAAGGCACATGCGGTGAAGACAAAAGGTGCTCTCATCTGGGAGTTCAACAAGCCGTGGACGATCGAGGAGATCGAGATCGGTGACCCCGTCAAGGACGAGGTGAAGATCCAGATGGAAGCCGCGGGCATGTGCCACTCCGACCACCACCTGGTGACCGGCGACATCCCGATGGCCGGTTTCCCGGTCCTTGGCGGTCATGAGGGCGCGGGCATCGTGGTCGAGGTCGGCCCCGGTGTCGACCACATCGCCGTCGGCGACCACGTCGTGCTGTCGTTCATCCCGTCGTGTGGTGAATGCCCGTCCTGTCAGGCCGGTATGCGTAACCTCTGCGACCTCGGCATGTACCTGCTCGCCGGCACCGCCGTCTCCGACGGCACCCACCGCGTCCACGCCGCCGACGGCACGCCGGTCCTGCCGATGACCCTGCTGGGCACCTTCAGCCCGTACATGGTGGTGCACAAGAGCTCGGTCGTGAAGATCGATCCCACCATCCCGTTCGAGGTCGCCTGCCTGGTCGGTTGCGGCGTCACCACCGGCTACGGCTCGGCGGTCCGCAGCGGCGACGTCCGCCCCGGCGACGACGTCTGCATCGTCGGCGTCGGTGGTGTCGGTACCGGCGCACTCCAGGGTGCGCTGAACGCCGGCGCCCGCAACGTCTTCGTCGTGGATCCCGTTGAGTTCAAACGGGACAACGCCCTGAAGTTCGGCGCCACCCACGCCTACCCGGACATCTTCAGCGCCATGGCCGGCGTCGCGGAGGTCACCGAGGGCCGCATGGCCAGCAAGACCATCGTCACCGTCGGTGAACTGCACGGCGAGGACATCGACAACTACCTCAACATCACCAGCAAGGGCGGCACCTGCGTGGTGACCGCGGTGGCGAACATGGCGAGCCTGGACGTGAAGCTCAACCTGTCGATGCTGACGCTGATGCAGAAGCGCCTGCAGGGCACCATCTTCGGTGGCGGCAACCCGCACCACGACATCCCGTCGCTGCTGGCCATGTACAAGGCCGGCCGCCTCAACCTCGACGACATGGTCACCCGCCAGTACAAGCTGGAGCAGATCAACGAGGGCTACGCCGACATGCTGGAGGGCCGCAACATCCGCGGCGTCATCCGGTACACCGACGCCGACCGCTGAGCGAGACGCACCAACCCGAAACGGCGTTCCGGCAGGGAAGGTTCGAGTAACCGCCTGCTGGAACGCCGTTTCGGTATGAATGGAAGGAAAACCCTTGTCCGACAATCCCGTTGTCATCGCGTCGCAGTCGTCGTGGCGTTGCGTCCAGAGCCACGACCGGGAGGGCTGGCTGGCCCTGATGGCCGACGACATCGTCGTCGAAGACCCGATCGGCGAGTCCGTCACCAACCCCGACGGCACCGGCGTGAAGGGCAAGGACGCCCTTGCCGCCTTCTACGACACCAACATCGGACCCAACCAGTTGACGATCACCTGCGAAGAGACGTTCCCGTCGAGCTCGCCCCTCGAGATCGCCTACATCCTGGTGCTGCGCACCGAATTCCCGAACGGCTTCGTGGCCACCGTCCGCGGCCCCTTCACGTACAAGGTCAACGCCGACGGGCTCATCACCAATCTGCGGGGTTACTGGAACCTCGAGGCCATGAAGTTCGAGCAGCCCGCCACTTAACCGCCGATCAGCCTGGGGGCACCTCCCGCTCGGGGGATTAGGACACACTTTTCGCGAAAATCCGTGTGGTAAGTGGCCATTCGCGGCGATGAGTCACGGCACTATGCTCGTCACCATGCCGTCCGTGTTCACCATGATCATCAACCGCGACCTGCCGGGCCGCTTCGTCTACGAGGACGACGACGTCGTCGCGTTCCTCACCATCGAGCCCATGACGCAGGGCCACACCCTGGTCGTGCCCCGCGCCGAGGTGGACAACTGGCAGGACCTGGACCCCGAACTGTTCAACAAGGTCATGGCGGTGTCGCAGAAGATCGGCCGCGCGGTGTGCCAAGCCTTCGACGCCGAGCGCGCCGGCGTGATCATCGCCGGGCTCGAGGTGCCGCACCTGCACGTGCACGTGTTCCCGGCCCGCAACCTGTCCGACTTCGGCTTCGCCAACGTCGACCGCAGCCCGTCGCCGGAATCACTCGACGAGGCTCAGGCCAAGATCATCGCCGCCCTCGGCACCGCCGGCTGAGCCGGCTGATTCGGCAGAGTCGGCCGCGGCATCGACGCGCGGCAGCCGCACCGTGAATCGGCACCCCTGGCCCGGCGCGGTGGTCACCGTGACGACGCCGCCGTGTGCCCGCACCAGCGAGTCGACGATCGACAGGCCGAGGCCCGTGCCGCCGCTGGTCCGGGTACGCGATGAATCGGTGCGGTAGAAGCGCTCGAAGATGCGGTGGGCGTCCTCGGCCGTCAGGCCCGGGCCCTGGTCGCAAACCTCCAGCACCGCGTCGCCGTCGACGGTGCCGACGCGGACCGTGATGCCACCGGTCTCCGGGGTGTGCTGCACGGCGTTCATCACCAAATTGCCGAGCACCTGGCGCAGCCGGGCCTCGTCGCCCAGAACTTCGGGGGTGCCCGGCCCGTCCAGCAGCTCCAGCGTGACGGCCCGCTGCGGCGCGATCGAGCGCGCGTCGTGCACCGCGTCCGTGGCCAGGATCAGCAGGTCGACGGGCCGCTGCTCCAGCGGCCGCTGTTGGTCCAGCCGCGCCAGCAGCAGCAGATCCTCGACCAGCAGGCCCATGCGCCGGGCCTCGCTCTCGATGCGGCTCATCAGCATCTCGACGTCAGTCGCGGCACCCTGCCGGTACAGCTCGGCGAATCCACGGATGGTCGTCAGCGGCGTCCGCAGCTCGTGGCTGGCGTCGGTGATGAAGCGGCGCATCCGGTCCTCAGAAGTGCGCGCCGTCTCGGCCGACTGCTCCGACGAGGCGACGGCGTTCTGAATCTGCGCGAGCATTCCGTTGAGCGCCAACGAAAGTCGGCCGACCTCGGTGCGTGAGTCCCGCTCGGGAACACGACGGTCCAGCTGACCCGAGGCGATGTCCGCCGCCGTGCGCTCCACCTCGTCCAGCGGCCGCAGGCTGCGGTGCACCGCGACATACCCGGCGATGCCCAGGATCAGCAGCACCGCGGCACCGATGCCGACCTGCGACCACGCGAGCGCGCGCACCGTCGACGCCACGTCGGACAGGTCGATCGCGACCGTCGTCAATGCCCCGTCCGGGCCGCGCACCGTCATGGCGCGCCACTTCACGTCGGAGTGCTGGATCGAGCCGACCGTCGTCGGCACCGGGCCGACATCGTTGCTGTCGGGCAGAGCCGGTTGCGCGTCGTTGTCGTTGACGGCGATCCACACCCTGCCGTCGGGGTCGATGCCGCGGACGTAGAAATTCGACGGCGGCCGCGCCGGGTTCGGGTCTTCGATGGGCGGGGCCGGGAATCGCCGAGGCTCCTGTGCCCAGCTACGCGAGGCATCGAGCAGTGTCTCGTCGACGCGGTTGATCAGGCTGTGCTGCATGATCGACGTGACGGCGACGCCGGAGGCCAGCAGACCGCAGGCCGCCAGCAGCACCGTCGCGGCGACCAGTCCGACTCGCAGTGGAATGCCGCGTGCACGCAGGCGTGTCATCACTCCATTGTTGGCGATGTCTCGCCAGAAATACCTCAGTGCTGTCTGTTCTTCGCGCTAGCGCTCATCACCGCCGCCTGTTCTTCGCGCAAGCGCTCATCAGCGCCGTCTGTTCTTCGCGCAAGCGCTCATCACCGCGGCTCGCGGAGCACGTAACCGACCCCCCGCAACGTGTGCAGCAGGCGCTTCTCACCAGTGTCGATCTTGCGGCGCAGGTACGACACGTACGACTCGACGACATTCACGTCACCGCCGAAGTCGTAGCGCCACACGTGGTCGAGGATCTTCGGCTTCGAGAGGACGGTGCCCGCGTTGATGATGAAGTAGCGCAGCAGGGTGAACTCGGTGGGCGACAGCGAGACCGGTTCGCCGGCCTTCCACACCTCGTGGGTGTCTTCGTCGAGTTCGATGTCGGCGAACGTCAGCCGGGCGCTGCGCGGCTCTTCGACACCGCGGCCGGTGCGGCGCAGGATCACCCGCAGCCGCGCCACGACCTCTTCCAGGCTGAACGGCTTGGTGACGTAGTCGTCGCCGCCGAGCGTCAGGCCGGCCACCTTGTCCTGCAGGCTGTCGCGGGCAGTGAGGAAGAGCGCCGGCGCGTCGATGCCGTCGGCGCGCATTCGGCGCAGTACGCCGAAGCCGTCCATGCCGGGCATCATCACGTCGAGGATCACCGCATCGGGCTTGACCTCGCGGGCCTTGTCGAGCGCGGCGGGGCCGTTGGAGGCGGAGTGCACCTCGAAGCCCTGGAACTTCAGACTCACCGAAAGTAGCTCGACAATGTTGGTCTCGTCGTCGACCACCAGAATGCGTGCTTCGGGCGTCGCCTCAGGAACTGCAGCCATGGCCATGCAGCCATGGTCCTCGCAGGCCTTAAATCCTCCCTGTCCACTAGCTGTGAAGATACTGTGAGTCGTTCAGGTATTTGCCAGACCCCTCGCAACCTTCAGCGCCACCAGCTGTGACCGGCGCCATACACTTGGCCGATGGATTTGGGTAAAGCCCTGTCAGACCTGGCCTCGACGCCGCTCAAGATCGTCAGTGCCGGTCTCGAGATCGCCAGCGGCACACTGTCGACCGTGCAACACGCGCTCGGCGACACCACCGTGGGCTCGCCCGTGATGTCCATGCTGGGCCTCGACGACACCTTGAGCCGGGCCGGCCGCCTCACCCGACTGGTCGACGACGACGCTCCGCTGGGCCGGGCGCTGGCGCCGGGCGGCGTACTCGACCGGTTGCTGCGCCCAGGTGGCCTGGTCGACCAGATCAGCCAGGACGGCGGCCTCCTCGACCGCCTGACCGCCGAGGGCGGCGCCGTGACACGGGCACTGGCACCCGGCGGCATCATCGACCAGCTGACGCTCGACGGCGGCCTGCTGGACCAATTGACATCCGACGACGGCGCGCTGTCCCGAGTGCTCGCCCCAGGTGGCTTCGCCGAACAGGTGCTCGCCCCCGACGGTGTCGTCGACCGGGTACTCAGCGAGGACGGCATCGCCGCCCGCCTCATCGCCGAAGGCGGACCGGCCGACCGTGTCCTCGCCGACGGCGGAGTGGTGGACCGGCTGCTGAGTTCGGGCGGCATCGTCGACCGACTGCTCGAACCGGGCGGCCCAGCCGACCGCGTCCTCGCCGACGGCGGCGTCGTCGACCGCGTGCTGTCCGCCGACGGCATCCTCGACCGGGTCCTCGCCCCGGGTGGGGTGGCCGACCGCGGCCTCGCCGAAGGCGGTGTCGTGGACCAGATGCTCGCCGACGGTGGCCTGGTGGACCGGGTCCTTCGACCGGAAGGCATCGCCGATCGGCTGGTCGGCGAAGGCGGTATCGCCGATCGGCTGTTGGCCGACAACGGAGTGGTCGACCGGGTGCTGCGCGCCGACGGCATCGCCGACCGCCTCCTCGGCGATGGCGGGCCGGTCGACAAGATGCTCTCTGACGGCGGCCTGGTGGACCGGCTGCTCAGCGAGGGCGGTATCGCCGAACGGCTGCTCGATGAGGGCGGCGCGATCGACGTCCTCACCGCACCCGACGGCGCCCTGATGAAGTTGAACGAAGTCGTCGACAACCTCAACCAACTGGCGCCCGTGCTCGCCGGCCTCGCCCCTACCGTCGACAAGCTGTACGACGCGGTGCTCGTCCTCAACGACGCGGTGAATCCGCTGAGCAACATCGCCGGGCGGATACCGGGGAGCCGTCAGCGCGGCAGGCGCGCGGCGGCTCGGGCCGCGGCCTCGCAGCGGGTCGTCGACGAGAACGGCCAGGAGCAGCCGGGAGCCGGCCAGTGATCCGGACGGGTTAGGATTCGGGGCGGTTTGAGCCTTCTCGGACCGCATGCCTCCTTAGCTCAGTGGTAGAGCACTCGCCTTGTAAGCGAAAGGTCGTCAGTTCAATCCTGACAGGGGGCTCCATCACGCCGTGCCCACTTGTCGGTGGCCCGTCGTAACGTCCGCTCATGGGGTCATGTCTCGCTTGCGGTAATCCACTCTCGAAGCGCAGCCAGAAGGTCTACTGCAGTAACGCATGCCAGGCATCGGCTCGCCGCGACGCGAAGACGAAACGGTGGCTCGAGACCGGAGAGGTATTCGTTGCCACCCGCCAGGATCATTACGTCCGGCAATACCTCGCCGACGCTCAATCCGGCTGCTGCGCGATCTGCGGCGGCAACACGACGTGGCTGGACCTGCCTCTGACGTTGGTACTGGATCACATCGACGGCGACCCAACCAACAACTGTCGGGAGAACCTGCGGCTGATCTGTCCGAACTGTGACTCACAGCTGCCGACATACAAGAGCCGCAACCGCGGCAACGGCCGCCACTTCCGTCGCGTGCGATACGCCAATGGGCAGTCGTACTAGTACCGCACTGCCTAGTGTCGCGTGAAGCGGCTTACCCAGGCCAGCACGAGGCTGACGATGAACAGCATCGGAGCGCCGACCTGCACCACCTCCAGCTGCTGTGGGCTGACGGCCGTGAGAGCCCCCAGCACCACCGCGACGACAACGATCACCAGGCGCACCGCCAGCAGTGGCTGGCTCTTCAGGGCCGAAGCCAAGGTCCGGCGCCCGACGGTGACCGCCAGCTTTCCCAGTGCGGCGCCCAGGCCGATGGTCGCCGCGGCGATCCCGAGCCGCGGTCCCATCCCCAGCGTGTTGCCCGGAGCTGCGGTGACCAGCAGCAGCCACAGCAGGAACAGCACGCCGGCAGTGCACCACCGCAACCACCGGGCCATGGCGAGTGCGATGTTGCGGCGTGCCAGACCGCCGAGCGCGGGGTCGAGTGTGCCGGCGCCGTGGAAGCCCCGCAGCGCGCCCAACAGCCGTCCCCGCGTCATCCGGTTGACCGCCAGGTTGTGGGTCGCTATCGCGTGATCGGGTTGCAGCCGGAGCGCGGCAGTATATTCCGCATCTGACTCGGCGGTTCGGGACATCTTCCGAAAGATGTTCCCCCGCAGGACAAACAGATCAGGATCTGACGGTTCGAGGCGAATCGCTTCGGCGACTTCGGCCAGCGCGGCATCGAACCAGCCTTCATCCGAGAGGATTTGGGCATACACCAAGTGGGTTCGATACTCGTTCGGGTTGCCGCAGACCGCGCGCCACGCCATCCACTTCGCCTCGTGCAGCCGCCCCTGCCCACGAAGCGCCAAGGCGTACAAGCGAATCGCATGCTCGTTGTCCGGAACCGATTTCAGCGCGGCATAAAGCCGGCGCTCGGCACCGATGTAGTCGTCGAGCCCGACGGCGGCCTGGGCATCGAGGATGAGCAGCACCGGATCATCGGGCGCCATCGAGAGTGCACCGGCCAGCACCTCGCGGGCGCGCTGGTGGTTGTCCACGTCGAGGTATAGCCGCGCCTGCTGCAGCGCGGCATCGACACCGTCGGCTGTCACCGAATTTTGTTGCGACGCAGGTACTTCGCCAGCTCGTCGTAGGTGCCGTCCCGATTGCCGAATTCGACGACGTTGCGGGCCGTATCGAACCACGGGCCGGTCGACGGGCGGACCTGATGCAGCGCCGCCTCCACATCGGACATCCGCACCGGACGCACCTGCCCGGTGTGCAACGAGTCGGCCATCGCCAATTGCGTTGCGGTGTCGCAGACATGGGCCAGATCGGCGCCGGAGAACCCCGCCGTCCGGGCCGCCAGCGCGGACAGGTCGATCCCTTCGACGGGACGATCCTGCAGATGCAGCCGCCCGATGCTGGCCCGGGCCTCGGTGTCGGGCAACCCGACGAAGACCATCCGGTCGAACCGGCCCGGTCGACGCAGCGCCGCATCGACATCCCATGGCGCGTTGGTGGCGCCCAGGATGTACACGCCGTCGTTGCTGGCCGAGGCCGAATCCAGTTCCTCCAGAAGGGTGTTGACAATGGTCCGGATGCCGGACGTACCGCTCAACGCGGACCGGCGGTGACCCAGTGCGTCAACTTCGTCGAAGAACAGCACACACGGCGCGTTACGCCGCGCGGTATCGAAGACCGAGCGGATGCTGCGTTCGCTCTCACCGAACCACTTGTGCAACACATCGGCGATGCCGACCTGATAGAAGTTCGCGCCCAACTCGCCCGACACCGCCTTGGCGATGAACGACTTCCCACACCCGGGCGGCCCATAGAGCAACAGACCGCCGCGGGCCGACATCTTGTAGGCCTTCATCAGTTCCGGGTTGCGCAGCGGTCCGAGCAGCGAGAGCTCCAGCTGTTTCTTGACGGCGTCCATGCCACCGACGTCGGCGAGCCGCACCTCGCTACGGGTGACCGCCTCGAAGTCGTCCTCGCCCACTGCCTGCGCGGGTTCGTCGACAAATGCGGGCTTGATGATGTCGGACACCTGGTCTTCGGCCGCATCCCAGTCGAACGGTGACTTCGATTGCGGTGCTCCAGGTTCAGGCACCGGCGCAGGCGTAGGCGCGGCCAGTGCCGCAGTGCATTGCTGCAACAGCCCCTGCGCCGTGGTGTCGGTCGGGTCGGCGGCCAGCACCGCACCGCAATGCGCCAGCGCTTCGGCGTGCCGGCCCCGTTCGGCCAGCATCCCGGCCAGGTGCAGGCGCAACGCCAGTGAGTCCGGACTCTGCTCGACCGCTTGCACCAACTGCGCGATCACCGGATCATCGGTCACGTTCATCCCCCTCGCCCCGAGCTGAACTCATCCTAGGTCGCGTAGCCGTGCCGGGTCGGGGACGGCCGCGGCAGCATCGATGACGTCGCCCGTGTGCGTGATTACCTGTTCGGCCACGATCTCGGCGCCTTCTTCGGCGACCTTCTTGGCGGCACCGCCGGGGGTGCGCATGGTGGCCGTGTTGGCAACCGTGGAAACGACCCCGAGAGCTTGGTTGTCAGGCATGGCTTCTGCGGCGATCTGCCGCCCGGCGGCACCGAGATTGGCCACTGCCGCGGCGATCGCGGCAGCACCGGCCGGCCCGCCGGCACCGGTCACCGTAACCGCTGCGCCGGCGACGATGACCGCGGTCGCCGTCGGGTTGTTCGTCCCGAGCGAGTCAACAGCTTGGACACCGAACACCGGCCATACGGTGTCTGGCCGCGGGTCGATGACCTCGGAGAGTTGATAGAGACCCGGGCGGAGCTGGCGAGCCACATACGACGACGGCACGAGTTTGCCTGCGGTGTCACGGGTTTCGGCCGGACTGAACACCCCGATGGCTTCCCCGGTCGGGATGGCCCGGTTGATGGTCAGAACTCCGCTGGGGTGGGCCAGCAGCACCGTGCCGGCGGGGGTGCGCACGAATGTGGTGACCATCCGCACGCCCGTCGGGCCGCTGATGCGCACCACGGTCCGCGTCCCGGTGCCGGTGTTCTCGGCCAAGAGATCAACCCCCGCACCGTGCTGGGGGTAGACCACCGATCCGCTCCTGGTGCGTTGGGCGGTATCCAGGCCGTCGGGCAGGACCAACTGCATCGGGCCGGCCGGTGTCGTCGAGGTCAGGCCGGCCACTGGATCGGCAGGCAGTCCCGCAGCTCGCTGCTCGGGCACCGTAGCCGGGACCGTGATCGTGGTCGATCCGGTGAGTGCGGCCATCGCGGCATCGGCGAATTGCTGTGCCGGCGACCCGGCAGGCTCACTTATCGGCTCTGAACGGCCAGAACGGGCAAACCAATGCTGCGCACCGATCGCGAGCGCGATCGTGGCCAACAACGCCACCAGCACCGGCCACCAGCGGGCAGCCCGCCGCCACAGCCGACGACCCGGCAGTAATTCCCCCACGCCCAATTCTCCCTGTGGACAACAGATCCCCGGCCCGTCCGCGACGACAAGCTTGTGCAAGGTGTAGTCGGTAGACCACCGCGCAACCGAACGCCGCCCGCCGGTGATCTGGCCCACAGCAAAGAACAACAGTCCTTCGACCAAGGCAAACGGACACGCAGTGGCGATGAGGCGCCACCTTCGGGACCTACGATTCTTGTGTGACATTGCGTGATCGCGTTGCCGCCACCCGGCGGCGACTTCTCGGTGACCGGCCGTCCACCGCCGATACCGCGGGCCTGCCCGTCATCACGCCATTGCAGCCCATCGACTTGAACGACGAACGCGCCGTCACCGAAGTCGTCGAACTGGCGATGAACGTCGGCGAAGTGCTGCTGGATTCGGGCACCGGCGCCATCGACACCAGTAAGCAGATCGCGTTCGTCGCCGCCACCTACGGCCTGGCCGACTGTGCCGTCGACGTCACTTACAACGCCATCCACGTCTCGGCCCGGCGCGGTCCGGGCCTGCCGCCCACCAATTACATGCGCACGGTGAAGTACCGGTCGCTCGACTACACGCGCCTCGAACAGGTCGACACGCTGCTGCGGCGGATCGGCCGCGGACATCTCGGGCTCAAGCCCGCCCGCGCGGCACTGGACCACATTGTCGCCGCGGAACATCCGTACTCGCGCAAGGTGGCACTGTCCGGGTGGGCGCTGATGGCCGCCGCGGTGACGCTGATGCTCGGCGGCAGCCCGACGCTCGCCGTCGTCTCGTTCGTCACCACCGCCGCGATCTACGGAACCAACGTCGCCCTCGGCAAGCTCGGCCTGCCGTACTTCTTCCAGCAGGTCATGGGCGGTTTCATGGCGACGGTCCCGGCCGCGTTCATCTACAAACTCGCCATCGAGCACAGCGCCGTCGTCGCGCCGTACCGCATCATCGTGTCGGGCATCATCGTGCTCATGGCGGGGCTGTCGCTCGTCGGTTCGGTGCAGGACGCCATCACGGGTGCGCCGGTCACTGCGGCCGGACGGTTCATCGAGGTGATGGTCTTCACCGCGGGCCTGGTCGGCGGCGTCGGCATCGCGCTCCGGCTCACCTCCGCTCTCGGCGCCGGCCTCCCGCCGATGCAACAGGAAGTGCTCCCCTACGCGCCGCTGCCGATCATGGTGCTCACCGGCGGCCTGGCGGCAGCGGCCTTCGCGCTCGCCAGCTATGCCTCGTTGAAGGCTCTTGCCACCTCGTTCGCGTCGGGTGCGGTCGGGGCAGGACTTGTCGGGTCCATCCTGAACGCTGGACTGGGCCCGATCGTGGCCTCCGCGGTCGCCGCCACGGTCGTCGGCCTGGCCGGTGGCTTGCTGGCCCGGCGCGCCGTGGTCCCGCCGATCATCGTCGCCGTCGCCGGCATCACGCCGCTGGTGCCCGGTCTCGCGGTCTATCGCGGGCTGTCCGAGATCATGGCCGGCCAGACGTTGGCGGCGATCTCCAACCTGTTCACGGCCGTCATGGTCGGCTGCACCCTGGCAGCCGGGGTGACGCTCGGCGAATGGGTGGCGCGCACCATGCGCCGCCCGCGACTTCCCCGCCGACTGCTCGGCGCGCGCGTAGCGTAAAGCGCCATGTCCGAAACCGGAATCTGGATCGCCTGGGGGCTGCCCACCCAGGGCCGTGAGCTCCAGGCCCTCGCGGCCCTGCGCAACGCCCGCGGTTTCCTGCAGGCACTCGTCGACGACGGCCGGATCGACGGTTTCGACGTCACGGTGCTGCGCCCGCAGACCACGGAATTGGGCGGGTTCATCCACCTCAAGGGCACCCGCGTCCAGATCGATATCCTGCGCCGCACTGGCGATTTCGAGCGCTGGGCCACCGGCATCCAGCTGATCGCCAACCGGGTGGCCTTCGTCGACAGTTGGGTCGACCGGGGCATCGACCACGCCATCGAACTGTACGAGGACGCGCTGCGGGAAGCCGGCCTGCTCCGCTGACGGTATCGAGACGGAAACAACCCGTCGAAAGTCTCCCGCGACGCGAGCCGATGTTGTTCCATAGGTTAATTAGCTGGAACAACAGGGAGACAACGATGAGCGCCGCAAGATACGTCGGCCGCGTCGGAAGACTCGCCGTCGCGCTCGGCATCGGAACCGCGATCGCATCCGGTCAGGGGGCCGCATGGGCCGACCAGACCGACACCGAAGCGCCGGCCGGACCAGCAGCAGCTTCCTCGGGCGAAAACGCCGGGGCCTCTGCCCCGTCGGGCAACCCCACCAAACCGCGTCGCGGCAAGACCAAACCCACCACGGACGGGAACAAGACCGAGACGCCGTCCACCGGAACCACGGACGACACCTCGGCTGATCCCAAGTCCGAGACCAAGCCCGACAAACCGGACAAGCCGCTGACGAAGAACCGCGACCGCGGGAATCCGTCGAAGAACACCAAGGCCGACGACGTCGCATCGACCGCCGCGGTCCCGAAGACCCCGCAACCCCCACGGCTGACGCCCACCAAGCCGGCCGCCGTCATCCAGCAGACCACCGCACCCAAGCCGGTCAGCGTGGCCGCCGTCGCACCGACGGTCATGAAGGTCACCACGAACGTGGTCACCGCGTCGCCGACACCCGCCGCCGCGACGACGAACCTGCTCACCCCGAACGTCACCGCACCCACCGCCAAGGCGCTGAATCCGGTGGCGGCCGTGATGAAAGCCGTTTCCGGCGCGCTGAATTGGGCGTTCAACCCAGCGGGCAGCCCTGCTCAGCCGACTCTGGCGTGGACCGTGCTGGCCTTCGCCCGCAAAGAGATCGACAACCTCCTCACGGCGATCAAGCCGCAGAACATCGTCAGCGCGCTCACCACCACCGGCCAGGTGCTGAGCAACCCCATGGCCGCGCTCAGCGCGGTCATTAACCCCCGGCCCGTCTTCCCGACACCGGGTCAACAACTCAGTCCGTCAACGAGTTTCGTGGACTGGGTGACGGGCAACTTCGCCCCCAACGACACCTACAACCGGTTCGGCGTCTGGGGTACCGACGTCGGCACCGTGTGGGACAACGGAATCGCCGACGATCCCAGCACCCCGATCAACGAGCACCAGGTGCTGATGGCTTTCGGAGACACCTTCAGCGGCCCCAACATGACCGGGAACTGGCTGAACAACATCCTGTTCCGCTCGTCGGATGCCAACCTCGCCGACGGCATTTCGATCCCTGCCGGCCAATGGCTCAACGGCAACATGTTCGGCGGTACCCCGCTGTCGTCGCCGACGACGGCCCGCCAGATCATCCTGCCCGCCAAACTCCCGGCGGGCCTGCCGTCCGGCGTGACGCTGATCCCGACCTCGGGCATCTCGGTGCCGACGCCCGGCACCCAATTCGGCGCCACCCAGTACCTGAGCTTCATGTCGGTCAAGCAGTGGGGCGCGCCCGGCCAGTGGACGACGAACTATTCGGCGATGGCGTACTCGACCGACAACGGCGAGAACTGGACCATCGCACCGCAGAGCGTCCGCCAGAACTGGGGCGGCAACGCCAATTTCCAGCAGGCGGCTCTGGTTCGTCCCGGGGATGGCTACGTCTACTCGTACGGCACCCCTAACGGGCGCGGCGGAGCTGCCTACATCTCGCGGGTGGCCGAGGCCGACATCCTCGACGCGTCCAAGTACGAGTACTACAACAAAGGCAGTGCCGGCGGCTGGTTCGGCATCGGTGCGATCAAGCAGGGCTGGTACAAGGACCCCGCGAAGGCCGGCGTGGTGTTCGGCCAGGACACCGGCGCATGCGGTATCGCCAAGGCCGGCAACCACGTCAGCGAGATGTCGGTGCAGTACAACCCGACGCTGGGCAAGTACGTCACGCTCTACGCCGACCAGTTCAACAACGTCGTGCTGCGCACCGCCGATACCCCGCAGGGCACCTGGTCCGCGGCCACCGTGTTGATGCCGCAACAGAACGGCGGCATCTACGCGCCCATGATGCAGCCCTGGTCGCCGTCGACCCTGGGCACGGGTACCGATCTGTACTGGAACCTGTCATTGTGGAGCGAGTACAACGTCATGCTGATGAAGACCGATCTCACGAAGTTGTAGCCATGATCCGCACAGCCGTCGCGACGGCCGCGGTCGCCCTGGCGACCGCGGTGGCGCCCCTGTGCGCGGCTGATCCCGTTGCACCGCAACAGGATCAGCTGTGTCCGCCGACGGCCGACGAGGCCACCACCATGCCAACGACGCCGGCGCCGGCATCAGGAGCCAACACTCCCCTGCAGTGCCACCAGGGCCGCTGGCAGCCGGTCGCACTACCCGCCGAACCCAGCGACCGGTGGTGGAGCACCGGGCCCGTGATCGCGCTGCACGGTCAGGGCATGCGTAATCCGAACCTGATGTCCGGCAAGTGGAGTGGCACTCCACTCGGCCCCGGGAACCGCTGCCACGTCGAGCAGCGGGTCGTGGTCAGCGCCGGTGTGGTCAGCGCGCCCGTGGCGACCGACGGCGCGCCGGACGAGACGCTGCACTTCGACGTCGCGCCCACGGCATCCTCGATCGAGTTCTCCGGTTATTGCCTCTGGACGCGGCTGGGCGAAAGCTAGGGCGCCATCTCGTACCGGCCGGCCAGGTCCCGCACGGTGCGGACCATGCGCTCGAAGCGCGCCGGGTCGCCGACCGGTTCCGCGATCAGGTCCAGCGCAAGTTTCTTCTGCACCGCCGTGGCGGTGGTTTTGCAGTGCAGCGTGGTGGCGTGCCGGGAGAAGTCGGTTACCAGAACTTCGAACAGCTGATCCAGGACGTCGTCGTCGGTTTCGTCGATCGCGGCCTGTTCGAGGATCAGCTGCGCGTAGGGCAGCAGGGTGAACAGCTCACCGATCGCGAACAGGAAATCGACGTCGTCCTGCTGAGCGGCGGTCGGCGTGGCCGCCGCGAGCAGGGTCTGGAAACCGTTGGCCTGCTTGAGGAAGACCGCCACATTCGGCAGCTGCGCGAACTCCTGGAGCACGCCTCGCCAGTCCGCGAAGGCGACGCGGCCCAGGCCGCGGCTGGGGCCTTGCGCGAACAGGAAGTCGTCGTTGGTGAAGTCACGACGGCGACGCACGTGCGGCAGCTGTTCGGCGAGCAATGCCTTCGGGGCCTTCGGGATCCGTGCGATCTGCGGCACCACCGCCGAACCCGCCGCCCGCAGGCTGTTGGCCACGACCCGCGTCGCCACATTCGGCGAGTACTCGACCGGAAGCTGCTGCAGCGCCAGCAGGCCCGCGTCGGCAGGACGGAACATGAAGTTCTGCATGAACTTCAGCGACAGCGCCATGTTGACGTGAACGGTGCCCTCGAGGCGGGGCAGGCCGACCGAACCGAGCAGCGCCATCGGGAAGAACATGTCGTTCTCGAAGCCGCGCGCGGCGATGGTGTCCGACAACAGCGTGACGATCTTCTCGCCCTCGCGCGTTACGGTCATCTTCTCGATGGCATTGAACAGCAGGTACCGGCGATCTGCGGCCGACGCCGACCGCATGTAGTCGATGGCTCGCTCGCTGTAGAGCTTCATCCCGGCCAGTCGGGCGTACGCCTCGGTGAGCATGCGGCGGATCTGCGGAAACTCGGTGACGTGCTGTCCGAACAGGATTCGATTCTCGGCGTGTGTGATCGCCTCGTACATCGCGTGTTCACAGGTGCCGATCGAACCGAACCCGAGGTTGAACTTGCCGATGTTGACGGTGTTGATCGCGGCATGGAACGCGCTCTTGCCGGCGTGCAGGATGTCGTCGGCGGAGACCGCGTAATCCTCCAGATCGAAAGCGGCCACGTACATCTGGCCGTTGACGACGTTCTTGCGCAGCTTGTAGTCGGCATGCTGACTGTCGGCCGCGAAGAAGAGATACCCCTCGAAATCTTCATCGGGCTTGCCGCCGTCCAGTGCGGTCGAGCTGTCCAGGATCGGTTTGTCGGCGCGGCGGCCGAACACCGACACCATGCGGGCGAGGTTGCCGTTGCCGATGTAGTACTTGCCGCCGTTCGCGCGGTAGCCCTCCGGAACGGGTGTCAGCACCATGTCCGTGGAATACACGTCGGCGCCGTGGTCCTTCTCGGACAACCCGAACGCGAAGATCTCACCGGCCTCGAGGAGCTCGGCGGCACGTTTGCGGGCCGCTGCGTTCGATGACTGCCAGATGGGGCCGAGCCCCAGGATGGTGACCTGCCAGACGTACCAGTACTGCATGCCGTAGAAGCCCAGGATCTCGCTGAACATCGCGTTGCGCGCGGTGTCCCAGCGCTTGTCCGGATCGCCGGCCGCTTCCGATGCCGGCGTCAGGAAGGTTGCGAAAACCCGTTCCTTCTTGAGGAATTCGATGAACTCCGCATACCAGACCCGGTCCCGGTCCTGCTGCGTCAGCCAGGCCTTGCCATGGCTCTCGAAGAACTCGATGGTGGCGATGAAGATCTGCTGGGTCCGCTCGTCGAAGTCGGCGAAGTCCGGCTTGTGCGGGTTGAGCATGGTCATGTCGGAAAATCCTACAAGAATGAAGAAAAATTATTCAAGCAAGAATAATCCTGCTACATTCGCTGCATGACCACCGACGCCGCAACGAAGCCCCGCGAGCGGGCAGCCCATCTGGGCCCGGAGCGTCGCCGGCCGCAGATCCTCGATGCGGCACTGCAGATCGCCGCGGAATCCGGCACCGCGGCGGTGACCGTCGGAGCGGTGGCCACCCACCTCGGCGTCACCCGGCCGGTGGTCTACTCGTGCTTCAAGGACCGCGTGGAACTCCTTGCCGCGCTGCTGGATCGCGAGGGCGAATCGTTGCGGGAGACCCTGCTGGCGGCCCTGCACACGGGCCGCGGCGACGACCCGGAGGCGGCCTTCGTCGATGGGTACCGCGCGCTGCTGCACGCCGTCGAGGACCAACCGGACACCTGGCGTTTCGTGTACCTGGCCCACGCCGATCCCGCGGTCGCCGACATGGTCGCCGCGACGCGCCGCGCACTGGCGAGAAGTTCCTCGCGCTGGATCGCACCGGCATTGACGACGTGGTGGCAGACCGCCGACCTCAATCGCAAGATGCCGATTCTGACCGAACTGTTCGTGTCCTCCAGCGAGGCCGCGGTCCGTTCTCTGCTCGACCCCGAAACTGCCTGGGACGCAGACAGTCTCGGCGAATTCTACGGACGACTCATGTGCCGCGCGTTCGCCGCGGCCTGACGAACAAGGAGTAAGTCGTGTCCCAGCCAGTGCAGCCCCTCGCCGACTACGGTTTCTTCGGCCCCGGCACCGTGACCTGGAAGGTGTGGGGACACACCACCACCCCGGTGACCGGCCTGCAGCGCGCCGTCGTCGTAGAGGAACTCGACCCGCCCCTGATCGCCGCGGTCGACGCTACCCAAGCCAACTACGACCGGCCCCGCACCCGCTACGACCGCACCGTGCGCTATTTCGCGACGGTCGCATTCGGCGACAGCGAGTCGGTGGTCAAGGCCGCCGACGTGCTCGTCAAGGTCCATTCCAAGGCGATCGGCACCGAGCCGGTCAGCGGCAACAAGTACGACGCGAACAACCCGCATTCACAGCTCTGGATCCTGCTGACCGGGTGGCATTCGGTGCTCACCGCCTACGAGATGTACGGCGGCGGCAAGCTCACCCAGGAAGAGGAGAACCAGTACTGGGAGGAGTGCGCCATCGCGGCGGAGTTCCAGACCTGCGACCCGGCCGACGTGCCGCGTACCAGCGCAGGTGTGCGCGCGTACTTCGACGAGATGCGTCCGCACCTGGCGGTCAGCGAAGCCGCGCGCGCCATGATGGACCACCTGCTCAATGCCAAGGTCGTACTACCGCCGGCGCCACTGCCACTGAAGCCGGTGGTCGAGCTCATCAATCTCATCCTGCGCGCGGGCGCCATCGCCACCATGCCCCGCTGGATGCGCAAACTCAGCGGTTTCGACCAGCCGCGCGCTGTCGACATCGCCGTGCGCCCGTTGCTGAAACTGGGATACGGGATCGTCGACGCGAATCCGCGGCTGAAACTCGCTGTGGCGCAACTGATCGCGCCGTCCGTGGCGGCCGTGGCGGCGCCGTACATCCTCGGCGTCGCACCCGTGTCCGACGAGGTTCTCACTCCGCAGGAAGCGCGCAGCCGCTATGGCTACGCGAAACCTGCTGACGCACATCATGATCTGCGCGCCAAGCAACAGCAGCGCGTTTTCGGCGAAGGCCAGGCACCCAGCGACGAGGGGCTGATCGAGTCGCAGGCGTACCTGGGGAGCCTGGCCTAGTTGGGCAGCAGCTCGCCGACCAGGTCCCGGACCCGGTCGGCGATGGCGTCGCGGATCGGACGGACGGCCTCGATCGGCTGGCCGGCCGGATCATCGAGTTTCCAGTCGCGGTAGGACACGCCCGGAAAATACGGGCAGGTGTCGCCGCACCCCATGGTGATCACGACGTCGCTGGTCTGCACGGTGTCGGCGGTGAGCACCTTGGGCGCTTCGGCGGTGATGTCGATGCCGAGCTCGGCCATGGCCGTGACGGCGACGGGATTGATCGCGTCAGCGGGGGCGGTTCCCGCGGAACGTACTTCGATGCGCCCTTCCGACAGATGCGTCAACAGGGCCGCGGCCATCTGAGACCGGCCCGCGTTGTGCACGCAGACGAACAGCACACTGGGTTTGGGACTCATGAGTGAACGCTCCTCAGCCGCGGCCGCAGCGCGAGTGACAGATAGACCAGTGCGACAAGCACCGGCACTTCGATCAGCGGTCCGACGACGCCGGCCAGGGCTTGCCCGGAGGTCGCACCCCACGTCGCGATGGCCACGGCAATGGCCAGTTCGAAGTTGTTGCCCGCCGCGGTGAACGCCAGGGTCGTGGTGCGTTTGTAGCCAAGGCCGAGAGCCGCACCCAACGCATAGCCACCGCCCCACATGATCGCGAAGTAGGCCAGCAGCGGCAGCGCGATCCGCGCGACGTCCCACGGGCGGGTGGTGATCTGATGTCCTTGCAGCGCAAAGAGAATCACGATGGTGAACAGCAGGCCATACAGTGCCCATGGCCCGATCCGGGGCAGGAACGTCGACTCGTACCAGGCGCGCCCCTTGACCTTCTCGCCCAGCCGGCGCGACAGGTAGCCGGCCGCCAACGGGATCCCGAGGAAGATCAGGACCGACTTGGCGATCTGGCCCGGCGACGTCGCGATCGCGGTCTGCGGCAGGTGCAGCCAACCCGGGAGCACCGACAAATAGAACCAGCCGAGCACCGCGAACATCAGCACCTGGAACACCGAATTGAGTGCCACCAGAACGGCGGCGGCTTCACGGTCACCGCACGCGAGGTCGTTCCAGATGATCACCATGGCGATGCACCGCGCCAGGCCGACGACGATGAGCCCGGTCCGGTACTCGGGCAGGTCCGCCAGGAACAGCCAGGCCAGCGCGAACATCAACGCCGGCCCGAGCACCCAGTTCAGCACCAGTGAGGACACCAGCAGCTTGCGGTCGGAGGTCACGGTGTCGAGGCGGTCGTACCGAACCTTGGCCAGCACCGGATACATCATGATCAGCAGCCCCAGCGCGATCGGCAGCGAAATGCCGTCGACCTGAACCTTTTCCAGCACCGCGTCCAGCCCGGGAACCCAGCGGCCGAGCAAGAGCCCGGCCGCCATGGCCAGCCCGATCCACACCGGCAGATACCGGTCGAGAGTCGAGAGTCGAGCTGACGCCGCGCCGGCGTCAGCGGTCTGCGTCATGCCTGCGTCCCGCAGCACACCGCACCGCCCGGTGCACTCGGGGCGGCACCGAAGGTCTCGGAATCTTCGAGCACGGTGTAGACCTCCCAGCGCTCTCCTCCCGGCGCGGTCACCCACACCTTGTCCTGGGTGGCGAAGCAACACGTGGTGCCGATCTCCTCTTCGGTGAACATCCCAGCCTCCGTGAGCCGCGCGATCTCGGCATGCACGGCGTCGCTGGATTCGACCTCCACCCCCAGGTGGTTCACCGAACCACCGTGGCCGGGATTCTCGAGCAGGACCAGCTTGAGCGGCGGGTTCGCAATCGCGAAGTTCGCATAGCCGGGCTTGATCTTCGCCGGCTCGACGCCAAAGAGGTTGCGATAGAAGGCAATCGACTCGTCGAGGTTGTCGACGTTCAGGGCGAGCTGGGCACGAGACATGGTGAACTCCCAAGGTATGAGACGTATGTCGAAATTCTCCGCAACGTCTTTCTACGCACCTTTTCGATATATGTCAAGAACTTCGGGTAGCATCGGCCACATGCCCAAGGCGTTGCCCGTGATCGACATGTCCCAGCCGGTGTGCTGCGCCCCGATGGCCGCCGCCCCTAGCGACGACGACGCCGCACTCGATGTGGCCATGAGGCTCAAGGCGCTCGCCGACCCGGCGCGCGTGAAGCTGATGTCCCTGCTGTTCACCTGCGGAGCGCCGTGCACCACCGGCTCCCTCGCGGCCGCCGTGGGCCTCGCCGAATCGACGGTCAGCCACCACCTGGGCCAGCTGCGTTCCGCCGGGTTTGTCAGCTCGGAGCGCCAGGGCATGAACGTGCACCACACTCCCCGCCGGGATGCGCTCTCCGCGTTGTGCCGGGTGCTCGACCCGAATTGCTGCTGACCGCCGATCAGCTCGGCAACGGCAGCCCCAGCGCGGTGGCGAGCACGCCGGCCGCTGCGGCCAACAGCAAGGTGATCACGACGTTCACCCGGCTGAACACCGCGACCAGCGCCACCGCCAGCACCACGTACTGCCACGTCCGACTGATCGACATGGCCAGTGGCACCGCCGAACCCAGAATCGCGCCGACGGCGGCCGGACCCGCGCCGTCCAGGAAGGAGCGCACGTAGCCATTGGCGCGAATCCGGTCGAAGTGCTTGGCACCCAACAGGATGAACAGGAACGACGGACTGAATGCCACCGCCGAGGCGAGCACCCCACCGAGCAATCCGGCGGCCGCATAGCCGACGACGGCGACGGTCTGTACCACCGGTCCTGGCGTGATCTGTCCCAGCGCAACAGCATTGAGGAACTGCGCCCCGGTCATCCAGTGGTAGTGGTCCACCGCGTCGGCCTGCATGAGCGGAATGATGACGAAGCCGCCGCCGTACGACAGTGCGCCGACTTTCAACGCCACCCAGCACAGCGAACCCAGCGTGCCCAGTGTCAGCGACTGGAACGCCAGCACCGGCATGCTGCGCGCACCGGACCTGGGCAACGTCGTCGTCCGCGCCAATTCGATTGCGCCGCAAGCCAACAGCACCACGACCAGCCACGGCCCCAGCAGCGCCGCCGCGACCGCGCCCGCTGCGAGGTACACCAGCCACCAGATGGAGCTGGTTCGCCGCTGCCAACTGGCGGGGATCAGCGCGGCCCCCGCATGCACGGCGACAGCCGCTACTGCGGCACCCGCGCCGGCACCGGCGGCCAGCACCCACCGCGGCGGTGAACCGGCAAGGAACAGCGCCGCCAGTCCCAGGATGACGATGAGCCCCGGAATGATGAACGCGGCGCCACCGACCAACGCACCGAGCCGGCCGCGCACGCGCCAGGCGCAGTAGATGGACAGCTGCGTCGAAGCCGGCCCCGGCAACAGGTTGCAGGTCGCGATCGCGTCTTCGAACTCCGTCGCGCCGATCCAGCGGCGCCGCTCCACACACAGGCTGCGCAACAACTTGATGTGCGTGGGCGGGCCACCGAACCCGATGCATCCGATGGTGCCCCACTCCCGAAGAACGGTACCCAGGGGCACTCGGGGCGATGCATCCTCTGTCGGCGTGGTCACGACCAATCATCCTGGTGGGTCGCGCCGGATCGCGCACCTCACGGGCAGGCGACGTCCATTTCGAAGCTCTTGCTCACCTGTTGCGGCGACCGCGGATTGCTCAGGTCGCTGCCGCTGGCCGTGCCCTTGATCGAGTATGACTTGCCCCGCACCGCGGCTACGGCATTGTCCGCCTCGCCGGGCTCAGAACTCGTGAAGCCCAGCGCGACACCGTCTACCGTGCCGAGTCCGACGGTGCGCACCTGAGGCGGATTGCTCGTGGTCACTACGGCACCGACCCCGCTGGACATGTCGCCGATGCCGATCGTGACGTTGTCACCCGCCTCGTGACAGGTGACGCCGCCGCTCACCGCCCGGGGTTGTCCGTCGACGATGACCTGCGGGGCGCGCAGCCCGGAATCCGGCGGGCCGGCAGCCGGTTCGGATTTGTCCGTCGCACAACCGGCCAGCCCGAGGGCGGCCACGCAGATCACGACACTCTTGGGTACCAACGCTCTTCTCCTTCACGTCCGGGATCTCTGGCGGTACAAAGCCAGAGTTCCCCGGAGCGAAGGAGACGAATCGTCAGCGGCGAAGAGCTACGGGCAGACGGTGACGATCCCGGCGGGGCCGGTCACGCAGGGAAGGTTGACGTACACCTGCGGGCCATCCCAGCCGCCACCGCGCCAGCCTGGACCGTCCCAACCACGGCCGTGGTCGTCCCAGCCGTCGTGGCCGTGGCCCCAGCCGCGGTCCATCGGGATCATGGCCGGATCAGTCACCGGCGCAGCTGCGGAAATGCCTGCGCCGAAACCTAAAGCCGCAGCTCCCAGGCTTGCGGCAAGTGCTGTGGTGGACGCAATCTTTTTCAACGTGGCCATCGCCAAACCTCCGAAATAAGCAAAAATCAAAATGCAATATGCGGTCTAACTATATGACGCTGACGCTTCTGAAGAAATTCCGGCGTCCGCCGACACGCGACTCCGCCCCGGATCGGCAGGCCTCGCGTAGCCTGTCAGCAAATAGATCTGGCATGGGAGATCCGGATGAAACGCACACGCACGGCAGCTCTGCTCGCGGCGGCCTCGTCGGCGGTCGCCATCGTGATGGCCGTCCCCGCCCACGCCGACGATGTCGACCCCATGTTCCTGCAGGCGGTGCACGACAAGGGCATCCTCATGCCCAACAGCACCGCCATCAAGCTCGCGCACGGCACCTGCAGTGCCATGCGAAGCGGGGGCGTCAACTCAGCGCTGAGCTACCTGAAGAAGAACGCCGGCAACCTGTCCAACGACGACGCCGTCAAGTTCGGTGGGCTGGCCATCTACGCGTACTGCCGCGAGCTGACGCCGAAGGGACAGTAAGTCAGGACTCCTCGACCTCAGCGTCGGCGGTCAACACGTAGGCCGCTTCCATCAGCATCCAGCCGGCCACCTGCACCGAGAGGTCACGTTCCGCGATATCGGATGAAGTCACGGCGCCGTCAACGGATTTCGCCGTCTCACCGGTGTCCTTCGGCAGCTCGGCAGCACGATCCCAGAACGCGCCGAACAGCGGGATGCCGTTGACGGACTGCCGGTAGTCCCACGCCGACTGCGCCGACTCGAGCACCAGCTCGCGAGCAGTCTGCCTGGCAGTTTCGTCGTCCGCGGAGTCGCCCGGCAATGTGGTGGCCACCAGCGTCAGGTAGCGGGCCAGGATGGCGCCGAACAGGCCACCGTCGCCGCCGCCCGCGCCCCTGATCACACCGTCGTCGAGCATGTGGCCCTTGACCGCTGCCACCAGGCGGTGCACCCGCTCGGCGTGCCGCGCGTCCCCGGTACGGGCGGCCAACTCGACTTCCAGACCCAGCACCACGCCCTGGCAGTACGTGTACTGGGCGCGCACCATCGAACCGGCTTTGATGCCGTCGAACACCAGGTGCGTATCGGGGTCGATCAGCGTGTCGTCGATCCAGTCGGCCATCTGCTGCGCGCGCCGCAGGCGGTCGTGGCGGGCCAGGAAGATGCCGGCCGGACCATTCGCGGGGGCGTTGAAGAACTGGTCCTGCTTGCGCCACGGGATACCGCCGCCGTCTTCGGGCACCCAGGCGCCCAGGAACTGGTCGGCAAACGTCTTGAGCGCCTTGGGCCGCGCCACGCCCACCAGCCGGCCGGAACGCTCCAGCGCGAGCGCCATCCACGCCATGTCGTCGTAGTAGTTGTTGGTCCAGGACCCGTTGTTGCGCAGTCGATGTCCACGGATCTGACGGCTGATGCGGGCGACGCGGTACTCCTGCGGGTCGCGCAACTGCGCGTCGATCAGGCAGTCGAGCAGGTGCGCCTGCCACCAGTAGTCCCAGCTCTTGAACAGCCGGTCGGCACGCGTCGACGGCCAGGCCACCACGCCCAGCTGCGTGCCCGGGATCCCCCAGAGTCGCCGGATATGCCGATTGAACACCGCCGTCTCGGCGCTGGCCGCGCGGTTGGCCCAGATTGCATCCCCGTCGCTCCGCTCCACCGGACGCTGATCCATGCGGTCTATCCTGCCCTACCAGGCGCGATCCAGTCGTGCATGTTGAGTGATCCAGGTGTGCATGACGATCCCGGCGGCCACCCCGGCGTTGATGCTCCGGGTCGAGCCGAATTGAGCGATCGACACCGTCATCATCGACCCCGTCTTGGCGTCGTCGGTGATGCCGGGGCCCTCCTGGCCGAAGATCAACAGGCACGCGCGCGGCAGCGTGGTCTCTTCCAGCCGCACCGAGCCGGGCACATTGTCGACGGCCACCGGGGTCAGCCCGGCATCGTCGGCGAAGGCCAGCAATTCCGCGGTGGTCGCATGGTGCATGAGTCGCTGATAGCGGTCAGTCACCATGGCGCCCCGGCGATTCCACCGCCGGCGGCCGACGATGTGCACGGTGTCCACCGCAAACGCGTTCGCGGTCCGGACCACCGCGCCGATGTTGGCGTCGTTGCCGAAGTTCTCGATCGCTATGTGCAGCGGATGCCGACGCTGGTCGATGTCGGCGATGATCGCCTCACGTGTCCAGTAGCGGTAGGCGTCGACAACGTTGCGAGTGTCGCCCTCGCGCAACAACTCCGGGTCGTAGCGCGGATCGTCGGGCAACTCGCCGGACCAGGGACCGACACCGGGTCCGGCTCCCCATTCGGTGGGGCCGGGCCCATCGGCGTGCCCGTCGACCTGGTCACTCACGCGAAATCCACACCGCCGCATGCGTTCCCACCACGGTGACGGTCGCGTACAGCAGCGCCTGGCTGATGTCGCCCTGCGTGCACAGCGAGGCGCGGGTCGTGATCGCCCCGACCTTCGAATCCGGCAGCACGAGCAGCGTCGCACCGTACAGGTCACACATGTGCGACAGGCCGGGCGGCGGCAGCGTCGGCGCCACCGCGATCATCAGCGGCCCGCCACGCTTGGCCGAGTCCTCTTTGTATTTGCTTGCCAGACCACCGATTTCGAGACCCAGCAGCATGTAGCCCTTGCCGGTGAAGGCCGTCGGATCCCCCAGCGCCGCGGGGATCAACTGCCCGCCGTCGGCCCGGAACCCGTCGACGCTGGTGGCTTTGAGGGTCAGGCCGGTGTCGGCCTCGTTGGTCGGCGTCAGACCCACCGGGTACGCCGCACCGTACGCAACGGTGGTGTCCTTGATCCGGTCGGCCGGCGAATACAGGTAGACGCCGCGCACCTGCGCCTGATCACGCATCGGGCCCAGACAGACTGTGCCCGTCACCTTGTCCGGGTTCTGGACGACGGCCGGGTTGATCTTGAGGTTGGGGACGCCGTTGCAACCACCGATCAGGTTCGATTCGAGGGGGTGCGCCAGCGCGCCGTACAGGCCGAAGCGCAGCGTCTCGGGCTTGGCGTGTTCGCCGCCGGCTTTCGCCGCGGCCAGGTCGACGTCGATCAGCACCTGGTCGTCTTGGAAACGCAGGTTGGACACCGAGACGTTCCAGCCCAGCAGCGCCTGCGACTCGCCGACCTTCACGCTGGGCGCACCAAAGATGACGGAGGTGGCGGAACTGTCGCCCGAACACGCGACCAGCATGCCGGCCAGCAGCACAGTCAGCAGCCGCGAGGCCAACCTGCGAAAAGACATGCGGCCAAGGTTAGCCGCAGCGAATCAGCGCTGATAATTCGGCGCGGGGCGGCCGTTCCGGGCCGGCGCGAACTGCGTGTAGCGACCGATGTCGGCACGGCCAGGGGCCTGGTTGCTACGGCCGGCGGGCAGCTCGTTCTGACGCATCGGACCGGCGCTGAGCGGACGGCTCGGCGAACCGCTACGACGGGCGACGGCTTGGCCGGCGACGCTGCTCTGGCCGGACGGCACCGGCGGCAGCACTCGCAGCAGGTCATTGAACTGACGAACGGTGCGCAGGCCCTCGTCCCACTGAGCGCGCGTGCTGGTGATCGGCATGGACACGAGCGTCCAGTTCTGCTCGTTCCACATGATCTCGGCGCAATCCGGGGCGGTGTGCGAGAACGTCACCATGCGGCGGTCGCAGGCGCGACGGGCGGCATCGAGGTTGGTGGAGTAGACCATGCGCGGGCCGATGGCGCCGAGCAGCCAGATGTCGTTCTCCCGGGGCTCGGGGATGTCCTTGAGGCGGACGTCCACGGCCACATTGGTGCCGACCTTGCGGTGCAGGGCGATGACAGTGGCGACGTCGTCGAGATCGAAGATGAAAACGGCCTCGCCGCGGATCTGTCCGAGTACGACGTTGCGGGCGTGCACGTTCTCGCCGACTGTCGACATGATGCCGCGGCTCCACCGCTTGACCAGGTCGGGAGTCTCGTGTTCGTAGTCGAACCCGTGCGACTTCGCCCATGACTTGCGGCGCCGGCCGAGGCCACGTCGACGGTCAATGTCGACGTACAGCAGCACTGCCGCACCCACGAAGCAGAGTGCAGAAAGTGTGAACCAGAGCGGGACCATCGGGCCAAGCCTACTGGTTGGTACCCGAAATGCTCGAACTCGAATTGGTCACAAGCTGGTTACATGCTATTTGAGGTAGGCGACGATCGCGTTCGTGAGACCCCGTCTGGCCACGTCGAGATCGGTATATGTGCCGAGTTGGCGCTCCGAGGCGATGCCGCGCATCGCGCCGGGGATGAACGAGGCCACCTCGCGCACCCGCTCGGGGTCGACGTCCAGGTCGGCGAAGGCCTGCTGGCAGGTCTGCAGCCAGCTCCGGCCCCATGACGACAGCTCCGCGGCCGTCTTCGGATAGAGCCGTTCCAGTTCGGCATGGTCGCGTGGCAGCGCCGCGCGCAGATTCTCGATGGCCCGCGAATCGCCGATGGTCAGTCCGTCGTAGAGCAGGTCGATGATGGTCGCGACGCGTTGTCGCAGCGTGGCGCTGCTGTCGTGCTGGTTCAGCATGCCCGCCCGGCGCTCGGCGGTGCGGCGCAGGACCGCAGCCCAGAAGCCGTCGATATCGCCGAACTGATACTTCACCGCTCCCCAGGTGGCGCCGATCTCCTTGGCGATCCGGTTGGCCGATACCGCGCCCGGGTCTCCGGTGGCCAGCGCCTTGCGAGCGGCCTCCAACATGCTCTCGCGGGTGGCGTCGCCGCGCTTGTTGGTCCGTCGTGCCGCCGCGGTCATCGTCCGAGATTAGCGCAGTTTCACAGAACCCTCTTTCAAAGTTTCACAGAACCTCCTACGATTCGGGTCATGGCCAAACCCCAGTTGCCGATGAAGCCGACGGGATGGTTCCAGGTCGCCTGGTCGGATGAGGTGAGCGCCGGCGCGGTGCACGCCATGAAGTACTTCGGCGAGGAGATGGTCGCCTGGCGCGCCGAATCCGGCGCCGTCACCGTGATGAACGCCTACTGCGAGCACCTCGGCGCGCACCTCGGCTTCGGCGGGCACGTCGTCGGGGAGACGATCCAGTGCCCGTTCCACGGCTGGCAGTGGAATGCCGCCGGCCACAACGTCTGCATCCCGTACCAGGACCGGCCCAACCGCGGCCGGCGGATCCGCACCTATCCCGTCACAGAACGCAATGAAGCCATCTACATCTGGCACGACGCCGAGGGCCGCGAGCCGTACTTCGAGGCGCCCGACGTGTTCGCATCGTTCAACGACGGCAGCAGCGCCGCCGCCTACTACCCCCAGCAGCGGCTGTTCCGCGGATCCCTCGAGCTGCATCCGCAGTACGTCCTCGAGAACGGCGTCGACTTCGCGCACTTCAAGTTCGTGCACCAGACCCCGATCGTGCCGGTGTTCACCCGGCACGACTTCGCCGCGCCGATCTCCTACGTTGACTTCACCATCACCTTCGAGGGCAGCGACCAGCAGTCGATCGACGATGTCCGCAGCGGCGTGGAGGCCATCAACGGTGGTCTCGGCATCGCTGTCACGAAAAGCTGGGGCATGATCGACAACCGCACGATCTCGGCTGTCACGCCCGTCGACGAGTCCACCTCCGACGTGCGATTCATGGTCTACATCGGGCGGACCCCCGGCAAGGACAGTCCCCGCGCCGCCGAGCGGGCCGCCGCCTTCGGCGACGAGGTGATCCGGCAGTTCACCCAGGACATCCACATCTGGTCGCACCAGCGCTACTCGGATCCACCGGCGCTGGCCACCGCCGAATACGAGGGCTTCACCGCAATCCGCAAGTGGGCCATGCAGTTCTATCCCGAAACACCGAAGGGCTGACCAGATGTCCAAGTTTCGCGTCTTCCAGGTGGCGACCGGCAACGTCGGCACCGAGATGATCAAGCGCATCCGCAAGCGTCCCGACCTCGAACTCGTCGGATTGCATTGCTACACAGCGGAAAAGGTAGGGCGCGACGCCGGCGAGATCGCCGGAATCGGACCGATCGGCGTCATCGCCACCGGGTCGGTCGACGACATCCTTGCCGCACATCCTGACGTACTCACGTTCCACGGCGTCTTCCCCGACGAAGACCTGTACGTGAAAGTCCTTGAGGCCGGGATCAATATCGTCACCACCGCCGACTGGATCACCGGCTGGCACCGCGACACCAACCACCCGCACCCCTCCGGTAAGCCGGTGTCACAGCTGCTGGCCGAAGCGTGCGCCAAAGGTGGTTCTACGTTCTACGGCACCGGCATGAACCCCGGCGTCAACCAGATTCTCGGCGTGGTGTGCTCGGCCGACGTCGCCGAGATCGAGAATGTCACCACCATCGAATCCGTCGACGTGTCCTGCCATCACAGCAAGGACACCTGGATCGAGGTGGGATACGGCCTGCCCGTTGATGATCCGTCGATCCCGGCGAAGCTGGAGAAGTACACCCGCGTGTTCGCCGACAGTGTGCTGATGATGGCCGACTGCTTCGGGCTGGACCTCGACGAGGTGAAGTTCAGTGCCGAACTCGGCGCGTGCACCAAAGATGTCGACCTGGGCTGGTACACGCTGCCCAAGGGATCCCTGGGCGGGAACTACATCAAGTACCAGGGCATGGTCGACGGTGTGCCGCGCATCGAGACGCACCTCGAATGGCAGATGACCCCGCATACCGAGCCGCATTGGAACATCAAGGGCTGCTACATCACTCAGATCAAAGGCGACCCCTGCGTCTACAACAAACACATGATCTACCCGAAACCTGGTGTGGACCTGTCCAATCCGGACAACTTCGCCTCGATCGGCATGACCGTGACCGGGCTGCCCGCGCTCAACGTCATCGCCTCGGTGGTCACAGCACCACCCGGACTCCTGACGAGCGCCGATGTGCCGCTGCGGGGTTTCGCCGGCCGCTTCGCCCTATAACCGCGGAACCCACGGCATCGCGATAAGTACGTAGCTTCAATCACGCGGCACCGGCAACCAAACTGATTGAACACAGGTACTTTCTTGGCACCTCAGAGGTCCCTGAGTTCAATCTCCACTTGTGAATGCCCAGTCCGATTGAAATCACGTACTTTTCCGACCACATCTGTTGCGACAACCACCTGACTCTGCCGGCGCCCCAGAGTGCGCGCAGCGAAAACCCCCTATTTCGCAAGGAAATAGGGGGTTTTCACGTCCACACAGCCTACTGACTCAGCCGAGCACCAGGCTTTCGCCGTCGGCGCTGAGGTTGACCGGCACGACGTCGCCGTCGTGCACCTCGCCGGCCAGCAGCTTCTTGGCCAGCTGGTCACCGATGGCCTGCTGCACCAGGCGGCGCAGCGGACGGGCGCCATACAGCGGGTCGAAACCGCGGTCACCCAGCCACTTCTTGGCGTCCAGCGACACCTCGAGAGTCAACCGCCGCTGTGCCAGCCGCTTCTGCAGCTGAGCCAGCTGGATGTCGACGATCCGCACCAGCTCCTCGGGCTTGAGCGCCTCGAAGACGATGACGTCGTCCAAGCGGTTGATGAACTCGGGCTTGAACCGCGAGCGCACCGCCGCCATCACCTGCTCCTCGGTGCCACCAGCGCCCAGGTTGGACGTGAGGATGAGGATGGTGTTGCGGAAGTCGACCGTGCGGCCCTGGCCGTCGGTCAACCGGCCGTCGTCGAGCACCTGCAGCAGGATGTCGAACACGTCGGGGTGCGCCTTCTCGATCTCATCGAACAGCACCACCGAATACGGCCGCCGGCGTACCGCCTCGGTCAGCTGCCCACCGGCGTCGTAGCCGATATACCCGGGAGGAGCCCCCACCAGGCGAGCGACAGCGTGCTTCTCGCTGTACTCGCTCATGTCGATGCGGATCATGGCGCGCTCGTCGTCGAAGAGGAACTCCGCCAGCGCCTTGGCCAACTCGGTCTTACCGACACCGGTCGGGCCCAGGAACATGAACGAACCCGTCGGCCGGTTGGGATCGGCCACCCCTGCCCGGCTGCGACGCACCGCGTCGGCAACAGCCTGCACCGCGAGCTCCTGACCGATCACCCGGTGGCCCAGCTCGGCCTCCATACGCAGCAGCTTGGCGGTCTCACCTTCCATCATGCGACCCGCGGGGATGCCGGTCCACGCCGACACCACATCCGCGATGTCGTCCGGGCTGACCTCCTCCTTGAGCATGACGTTCTCGCGAGCCTCGGCGACCGGCAGCGCGGCGTCGAGCTGCTTCTCGAGCTGCGGGATCCGGCCGTATCGAAGCTCGGCGGCCTTGGCCAGGTCACCGTCGCGCTCGGCCCGGTCAGCCGCACCGCGCAGGTCTTCCAGCTGTTCCTTGAGCTCGCGGACGATGTCGATGGCGTTCTTCTCGTTCTGCCACCGCGTCGTCAGCTCGGCCAGCTTCTCCTTGTAGTCGGCCAACTCCGAACGCAGCTTCTCCAGTCGTTCCTTGGAGGCGTCGTCCTCTTCTTTGGACAGCGCCATCTCCTCGATCTCGAGGCGACGGACCAGCCGCTCGACCTCGTCGATCTCGACGGGCCGGGAGTCGATCTCCATGCGCAACCGCGACGCGGCCTCGTCGACGAGGTCGATGGCCTTGTCCGGCAGGAACCGGCTGGTGATGTAGCGGTCGGACAGCGTGGCCGCTGCGACCAGCGCGGAGTCGGTGATGCGCACACCGTGGTGCACCTCGTAACGCTCCTTGAGGCCGCGGAGGATGCCGACGGTGTCGTCGACCGACGGTTCGCCGACCAGCACCTGCTGGAACCGGCGCTCCAGGGCGGCATCCTTCTCGATGTACTTGCGGTACTCGTCGAGCGTGGTGGCACCGACCAGCCGCAGCTCACCACGGGCCAGCATGGGCTTGATCATGTTGCCGGCGTCCATCGCGGACTCTCCGGTGGCACCGGCACCCACGATGGTGTGCAACTCGTCGATGAAGGTGATGACCTGCCCGGCCGAGTTCTTGATGTCGTCGAGGACGGCCTTGAGCCGCTCCTCGAATTCACCGCGGTACTTGGCGCCGGCCACCATGGACCCGAGGTCCAGGGAGACGACGGTCTTGTCGCGCAGGCTCTCCGGCACGTCGCCGGCGATGATGCGCTGGGCCAGGCCCTCGACGATCGCGGTCTTGCCGACGCCGGGCTCACCGATCAGCACGGGGTTGTTCTTGGTACGACGGCTCAGCACCTGGACGACGCGACGAATCTCGTTGTCGCGACCGATGACCGGGTCGAGCTTGCCTTCCCGGGCGCGGGCGGTCAGGTCGGTGGAGTACTTCTCCAACGCCTGGTAGGTGCCCTCGGGATCGGCGCTGGTGACGCGGGCACTGCCGCGGACCTTCACGAAGGCGTCGCGCAGCGTCTGCGGCGCGGCGCCGTGGTTGACCAGGATCTTGGCGACGTCGGAGTCGCCACTGGCCAGGCCGTACAACAGATGCTCGGTGGAGACATACTCGTCGTCCATCTCGGTCGCCAGGTGCTGGGCAGCAGTCAGGGCCGCGACCGACTCACGAGACAGCTGCGGCGTCGAGTTGGCGCCGCTGACACTGGGCAGCCGGTCGATCAGCCGCTGGGCGTCGGCCCGGATGGTCGCGGGCTCGACACCGACGGCCTCCAGCAGAGGCGCGGCGATGCCGTCGTTCTGCGTCAGCAGAGCCATCAATAGATGCGCCGGACGGATCTCCGGGTTTCCGGCGGCAGTCGCCGCCTGCAACGCTGAGGTCAGCGCCGCCTGAGTCTTCGTGGTCGGGTTGAACGAGTCCACGACACCTCCCTTTCGTCTACAGAAAAATGCTTGTCGTTGAGTCCAACGCCGTCAATGTTGAGTCTGTTCCACTCAAGTCTAGAAAATTTCGGCCAATTTTCAATACGGTCTCAAGTCCTTTTCCTGGCGGTCTAAATGTTCTTTCTCGTGAAGGCATACTTGTCGCGACCGCGAAGGGGTGCCGTACATGACCGATTGGGCTTCGGTACTGACCGAACTGATTCCTCTGGCACTGGTGATCGCGCTGTCGCCACTGTCGATCATTCCCGCAGTGCTCGTGCTGCAATCCCCCCACGCCCGGATCACCGGTCTGACTTTCCTCGCCGGCTGGCTGGTGGCCATCGCCGTGCTGACGGGGTTGTTCGTCCAACTCTCCGGTCTGATGCCCGAGGCCGGACATCCGTCGACCACGGCATCGTGGGTGCGCATCGGGATCGGCATCCTGCTCGTCGCCTTCGGCGTCTACCGCTGGGCCAATCGCAACCACGACGCTGAGGAGCCGGCGTGGATGCGGAAGCTCACCACCATCACCCCCGCCCGCGGCTTCGTCACCGCCTTGGTGCTCGCAGTGGTGAACCCCAAGGTGCTGTTCATGTGCGTCGCGGCCGGCCTCGCCATCAGCACCGACGAACTCCCACGCGCCGCAACCTGGGCGTCGGTACTGGTTTTCGCCGTGGTCGCAGGCAGTTCGGTCGCCATCCCCGTGCTGACCTACGTCGCCGCCGGTGAGCGGCTGGACCCGGCCATGGCCCGGCTCGGCGCCTGGCTGCACCGCCAGCACGCGGTGCTGGTCGCCGGGATCCTGATCGTCATCGGACTTCTCGTGGCATACAAGGGTCTGAGCCACCTCTAGGACTACCGTCTAACCATGTCCGAATCCGGCTTCGGCGATTTCGAGTTCGAACGAAAGTTCCTCGTCCGCGACCTGCCCGCTGTCACAGCGTCCGACCCGAGCCCTGCGCTGATCGTGCAGGCCTACCTGTTCGCGGCCGACGGCTATGCCGTCCGGGTACGCGTACAGGGCCCCGCCCCCGCGGATCTGGGCGATCCGTCGCTCGACCTGATCGACGCCATGGGCAGCGACTCGATCGGCACCATGACCGCCAAGGGTCCGGCCGCCGGCGGCACCCGCTACGAAGCCGAGCGGGAACTCGATCCGCTGGTGGCCGGCGAAATCGTCCGCCGCGCCGAGCACGTGGTGACCAAGGTGCGGTACTCGGTATGGCTGGGTGAGGACGGCTGGATCGTCGACCGGTTCATGGGCGGCAACGCCCCGCTGCTGCTGGCCGAGGTCGAACGCGGCGGGCCGGTTGTCGACCTGGCGATCCCGACGTTCTGCGTCACCGAGGTGTCCGAGGACGATCGGTTCCGCAACGAGTATCTGGCCCACCAGCCGTACGGCACGTGGGCCGACGCGCACCGGCGCGAACTCGACGTCCTGGGTCCCACCTTCGTCAGTACGTTGGGCCAGAACCACTTCGACACCACCTCTCCGATGCCTGATGGGACTTGACGACCGCGAAGCGCTGATGACGGTGCGCGCCGCTGTCGACCCTGCGCACGGCGGGGACAACGTGATCGGCCGCTTCTACACCCGGTGGTTCGCGACCGACCCGTCCGCGCGCGACCTCTTCCCACCGGACCTGGCCGCCCAGCGCACCGCCTTCAGCCAGGCACTTTTCTGGGTGCTGGGCGAGTTCATCGAGCAGCGTGCCGAAGAGCCCGTGGCATTCCTCGCGCAGCTCGGCCGCGATCACCGCAAATACGGTGTGGGACATCAGCATTACGCGGCGCTGCACGACGCACTGCTGGCCACCTTGCGCGACGACCTCGGGGACCGCTGGGACACGCGGGTCGCCGAGGCCACCACGCACGCCGTCGACCTGATCGTCGGCGTCATGCGCGGTGCCGCCGATTCCGAACGGACCCCGCCCTACGTCGACGGCACCGTCGTCCAGCATCTACGCGTGACGCGCGACGTGTCGGTGGTACGGCTGCAGCTGGACCAGGCGCTGGCCTATCACGCCGGCCAGTACGTCGCGGTACAGGTGCCGCAGTGGCCGCGACGGTGGCGGCACTTCAGCCCCTCGATGCCGTCAGATGCCAGCGGTGCCATCGAGTTCCACATCCGGTCGGTCAGCGGCGGCATGGTGAGTACCGCGATCGTCAACCAGACCGTACCCGGCGACCGCTGGCGGCTGTCCAATCCCCATGGCGGCATGCATGTTTCACGCTCCGACGGTGATGTGCTCATGGTGGCCGGCAGCACCGGCCTGGCACCGCTGCGGGCCCTGCTGATGAACCTGTGCCGTGAGGCCGAGAACCCCCGCGTGCACCTGTTCTTCGGCGGGCGTTACCCCTGCGACCTCTACGACCTGCGCACCCTGTGGGAGATCGCGGCCACCAATCCGTGGCTGTCCGTCACGCCGGTGTCCGAGTACACCACCGACCCGCCGTGGGCCACCGACTACCCCGACGTCCAACCCCCACGCGGGCTGCATGTCCGGCAGACCGGGCTGCTGTCCGACGTCGTCACCAGCTACGGCAGCTGGGGCGACCGGCAGATCCTGCTGTGCGGCGGGCCCAAGATGGTGACCGCGACCAAAGCCGCCCTGATCGCCAAAGGCGCACCGCCAGAACGCATTCAGCACGATCCGTTGGCCCACTGACAGAGGAGGAACCGATGGCCGAACTCGAAACCGTCGTACTGAGCGACCCCGAGTCCACTATGACGGCGACGTTCATCCCCTCCGCCGGGATGATCGGAACCTCTTTCGCCGATGGTGATCTCGAGTTCCTCGGCCAGCGGCGCGGGCTCGATGCCTACCTGACCAACGCCAAGACCATGGGCATCCCGCTGCTGTATCCGTGGGCGAATCGGTTGAGCGCCAACACGTATGACGTCGACGGCGGAGTCGTCACGTTGACCCCCGGCTCCGGCGGAGTCCGGGTTGACGGCAACGGCTCCCCCATGCACGGTGTCCTGGCTGCGTACCCGGGCTGGCTGGTCACCGAGCAGTCCGCGAATTCGGTTTCCGCCGCAGTCGATTTCAGCCGGCCGGGCCTGTTGGCGTCGTTCCCGTTCCCGCATGTGCTGACGCAGCGGGTCACGTTGACGGGCCGTGTCCTGACGGTCGAGACGACCGTGCGACCGTCCGCTTCCGCGGCGGTACCGCTGTGTTTCGGGTATCACCCGTATCTGACCATTCCGGGCGTGCCGAGGGAAGATTGGGTGCTGGTGACGCCGGCGATGCGGCACCTGCCGGCCGATGATCGCGGGTTGCCTTCCGGTGCTGTTGAGGCGTGGGCGGCAAGTTCCGCGCCGCTTGGCCACACCGCCTACGACGACGGCTTCGACCAGGTGCCCGACGGCGCGCAGTTCATTCTCAGCGGCGGCGACCACAGGATCACCGCGACCTTCGAAAGCGGCTACCCCGCCGCGCAACTGTTCGCCCCGCCAGCCGACGCATTGGTGGCCATCGAACCCATGACCGCGCCCACCGACGCACTGCGCCGCGGCGGCTATCGCACCGCGGACCCGGGCCGACCAGCGACAGCGCGGTTCTCGATCACGGTCAACTGAGTTCCGAAAACGCGACCGGTGCCGCACACTTTCTGACGTGACTACGCAAGACCGCCTCGACAGGTGGGAGCACCGCGCGGAATGGCCGCTGGCCGCCGTCGCCGCGCTGTTCCTGGCCGCGTACAGCATCGAGGTCCTCGCCCAGCCGCACGGACTTGTCGCGCAGCTGCTGACCCTGGTGACCTGGTTGGCGTGGGCGGTGTTCACCGCCGACTACGCGGCGCGGCTCTACCTGGCTCCCGACCGCAAGCAGTGGTTCTTGCGGCACCTGATCGACCTCGCCATCGTGCTGCTCCCGCTGCTGCGGCCGCTCCGCCTGATTCGGCTGGTCGTTCTGGTCAGCGCGCTGCAGAAAGCCCTCGGTAATGCCATCCGAGGCAAGGTGATCATCTACACCATCTCGGGTGCAGTGCTGCTCGTGTATGTCGGAGCGCTGGCGGTCTACGAAGCCGAACGGGGTGCGCCGGACGCCCACATCACGAGCTTCGGGCTGGCCGTGTGGTGGGCGATGACCACGATCACCACCGTCGGCTACGGCGACATGTACCCCGTCACCACCACCGGCCGGGTCATGGCCAGTCTCATGATGATCGGCGGCATCAGCCTGGTCGGTTCGATCACGGCAACCATCGCGTCGTGGATCGTGCAGAGTGTGTCCGACGACGACAAGCAGCAAGACGCCGTGACGGCGGCGCACATCGAAGACCTTCGCGGCGAAATTGCGCAGTTGCGGGAGCTGTTGCGCGACAAGGTGGCTGACTGACGCCTAACCCCGCTGCGGATTCCCCCGACGTCGCGGTTCCCACAGCACCAGTGCGGTGCTGGGCTTGCGGACGCGTTCGAGTTCGGCGGTCACCTCGGCGAGCCTGGCCTGCAGCGCCTCGACCTGATTGGTCAGTTCGATGATGCGCTTGATGCCCGCCAGGTTGACGCCTTCGTCCTGAGACAGCCGCTGTACCTCGCGCAGCAGGTCGACGTCGTGCTCCGAATACCGTCGACCGCCGCCCGAGGTGCGCTGGGGGCTGACCAGGCCGAGCCGGTCGTATGTCCGCAGCGTCTGTGCGTGCATACCGGCCAGCTCGGCGGCCACCGAAATCAGGAAGGTACGGGCTTCCTCTGTCTTACGTCGCGGGTTCACAGCGACCCGGCCCAACCGGCCCGCGGATCAAATCCACTGGCCCGCTCTGCCTTTGCGTATGCCTCCAGCGCCTCCGCCGCTTCACCCTCGAGGTTGGGCGGCACCGCAACCTTCACAGTGACCAACAGATCGCCGTGACCGTCGCTGCCCCGCTTCGGCACACCGCGCCCACGCACGCGCAGGATGCGGCCGTCGGATGTCCCCTTGGGCACCCGAACACCGACCTTGCCTTCCAGCGTTGGTACGGAAAGTGTTGTCCCCAAAGCCAACTCGTGGAAGCTCACCGGAACGGTGACGGTCAGATCGTCGCCGTCACGACCGAACACCTTGTCTGGCCGGACGTGCACGGTGACGTAGAGGTCGCCAGAAGGCGCTCCCCGCAGACCCGCCTCACCTTGCCCGGCCAGCCGGATGCGCTGGCCGTCGGTCACGCCCGGAGGGATGCGCACGTTGATGGTGCGCGTCCGGGTCGAGACGCCGGTGCCTCGGCACTCGTCACACGGGTGCTCGATGATCGAGCCCGTGCCGCGACATTCAGTGCACGGCTCCGAGAAGCCGAACGCACCCTGGTTGCGGTTGATGACGCCGGCGCCGTTGCAGTTGGGGCAGACCTTGGGACTGGTCCCCGGGCGCGCGCCACTGCCGTGGCAGTTGGTGCAGGGTGCCGGGCTGGTCAGGCGCAGCGGCATGGCCACGCCCTTGGTCGCTTCGAGGAAGCTCAGCTCGGTTTCGGTTTCCAGGTCGTTGCCGCGGCGCGGACGGCTGGGGCGCGGCTGCTGCGCGCCCCGGCCGAACAGGCCGCCGAACAGGTCACCGATGTTGGCGCCGCCGGTCTGCCCCGCCTGGTCGAACAAGTCGCCCAGGTTGAACTCCGACGTGTCGCCGCCGAAACCTCCGAAGCCGCCACCGCCCCCGCCGCCACCGAAGCGGCGGCCGAATCCACCGTTGGCGAAAAGCCGTCGGGTTTCGTCGTATTCGGCACGCTTGGTGTCGTCGGTCAGAACTTCCTTGGCCTCGGTCGCCGCCTTGTAGCGGTCCTCGGCGGCCGGGTTGTTCGGGTTGCGGTCCGGATGGTTGTCGGCCAGCACCTTGCGCGCGGCGCGCTTGATCTCATCCTTGGTGGCGTCAGAGGTGACGCCGAGTTCCTTGTAGAAGTCCTTCTCGACCCATTCCCGTTGAGCCATGTCGCGTCACCTCCTCAGCGTCGCTCGGTTACTCGTTTGATTCTGGTTTCTGTTCAGTCGCAGCGGTGGCATTGGTGGGCGTGTCGGAGGCACCTGTTGCCTCACCGAACTCGGTAGGCACCGCGTCGACCACGCCGACCATGGCGTGGCGCAGCACCTGCTCACCGAGCTTGTAGCCCTGGCGCATCACGGTTCCCAGCACCGGGTTCGAACCGTCACCCTCGTGCTGAACGGCCTCGTGGAGCGAAGGATCGAACTCGTCACCCTCGGCGCCGAACGCAGTCAGACCGATGTTGCCGAGTGCGGCAGACAGCTTGTCCGCCACCGACTTCAGCGGCCCGGACTCGAGATCGCCGTGGGCACGTGCCCGGTCGAGATCGTCGAGAACCGGCAACAGATGCTGCGCGACAAGACCTTTGGCCCGGTCTGCCGCGGCCTGCTCCTGACGGATCGCGCGCTTGCGGTAGTTGTCGTACTCGGCCTTGAGCCGCTGCAGGTCTGCCTTGAGCTCGGCGGCTTCGTCGGACACCGGAGCGTCAGCTGCCTCAGCGGAGGCCGGGGCCTCCGGCGTCGACCCCTCAGGGGCCGACGCCGGAGCGCCCTCACGCTTTTCGCCGGTTTCCGGATCGATACGCCGCTTGTCGGTGATGGTCACCGGCTCGTGCGAATCGTTCTGGCTCACTTGTGCTCCTGATCGTCCTCGACGACCTCGGCGTCCACGACGTTGTCGTCAGCTGCGGCGGCACCCGGAGCACCCGCACCCGCACCGGCGGACTGCTCGGCCTGAGTGGCCTCGTAGATCGCCTGGCCCAGGGCCTGGCTCTCGACGCCCAGCTTCTCCATGGCCGTCTTGATGGCGGCGATGTCGGTGCCGGCGAGCGCGGTCTTGGCCTCGGCGATGGCACCGTCGACCTTGGTCAGGGTGTCCTCGGGGACCTTCGAGCCGCCCTCGGCTTCACGCTGATCCTTGACGAACTTCTCCGTCTGGTAGACCAGCGACTCGGCCTGGTTGCGGACGTCAGCCTCTTCGCGACGCTTCTTGTCCTCTTCGGCGTGCGCCTCGGCGTCCTTGATCATCCGGTCGATCTCGTCCTGCGACAGGCCCGAGCCTTCCTGGATCTTGATCGTGTTTTCCTTGCCGGTGCCCTTGTCCTTCGCGGTCACGTGCACGATGCCGTTGACGTCGATGTCGAAGGTGACCTCGATCTGCGGCACGCCACGCGGGGCCGGCGGGATGCCGGTCAGCTCGAAGCTGCCGAGCAGCTTGTTGTGCGCAGCGATCTCGCGCTCACCCTGGAAGACCTGAATCTGCACCGACGGCTGGTTGTCGTCGGCCGTGGTGAAGGTCTCGGACCGCTTGGTCGGGATGGTGGTGTTGCGCTCGATCAGCTTGGTCATCACGCCACCCTTGGTCTCGATACCGAGGGACAGCGGGGTGACGTCAAGCAGCAGAACGTCTTTCACCTCACCCTTGAGCACACCGGCCTGCAGCGCGGCACCGACGGCGACGACCTCGTCCGGGTTGACGCCCTTGTTGGGCTCCTTGCCACCGGTCAGTTCCTTGACCAGCTCGGTGACGGCGGGCATCCGGGTCGAGCCACCGACGAGGACCACGTGGTCGATGTCGGAGACCGAGATGCCGGCGTCCTTGATGACCGACTGGAACGGCTGGCGGGTCCGGTCGAGCAGGTCCTGCGTGATGCGCTGGAACTCGGCACGGGTCAGCTGCTCGTCGAGGAACAGCGGGTTCTTGTCGGCGTCGACGGTGATGTAGGGCAGGTTGATCGAGGTGCTCTGGCTAGAGCTCAGTTCGATCTTGGCCTTCTCCGCAGCCTCGCGCAGACGCTGCATCGCCATCTTGTCCTTGGTCAGGTCGATGCCACTGGTGCCCTTGAACTTGTCGACCAGCCACTGGACGATGCGCTCGTCCCAGTCGTCGCCACCGAGGTGGTTGTCACCGGAGGTCGCCTTGACCTCGACGACGCCCTCACCGATTTCCAGCAGCGAGACGTCGAAGGTACCGCCACCGAGGTCGAAGACCAGGATGGTCTGTTCCTTCTCGCCCTTGTCCAGGCCGTAGGCCAGGGCGGCCGCGGTCGGCTCGTTGACGATGCGGAGCACGTTGAGGCCGGCGATCTGGCCGGCTTCCTTGGTGGCCTGACGCTGAGCGTCGTTGAAGTAGGCCGGGACGGTGATCACGGCGTCGGTGATGTCCTCACCGAGGTACGCCTCCGCGTCGCGCTTCAGCTTCTGCAGCGTGCGCGCGCTGATCTCCTGCGAGGTGTAGTTCTTGCCGTCGATCTCGACGGTCCAGTCAGTGCCGATGTGACGCTTGACCGAACGGATGGTCCGGTCGACGTTGGTCACTGCCTGGTTCTTCGCGGGCTGACCGACCAGCACCTCGCCGTTACGCGCGAACGCGACGACCGACGGGGTGGTGCGGGAGCCCTCAGAGTTGGCTACGACGACGGGGTCGCCGCCCTCCAGCACCGAGACGCAAGAGTTGGTGGTCCCGAGGTCGATACCGACCGCACGAGCCATAGTGATGCCTCCTGATAGACATTGATGGGTGATCTGAGCGAACTGCACTCAAGCTTGCTATCGGACGGGGCCGTCTGTCAAGCCGAACTTGAGTCTGTCGCACTCAACTTGTTGTCGATGAGTCCAACGGGGGCAATTCCCGATCTATTCCCAATTCCTGTCGGTTCCCGATTTCCGTGTCCAAGTCCCATTTGCGTGTCCACGACGCGTCCAGGTGTGCCGTTGTCTCGATATGACGTCCATCACAGTCAGACTTCAGTACATGGCCAAGACCCCGCTGGGGAGTACACAGTGCCACTACGTGTCAGCTGGTGGCGACGAGCGCGTGACGACGGTCGACGAAGTGCACATGGCGTCGGTTGTTGCGGGCCATCCGGTCCGGCCGATCCGGTCATTCGCGGGACAGAAGCACTATCCGGGCTTGTTCTGGTCCGTGACTACAGGTGCTCATCTGAAGTACGAGAGCCTGCTCGAACGTGACCGCTTTTTGTTGGTGACTAGCGTGTCAGTGGGCGCAGGTGGCCAGCGGAGCGGATATTTCGCCAAACTCACCCCGATCAGCTACCAAGATCGGCCCTTGGCGATGGAATGCAGATGCCCCCTGCCTGTCCACGCCAACCCGATCAGCGCTGAACCACAGTCTCACCGTTCTACCGCCGAAACCCACTCCTGAGCCAAGTGCCGGACAGGTGAACTCATCGAGCGGCTTCGGCACGCGCTCCCGCGGCTTGGTGAGATGCAATCCGCAGCACAGACGACGACTCGTCGCGCCTCCTTCGAGGGGGGACCCGCCATTCAAGCGACTCTGGCACCGCCGAGATACGACTGGTGGCGGCTCCAATGCCGTTGTGCCCGCAATAGTTCCCTTGCGCTGAAGGTGGCTTGGACATCGTCGCGCCGGTCGGGCCCGTCGCCGACGTACAGGACGTCATCGCGCCGCGTGTGCGGTCCCCAGCCCTGGCTGAGGCCGCTGACCGCGACCACTGAACCCGGTTGCACCTGGTGCCACCAAAACCAGGAATCCCGACTCGCGCTCGCGGTGTCACCGTAGATGGACACGTGCGCTTTGCTACCGCGGTTCCCGTGCTTGTAAACGCTATGGACGTACAGCAGTGCCCAACCGTTGGTCGCACTGCAGTAATGAAAACCGGCCCAGAATTGGGCTGCCGCAGCGTCGCGCGCGGCCGTTGGGCGCACGACCAACCACACCGCGACGCCGATCAGAATCAAGGACATCAGTGAGAACATTGCGACCCCCTGGATTCGGCGATATCCGTGCCGCTGACAGTACGGCCAGTGTCCGACAAAGCTGACTGACCTGGCAGTAGAGCCCCAGGGGCGGGGGCAGCGCGACAACGCCTGCAGACAGACCACGAACACCAAAATCGTACCAAGCCGGCCTGCCCAGGATTGGCAGCTGCATGTGGTTCGACGGCGCCGGCCAGCGTCACATGTCGCTGGCACCGTCCGGCCATGTCGCTCCGTGGGCGGGTGGCCGGCCAGTTCGCATCCCAGCGTCGCGGACGGGGCAGCGCGACACGCACACGCGACCTGCACTGACCTCGATATTGTCCGGTTTTATGCAAAACTATGAGGATCGTCATCCTGCCCAGTAAGGACTTTCCTATGACGCTCAACGCACCTGCACCATCACCGTTGATCGTCCCGGCTGATCGAGCCGAGGACTACCTGCGTCGCCTCGGGATCCCGACTCAAGCGATCTACCAGGGTGTTGAGCTCGGTGACCTTCGGGCCGCCGATGTCGACGCCTTCCACCCCCGCGGATCGGCCGGCGTCACCCGATGGATCGGCACCGTGGGCGGCCTGCGACGCAGCATGGTGGACGGCCGGAAGTGGAAACAGCTCGACAAGCTCAACCGCCCGACTGTCGAACGTGCCGACGGCAAGGTGAGCCTTTCGGTTGTCGGTTGCAACGACGCGACCGGCGATCCCGAGTCCGTCGACGGCCCGCGCGCGGCCAACCGCCGCGGACCCGCCACCATCGCTGCGCTCAAAGACCAACTGGAGCTGGACTTGATCATGGTCGCAGCATTAGTGTCGGGCGGCTCGCCCCCCACTTCGATCGAAGATGACCCACCCTTGGGGCAATGGTTCGTGCTGTACCACCGCGCCGAGGGCGGAGTGCAATTGGAGGTGTCGAAGGCGGCAGGTATCGACGAGCAAGGTGACGACCGGAAGACGGGCCAGTTCACCGGCTGGCTGGTCCGTGTAATCCTTAACCCTTACCAGCCCGGGCCCGCCGCGGCAGGCAAGCAGCCATTGGACGTGGGAGGCGACGATGTCGACTTCACCATCGTCCGGGCATCCTGACCGATTCCTCGATCCAGACCGCATCCGCATAGCTCGCGCCCGTCGAGGACTGACCAAGGCTGAGCTCGCACGGGCGCTTGGAGTGACGCCAAGGTCGATCACCCGGTACGAATCCGGTGAGGCACCCCGTGATTCCGCGGAAACTCTGTCGCAGGCCCTGAAGTTCCCGGCGGAGTTCTTTACTTTCCCGGGTGCGCCCGAGATCGAGGTGGGAACTGTCAGTTTCCGCGCCGCCCGCAGAGCGACGGCACGACACCGCGGCGCCGCAGTGGCTGCGGGGTCGATCGGCATCGAGATCGACCAGTGGATATCCAGGCGATTCGTTTTGCCTCTCGTAGACGTGCCTACACACCCAGGGGAACAACCGCGACTTGCGGCACGACTGGTGCGGGCCGAGTGGGGGTTGGGCACACGGCCTCTGCCCAACGCGGTGCAGCTGGCCGAATCACGCGGCGTGCGGGTTTACACATTGCCGCCTATCGCCGAGGAAGTGGACGCCTACTCCGCGTGGCACGAGGACAAGCCGTTCGTGTTCCTGGCCCGCCGACGGTCCCCGGAGGGGATGCGGTTCGATGTGGCCCATGAACTCGGGCACCTGGTACTACATCCAGCCGCTGCCTGCGACGACACAGCACAGGAGCGTGAGGCCAATGAGTTTGCCTCCGAGTTCCTGATCCCCCGTGACGCCATCCCGGAATACCTGCGGACCAACCCTTCGCTTTCGGAGTTGCTAGAGGTGCGGGACCGGTTCAAGGTGTCGGCGATGGCGCTAGCCCACGCGACACACGGCGCGGGACGCATGACCGACTGGGCCTACCGCAACACCTGTATCGAACTATCCGGTCGCGGGTTCCGAAGAGGCGAGCCGGGCGGGATGCCGGTGCACGAGATGTCACGGGTATTTCCCCAAATTCTCGGACCTCAGGGCACCGTCACCGCACGACAGATCGCCGCGGACCTACGTGTGCCCGTCCAGGAAGTGCGAGCGTTGACGTTCGGCGTCGAGCTTGGCGCCGCCGTTGCCGGTGTGGATGCGCCTGCCATGAACACCTCCGCGACGATGAGACATTCGCAGCTGCGGTTGGTTCATTGACGATCGTCAGCAGATGGTCGCGTTTTTATCTGAGTCCAGTTGCGACACTCGCAGGAGGTTGATCCAACGATCAACGCACCACCGGTCGTACGATCCGACCAAACGCGGAGTGGCGCTATCGCGCAGCACTGCTAGCGAAGGGCTGCACGGGGGGGCGGGGCTGACATGGGGATCACCGCCGACGATCTGTACAGCGCTATACAAAGCGTCTTTCGCCGTGGCCTGACGATTGTCGTGGGATCCGGCGCATCGTGTCAGTACGGGCTGCCCAGCATGGGCGCCCTTGCCGAACGATTACAGCGGGCGATACCTGCAGCGATCGACGCGTTGTGCCCAGAGGGGAAGTCCCAGTGGAAACGTATCAGCACAGAACTCGCCGCAGGTGCGGGACTGGAGTCCGCCCTTGGTGAGGGCAACTTGGCCGACAGCCTCGCAGACCGTCTGACTTCGGTCATCGCGAGCCAGGTTCAGGAAGCCGAAACGGCGGCAATCTCGCAAATCCTCTCAGACAGCACAGTTTCTGCATTCGGACGACTATTTGCGCACATCCTCCGGACCAGTGACGTGGCCGATGTAATTACCACCAACTACGACCGCCTGATTGAAGTGCATGCAGCACGGGCGGCCGTGAGGGTCGACACGATGTTCTACGGGCACACAGTCGGACGATTGAACGAGTCATTGAGCCGCGACGAGCTCCTCCAACGCCAGCCCTTTGTGGGCAAGAGCTCCAGACTCACAGTTCGACCGCGCCCTCACATCCGTCTATCGAAACCGCACGGCAGCCTAGATTGGTTCAGCCACAACGACGAGTGCCTCCGGAGCGACCTCGCCTTGCGCGGAACGCGACAAATCATCGCTCCCGGCGGAAACAAGTATCGGCTCGGCTACGAAGTACCGTTTGACGCACAAAGAAAACGGGCCAATGAAGCGATCGACAATGCTGCCGCGCTCCTCTTCATCGGGTACGGATTCAACGATGAGCATCTCCAAACACATATCCGGACGCGCTTCGCCGAAGTGCCCAGCGTTGTGATTAGTCGCAACCTGACAGATCGCGCCCGCGACTACATGAACTCAAATCCTGCGGCCGTCGCGATCGAGATGGGCGCAACGTCTGAAACCTGCCTCATGACACAGGGCTCCGAGCTACTCGAAATACCTCTTCCCCTTTGGAATCTCGAAGATCTTGCAAAGGAAGTTCTCGCAATATGACTGATTCCACACTGAACTTCGCTGAGAGCGATGCACTCGGACGCGCTTTCCGTGTGGATACCTCAAGCGTTTGGGCCGAGGCGCTCGACCATGAGCGACTAACGCGGATCGGCGTCGGCAGCTTGATTGCTTTCCAAGGCTCGAACTCTTCGGAGTACCTCGTCGGTGTCCTCGATCGAGTCACGCGTGACCTACACGATGAAGCACTTGTCGATGACGGCACGCCAGAAGGCGATATTCCTGTCGAGACACGACAGCGCGACCTGCTTCGAGTGGTGCTCTTGGGTACCTACCGAACGGTCGACGGCACCAAGCGAGATACCTTCAAGCGTGGTGCCGACAGTTACCCACTCGTCGAATCGCTGTGCTGGGTTGTTGATGGCCTCAACTTGCAGAAACTGATGGGGCTTCTCGCGAAGCAACTGCAACCCGGAAAACAACTCAAATTGGGAACATTCGTTGCCGACCCAACAGCGGCAGCAGTCGCGGACGGCGACCGACTGTTTCAACGTCACGCGGCGCTTCTTGGTAGCACCGGCTCAGGCAAGAGTTGGGCCGTCGCGTTAATTCTTGAGCGGGCGCACGCGTTGGCCCATCCAAATCTCATCGTGTTCGACATGCACGGCGAGTACACGCCGCTGAGCGAGGGTGATCATGCAATCGCGCGACGATTCCGGATCGCGGGGCCTGGCGACCTTGGTACGAAAGACGTTGCTGTTCTGTATCTTCCGTGGTGGCTCCTGAACCAAGAGGAGATGCAGGCGTTGCTGTTGGATCGTTCGGAGGAGAATGCACCCAACCAAGCCGCACGCCTGACGCATCACGTCCGCGAGCTCAAACATGAGCGGCTGATCGCCGACGACCATGCAGAGTTGGCCACACTTTTCACGGTCGAC
>Ga0070667_100000325_pt1 | contig 53336 bp, 43 predicted proteins | sample KBSS33metaG_FD_64659 | JGI IMG/M metagenome (GOLD analysis project Ga0070667, IMG submission 64659) | Switchgrass rhizosphere microbial communities from Kellogg Biological Station, Michigan, USA - KBS S3-3 metaG | ecosystem: Host-associated > Plants > Roots > Rhizosphere > Soil ...
GACTCTGTTGCCGGCCTCGGGAGCAAACAACGGAATGGTCAACCCCGGTCCGCAGCAACGCACGCTTCTGCCGGCCTCAAGCACCGGAGCGGCCAACCCAGGGCCGAGTCAGAAGCCAATTGAGTAAAGCACAAGAACATTCGAAGACTCTCCGAGAAAGATCGGGGGCCAGGATGCCCTGGATGAAGTTTCTGAATATGAATGAAGGAGCACCAATGCGAATCTGTCCATTACGCACACTCGCGCTCACATGCGCCTCGAGTCTGATTGTTATCAATGCGGCGGCGTTCGGACAGGCAGGAAAACCGCTAAGCAATGACGACGTCCTCGCGATGGTGAACAAGAAGCTTCCGGAGTCGGTGATTGTGTCGGCCATCAAGAGCAGCCCAGGCAAATACGACACATCGCCCAATCAACTGATCCGGTTGAACTCAGCGGGGCTGACGGAAAACGAATTGAACGCCATGATGTCCGTTGCGCACAAGGATAGCGATACACCTGCCGCCACAAAGGCCGGGACTGCCGATGCCGCTGCATCTCGAAAATGGCAGATGCCGATCGTGACCGTCACGCAAGGCAGCAAGTCCGCGGAACTAAAGCTCGAGAAGACGCAACTGGCGCAGACCAAGAACAAGCCAACTTCCATGAAGAGCCTCGCGAGCGATTCCGTTATGACACAGGCGATGCAGGCTGGAGTGAGTACGGTGAGTTGGGACGCCGCAACACATATGAACTCAATGGTTGCCGGCTCGGCGGTTCAGCAGGCGGGAACGGTCTTTTCAGGCATGCTGGCACACCGCACGCCGACGGTGACGTATGTATGGGGTGTGACGGGGCCTTCTTCCGGCAATGTGCTGCAAACGGCGTCTCCAACTTTCAAAGTGAATTTTTCGCATGCGCCCGGCGTGAACCCTGACGACTATGAACCGGCGATTGTGAAGCTCACTCCCGCACAGAACACTTGCCGGATCGTCGGAGCCACTCAGGCCAAAGCCGACGCGAGCGCGAGCGCCGCAGCGGACTGGCAAGTCTACTCGCACTATCTCGAGGAGCGCGTTAAGACTGACCCGCAGAAGGTTGGACCGGGAATATTCAACGTGACTTTGTCGCAACTGCTGCCGGGCGAGTACGGGCTTGTGTTGCGTCCTGTCTCGAAAGACAAGAAGTTCTCAGGCGGAGAGGTGGCGCGCGCTCAGGGAGATGGGCTGATGTTCGATGCGATCTGGACGTTCCAGATTGCGGATGAAGCGCAGTAACTTTTAGCTGTCGGCCGGAGAAAGGAAGTGATAGCGATGAGAACCTGGTGGTCCAACGCAGCTCTTCTTGGATCCGCACTCCTCTGTTGCGCGGGATGCAGACATGCAGACGCGCCGGCCCCCGCGCAGGCTTCGGCGCAGCCTGCCATAGCGGGGGCGACTGGAGGACACGCCGCGCAGGTTCCGATGGCGACACATGCGAGTGGATACGCACACGTAACGTATCGATCCAACGTTCGGGTGATGCAGGCAGACGAAGGCAAGAAGGCACTGATTGGGGTGAGCAGCAACGGCGCGAGTCTGCTTTTCGATCCAGCGAATGCCACGGCGCGATCACTGCATGCGGGAGATGTGCTCCTGATCAGAGGCCTCATGGCGCGAACCGTGCTCGGCGCTGAAACAACGCCGGATGGTGTGGTGGTGTTGACGCAGCACGCGCTGCTGACCGATGTAATCCAGGATGGCGAGATCAGAATCCAGGCGCCAGTTCATTTCGGAGCTCTCCGTGCAGCACTCGAGCAACCCATTCAACCCTTGCCGCAGTGGCTGAATCTACTTGCCACCCCAGCCTACGCGCAGGGTCCCGAAAACGCCATCGTGCAAAATGCCGTGGCCAAGGGCACGATGGATGCCTATGGAAACATCGTCAAGGGAGCCGTCAAGTCCGTCGTCAACGGATGGGACGCGACGTTGCAGGCCACTCCGAGCGAGGGCAGAACAGACCTCAAGATTACGCTGACCCGAGATGTAGGAGGATTCGAGGCGCTCGTCACCGGCAATGGCTTTATCTCGAACTTCCAGTTCGACTCTGCCATCGACATCAAGCAGAACGTGCTGCAGAACATGGACACGAGCTTCAGCAATTTGAACGGGCGAATGGATTTCCAGTGGCAGGTGGGGAAGAACACCGGCGGCGTCATGGCAGAAGAGAGCAGGATCAAGCTGCCCGGCGCCATTGAAGTTCCATTGTCTGAGTTTCTGGATGGACTGCCACTGTATCTGGAAGTGAGCGGAGCCATTCTGATTCATCCCGCAATCACCGGCGGCAGTGAGATCACCAAAGGACACTTCCGGATTGATTACGACGGCAGCCAGCACTTCAAGCTGAGCCGTGGAACGCTGAATACCGATGGAAGCATCGGCGGTGACGTTCAGCTCGGCGATCATCAGGACATCTCGCCGACCGCTCCGTTGGGCCTGGTAGTTGCCTTCGCGGCGCCACGCGTCGAACTGACGTTCGGGTTGAACAAGATCTACGACGCAAGCGATATCAAAAAGGCCGCGGAGATTGTGGACAAGCTTGCAGATGTTGTTGCTAAACATCTCCTGAGTGCGGACCAGTACGCCAATTATCAGAAGAACGGCCTTCATCTTGGTGACGTTTTCAAGAATGCGTTGTCTTCTGACGGCGCCGTTTACTTCCAGATGATCGGCACTTCCGCGTCGAGCCATACAGGAATGTCTGCCATCAGCCCCTGCTCGCGTTATGACCTGAGCCTGGTTGGGCAAGTGGGCGCGTCTGCAGAAGTGTGGGGCAAGAGTGTTGGCACTGTTTCGAAAGAGATTTTCAAGAAATCAATGACGAGAGTAGATCCGCCCGGCATGAGGTTGTGCGAGGAAATCGGCAAAAGCTAACCAGAAAAGGAGCGATCAAAATGACATTCTGTGGAAACTGCGGCGCATCGATGACGCAAGCAAACGGCTTCTGCGGCAGTTGCGGCAAGCAAGTCAACGCAGCCTCTGACCCCGACGTGGCAGCCGCTGCGCCGGCTCAGGCAGTTAGCTCAGGCAGTGCCGGATGGGCGCCGGTGAGCACCCAACAGACTCCACCACCGGCTCCCGCACAAAGACCAGATGCGATGTCGTGGTCATCGGTGCCGAATGGAAACCCGCAGAATAGCGGATGGAACTCTGTCCCGAATCAATCCACAACCACGACTGCGTCGAATTCAGGGCAGGGTTGGAGCGGGGCCGCAGTTCAGCCAGGTGCTGCAGCTGCACCGGTCATGACATCCACAGCCGGAACAGGCCTGACGCGGAACATCGCCGGAGCGCTGGCGTATTCGCTGGGAATCATTACCGGCATTCTGTTCCTCGTACTCGAGCCCTACCGGCGCGATCGCTTCGTGCGTTTCCATGCCTTCCAGTCGATCTTCTACTTCGTATTCGCTGTGGCGTTCAGCATTGCGTGGAGCATCGTCATTGGCATGCTGATGAGCGTTAGCGGGTGGGTACTGGTTGTGGCCTTCCCGGTGCGGATGATCATCAGACTCGCGATGTTTGGGCTCTGGCTCTATCTGATGTTCCAGGCCTACAACGACCGCGAATTCCGCATACCTGTTCTGGGCGCGATTGCGAGCAAGCAGGCACAGAGTTGATGGCGTTATCGGCTAAGCGCACCCACGGAAAGGAGAGTATATGACCAGCAACAGAAGATTCTCACATGTCGCTTTGCTCCACATCTTTACTGCCGCCATTCTGATCACCACCGCAGGCTGCAAATCGCACGCTACGGCGAAGGCAGAAACTGACCGGAGCGAAACTCCAAATATAAGCGCATCGCCATCCCACCCAATTGGTGGCACGTACTGCCTGGAGACATTTGCGCAAGGTCCAGCGGACTCAAAGACCGTGCACTTCTCTTATAAGCAGAGCGAGGGCGACGGATCGTTCAAGGAATACGAGGGCGATCTTGCGGGAGACAAACTCGATTCCAGCGCCCACGAAAAGCACGTGGCGACGGACATGGATCGCGAATTGGCGCAGCTGAAGAACGCACCCGGCCCTCCGGTGGTGGATGGCTTTGTGGAGACAACTCGGCCGCTGCACGAGACACGCGACGATCGTTCAGGATGGTCGATGGCATCAGGCGGGCAGGTCCAGGGCTTCACTCCTTGGGGCCTATTCATCGCAAAACCCAACGTCAAACAGGTCGGGAGCGAAAGCGTATCCGGCTTCGACGCGATCAAGTATTCCGTCGATACAGATGGGCAGAGCCAACTCGACAAAATGGCCCTGACGCTTGCAGGCGGCCTGAAGGACTACACGATAAAGGGCAACGCCTGGGTCGACAGCAAACAGCAATGCATTCTTCGGTACACCATCGACTACGACGCAGTAAAAAAGGACGGGACTGAACGCAAGACCCACTACGAAGGCAACACCACAAGGCAATGATGCAGACGACGTAGGGTGGTCCTCGCCGGCTTGCTTGAACATCTGCGCTTGTTCCATGCATTCACTCACTTCAGTCGCGAATTCACGGGGGTTGTGTGCACCCCTCGCGCTCCGGTCTCAGTGCATGCCATTCGTACCGATCACGCTCGGCGCTCGTTCAGGAGATCGAACCGTACAGCCCTTCAATCAGGTCCATTCCACGTCGCATGAGTTCTTCATCACTGATTCCCTGACTCGCCCAGCCATTCAAGACCTGGTTGATAACGATCCCTTCATTTCGGCCGTACTTGTCGTCCGCAATATCGGCATCGTGAATTGCCTTCGCGATCAGGCTGATCTTCTTGTCGCGTATGCCGAAACGATCAACTAGGGTCTCAAATGTACAGTTCTCGCTTTCGTGCCCAAAGCCGCCGCCCTGGTACATGTCAAACGGAACGGCGTCTGGGTGAGCCCCCGCATCGGTGTCATAGATAAAAGTCGCCTTCGGATCGATAAACCTCCTGATCAGCCATGCTGAGGCGGTCCGGTCAATCCCGGGTCTCGGCCGCGTGATCCAAAGACGAGTCTGGTAATCAGCTTTTGCCACTCGGCCCTTACCAGGACGCGCGGCGGGCGTCACAGGCCGATCTGCCTGAAGCAAAGCTTCTTGAGCCTTGCCACGGAGAGGGCTCTCGAAGAAGTCGATCTCGACGATCTCATTCAAGCGGCGCTTCAATCTTGCCAGTTGTGCGGGAGAAGCGGGATTAGAGCGCTTGAACGCTTGCACCTCCCGAATTAATGCCCTGTAATCCGGCTTGCGCTCCACACGAAATCGCTCCTTCAGGATTTCGTCAGGCAGGTCATCGATCGAGCGTACCTGCAGAACAGATGCTTCCCCTTTGGAACCCCTGATCGAGGCCGCAAGCCATTCAAAACGCTCCTGATTTGTAGGACTGTTCGGAAGCACATACCCTGAATTACGCAAAGAAAGCGTTCCGTATTTCTGCAGCTTCCTCCATACGCCCACCCGCTCGCTCCCCTTCTTTGACGGCAAGCTAAAGATCAGCAGGAGCCATGGCGTTGCGTCTTTTTGTAGTGTAATATCCATTACAACGCAAATGTTACATACTTTGCGTCCTCCTGCAAGCTCCCGTCGATGCTCACCAACGAATCGCGTTTCTCGTCCAAACCGGAGCTCAAATGTCGCAGAAGAAACAATCGACAACAATTTGGCGTCAAAACAGCGCGCAGTCCTTTTCTGAAATGTTTCTGACAGGTTACTTAATGTGCCTGTCAGGAATTTGTAAGGAGTTCCTCAGGTGCATTCGATTTCGCCTTCCACCTATGCGAAACCATGGGCACCGGTCCGCCTGATATCTTCCCCAAATGAGGTCCTCATTGCCGAAGCGCGACAGTCTCGGATTTCAGACACGTCGGGTGGCCATTCCTGATGAAGGTGGCAGCTGGTGACGATGCGGCGTCGAATCGGATGGATGATCCTTCTGTTCTTTTGTATGGATTGGGTGGTAGCTGCCCAATCGACGCAGGCCGCGTCATCTAAAACGACGGATGGCGAGATCTCGCTGAAGGAAGTTGTTGACGCCGCTCTGCGCGATTATCCGCAGATCCGCGTCTCGCAGGAGGAACTGAACGCATCGATTGCTGAGATTCGGCAAGCCCGGACTGCATACCTTCCCCGAGCAGACGCTTTGCTGCAGGCCAATCGTGCAACACGAAACAACGTCTTCGGTACATTGCTTCCGCAGAGCACAATTCCGTCGATATCGGGTCCAGTGATCAATAGCAACAACGCGGGGTCTGTCTGGGGAAGCGCAACCGGGGTGCTCGTCAGTTGGCAGCCGTTTGATTTCGGGCTGCGGCACGCAAACGTCCAGGCAGCACGTGCTGCGAAAAACAAATTGGATGCCGCTTTGTCGAATAGCCGACTCGAAGTGGGCGCCGCAGCCGCAGACGCCTTCCTCACGTACGTCGCAGCTAAGGAAACGGTGCGGGCTGCCAGCGCCGCCGTCGAGAACTGGAATACTCTCCTCAAAACCATTCACGCCCTGACCACAACGCAACTGCGACCAGGCGCCGACGAATCACGGATCGAAGCGGAATCAGCAATGGCCAGGAACCAGCTCGTCTATGCGAAGCAGGCTGAGCAAGACAGCCGAGCCACACTGGTCAAATTCCTCACATCGCCAACCGCGGACCTCACCCTTGATTCGGAGCGATTGCTGGCCCATCTGCCACCTGATGCCGAAGAGCCCGGATTCAGCAGCGCAAACCATCCTTTGATGGAAGAGCAAAAGGCAGCGGTAGCTCAATCGGCCGACCAGTTGCACGCGCTTGAACGGACCTGGGTGCCACAGTTCACACTCGAAGGAGCCGCATCTGCCCGCGGCACCGGGGCCGAGTCAGATGGAAGACGTCTGCCAGGCTGGAATGGGCTTGCGCCCAATGTCCAAAATTACGCAGCGGGGTTCAACGTCACCTTTTCATTCCTGGATTTCGCCAGCATTCATGCCAGGGAATCAGCCCAAAGCGCAACGGTTCGAGTCGAACAGGCCCGTCAACAACTGATCGACAAGACCCTGAACGAAACGTTTGAGAAAGCGAAAGCGGCTCTGGCGGCGGCCAGAGAAGTCGCAAAAAATACGCCGATCGAATTGAGGTCGGCTCACATGGCGTTTGATCAGGCAAAGGCGCGTTATCAAGCAGGTCTGACGCCAATCGATGATCTCGCACAAGCACAGCGGCTGCTCGTTCAGGCAGAGGTTGACGATTCCATTGCTCGCCTTACCGTTTGGCGTGCCCTCCTACAGCTCGATGCCGCTCGCGGCGATCTTCAACCCTTTTTGCAGGCTGTCAACAAATAAACAGGATTCCAAACAATGCGTCTCGTGTTCTCAGCGCTAAGTCATCCGCTCTCGGTCATCGTGGCGCTCATTGCCGTCCTGACCGGCTTCATCATGGCGATCGGTCGCATGCGCGCGGACATCTTCCCCGAGGTAGGCAATCCCGTCATCTATGTCGCGCAGCCTTATGGAGGCATGACACCTGCACAAATGGAAGGATTCGTAACCTACTACTACGAGTACCATTTCCTCTACATCACCGGAATTCAGTCTGTCGACAGCAAGAGCGTACAGGGTGCCTCGTTGCTCAAGCTGACCTTTCGCGAAAACACAAACATGCAGCAGGCCATGGCCGAGACCGTTGGTTATGTCAACAGGGCCCACGCTTTCATGCCGCCCGGAACGGTTCCTCCCTTTATCACCCGGTTCGATCCTGGCAGCGTCGCGGTGGGGCTGCTGCTATTTTCCAGCACCAATCACACGCAAGGCGAGTTGCAGAACTACGCGCTCAATCAGGTGCGGCCGCTGTTTGCCACGCTTCCTGGAGTATCTGCACCGCCCCCCTTCGGCGGAAATCAGCGGACCATTGTCGTCAATCTCGATCCCGACAAACTGAAGCAGTATCACATCTCGCCTGAGCAGGCGATCTCTGCAGTGGCTGGCAGCTCGGTGGTCACGCCATCAGGAAATCTGTATGACGGTCCGCTCAATCGCATCGTGCGCACCAACGCGACGTTGGGCCCCTATTTGAATGACCTCATGGATGCTCCCATTCACGCCGCGTCGGGAACCAGCGTGTATCTGCGAGACATTGGCTCAGTGGAGAATGGAACCGATATCGTCACCGCCTATGCGCACGTCGATGGACACCGAACTGTGTACATTCCCGTGACGAAACGTGCCGACGCCTCCACGCTGACTGTCATTAAGGCAGTCAAGGCAGCCATCCCCTCGTTCAAGAAGGCTGTCCCAGACGACGTGGATATTCAGCTGGCCTTCGATCAGTCTCCTTACGTATCGAACGCCATCAGCAGCCTTGTTCGCGAAGCTCTTCTAGGCGCAGTACTCACTGGGGTCGTCGTGCTCATATTTCTACGCGACTGGCGCGGCGCCATCATCGTTGTGGCCAACATCCCGTTCGCATTGGCTACGGCAGTGCTCGCGCTGTGGGCCACCGGTCAGACGATCAACATCATGACTCTGGGAGGTCTCGCCCTGGCTGTGGGAGTGCTCGTCGATGAGGCAACTGTAGAAGTTGAGAATATCCACACCCAACTGCTCCCTGGCACTTCGCGAGCGCAGGCGGTCGTTGAAGCCTGCAAGCGAACCATCATCGCCCGGCTTCTGTCGATGCTCTGTGTGTTGGCGGTCTTTGTGCCTTCGTTCTTTATGAGCGGAGTAGGACGTCAATTGTTTGTTCCTCTGTCCCTCGCCGTGGGATTCGCGATGATCGCTTCGTATCTGCTATCGAGCAGCCTGGTTCCGGTGTTCGCGATATGGATCATGAAAGAAGCACATGGACGCGAGGAGAGTGAAGGATTTTTCGGCAAGCTCCACTCGCGATACGAGCGGTTCCTCAAATATGTAGAAGAACGCCGCTGGCCTTTTGTCCTCGGCTATTTTGCGCTGGCTGCGGTGATTCTGGTCCTCGTCGTTCCCCACCTTGGCACCGAGATCTTCCCTGACCCGAACGGTCCCGTGCTGCGCCTTCGTCTGAAAGCCCCGGTCGGTACGCGCATCGAAGAAACCGAGCCGATGGCGATTCATGCCCTTGATCTGATCAGGCGCACGGTCGGCCCCCAGAACGTGGATATCACGACGGACTATGTCGGCGTCCAGCCTTCTAGCTATCCGGTTAACCTGATCCACCTGTTCACAAGCGGCCCCGAAGAAGTTCTGATGCAGATACAGCTTCACAAATCGCACCCGGACGATGAACGTCTGCGAGAAGATTTGAGAACTGCTTTCAAGCGTGAGATACCCCAGTTGCAGCTTTCATTCGAGGCCGGTGACATCATCTCTCAGGTAATGAGCTTTGGCTCCCCTACGCCGGTGCAGATTGACGTTCAGGGCGTCGATCTGGACCAGAATTATGCCTACCTCGTCAAAATTGAAGCTGAACTGCACAAACTCACTTTTCTCCGTGACATCTCGGTTGTTCAGCAGCAGAAGTTTCCAACCGTCGAGGTGAACGTCGATCGTCAGTATGCCGGCCAGTTCGGGCTTTCCATGGCCGATGTGGCTAATTCAATGGTCGCGGCGACGGGATCTTCCCGCTTCACCACACCGAACTACTGGCGCGACCCGCGGACGGGCAATGCGTTCCAGATCCAGGTTCAGTTTCCACCTAACCGCGCACAAGGAGTTCCGGCCCTTTCCTCTCTTCCGCTAATGAAGGATGGCCGGGCACAACCGCAGCTCGATCAGGTGGCAAAGATCGAATACGGATCAATGCCCGAAATGATCGAACGGTTCAGTGGTCAGCGTGTCGTGAGCGTAACAGCCAATCTGCACGGCATCACTCTCGGCGATGCACAAACTCGTATTCAAAAGATCCTGAATGACCTCCCCGTGCCTTTGAAGGGCTCAACTGTAAAGGTGCGCGGAGAGATGCCGGCTCTTCAGGAGACGGTGTCGGGTCTCCGCATCGGCCTTCTATTGGCAATCGCGACCATCTTCCTGCTGTTAATGGCCAACTTCCAATCCATTCGTCTTCCACTTGCGGTTCTCAGCACAATTCCCGGGGTTCTAACGGGTGTTGTTTTGATGTTGCTAGTCACGGGAACCACTCTCAATATTCAATCGTTCATGGGCGCCATCATGGCAGTGGGAATCTCTGTTGCGAACTCAATTCTTCTTGTAAGCTTTGCGGAGCATGCACGCCACGAAGAGGGCGCAGACCGGGCAGCCCATTTTGGAGCTCTGGGGCGGCTTCGCGCAATCCTGATGACGGCCTCTGCGATGATTGCCGGCATGATTCCGATGGCGATTGGTTTCGGTGAAGGTGGGCCTGAAGCCGCGCCGTTGGGCCGCGCTGTCGTCGGCGGTCTCATCTTCTCTACTTTCACTACACTTCTGATTCTCCCCGCAATCTATGCACTCCTGCAGAAGAATGCTTCAACGACTTCGAATTCCTTGAATCCACTTGATCCAGAGAGCCGATACCATGTTCAAGCCTAAAACCATCTGCATCGCGTTGGTGGGATTTGCTCTGCCACTGGCTGGCCAGCAGTCACGGCATTTGGAAATGGCATCTGTCGAAACCCATGCCGCGGATCGAACAGTGTCGCTTCCCGCCGAACTGGAGCCATACTTACAAGCCGAAATCGAAGCCCGCGTCCCCGGATATATCGAACGGGTGCTTGTCGATCGCGGCAGCGAAGTCAAGCGTGGTCAGCTGTTGGTTGAATTATCTGCACCGGAACTCGCGGCAGATACGGCGGCCGCGGAATCAGCATTTCACCAGGCAGAAGCCGAAGAGAGCCAGGCGGAAGCGCAAGTGGCTGCAGTTCAAAGTACCTATGATCGGCTCGCCGAAGCTTCCAAAACGCCTGGGGCGGTTGCTGGCAACGAGTTGATCCAGGTAGAAAAGCAACTCGACGCGGCGAAGTCAGTCGTTCACAGCAAGCAATCGGCAATGCGAGCTGCACAGGAACGCTTCACTGCGACAAAGACTACTCAAAGCTATCTCCGAATTACCGCGCCGTTCGATGGAAAGGTCACGGATCGCTACGTTCATCCCGGAGTCATGGTACCTGCCGGTGGGCACTTACCTCTATTGAAGCTTCAGCAGATCTCTCATCTTCGTTTGACTGTGCCGGTTCCGGAGACATACGTGGGGCATATCATTCGCGGTGTGTCGGTGCCGTTTCATATTGCCGCACAACCCGGCAAGAACTACACCGCAAAGATCTCCAGAATCGCCAGTGCTCTTGATCCGCAAAACCGCACCATGATGGTTGAACTCGACGCTTATAACAAGGACGGTACGCTCGCTCCCGGTATGTATTCCTCGGTGGATTGGCCGGTGAGCTCGGCACAGCAGCAGTTCGTGGTACCGTCCACGAGCGTGGTGACGACAACAGAGAGAACGTTCGTCATCACGTCCTTGAACGGCAGAGCCCACTGGGTCAATGTGCGTAAGGGGCCGGCATTCGGAGATCAGGTTGCGATTCGAGGTGAAATCAAGCCGGGCGAAAGGGTCGTCAAACGAGCCTCAGACGAGATCAGAGAAGGTACGCCCATACTTTGAGCGACCCAGTGTCGGCCAGACGCAGCCGCAATCCAATCGCCATCAGACCGCCAGCTGCGATCAATTTCACGTTCACGGCTTAGTGCAAAGTTGCTACCACAGGATCGGAATCGAAAGGCAATTCGGTTGGCGCACTCTTCCGCACTTCTCCGGCACCGTGCTGAAGGCAAACGGACAGCATGTCAAACTCGTGCCTTGTTTTTACGGCTTCCTGGAGCAATTCAGATGTGTGCTCGTTGCCTGAGATGTGAAGCACCTGACAGTCCGGGTGAATATGAGATATGGCGAGTGCGGGTCCCACGTTGTCGAAAGCCCTAAGACTGGCGATTTCCAGTACCGTTTCGCCGCTGTAGACCGCAGTGGCGTCAAAACCGCTTGCGTTGAGAACCATGGCAAGGATATCGGCGACAGAGGAGCCGTCATCGATTACCAGAACTCCGGCCTTCCGCAGGCTGAACAAATGAAGCCTTCTTCCTTTGCTCGGGCTTCGCGTGAGATGCAGGAGCCAGGCACTTTGGTTGCAGCTCCGTCACGGCGGGTTGGAGGTTGAGACTCAGCTAACGGATTCGCGATCGGTGAGGGTTAACCAGGTGAGGTTGCAGTAGGAACAGGATTACAGCATAAGCGGCTTAAGCGTGATGCAGCCTTGCACTCATGGATCAAACATGTCGCTCGGCCTAAGCAACCGATACAATGTTGACATGCTTTCACGCAACGACTCACGCGAATAGAAGGAAATAGAAAAGCGCGGACTAAATTAATTAGTCCGCGCACCAGGGTTCTGAGGCTATGTGAATCTAGCGGAGACTGCCTGTTGTGGCATTGACCGAAGTGCCAATCACCTCGCCGGAAACGACCAGTTCAACTCTGCGGTTCTGCTGGCGGCCTGTTGAGTCAACATTCGTGGCTACTGGCTGGGTATTGCCATAGCCCCGAGCTGTAACGGCGTTGGAATTGACGCCTGATTCAACGAGGTAATCGCGCACTGAGCCGGCGCGGTGTTCTGAGAGCGCCTGATTCAAGTCGTCGCTGCCAACGTTATCGGTGTAGCCGCCGACCTGGACGTTGATTCCAGGGTAGGCAACCAAGATGCCGGCGACTTTGGCAAGCTTCTCGCGCGCTCCGGGCTTCAGGGAGTATCTACCCGTATCGAACAGAACGTCAGACATGTTGACGATCAGGCCGCGTGCGCTATCGCGCGTCTGGAGAATGAGATTCAGTTGCGTTGAAAGGCGAGCCCGCATTTCAGCCTTGTCGCTGTCGGCTTGCTGCGCGTGGCGATTGGCCTTCGCGGCATCCTCTTGTGCTTCTGACACTGCGTGGGCTGAAGACGCTTGACTTGCTGCCATGTCCAGCCTAGTTTGTGCCGAATCAGATTGTGCGCGGCTGGTTTCAAGCTGTGCGCTCGCCTGGTCAGCTACGGCTTTGTCTCTTTGGCGATTGGCGTCGTCGGCTTGCGCCTGTGTTTGGGCTTGTGCATTCGCGGACGCAAGGCGCTCATTATCCCTCTGTGAGCGCAGGTTCGTCTTGTCAACTTCAGACTGTTGAGCATTGTTGTTTGCCACCGCAGCGGCGGCTTGTGCGTCAGCTACGGCATTGGCGGACGCTTGCCGGCTTGCGGCCAAGTCAACCTTCGATTGAGCTGACTCAGACTGGGCGCGCACGGCGTCGGATTGCGCAGCGGCGGCGTCAGACTGAGCGAGTTCAGAGCGGCGAGTGGCATCGTGAGTTTCGGCTTGCGAGTCCGCCAAGGCATTTGCGGAGTCCTGGCGCTCCTGGTGATTGCGAGCTGCATCCATGTTCTTGACAGCAATTGTGCGTGCGTCTTCCGCGGTTTGAACCACCTCACGGGAGGTCGCAATCAGCTCTTTTGTTTGGTGATGCTTGTCGATCGCACTCTGATCAGCTCTATCCATCAGCTTAAGTGCATGGCCGTAGCTTTCACCGGCGTACTGCTCGGCTCCCTCGGATTTGGCAATGCGCATCGCGTTGCGAGCCTGGTAGAACTCGAGCGGCAAGTGAGCATTCAACACAATTGGATCCAGCTTGTATCCCGTGGGAAGGTAGCCGCCGCGTTCCATCAATTCATACTTTGCATGAACTTCTTCCGCCGTCCCGCGAGTATCGGCGCGAACGACATTTTCGAGAACCACCAGATTGCTGGGTTGGTGCACAGCGTAGTAAGGCTCGGCAGTGACGATCAGAGCAAACGCCTGGAGGTTAGTGGTCACCTTGACCTTACTGCGCCTGTTGTCGCCAACAAGAACTTCGCCTAGATTCGCAGGGCGGCCCTCAGGTGAGATTGCCCACAAAACGTAAGTTAAGTACTCACTACCGAAGCTGGTCGGCCTGTCAAGATTGGAGAATTCTGCTTCAATTGCTAGGGACCCGCGCTTGCTGTCGACCTTAGCTTCGCCGCTGGCGGATGACATCAGGTCAGTGCCAGCAAAATCAAGCTTGGTGCTTCTGCCGAGGTGCTGGTAATTAACCGCCTCAACCGTGCGGCTGATCGTCCGGACGCGGAATGCTGGAGAACGGTCTTCATGACGATCAGATGGCTGGATTTGAGAATTGGCCTGAGCGAACCCGGCCACGCTGATTATCCCTGTTAATGCCAACGACAATGCGATATTCACTAGTTCTCCTTGGGGCAGTTGCCTGCCGTGTTGCTGCTCTGTTGCGAAATAGCGATGCGAGCGCTCGAGGGGAGGGATACACATGCGCTTACGATCTTCTGCCGTGACTGGCGGAGGTCACGTTACAGTCGGAGGAGCGCTAAGGCTCCGACAGCAATCACGAGACAAATAGTACGGGCGGAGCCGCCTGATATGCCGATTGCGACCCCGAGCGAATCACAGTGCCTGAAATGCTAGAGCCCCGCCATCATCCGCTCTGCCTGCGCCCAGTCTTGTGCGTCGTTTCCAAACGCTGTGCCACGCTTTTGATAGATGTAGTAGGCACACACTCTTATGCTGTCCTGGGACGCGCGGATGCCAGAATTCGTCGTTTCAGTGTTTGCTGAAGGCTGGAAAGAGACTACCTTAGGATCCTTTGAGCGTTTTTGAGCTTTAGCGACCACAATCATGGGAATTCTCCATGTAACTAAAAGCTAAGAGGGAAAATGCTCCAGAATGGCTGCCTTAGTTCAGAGAATCTGAAAGAGGAGACAGAAAACTCGCTCACTTACTATCATAGGCCCGTTCCGGACATTCACACTATGTTTCTCGTATTATTAACTTCGGCTCGATATTACTGATACGGGCTAGTTTTAGATAGGTTGTATCGCAACCGAGAATAGGCAGCGAATACCCTATTGTCTCGTGGCTAATTAGCCTACCCTGCTTCTGGTAGCAGATTCGTCAAGCCTAGAAGGATTGTTACCGGGAGCCGAATAGTCTGTATGGTGGGATCGTTTTCACTGGTGACGCGAACTGCCACCCACGCACCGTCAATAAAGGGATCTGAGGCTATCTCGAAATGTTCGCCATACAGATTCATGCGCTTCCCTGCAATGTAACCCAGGTCCATCAACCTATCGGTGCTCTTAGAGTGCTGTTGATTGCTGGTCGTGCTATCAGGATACGCGGAAGAGTCATGCGGCATGTGGCTAAACCTCTGTGCTGAGGACTTCGGGAGGGTCGTTCCGCTTGCGCGCCTGATGGACTCTTCATAGGCGCGCATGGGTCGGTAACCAAATATCAAGTTGCGGTGGGCCCTTGCCTCTGACCCTTAATCCTCAGCCTCATGCGAAGAGATTGCTGATCCCAAATGCTCACATTTTCACGAATGCGAAGGCATCGCATATTGCATTAGTCAAGAGTCCCTCGTGCGCCCTATGCTCCTGCAAGAAAAGGAATTTACAGCCTGGATGTTCTTGCGGGGGGTGTCAAAGTCCGATCTTCAATAACGTGGACGAGCGCAACTGATCAATTTTGATCAGTTTTGCGTTATGTATACTCCGATAGTGGTGCGGTGCGCTCGACACCCGCGTAGTGCCACCGGCGGAGCGCCTGAACGTATCGACTATCGAGCCATGCGACCCGGTCGTCGGCGGAGGTTGCACGATGAAACTCGGCCTAACAACACGTCGCGCGTGCCCGTCGACTGCACTCCGCAGCTCTTTATTCACCGCTTTTATCGTGGCACTCTGTATCGCCACACTTCAGACCGCTAGCGCCCAACCTCAGGGAGTTGTCTCCGAGGGGAGGACTCCGCTCACAACGACACAGGTTGTAGGGAGACTAGTTGAGATGAATCTCCGGCGTGCTCAAGCATTGCATTCCTTCCATGGCACCCGGGCCTATCGGGTGGAATATCGAGGTTTTCTCGGCTCCACCGGCGCAGAGATGGTGGTGGACATGAGCTATCGGGCGCCCGGAAGCAAGGAGTTCACAATCCGTTCGTGTACCGGCTCGAAGTTGATCATTGAAAAGGTATTGAGGAAGCTCTTGCAAGCTGAAGAGGAGGCTCAGTCTGCCGATGGGCAGAGACGTACGGCTCTAAACGGCGAGAATTACGATTTCAAAATGGTCGGGTACGAAAGCTCAGGCCCGCGACGAATGTATGTTTTGGCGGTGGCACCCAAGACAAAAAGCAAGTTTCTCTTCCGGGGACGCGTCTGGGTGGACGCAGACGACTTCGCCGTGGCGAGGCTCGAGGCAGAACCTGCGAGAAATCCCTCCTTCTGGACGAAGAGCAGCCAAATAGAACAGGCCTACCAAAAAATGGGTGATTTCTGGCTTCCCGAAAGAAACCACAGCACCTCTTCAATGCGTATGGGTGGACGTGCCGATTTGACGATCGTGTATCAGAGCTACAAAATCACAGCGTCAGAACCAGTTTCCACTGAGCCTGCGCAACAAATAGCGCGTTCTGTAGACGCAAACCTGTCACAGCGTGCAAACCAGCATTAGAGCAAGTTGATTCTATTCTGCAAGTGCATGATCACCGGCCGCGACACCTCTCGCATTCTCCATCTGGGTCGCCTGAGTTCCGTTGTATCTAAGGTTCCCGCATGTAACGATCAATTCTTCGGGTGTAACACGGCAACTGGTGTCTTTGAAGACCTCGTCAAAGTCGGCGTTATCGACCCGACTAAGGGGTGACACGCACTGCTCTGCAGAACGCAGCTTCGATTGCCGCGCTTCTTCTCACACTGAAGCAATGGTTGTCGAGATTCCAGAACAAAAGGCTGCGGCGCCGGCAGGCGGATATTATAACGGCATGGCTGGCGGTTATTACGGAAATTAACGCTCCGTCAATTTAAATGATCGGCCATGCAGAAACCTTGAAAAGGCCTCCAACGTTGGCTGGAGGCCTTTCGATTTCGTACTCTTCTGAGAATCGCGATTACACCTCCGATCACATTGAAATGCTGATCGCGATCGCGACATCCGGATACCTGCGGTTGTACATATAGTATCCGTCATTCCCGTAATCGACGTAGACATCGTCGTTATCGTACCAGTCGTTCGACCAATTCTCGGGCCACGGGTCACGGAGAGTTATCCAATAGCCCTCGTATTGGAAGCGCGGGTATCCGCCATCAACGGCGAAAGGCAGGCCGGAGATCCGGAACCAATGCTGTGGGCCAAAAAAGCCCCGATAGCGGTCCTGCGGAATCCGATAGCCGTTATAACCACCACGCTGCTGCCATGAGCGGTGGTCTGATTGCCAGTTCCTTGCACGATGATCTTGCCAGGTGCTCTGCCAGACACGCTGATGATCCTGATTATGCTCAGGGCGCACTTGCCGTGCCTGCTGTTGCTGCCGATCCTGGTCCTGCCGTTGCTCAACCCGTTGCTGTTGCCGGCTCTGATCCTGCCTCTGTTGCTGTTGCTGGGCCTGCTTTTGCTGCCTGTCCTGGTCCTGCATTTGCTGAATGCGCTGTTCCTGTTGGTGACCTTGATCCTGCTTCGGCTGCTGCCGCGTCTGTTGGTGCTGCCGGCTCTGATCTTGTTTCTGCTCCTGCTGAACCTCTCGCTGCTGTCTGTTCTGGTTCTGGGGCTGTTGAGCATGCTGCTGATCATGCTTATCTTGTTTCTTCTCCTCTTGCTGCTGCTTGTGCTGATCCTTCTTCTCGTTCTTCTCATCCTGCTGCGCATAGGTGGAAAGAGCGATCCCGAGAATCAGAGAGAATGCACTAGAACTTATGATTATGATCTTCTTCATGCGAATTACCTCGACTCACCTTCGTTAGCTGTCACGTGTTCTGCCGCAAGCATTGTCGCGATATTTCCTCTACCCATCTCCGTCCGCGTAAGGGGAGAAACGTTAGGACTGTCGCTTCGGCCTTTCAGGTCCATTCAGATTTGATGACTTCGCCCACACCGGTCGACTCTAAGTGGCGGACCGGACGATTTAGCCGAGACTTACAGAGCTCTACGCCGTCCGGTGATGAGGTTGAAGACGAGTACGACTAACGCGAACACAAGTAAGAGGTGGATGAGCCCGCCGCCGAGGTGAAAGCTAAAACCTAGGAGCCACAAGATTAGGACGACAACAAAAATTGTCCAGAGCATAGAATCCTCTTTTCAATGGTGCGGGCGCTCCGGATTTGGAATCTGCCGAGAACGCCCGCCGTGCTGTAGAAATTGCCGAGTTTAGTTGGAAGCAACTGCCTGCGCTTTCGCGCCCCTAACTGCCTCGAGAAACGAGTGAGCCGCGGCTGGCATCACAACCTCGCCCTTTAGAATTCGGGCATTGGACACGTTATGGCCATAGATTGCCCTGGTCGAATCTTCGTCATGGCGAATCGATGCACCGTTCAACGTGAGTCCGGCAAATGCGCCCTTGGCACGTGAATAGGTGAGGATTTCGGCGTCCAGTTTCCAATCTGTATTGGCGGAAGCATGACGGCCCACCGGTCCGGCAGCCGCTGAGGCGTCGGCACCCAGCGAAAACTTGCTTGAGAGCAGCTGGCGCATTCCGCGCTCATTCTGGATGATCATGACCAGGTCCACACCCTCGAGGCCGATCTGCAAGCCCCAACTACCGCCGGTGATGGCAAAGAATATCGGAGCGCTCCATCCGTTTGCGCTCCGGCATGTGGCCACTCCGCGTCCATTTTGCGCGCCGAATACAAAGCCGCCCTTGATCATGTGGGGTACAACGGCAACGCACTTTGCGTGCTCCAAAACCTCTTCGGGGATGCCTTTGTCTGGCGCGGCCATGATCTCGCGAAGCACGCTGCCGGCATGATCCAACCGGTCGCTGCTTGCTTCGCGATCGGTTCCCGCCCAGGCGATGCTGGTCAGGCTGAGTAGCGCCACTAAGGTTATAGATTTCTTCATTTCAAAACACCATTTTCTACCGGTGCGCGTCGGCGCTTGCTTTCACGCTCTGGGCACACGCGGTAATCCTCACTCTAGTGAGATTGTGCGAATATGTCTGAGCAATAGCGCTCACCCTGGGAAGCCACGACGAACCCTGGTCGAGCGCTCGAAATTGAATACTCAGCTGGGTGGTGCCATACTTGATAGGAGCATCAACTCCAGCGGCTGCCGGGGTACTCCGTTGAATGGACGGTATTTGGTGCTGCCAGCGGAGCTTGTTTGCACCTTGGCATCCCTGGGAGGCCATTGATGGTGGAACTGGAAAAACCCGCGTTCGACGCCGCTACCTTCTTGGAAAAAGCAGGGTTGGGCCGCAGGATTGTCCGGTTGACTCCAAAGCAGCCCTTCTTTTCGCAGGGGGACCCGGCAGACTCGATCTTCTATTTACAGCGAGGTCGCGCAAAGGTCCTGGTCGTCTCACCAGCCGGCAAAGAAGCGACGATCACGTTCCTTTCCGCCGGCGACTTTGTAGGAGAAGAGTCCCTGGCCGCGTTGTCCGGACTGCGCCTGGCAACAGCCGTCGCGGTTACGACCTGTACAGCGCTCAAGATAAAGCGGGACGAAATTCTCCGCGTTATCCACGAGGAACATGACTTCTCTGACTTGTTCCTGAAGTTCTTGCTGGCACGAAGCATGCGGATCCAGGCTGATCTTGTGGATCAACTCTTCAACTCCAGTGAGAAGCGGCTGGCACGAATTCTTCTGCTAATGGCGGAATTTGGAAAAGCCGGAGAGCCCGAACCGTTGATCCCCAAGATCTCTCAGGAGACCCTTGCAGAGATGGTCGGAACAACACGATCTCGCGTCAGCTTCTTCATGAATCGATTTCGCAAGCTAGGATTCATCGAATACAAAGGCCGCATTAGAATCCACAAATCATTACTGAACGTAGTGCTGCACGATCAAGAACCCGACCAAAGCGCCGGATCGACCAATCCGCCAGTGGATAATACAATCGCGCGAAGACGAAGCGCATGAGATAGGTCGCGTTTCGTCGACAATGGTCAAAAGCGGACAGTACAACAGTGTTGCCTGATGCCACAATCGCAGCAGTCCCTGACTCTGTCGGGTGAGTGAGGCGAGCTTTGCCCTGCAATGTAAAGACAGTTCTGATCGTGGATGACAAAGAGTGTGTTCGCACGTCGATGGCGAGCGTCTTTGAGGAGTTGGGTACACAGTGCGCGTTGCTGAAGACGGCCACTCCGCATTGCGTCAAACCAGTCTGCAGAGACCAGACATTCTTCTGTCCGATCTTCAGATGCCCGGTATATCAGGGCGTGAATTGCTAGACAGTGTCAGAGTCTTATTCCCGGCAATAAAGGCCATCGCCACAAGCGGGTCCTTCGGCGGCAATGAAGTTCCCGCCGGTGTTCTCGCAGATGCCTTCTATTCGAAAGGCAGCTTGAGCGCACTCTTGCAGATCTTGCGAGAGCTGCCGCTAATGAGGCGCCGATCTCCCGACGCTCTCACGACTGAACGTCGAACGGAAATCGGGAGCGCGGAGATCGTTTCATCGGCACCCACCGCCTGACCTCTACCCGCACGAGTTCCTGAGCGCTATCTCACGTTTTCATGGCCATGCTCAAACCGTCGCGAGCCGGATTTGGCTTCAACCGCTCTGCGTCAATAACCGGGGCATTCTTTCACGGTTCCCGTGTTCCTTTAACGATCAGGGACCTTTCAGGGTCGCCTCTGAATCTTGTCTTAGCGCTCCGCACTCAACACACACTCTGCCAGGGCTCTATCGCTCAGAGACTGCCTGCGCTCGGATGGGGTGAGCAATATTGATCAGACCAGGGCTTGCGACTCACGTGATGATGGACAGAGATTGATGGCATCGAGAGGATGTTTTTGAAGACACTTGGCCACAAAACGTTCGATTCTGCTGCATTCCTGGCAAGTGCCGGGCTTGGCCGACAGATTATTGAGTTTAAGCCAAGGGAGACCTTCTTTTGTCAGGGAGACGCAGCAGACTCCGTGTTTTACCTTCAGAAGGGGCACGCTCGACTCACCGTAGTCTCTGAAGCAGGTAAAGAGGCTACCATTACCCTTTTGTCAGCCAATGATTTTGTCGGAGAGGAGTCGCTCGCAGCAATTGTCGGATTGCATTTGGCGACCGCCACCGCTGTTAGTTTCTGCTCAGCGCTCAAGATCGGCCGAGCCGAAATGATTCGCGTGATGCATGATGAGCCATCCTTTACCGACGTCTTTCTCAAATTCCTCCTTGTCCGCAGCATGCGAATCCAGGCTGATCTCGTCGATCAACTGTTCAACTCCAGTGAAAGACGCCTGGCTCGGATCCTGCTGTTAATGGCGGAATTTGGTAAACAAGGTGAACCCGAGACTTTCATCCCACTTATTACGCAGCAGACCTTAGCGGATATGATCGGCACCACCCGGTCGCGTGTGAGCTTCTTTATGAATCGCTTCCGCAATCTTGGATTTATAAGCTATAACGGCCGGATTCAGGTGCATAAGTCGCTGCTCAATGTGGTCCTGCTCGATCAGTTGCCGGAGCAAAACGCCACAAAGCCGGGCATCCCGATTGATGGAGCTATTCCCAAGGTCCCTGCGTCAAGTGTCAGAACGAATCGACGCAAGCCGTCCCGGCGACTTCAGAAAGGGTAGCGTACGAATGTCAGAAAGAGAACCCGGTTCGCAGTTCCCGGCACGCGCATGGATATCGGCGTATGCTCAGATTAGCAGCCTAGTTCCCTCCTCTCGCCTCCGGCATCCCGGGCTTTGCTCCAGACGAGCGTCATCCAATCAAGCAACCCGAACGACTGGAGATATCATGAGTTTCAACAAGCAAAGCGACGAAAAGAATCACCTTTCTGCTCGGCACCGCACGGAGATACATCTGACTTATCCAGAAAGTCAGGCAGATGCGACCGGCTTTGCACACGAGGAAGCCCCCGATATCGAAGTGAACGATTCGGTTGGGAACCCGCTTGACATTCCCACTCCGATTGACCCGGAAACGATATCGACGGTTATTGCCAGAAGCGTTCGAGCTTGATGTTGCATTCGATCTTTCTACGCGGCGGGTGCCGGCTTCCTGACCGTGTTGATCCGCCTACAGAGCCCTTCTCCGACAATTGGAGTCATGTAGAGAGGATCGAAGCATCCAATTTCGATGTGCTGATCCGGCGTGCCGGCTGGCATTTCATGTGGATACAGGCATCGTGTTCGCGATACGGTTATGGGGCAACAGAAGAGAAGGCAACGTACAGAGCTCTAGCCAGTGCGCTTAGAGGTGTTCCCAGGCGATTCAACGCCGCAGAATTTAATTGTCTTCGGATCACTCGTGTTGCAGGCCTGTTTCTCGCTAACGTCACGATTGAAGCAAGGCAAATCCAGCAAAACACATCACTGGACGCTGTCAACGAGAATCGCCCACAGCCAATTGCCGCAACTTAGCTTCTCCGCACGCATGAATCAGGCGGATCTTGCATCTGCTCCCAGCGTAACGCCTGAGTGAGTCAGTATTGAAAGTAGAAAGGACAAGATGCCCTCCTCTAAAGCTTATTTTGCAAGGCCAGAAAAAGGAAATTCTCCGACTGCCGCAGTTCCTTTACCGTTAGAAGCATCCAGCTTGCCGCTGCCCACTCGCATTGCGTTCGTTGGAAACTATTTGCCGCGTGAATGCGGCATCGCGACTTTCACGACCGACCTGTGCAACGCTCTCACCGGCGAATTCGGATCTGGACGGCTCTTTGCGATCCCAGTCAACGATCCGGAATCAAGCTATGAATATCCCGAGCAGGTCCGCCTGGAACTAACCCAGGAGGATATTGAATCCTACGAGCGAGCCGCAGAGTTTCTCAACTTCAATGGCAATGACCTTGTTTGTCTACAACATGAATACGGCATCTTTGGGGGTGCCGCAGGGCGCTACATTCTCGCCCTGCTTCGCAAGTTGAAAATGCCGCTGGTGACGACACTACACACCGTTCTTCGCGAACCGGATGCAAACCAGCGAATCGTCCTCGAAGAAATCGCGCAGCTCTCCGATCGCCTGGTTGTAATGAGCGAACTTGCGGCCCGGCTTCTTCACGAAGTTTATGCGGTACCAGCTGGAAAGATCGACGTGATCCCGCATGGAGTACCAGATCTTCCATTCATGGATCCCAACTACTTCAAAGACAAATTCGGCACCGAAGGCAAGTCCGTCTTACTCACATTTGGACTCCTGTCACCAAACAAGGGAATTGAGAATGTGATTCGAGCGCTGCCCTCTATTGTGGCTCGCCATCCAAATGTGGTCTATATCGTTTCCGGTGTGACTCATCCGCACATCCGGCGACGCGAAGGTGAGCAATACCGCGAGAGCCTGCGAAGGCTCGCCGAAGAGCTTGGCGTGAGCGACCGCCTGATCCTCAACAATCGCTTTGTAAGCGCTGAAGAGCTCGTGGAGCATGTGGGCGCCGCGGACATCTACATCACGCCCTATCGGCAGGAAGCGCAGGTTGTATCCGGCACGCTCGCTATTGCGCTGGGAGCAGGCAAGGCGATTATCTCCACTCCCTATTGGCATGCCAAAGAGTTGCTGGCAGATAAGCGAGGCCTCATTGTTCCCTTTGAGAATCCCGAGGCAATCTCTGACGCTGTCATTGGTCTGCTGGAGAACGATGCCCAGCGCCATGCGATGCGCAAGAGGGCTTATCTCCATTCTCGTGAAACAACCTGGCCAAAAACAGCAAGAGCCTACATGGCAAGTTTCCAGCGCGCACGCTTCGAGCGCTCATTGCAGCCGAAAGCCACTCACCCGGACGATTTAGTTCTGGCCCCCGCCGAGTCAACAGACAGGCTTCCTGATCTCAATACGGGCCATCTTTTGACTATGACCGACGATACTGGCATGTTGCAGCACGCGATCTTCTCAGTTCCCAATACGCGCGAAGGATATACGACAGATGACAATGCACGCGCTCTGATTGTCTCCACCCGACTCGATGAGACTCCGATCTACAAGGAGCAGCCGAAGCACGCCGAACTTTCTCGTCGGTACCTTGCATTTCTATGGCTTGCATTCGATGACAATCGAGGCCGCTTCAGAAACTTCCTAAGCTACGAACGCAGATGGTTGGAGAAGATTGGCTCAGAAGATAGCCATGGGCGTGCGCTCTGGGCCTTGGGAGTTGTGCTCGGACAGTCACAAGATGCCGGGTTGCGCGGAGCGGCAGGAAGGCTTTTTGAGGCAGCTATGCCCGCAGCTCTTACCTTCACGAGCCCTCGCGCATGGGCCTTCTGCGTGCTCGGCATGCAGGAGTATCTGAGGTGGTTTCCGGGTGACAGAACGGTTCAAGGGCATCGCAACACTCTAGCCAATCGTCTGCTCGATATCTACGAACGAAGCAGAACCGATAGCTGGAAATGGTTCGAGAAGAGCCTTTCCTATTCGAACGCAAGGTTGCCGCAAGCGCTCATAGTGGCCGGGTGGCGGAGCGAAAACAAAGGAATGATTGCCGCCGGAATCGAGACGCTCCGATGGCTAGTTGCGGCACAGCGCCGCGGTGACAATGAGATCTTTGTGCCGATTGGTTCGAACGGATTCTTCAGCGAAGGCGGAGAAAACTCTCGCTTCGATCAGCAGCCAGTTGAAGCCTGTGCAACAATCTCCGCTTGTCTTGAGGCTTACAAGGTGACGGGTGACGAGCACTGGCGGGACGAAGGTCGCCGGGTATTCGATTGGTTCCTCGGCAAGAATGATCTTCGGGTAGCGCTCTACGATGCGACCACAGGCGGATGTAAAGACGGTCTGCATCCAGATCGCGTTAATGAAAACCAGGGAGCTGAATCTACCCTTTCCTTTCTGATGGCACTACTCGACATGCAGAAAGTAACTGAATCAAACGCAGATGAAATGCACCATGAAATGAGTGTTCCCTGTTGAATCCGAATACGGTCACGGCTCCATCAGAAAGTTCAATAGCTTTGGAAACCTACAAACAAGGGGCTCGTGCTGAGCTGCCGCTCTTCACGCGATACGATCACAACCCCATTCTCAGCAGGGATCATTGGCCCTATCCGATCAACAGCGTGTTCAACGCAGGAGCGGTCCGCCTTGCAGACGGAGACACATTGCTCCTATGTCGCGTTGAGGATCGACGTGGCATTTCGCATCTTTCTGCCGCACGTTCCGCAAACGGTGTGGATGGATGGCGCATCGACACCGAGCCGACTCTCATCGCCAATCCTCGTGAATATCCTGAAGAACTCTGGGGCATCGAAGATCCCCGCATCACGTATGTACCGGAACTAGACAAGTACGCTGTGGCCTACACATCGTTTGCACGCGGAGGTCCAGGCGTTTCGCTTGCGCTGACCAAGGACTTCAGGAGCTTTGAACGATACGGCGTAATCATGCCGCCGGAGGATAAGGATGCCGCCCTGCTTCCCCGCAGAATCAACGGCTACTGGGCTATGATCCATCGTCCCGTGACGACACTCGGTGCTCACATGTGGATCTCCTATTCTCCAGATCTGAGTCATTGGGGAAGTCATAAGGTCATTCTGGAAGCGCGTCGTGGCGGATGGTGGGATGCGAACAAAATCGGGCTATGTTCCCCGCCAATCGAGACTCCGAAGGGATGGCTGATGATCTATCACGGAGTGCGGCAGACGGCATCAGGAAGCATTTATCGTCTGGGCCTTTCATTGTTTGACCTGGAAAAGCCGCACGTGTGCCTGCAACGAGGTGAGTCCTGGATTTTTGGCCCCGAAACTTCATACGAACGCACCGGAGATGTGAACGACGTGGTATTTCCGTGCGGACAGACGATCGACGCGGATGGAGATACGATCAACCTCTACTATGGCGCAGCTGACTCCTGCATCGCCCTTGCCACCGGAAGCATTCGCGCTCTCCTTGTCTGGCTGGAAGCGAATCCAAGTTCAGGTGAAGGGTTCGTGCGGTAAGCGAACATCGTGGTCTGACTGAAAGGAAGTTGCGAATGAATGCTGCAACGATGAACTGGCCCAACTGGCTGCCGCGGGTATTGTGGTTCCGGCGAGCCTGCCCTTGCTGCGATTCAGTGCAATTCAAGTCGGCCGAACTGCATTCGCTTGACTGGCTCCTTGCGATGTTTGCTCTTCGGCCGGTTCGCTGCAAGTTCTGCTGGCGACGCTATTACTGGTTTGCTTTGCGAGGCCCAGATTGAACATTCGGATAGCGGATTGGATACACACATCGAACGATCTTCTAGGACGCCTTATGGCAAAGCACTCCGCGTCAGCTGAAAATTATCAGATCGTTGCACAGAGCGCAGAAGACGTGCAGAACATCGAGAACGCACCGGCCGTCAGTATTGGACCGTATCTGCTCGCTTCGGGGCAATCAAGCCTGCTGCGAACCATCAGTATCTACAGCCTTCGCGGTGAGAGTCGCGAGCAGATAAGGCTCCTCTATATGAACGGTGCTGCAGTTCGGGTATGGAGAGAAATGTGTAAAGCTCCCAAAGTAATTGGTTCTCAAGCTCGTCCGCCGCACACGGCTCTTCTTACGCTTGGAGTTCCCTTTAGCGAATGATGCACAAGAGCCACGGCAAGTGCGCAGATCGCGATTAACTCACCCTTGTTGGCCAACTCCATCGAAATCCTGGGAAACTGTTCAAAATTGACCATCCGGGCGGATGGTTTGGCTGCCACCATCACAATAGTGAATTGCGTCTCTCCCCGTTCCTTCTGCCACTTTTCTCCGAACTCCCGAAAAGAGGCTCCTGGGCTGAGAGAGTATTGGCGACATTATGCGAAATACAGGATTCTTCAAACGTGACCGTACCTTCAAGCAGCCAATCATTTGGATAACAATGTTCTTCATGTTTGTCTTTCACGCCGGCGCCGTTGCAGCGTTGTTCGTGTTCAGTTGGAAAGCTCTCCTCATCGCCCTGTTCCTGTGGTGGGTGGCCGGGAGCGTCGGCATCGGGATGGGTTACCACCGCCTGCTTACGCACCGTGGATACAAGACACTCAAGTGGGTGGAATATGTGCTGTCAGTTTGCGGCACGTTGGCGCTGGAAGGAGGACCGCTCCTCTGGGTTGCAACGCATCGCATGCATCATCAGAACACCGACAAAGAGGGAGATCCGCATTCTCCTCGTGATGGTGGTTTTTGGGCCCACATGGGCTGGGTCCTCACCGGTCAGACCATGCAAAAGAACTCAGCGGAGCTTTTGCCCTTCGTACCCGAGCTTCGCAAAGACCGATTTCAAATGTGGATCAGTCGTTGGCACTGGGTGCCGATCACCATACTCGCCTGTCTGCTTTTTGCCGTGGGTGGGTGGCGTTACGTTCTGTGGGGAATTTTCTTACGCACGGTAATTGGACTTCACTCAACGTGGCTGGTCAATTCCGCCACTCATATTTGGGGAAGACGGCGCTTTCGTACTCAGGATGACTCCAGGAACAGCTTTTGGGTGGCTCTCCTGACATTTGGTGAGGGCTGGCACAACAACCATCACGCCTTTCCTCAATCAGCCCGTCATGGCATGGCCTGGTACGAATTTGACCCGAACTGGTACGGAATCGTGGTCCTGCGAATCTTCGGCCTCGCTTGGGATGTGAAGGCGAAAAGGCTCAATCATGGCGACATGCACGTCGCTGCGTGATGGTCCCGCCAAAGCCCACAAGAGCCGGCTTGATGACGTTCTGGCGGTAAAAACTAGTGTCCCATCACCTTGTCGAAGCCGATGTGGGTGCGCCCGCCGATCTCGGGCAGAATCATCAGCCGGAGGTATTCGTTTCGATGTGAATGGCCTTCCACATCTCGGCGCGGGGCTCGCATGCAATGCGATCGATGAACGGTAGCTGGTAAACCCTGCCACCGCTACCCTGATACACCCGCTTCTCAAGGAACATCGGGTTCCGTTCCGGCTTTCCGGGAGCGTAGGTCACGATTTCCACATCTTGCTCCCATGCACGAACCGGTCCTGGCTGCGCTTCGGGAGCTGAGGGCAGGACGAGATACCACTGCGGAGAATCCTTGTCTTGTTCGATATAAGCGGCACTGCGACTCCAGAATGATCGCGGAAACTCGGCGAAATTGCGGTGACTGACAACGCTAGATCCGCCGTGGTTCAGCATAAATTCCAAACTCGGATATGCCTGGGGATCTGTGCGCGTTTCCCACGATGGTCAGGCGGATTCGCTCCGCTCTTGCTTCCTTGATTGAGAACAAACCCGGACGGGCTTCCTTCGATTGAATTTCTGTCCAGGCGCCACCCAGTAAGACCTCCACCCGAAATGACAAGATTCTCGAATCCGATCCGTAGTCTCGCAAGTAGGTTGGTTCAATCACTGCTACGGTATTGAATCGCGTCGGTGATCCGAGGTCGATCTCGATCCATGCCTGATCCTGCCCATCGTCTGCAATCCAAAAGCTTCCGGGATTGTCATCATTGGCGAGGTCAGGCCCGCTGGTGTCTGCGCTGCTGCTGGCAAATGATGGCCGGCCTTGTGCCAGATTCTTTGTGGTGATCGTCACGGAGTCATCCACCCGCGGTACGCTTCCCCGCCCTTTCCAAAGCGTTCCAATCTCAGCAAGCCGCTTCACGGCATTCTCGTCAAATCTTCCGTCCCTGTTCGGAGCAACGTTGAGAATTAGATTGCAAGCTCTCTTGTTGAAAGGAATCAACCATTCATTGACGACTTGATTCGCTGCACGCAGCTCCTGGCTCGGGTAGCCCTCCTTCCAAAACCATTCGCTCTGCAGTGTCGTAGCAGATTGCGAGGGCACCGTGCTGCCAAGAGGTATCGTCTGGCCGGCATGTTGTTCGTATTGCTTTATGTCTGTGTAGTACAACGCGGGAGCAGGAAAGCTGCCCTGGTTATAGTCCGACATGAGACAGTTCGGTTGGAGGCTCTTTACGTGCTCATATATTTCCGCAAAAGGAACCTCGTCGTAACTGATACGGCTCCACGATGCGTTCCATCCGTCAATAATAAGCGCAGTGATCTCTCCGTAGTTGGCAAGTAATTCCCGAAGCTGATTCTTGATCAATTGGATCTTCTCTCTCGTCACTACATAGGGCCGGATATTGGCCCGAAGATCGAGAATGGAAAAGTACAAACAGACCTTCAGTCCGTGCTTGCGAAACGAGTCAACGTAGAATCGAACAACATCTCCTCGAAACGAGCTGTCTTTTACGCTCGGACTACTGGTTGCGGTGGGCCAAAGACAAAATCCATCGTGATGTTTTGTCGTGAGACATCCATAATTCATCCCAGCAGAGACCGCTGCGCTTGCCCACTGGTCAGTATCGAGAGATCGCGGGTTGAACAATAGGGGAGACGCTTTCGGATCGCCCCATTCCCGCTGTTCGTAACTTGCCATATTCAGGTGGATATACATGCCGAAACGAAGATCTGCAAAGGCCTGCTGAAGCTCGGTCATGTGGCGACGAGGATTCGTCTGCACTGTTCCTGCAAAGGACAATACCTTCTTTCCGCCAGCGAACGCGCAGCAAACCGTGCCGGCCATTTTGCCTGCAAATTGTCTTCGACTCAGCATTCTTTCTCCCTTTCTCTTGCTCACCGAAGGCGAAGCGCGAGGAACACTTCGCCCCGGTTTGATTTGCATTTTCCGATTGAATTGCGAAACTCCTAAATGACCGGCGCCACGACGATCCGATCCAGGTCAGGCGCATATCCCGAGGGGTTGCCAAACTCAATGGTATTGGCACCCGCATGCAGGTTTACTTGAATGACGGTCGGCGTCGGATCGTTGAAAGTGTCGCCATTCAGATCGAGTTCCGTTGCAGTTGCTCCGTTGACACTCATAAAGAATGAGCGCAGCCCGCTGGTCTGATAGTCGATCTCCAGTTGATAGGTCCCATCTGCAGGGACCGTAACATTGGAGAAGGTAACAGTGTTGGCAGCGCCTCCGCCGACATTCCCGGCCTTCGCCAAACCGGAAGAGTAATTGCTGAAAACGCCGGAGACGGAACCATTCAATGTCGCCACTTCGGCTTCATAGCTGGTTGTAGTGGGCGCAGGAAAATCGCCGTTGCCGCTGATGACAATGCGATCGAGATCGGGTGGATAGCTTACCGGACTGCCAAACGTGATGGCGTTGACGCCTTTCTCCAGGTGAACGGGCACCGTAGTGCTCGCAGGGAGCGAGAAGCTGCCTCCGCTGCAATTCAACGTCTGGTACGAACCGCCGTTTACGTTGTAGAGGTAGGAGCGCAGACCGATCGTCATCGAATCTACCTCCATCAGATACTCGCCGGCTTTCGTCGCTGTGACATTGAAGGTGACCATGTTGTTGGGACCCAGCCCGAGATTGCCGACCTTCTCGCCATCAGAACAAGCCGGGCAATTCGCGATCGACGCGGACCCGCCCAGCACCGCGCTCTCAGCTTCGTAGCTCGTCGACGGTGAAACTGCCGGCTTTCCGATGCCATTCACTTTCAGCAGCTGGGAGCCATGCCCATTCAATACGGCTGAGAATCCAGTCGAAGAAGACACAAGGTCTCTGTGGCTCCAAAGGTCGCGAACATGAACTGCATTGGAAAACCCGAGCAGACTCCAGGGAATGAAGACCTTCGAGGTTGTGGCATTCATATTGAAGACGCCGACATAGTAGCTGCCGCCTCCAAGGTTGCTGGCCCACACTTCGATGTCTCCATCGAGCACCTGTTTTGCAGGTTTTCCAGTCTGGTCAATTGCGAGCACCTCGTCATTTGATAAGAGCTGTTTTCCGAATGCATCGATATTTCGCAGGTCTCCGCCAAGATAAATGGGAGCATTGGCCAAAGCCCAAATGCCCAGGGCGGACCGCTTTTCCTCATGTGTCAAGCCATCTGCAGCGCCATTCACGAGTTCAAGCGAGTCAAGATCGTTCCAACCGACGCGGGGACCCGTGGCATTCTCCCATCCAGGCAGATCGCGAAAGCGGGTATAGATGCGCGGCCAGTTGGTGAGCTTGGAGCAGTCTCCCTCGCATTCGACATCCTGATCGATTCGTCGAGCATTGGCGTATTGTTGCCAAACGCTCAAGTAGTCTTCCTGGAGATCCCAGGAGATGGTCAGCCAGATCGGTCGTCCGCTCGCAGTAATCGCCTTCGACCACGCAGCCACATCATTGCGGTTGTCGATCGAAAGGTCGTAGCTGTAAGACCCGGGGGTCACGCCGTCAAGCTTGATCAGATCGACACCCCACGATGCAAAGAGAGCCACAACAGAGCTCGTGTACTCCTGCGCGCCGGGCTGTGTGTAATCAATTTTGTAGTGAAACGGCGAAGTACCTGGACCTCCGAACGCATTGCCCGCCGTGTATGGCACCGTGAGAATGTCCTGCATGTGATAAGGCGTCCCAAGAATTGGCGAATTGGCGGCCACGGCTGGATACTCGACGCCGGGTATCCAATAGATGCCGGCCTTCTGTCCATTCTGGTGGATGTGAGCGATCAGCGCCTTGATGTCGGGGAATGTCGAAGTGTTGGGGATGGGACGGCCATTCGCGTCGAAGCTGCCCTGCCAACCGGAGTCGATGTTGATGTATTGGAAACCATGCGACTGAAGGCCGGAAGCTGCAAGCGCATCCGACTCGGCAGCCATGTTGCTCTGTGTCAGAAAACTCGAGTCCAGAGTTTGCTGGCTAAACGTGCTCCAGCCGAGGTAGGGACGCTGGCCCACACTCGATTGCTGCGCGAACAGGACAGAGGTAGACAGGGAGCAAAGCATTGCGGCAATCGGAAGCCAGCGACTGCCGCGGCCCGCACGACTCAGGGCTCGTGAAATGTTCTTGTGATTTGATTGACGATTTGTGAACACGGCGAAGTCAGCCTTGCAAAAACTCCGAATATCCATGGTGGGGAACTCCTTGATAACGGGGTGGATTTGCCGGGATGGATGTGACGCTCGCGTGACGGCTTGCCTTCTTGCACCACACGGTGCGCCGGTTGGAGGAGTGCGGATGATTTTCTGCGAATTCTCGCGATCAGTGATTCAGCGCCGAGCGAATCATTGCCGCTGCTTGATCTCCCTGGATCTCTGCTCCGGTCGGGTTGAAATGGACCGAATCTTCGTAGAGGTCCTTGTGATGTTGCATGAGTGAGAACTGATCGTCGAGTGGGATACTCGCGCTCTGTATGAAGCCCAAGGCAATTCGATTTCGTTCTTTCACGCGAGGATTGGTGGCGCCGTCTGTCGTGTCTGATCGAACTGGAGTTGTGCTTGCCCAGATGAGCACGCCACCTCTTTCCGCGAGTGCCTGCACTGCGCGAAGAAATGCGGGAAATTCTGCCCCGTATTGCATTTCGGTGTATGCCCACCCATGCATTCCGTTATTGAAATGCACAACTCGAAAATGGACTTTCTCTGTCGCTGCGAAGTCCTTGATCTGGCGCTCAAGGCGTGGATCGCCCACCGAAGTGGATGACGCCATCAGATACACGTTCGCAATTCCGGAGAGACTCTTTCGAACCTCAGGAAAGTAATTGCGCGAGATGGAATCGCCGAGCAGCAAGACATTGGGAAGGTGCGCATCGGGATGTGGCGGACGCACTTCCCATGTCCATTCGATTTCCTCTGGAATCGTAAGGGGCTTCTGCGCCATGACGAATGTTGAAACCACGGTGACAAGTCCCATGGCAATGAGCCTGCGAAAGATGCCGTCGGAAAAACGTGGCAGGAAAAACCTGAAGACTCGTAAAAGAAGACCCACTCTATACCCCGGCATCTCCGTCGTGTGGACGTTGTTGCGCTCGCCGATCTGCGCACAAACTGGTGTCGCTATTTTCCGGTCCATCAGCTCATCGATAATCGATCGGAAACAAACTGTTGAACCGCGCAACTAGCCATATAGAACACTGAGTCGTAAAGCTATTTCATCTGTCGCATTGCGCAGCAGCTGGGCGAACTCCGGTATCTGCCGCTTGCTTACCCTGGCAATTGGACCCGAGATGCTAATTGCCCCGATCACGGTGTGTTTTTGTGTCAGCAGGGGAACGGCAACGCAGCACGCTCCCACCACTACCTCTTCGTAGTCCAACGCGTAACCTCGCCGATGTACTTTAAGCAACTCCTCATGGAGTTCCTCTTCGGACATAATCGTCTGGGGTGTCAAACGTTCAAAATGGAGCGAGCTTATGATTTTTCGCTGCTGTGCTGGGGGCAAATAGGCCAATATCGCCTTTCCGAGTGCCGTGCAGTGCAACGGTCTTCTTGCTCCCACCTCGGAGACCATGCGGAATGTGTGTTGGCTTTGAAAGACACTTAGATACAGGATCTCTGTCTGATCCAATACGGCCAGGTTGATCGTTTCGCCGGTCTCGTTGCGAAGCTTCTCAAGCATTTCCTCGCTCGTGCGGCATAGGGTCGCCTGATAAGAAACACCGTTGCCCAGTTTGGCCAGCTTGGGGCCCACCATGTAATAAGCGTTATGGTCGCGAAAGACATATCCCTCATTTTCAAGATGAGAGAGGAACCTGTAAGCCGTGCTTTTGTTGATGTTGGTAAGGGCAACAATCTCCCGCAGCAACAGACCTCCCGGCGCCTGGTCGAGCCGCTCGAGAATTTGTATCACCTTGCCAACAACGCCAACTGGCGCCGATTTGGACCTTCGCACTTTCACGGGCACACTCGTCTGAATCCCCCTTAATCCTTTCAAGAGGCGCTCCGGGAATCCGGGTGAATGCAAGCTTTAGTGATTAGAGTATAGAGAGTAACGCGGCCCTGGAGGCGGAGCAAACCTTCCCCCAGGGCTGCGGCATAGTCTAAAAGACAATTTTCCCACTGAATTGCATCTGCCGGGCACTGTTTGAGGTACTACTGACTGACCCAAAACTCGTGCTCGACACGTCGTTGTTTGGTGTCCCGAATACCGGGTGATTGAAAAGGTTAAAGGTTTCGGCTCGGAACTCGAATCGTCGCTCGCCAAGGAACGGAAACGATCGAATCACCGACATGTCCAGGTTGATAAGGCGCTGTGCCCTGAGACTGTTTCGATATGCATTGCCGAAACTGTATTGAGCCGGCAAGGCAAACGCGTCTACGTTAAACCATTCTCCGGTTGTTCGATGAGACAATTTCGGATCTCCAACCTGATCGGCGCGCTGACTGCCGCCTCCGATATTGGCTCGATCCGTGCCATCCGTTGCGGTAAACGCCTGGCCGTCGTGCCAGGAAAGGATGCTGTTCAATTGCCAGTTGCCCAGGATGTAGTCGGTGAAGCGATTGCCTGTGGAGAGACGCTTCCCTGGACCGATTGGAACGTCGTAAAGGCCATTCACCGAAAGAACGTTTGGCATATTCGTGCCCGAAAGCCCGCGGGAAGCCTTGGGGTTATACGGGTCCTGCACCGTCAGTCCCTCAACACCGAACCAGCCGTCATCCAGAGAGAATGACTTCGACCATGTGTACGCGACCTGGTACGCGTATCCGTTGGAGTAACGCTTGTCGAACTGCAGTTGCAAAGCGTTGTAGCTCGAGGTACCAATGCTGCGGTCATAAAACATCGGAATGCTGTAGGGGTAGAGCGCGCGCGGTTGCGTATCGCCCGGCCCGGGTGTCAACGCCGTGTTGTACAGGCCGCCCACGTTGGTTCGATGCGAACCCGATCCAACGTAATCCGCGCGTAACACGAGTTGCGCACCCACCTGCCGCTGGAATCCGAAGTTCCATTGCTCCGAATAGGGGTTTTTGTGGTTTGGATCGAAGAACCACTGATTACTGCCAAACGGAGTTGGAGCGGGGAACAGACTGCTCGCTCCAGATCCGAAAGGATTCTGCGAATTCACCGTAGGAGTTGGGTTCGCTGTTGTCGGATAGTTGGTCGTGGATGGGGCAATCTGCTGTCCGATATCCGGCCATGCGCCTTCGAAGTTCTGCGCCATCTGTGTCACAGCCGCCCATTCATCGAAAACGATCCCAAACGCTCCATGAGCGACCGTGCTGTTATTAATTTTGTAGGCGAAGCCCAAACGGGGTCCGTAGTTGGTGTGAACGTTGTGAAGAATATGTTCATACGGCAAAACCACCACATGATCAGGCAACGTTCCATCTCCGGGAATGCATGGAGCGTGGCCTCGGACATCGCACGGCGGTGGAAGCTTTTGCAGAAGGTAATTCCCTGTGCCAAAGTCCATGTCTCCGCTTTCGATGCCGCCTTGCTGACCGATGGTGCTTTCCTTGCCGTAGGGCGGAAGGAAGGCATAGTCGTAGCGCAATCCGTAGTTAACTGTGAGGCGAGGGATGACTTTCCAGGAATCCTGAAGGAACGCGGAAAGCAGACCGCCCGGCCTCTCCGTTTCGTGGACATTGCGGCGGCTTGCGCCGCTCGGAACGTTCAATAGGAACGAAGAGAACCCGTCACCCGTCTTGCCAACGTTCTGCGGATCGCCTGTCTGATTGGGGCCGAAATTCAGGCCGATCTGCGCGAGTGGGCTCTCAAAACCTGCGGTTACGTAGCCTCCGCCGAGTTTCACCGTATGGTTGCCGAAGATCTGTGTGTACTCGCCTCTGTACTCATAACTGTCGGTCGCCTTCGGAGTATCGTTGACGCTCTCTCCGCCGTTGGAAAAGCCGCTGATTCCAGGGCCCGGGATCAAGAACCCGCCTCCAACGGCAGGAAAGTTATTGGCAAACGAATCTGAGAACCCCACGGTGGAGAAGATGTCCTGGGTGTTGGCTGTGAAGCGCGTTGTAGAGTTGTCCAGCACAGTGGTGCGGGCAAACTGCGCTTGCAAAATCTTGGTGGAACTTAATACATGTGTGAAGCTGCCCCCCCAATCTCTTGCCTGGATACTGAGCGTCGTAGGAAGATTTGGCAGGCCGCCTGAACTTGTGACCGTTTCATTGATCCAGCTGTATCGGAACCACGCTGAGTTCTTGGCGCCGAACGTCTGGTCACCGCGGACGTTGAACTCGTGTTGGGTTTGAACGATCGGTGTTGGATCGACCGCGTTGTGCTGATACGCGCCCGTGGTTGGGTTGAGGTCAAAGAAGGGTCCAGCCTTGGGGAAGACAAATTGCGCGTAAGCCACCATACGCGGATCGATCAGATTCGAGGGGATCTGGTTTCCTGCAAATGCCGGCCGGGTGAAGTTGCCTCCTCCCGCATTGACGGTTTGGTATGGGTTGTAGATCGGCAACTGACCGTTGTCGGCCTCGTCGCCGGCCAGTTCCGCATCTGTGGGTACAAGCAGGGGCGTGTTGGAAGGCCGTGAATAGTGCCAGTTCTGGAACGCTCCGAAGATAAAGGAGCGGTTGCGTCCGTTGTAAAGATGCGGAATCACAACGGGCCCACCGATATCTGCGCCGTATTGATTCTGGTGAAAGGCATTCGAACTCCCGGGCTGATGGAAATAGTCCAAGGCGTCGAACGCGTTATTGCGGACATATTCCCAGGCGGCGCCGTGGTATTCATTCGTTCCGCTCTTGGTGACTACATTCACCACGCCGCCCAGCACTGATCCGTACTCAGCGTTGTCGGTGTGCGAGACGATTTTGAACTCCTGAATCGCATCGATGATGGGAGGCACAGCATACGTGCTCTCGATGGTGCTGTAATTGTTCAGGCCGTCCATGAGGAAGTAGTCGCTGCGGTTTGTCGCTCCATTGATGGCCGGAAATGAATAGTCCGTGCCGAGGGCGACCGGCGAACCGAAACCGCCGCTACCACTCATACCCCCGCTTTGGCCAACCATGACGGGAACCACACCTGGCGTCAGCTGCAACAGAGCGGTAAAGTTGCGTCCATTCAGAGGCAGATCGTTTACCTGCTTGGTTTCGATCACCGTGCCGAGGTCGGCGCCGGTCACATTCAACTGCGCCGCAGTCGCTTCGACGTTCACCACTTGCGTATTGGAGCCAACATTCAGCGAGAAATCAAAGGTTGCAACCTGCGAGACCGCCAGGACGAACGGAGCAACCTTCTGCGCCTTGAATCCTGAAGACTGCGCTTCGATCGTGTAATGACCCGGCGCAATATTGAAGAATGCGTACGCGCCTGTGTTGTTCGAGGTCACCGAGCGTTCCACATTCGTGTCCTGGTTGTGCAGGACGACAGTGGCACCCGGAATGACGGCTCCGGACTGATCGCGGATGGTTCCGTTGATTGACGCGGTAGAGACTTGCGCGGAGGCGGGAAAGGCAGCTGTCAGAAAAACTGCGCAAGACAATACCAGTTGGGGAAGCCATTTTGCGACACCAGTCACGCATCTCTCGCGTGTAAACATTTTCAGAACCTCCGAAAAATTGTTGCTTGTTCCTGAGATTTCACTATGTAATCTGAACTTCAATCGGAACCCAGAAAGATAAGCGCCCGTTCCTGCCCGAGGGCGAAGCCTCGCGCATCAACACCGGAATACCTGGATGCCCCTGGCTTAGTGAAAAATTGGCTTGTTTCCTGATTCTTATTGCTTGGGGAGACGAATCAGGTCGTCATGGTGGGAACTTATAATCAATCGAAAGTTGGAGTGTCAAGAAGTTTCTAATTCTCTATCTGAACATGAAATTTCACATATTGAATTTCCTATTGAGCACAATCGGAACATCCACTCCACAAAGAATTTACGGTCAACTTCTTTTCGGTCCGATCCAGAATCTGCGCAACCGGTGTGCTATTCTTCACCGCGCCGAAGATGCTGAACCGGGGCGTTCCGGCCGAGGTGCTCCCATCCAAAGTCGCCTCGAACGTGTTCACAAGCTGATGGAGGTCGTTCGTTGTTATTCAGGATTTTCCGCAGCCGACCCAGGGGCAGGCATGTCGCAGTTGGCGCTTTGTTGCAGGCTGCAAATTTCGCGCTCCTGCTAATGGCTGGGGCCAATGCCGCGGGAACGGGCACAACGCAGAATACATCCGACCAAGCCTCGGAATATGCCGGTTCGAAGGCATGCGCGTCGTGCCATGCCGCGATCTATGCGAAGTTCACGAAAACCGCAATGGGGCGCTCCATCCAACCTGCCAATGCCGCCGCTGTTGCTCGCCTCTCACTTCCCGCCCACTTCACCAACAGCATCACCAGTCGTGAATTCGATTTGTTCTCAAGAGATGGAATTCTTTACGAGAGCGAGTATCTGCGCGCGCCCGATGCGACCGAGGTCTTTCGCGACACGCGCCCAATCCGCTGGCTTATCGGCGCCGGAATCAACGGCTACGGACCCGTTGTCGAAGAGCAGAACTATCTGTTCCAGGCTCCGGTCTCCTATTACTCCAAGACAAGTTCATGGGGTTCATCGCCCGGATATGAGACGCTCGATCTCGGTTTCAATAGACCCATTCTTGAGGGCTGCATCTTCTGCCACTCCGGCCGCGCAAACCCCACACCTGGAACGAATGGCAAGTATCAGGATCCGCCATTCGCGGAAGTCTCCATCGGCTGCGAAAAGTGCCACGGCCCCGGCCAGGATCATATTCGCGCAATGAACAACCCGGCGGGCAAAGCCACCAGAATGCAGATCGTGAACCCTGCAAAGCTCACGCCTAATCTGGCAGACAACATCTGCATGGCGTGCCATCAAACCGGGGATGCGCGCGTTCTCAAGCCCGGCCGATCCTATGGCGACATTCGCCCCGGACGACCACTGGATGATGTGCTGTCAATCTTTCTGGTTCCACCTTCGCCGGACTCACCGCCCAGTTCCGACCATGTGGAGCACTACTACTCGATGATTCTGAGCAAGTGTTATCGCGCATCCAAGGGTCGCCTCGGCTGCATCAGCTGCCACGACCCGCATGTTCAGCCTGCCGAGCCTGATGCGCCAGCATACTACAACGGCAAGTGCATGGTCTGCCACAGCACCAGGAGCTGCCGGCTTCCCATGGCAGCGCGTGTTTCAACTACTCCCACCGACAATTGCATCGGATGCCACATGCCCAAGCGCGATATCCATGTGATCTCGCACTCTTCAGCAACCAATCACCGCATTGTGGCCACCGCGGAAGAACCGTTTCCCGATGCGACTTTCCATATGACGGGCACTGCACTACCTGACCTGATCCATTTGAACGCAACGCCGGGACACGACGAGGACCGGCCTCCCCTGCTTACTCTGCTGCAGGCATACGGCGAACTCGCGACGAAGAATCCACAATACGTCGAGCGTTATCTTGACGTGTTAAGACAGCTTGAGAAGTCGACGCCCGACAGTGCGCTGGTGCAGGCCTCCGCCGGCCGCCGCGATCTCAAGAATGGGGACCTGGCTTCCGCAGCCAGCCACCTGCAACGTTCGCTGGAGTTGGATCCCCGCCAGGCAACTTCCTGCGCGGACTTTTCCGAGGTCCTGGCGCGCCAGGGACGAAACGAAGAGTCGATCGCATGGCTCGACAAGTCAATCGATCTCGATCCCTTTAATCCCTTCACGCAGCGATCGCTTATTGGCGAGCTCGTTCACGAGAAGAACTTCGCCCGAGTGCGAGCCGCTCTGGAGCGCTATGTGCGGACCTTCCCACAGGACGAGTACGTGCGACGGATGCTGAATGCAGCACCGCCGAATACGACACCCTGATTTCGCCCTGCCAAGAACCGGTCAGCTCCCATGTCGCGTCAGGGCTTGTCGTGCGTGTAGGGCTGCACACCGACAATTCCCTTCCCTTCCTCGATGGTGATGACGTTGTCTGCAGAAACCTTCTGGAAACTTTCGATCTTGCCGTCGAGCCATTTCACCCGCACCTCGGCCGAAGTCGCTTTTCCCAGTCCGAAGTGGAGCCGGAGATCGTTCTGCGACATGTACGAGCCTCCGCTTCGTATTTCGTCAACCTGCTGCGTCTTGCCGGTAATAACAGTGACGCGCGCGCCGATGGCGTCGCGATTCGCGGTGACGGCCCGAATGAGGATCGAGTGTCCTTCAGGCGGGGCAACGTTCGCGAGCAGAGACGGTGCATCACCCATATTCACAATCACAACTTCTTCTCTGCCATCGTTGTTCAGGTCACCGACGGCGAGACCGCGCGAAGCGTGATGGTCGGTGATGCCCGCGCCACTCTTTGGCGACAGGTCATAGAATTGGCCGTCTCCGCGGTTCCAGTAAAGCAAGCGCTGCTGCTTGAAGGTTTCGCTTGTGTGTCCGGAGTCGACCTCTGGATAGACATGGCCGTTGGCGAGAACAAGGTCTTTCCAGCCGTCGTTGTCGATGTCGAGCGCAGCGGTCCCCCAGCCCAAGTAACGCGTATTCACGGCGAGTCCGGTATCGATCGTCGCGTCCTGGAAATCGTTTTTGTCCCTGTTCCGATACAACGTATGGGTATCGTCGGCGAAGTTCGTCTTGAAGATGTCGAATCTCCCGGTGTGGAACAAGTCGGCCGCAGCCACGCCCATTCCCGCCTGCTCGCGCCCTTCGTCGTTATAAGCTACGCCTGCAATGACGCCAGTCTCCTTGAATTGCTTGCCGTCCAGATTGTGAAAATAGAGACTCGCGGTCGAATCACACGCGACGAAGATATCCGGCCAGCCATCGTTGTCGAAATCGTCGATCAGAGGGCTGAAGCAGTAGTAGTCCCTTGCCGTCGTGACATGCATCTCGTCGGAGACATTCTTGAAGTGTCCGTGCCCATCGTTCTGATAGAGCGAGATTGTCTCGCCGGGCAGTCCGCGCGGCCCACAAATGACTGGCAGCCCCTTCCACTCGCAGGATGAGCGCTCGCCCGGATGCGGAGTATGCTCGCGATCGAAGCGAAGATAGTTCGCGACGACTAAATCCAAATTGCCATCGCGGTTGAAATCGACGAATGCGCAGCCGGTGCTCCAGCGAGTCTGATCCGATTCGAGCCCGCGATCTTTGGTCTCGTCTCGAAAGGAGCCCTTGCCTAGATTGCGGTAAAGCACATTATGTCCCCATTCCGTAATGAACAGGTCGATGTGACCGTCGTTGTCGATGTCGCCCGCGCAACCTCCTTGCTCCCATCCCTCATCCGCGAGGCCTGAATCCTTAGTGACATCTTGAAACTTCAATCCACCCAGATTGTGGTAAAGCACCGACCCTGGCCCTTTATTGCCGTCCTTGATCTGTCCTCCGTTCAAGAAGAGGATGTCTGGGAGGCCGTCGTTGTCGTAGTCGAGAATTACTACGCCGTTGCCAGTGGTTTCGACAATGTACTGCTTGTTCTGTGCTGCGCCCGATACGTTCGACGTAGTGAGCCCCGCCTGCTTCGCGACGTCAGCATAGTTGACCGTGGGAGGTTTCATGCCGGGTGGCAAGGGCTTGGCCGGGGTAGCGATTCCATTTCCGGTCGCTACGCCAAGCTGAGCCCACACTGTCGCGGACACAATGAAGCAAAAAATGACAAGGATTGTAGCTTCCCGGGGAAAAGCACTCTGCCTACGCATGGCTGGTGGGATTGTAGCATTCACTTTTAACGCTGCTGGGGTGTCGAGCAAGTGAACAAAGCGCAGTCATGCTCGTGATATAAATGAAATCCAGTTGAGCAGACTTCGCGTCCCATTGCGTCCACCCAGCGGAGAGGCCCCCGAAGATTTCAAGCCAATGAATCCTTTCACGTCAGGCCGCTTCCTTCCATGTCGCGGTTTTCTTCCAACTGCACATTCGCGCTCAATGTATTCCTTTGTTGGCACGCGATGCAGTCTCGTTGTCCTTGCTGTGTCGTTGGCTTTCCCTGCATGGGCATATTCACAAACGCATCCGGACTGCCAGCCGCCAGCCAATCTACAGTCCGCCCTGGCACAACACCCAAGCGCGGCCGTCTATGATGCGATCGGCGCACACTTCGCATCGAAGAATCGATTCGCGTGTGCGATTCCCGCATTTGAAGAGGCTGTTCGGCTTGATCCCGGCTCCTGGCAGGGCCACTACAATCTCGGCATCGCCCTCTTCTCGTCCGGAGCCAAAGCGCGCGCGGCGTCGGAATTGAAGAAAGCTGCATCTGTCAAAAGCGGCGATCCACAGATCCTGGTGCCGCTGGGCTTTGCGTTCAACGAACTGAATCGTTACGACGAAGCCATTGACGCTTTTCGCAAGATCCTCGATCAGGATCCGCATTCTACGCGCGCGCTCGACGGGCTCACCAAAGCGCTCATTGCTGAAAAGCGCTACAAAGCAGCCATCGACGCACTCAGAGACGCGCCCGATGACGAGGTGCTTCGGTTGAATCTTGCCATCGCATATACCAAAAACAACGACCTCAACAAGGCGGTTGAGGTACTCACTGCGATTGCCAAAGATCATCCCGACTACGCACAGGCGCACCTCAATCTGGGCATCGTGTATACCCAGATGAACCGCTACACCGAGGCGGCGCAGGAATTTCAGGATGCGCTTCGTATCGATCCATCTGACGATAGTGCGCGACTCTCGCTGGTCCAATGCCTCGTTATCCTCGCCCAGTTCGGAGCGGCCGAGCCTCTCATCAAGGACTACCGAAAGAAAAGACCACATGATTTCCAGTCTCTGTACCTCTCCGGGGTCGTTGAGCGCGGTCTCGGCAACTACGCCGCAGCTGCCCCAGACTTGAAGGCCGCCGTTGCGATGAAGCCAATGGACTTCGAGGCACTCTACAATCTCGGCTACGTGCTCGCGCATCTCGATAAACCGGCTGAAGCCCGTCCGCCTTTGGATAAGGCTCTCAAGATCGATCCCAATTCATCCAAAGTGCAGTTTCAGCTTGCGGCGGTGCTGCGCGCATTGGGTCTTCATCAGGAAGCCCGCCAGGCATTGGACAAATTTGAAAGCGAGAAAGCGCACGAGCGCGAACAGATGTCGGCCGTTGTGCAAGCCAGCCAGGGCAATCAAAACCTGGAGACTGGGGATGCGCACCAGGCGATTGAGCTGTACCAGCAGGCGATTGCCAAGGACCCAACAAATGCGCGGACATATTACAATCTCGCCCTGGCTCAGGACAAAGTTGGCGACATTACAACAGAGCGCCAGTCGCTGGAGAAGGCTGAATCGCTCGACAACAATCTTTCTCTGGTGCACAACCAGTTGGGACTTCTCGATCTGAACGCTGGCAGGCTGGCCGAGGCTGAGAAAGAATTGAAGTCCGCAATCGCTCTCGATCCGCAATACGCTGAGGCGCAAAGCAATCTCGGCGTGCTCTACGGACAGGTGGGCCGCACGAGCGAAGCGGAGGGTCTATTTCGCCGTGCCACCGAGAACAACCCAAAGTATGGGCAGGCTTTCGCCAATCTTGGAATCATTCTGGCCAGTCAATCGCGCTTTGATGAAGCGGCCCACGCTTTACAAACCGCAACTCAACTTGAGCCCCAGAACACGGGAAGCTTGAGCGCATACGCCATGGTACTGGTGAGGCTCAATCGAGGCGCGGAGGCGATGCCGTTGTTCCGCAAAGCTGTTGAACTTGCGCCTGACTCGTCGGAGACGCACTTAAATCTTGGCATCGCTCTTGCCGACCAGTACAACCTCAATGAGGCACTCGCCGAGTTTACTCAGGCGGCCAAGCTCAGCCCGAACGATGCGCAGGCTCGGTATAACCGCGGACGGGTACTGCTGGACTTACAGCGCAACCAGGAGGCGGGGCCCGAACTGAAAGAGGCCACTCGTTTGAATCCGCATCTCGCCGATGCATGGTATCTGCAGGGCCTGATCGCGCGCCAGGCCAGTCAGCCCGATGTGGCGATTCATGCCTTTCAGCAGTGTCTCGCGATCAACCCCGACAACCCCGAGGCTCTTTTCATACTGGGCCAGGAATTACAGCGCAAGGGAGATGTTCAGGGAGCGCAACAGAGTTGGGAAAAGGCCATTTCGCTTCGTCCGCAGTATGGACAGGCTCTTTACAATCTTTCGCGCCTCATCGCAAAGAACGATCCGGCACGATCCGAGCAGCTGCGCCACCAATTTGAACGCGTGCAGGCCGAGCAGCACATCAGTGATCGCGCCCAGACTCTCGGCAATTTTGCGCTCGCCTCAGCGAACGCCCACGATTGGCCACAGGCTGTTTCTCAATTGAAGGAAGCAATTCAGGTTTGCGGGCAATGCAGCGCGCTCGCACAACTGCACAAAGATCTGGGACTGATCTATTGCCGCTCCGGCTCCCTGCACGAGGGCCGTTCTGAGTTGCTCGAAGCACAAAAGCTCACGCCCGGCGACAAAGACGTAGCCCAGGCCCTGCGGATGCTCTCACAGGGCAAGAAGAGCGACTGACTCAGCGCTTGCCGCCAGCCGATGACGCCGACTCGATGGGCTCGTCCACGGCGATCTGTCGATCGGGCTTCACGTCGTGGAGCGTCTGCACAATTCCGCTCGGCCAGCGAATCTCAAGCGACACATTTCCGGGGCTGGTTCCGAGGCCGAAATGCAACCGCAGATCGCTCGATGAAAGATACCCACTGGCTGTAGTCACAGTGGCCCATTGTGGACCTCCGGCTCCCGTTACCTTAACTACCGCACCTATTCCATCTCGATTGCTCTTATGGCCGGTCAATCTTAGCGTGATCCAGTGGTTCCGGGTGTCCGTTTCGTTGCGCAAAACATGCGCTTCGCCATCATTGATCGTCACGACAGCATCTATGCGTCCATCGTTGTCGATGTCGCCGACCGCCATTCCTCGCGCCGCCCAGCTATTCTTGAACACATCGCCAGACGCGGACGTGACGTCCTCGAAGCCGCTTTTCGTGTTGCGCAGGAGCATCATCGGCTCCCGATAATGCAGCAGAGGATTCTCGAGCTCAATGTTGTCCAGGTCGTGTCCCTGTGCGATCAGCAAGTCTTTCCATCCATCGTTGTCGTAATCGATGAAGCGCGCGCTCCATCCCGAGTGCAGCAATGAAATCTTTCCAACGCCACTGGGATTGGTGACGTAGTCGAAACTCCCGTCGTGAAGATTGCGATAGAGCGCGTACCTCTGATTCGCCAGATCCGTGATGAAAACATCGGGCCAGCCGTCGTTGTCGTAGTCTGCGAAGTCGACTCCCATGCCCGCATAGGTCTGCCCATCTCCATTGACTGCGACGGTAGCCTCCATCGCCACGTCTTCGAAGATTCCGTCGTTCTTCTGGTGAAAGAGAAACTCGGGCATCGAATCGTTGGCGACGGATAGATCGATGCGCCCATCATGATCGTAGTCAGCTATCGCAAGGCCGAGTGCCCGGGCGGGCTTGTCGAGCCCAAACCGATGCGAGACTTCGGTAAACTTCCCCTCCCCATCGTTGTGATAGACGAGCATCGAGATGGCTGGAAAGATGTCTGGGTGGCAATAGGCGCGGTAGCCGGGGCGATGCTCTCCGCACCACTCGTCGTCCCAATCCCACTTCATGTAGCGCGCCACGACCAAGTCAAGCCGACCATCATTGTCAAGGTCCACCCAAGCGGCTGAGGTCGACCAACCGTCTCCTCCCACGCGAGCCTGCGTGGTTACGTCAGCAAAGGTGCAGTTGCCATTGTTGTGATAAAGATGATTACCGCCGTAGCCGGTGACAAAGAGATCTTCATAGCCGTCGTTATCGTAGTCGCCCACCGCGACGCCCATGCCGAATCCAACGCCCTGCAGGCCCGCCTTCTCCGTGACGTCCTCGAACGTTCCATCCGGCTTCTGACGATAGAGCCGATTCCAATACTCCGGGCCCGTCTTCTGCGGAATGGCGCCTTTTGACTCTGGATTCGAGATTGGAGCGCCGTTCACAAAGAAAATGTCGAGCCGGCCGTCGTTGTCGCAGTCGAACAGAGCTACTCCCGAGCCCATCGTTTCGATCAAATACTTCAGAGGTGTATGCGCTGAGCGATGGACAAATCGAACCCCCGAGTGCTGGGTTATATCGACAAAATGGCCAGGAGCGCCGGCAGTCGGCAACTGAGCCGCGGCGTTCTGGTTCGCGATCGGCTGGTTTGAAAAGCCCGCGCAGCACAGGAATATCGCAGCCAGGCAAAGCGGAATTGCCATCGAAGCTCTTAGATGGGCCGTCCAATTCCCCTGATGGTGTTCACTCACAGTGCTTAGGATTAGCATCGTGTATCGGTTTCCCGCAAGGAAAGCCGTGATTCTCTCCCTGGCCGAATCATTGACTAATGATTGGCATGGGCCAGCAGCGCCGTCGCACTGCCCAGGCAAAGAATGCTCAGGCTCAGCAGTGCTCGCGCGGAGAGCGGAGCGCGCTTCCACTCGCCCGTAATCACGCCGGAGAGCGTCGCCGTCATGATCATGAAGATTTGAAAAAGTCCCCAGCCGATCGAAGTTCCGAATCTCCCGAGATAGCTTGCGCTCATGCCATACAGCGCGAACGCGCCCATCCAAAGAACCGCCATCAAAGTGGCCCAGCCCGCATCTGGATACAGGGACTGAAAATGCCTTCCCGTGCGATTTTTACGCAGCAGGAAAATACTGTATGCGAGATTGGGCAGCAGACCGCCGGCAAGCCCGATTGGCCAAACTGCGTATGCCGCGCGCACGCCGGAATTGCCAAGATGAACAGCAGCAAGCGCAATGTCCTGCCCAAACGCAAAGGAATAGTTGAGCATTGGCGCCAGAAGTCCGCACAGCACCGCCACAATCACCGCGGCACTATAGCGACTGGACGGAGACATCCTGCCCGTATCGTGTGCCTGTTCCCGGATATGGCCCGCCCAGGCTGAAAGCGTAATTCCGACCAGCATCAACGCGATGCCGGCGAACACTTCAATGAGCAGTGCCCTGTTGAGCTGCGCCCTGTCTTGTGCAAACAGCGGAACGAGGGTGCCAAGCAGTGTCCCAAGTCCCACAACGATTGAGTATGCAAGTGCCAGCCCCAGACGCTGAATTGAAATCCCAAAGAGCACTTGCGCGACGCCCCATCCCGCGCCGAACAGGATGGGAATCGCAAGCTGAAGAAGACTCAATTGTGTATAGGTCCGAAACAGGTGATGCACAATGCTCAATGCCAGCATCCACGGAAGCACAAGCAGAGAGACCAGGCTGAAAACAAGCCAGGTGTTCTCCCATTGCCACTTGCGCGACCACTTGAGCGGAAGCATGCAATCGCCGGCCATCACGCCGGCGACGAGGATGAGCAGGATGCCAATCCAGAATGATTGCGGCACTTAATCAACCCTTTCGCGCAACTCGCATGTCTGTGGACGCGCCCGGTTCCTGCGGCGGCATGTAGCAGCCTTCTTTCACCTGCGCCGGGAAGATGAAGTGCTTCTGGAGATGGGGGATGTGCTCAAGAAAGTGCACTTCATGACCAAGAGCTATATGGTTGAACAGCACGAGGTGTTGATGAATTTGGCCCATGTCTCCGACATGCGGCACAATCGGAAGCCCAAATTTCTTTGCCATCAGGCTTACAGCCAGAAATTCGCTGACACCTGCCAGGCGCGTGCAGTCGGCCTGCAAAAAGTGAATTGCGCCATATCGCATCATGTTTTTAAAGACCACGCGATTTGGCATATGCTCTCCGGCTGCAATACGAACGGGAGCAATGGCGCGCGCCAGTTCGACATGCGCATGAATATCATCTGGATGCGTCGGCTCCTCAATCCAAAGCGGTTTGAATTCCACCAGGGCTTTGCACATTCGCATTGCATCAGGCGCGTCCCAGCGCTGATTGGCGTCGAACATCAGAATTCCCGCTTCGCCGGCAACCTGACGCAACATGGCGGCACGGCGCAGATCGCGTTCATCATCGATCGATCCCACTTTTAGCTTGAATGCTTTGAAACCTCGGTCGATGGCTTGCTGCGTCAATGCTCGAACCTTTGCATCGTCGTATCCCATCCAGCCCACAGAGGTGTCATAGCCGGGGTACCCGGAGCGCAGAATCGCTTGCCGGCCTTGCCGAGCAGGCCGTTCGGCGCGCAGTAGATCCATCGCTTCGTCATGCGTCAGCATGTCTTCCAGATAGCTCAGATCCAGGGTTGCGAGCAGGGCTGCATCGTCGAGGTCCAGAAGCAGTTTCCATAACGGCACACCGCGGCTCTTCGCCCACAGATCCCAGCACCCATTTGTGATCGAGGCCAGCGCCAGATGCACAACCCCTTTGTGCGGCCCAAGCCATCGCAGGATGGGATCATTCGCCATTCCACGCTGCTCGTCGCCAAAATGGGCCATGACTTCGTCGATTGATCTGCCCACCAGCGGCTTGGCCAACATTTCTATCGCATCGCAGACGAGCCGGTTGCCGTCACCCAACGTCAACGCCAGGCCCGAGCCCGTGGGCCCTCCAGCGGTTTTCAGATGCGTCAGCGCCATCGCATAAACGGGGTTGGTATGAACCGCGTCACTTCCGGCTCCAGGAGGCAATGGGTAGCGCGCATCGATCGCATGGATCGACCGAATTACGCAATTGGACATTGGGATCTCTCCATCATCGTCGATAACCAAGTTCGGCGCCGCCACTAACAGGCAGAATGCAGCCAGTGATGAACCGGGCGCGCCGTGAAAGAAGGAATACCGCGGCATCCGCAATCACATCCCCTTGAGGACACGCTCCGAGAGGATGGATATCGTCGAGATATCTGCGTATGCGATCCGGCTCGGGCTGCTCAGAACACCACTTTTCGAGCATCGGCGTCCATACCGCGGCAGGGCAGATTGCATTTACGCGTATTCCTCGAGCCGCGTAGTCCAGGGCCATCGCCTTGGTGAGCGCAATGACAGCGCCCTTGGTAGCCACGTAAGCGGCGTGGTTGTCCTGTCCGATCAATCCAACCATGCTCGCGGTGTTGAGTATGCAGCCCCTGGCCGCAACCAGTGCATCTATGGCAAATCGCGTTGTCCAATAGACCGATTTCACATTGATTCGATTCAGTTCGTCCCATTCGTTCTCTGACGTCTGGTCCAACGGTTTCGAAGGGCTCGCGATACCCGCATTGTTGTGCAGGGCGTCGATCTTGCCATAGCGCGCCAACACGGCACCGATCGCTTTTTGCACTGCGGAGCCATCTCCGACGTCCGCTTCCACGGCCATGCAATCGGACCCCAGACTGGAGGCTGCTTTGTCGGCCTTCTCGCCATCCCGATCCACAATGGCCACCAGAGCACCTTCTCGCGCATATGCAGAGGCACATTCGAGTCCGATGCCATCGGCGCCTCCCGTCAGCACAATCACGATGTCCTTCAATTCATTTGCCATTTGCTTCTCGCTTCTCCCAGTTGTCATAGGCGGTCTGGGCGAACCGGTCCATCGCTCTCCTGACATAATGCTCGGCAACGTCACCCTCGCCTTCGGTGATGAGATCGATGATCTTCTGATGCGCTACCAGATCTCTGTCCCACGCTGATGGCGATTGACCGCTTGCGGAGACTCGCATCCGCACGAACGCGAAGAGAGGTAGCAGGAGCCGCCGCGCGTGTTCGACCAAGAAGTGATTTCCCGAAAGATTGCATAGCTCCAGATGAAAAAGTAAATCGCCATCGATCAGTCCTTCGAGATCGCCAGTCCTGGCCGATGCTGTCATACTGTCCATCGCCGCCTGCAACGCGCTCACGCTTTGTTCTTCCTGCGCTGCGGTTCGTGCCGCTAATCCCTCGATGGCACCGCGAAGAGCGTAGATCCGCGAAACATCAATCTCACTTAGATGGATAACCCGCGCGCTCCGTCCAGAGGCTTTGGTCACAAAACCAGCCTGCGAAAGGATGTTGATCGCTTCACGAATGCTCGCCTGTGCTACTCCGAATCGCGCCGCCCACTTCGCCTCCACAATCCGTTCACCTGGTTTCAGATTGCCAAGTAGAATCTCCTGACGCAGATGTTCTGCCAGCGCGTTCTTGACCAGACCATCTGTGGCGAGCGAGATTGGAGAAGACATTTTGAGCGCTTAAATCGAGCGAAATCGATCTTAACCAGCCTCGACTTCACGGTCAAGAATTTTTGCGCTCTTGCCATTTGCCTTCTTTTCTCGATAGCCTCATCACCATTCCTCGGCTGCGCATCCTTGAATCGAGGCGGCAAGGAACACATTGATCCAGGAGTTGCTCGATGACAAGGTATGGAATGACGATCCGAATCAAAGCTGGCTGCGAAGAGGAATATCGACGACATCATGCGGCGGTCTGGCCTGAGGTTCTCGACATGATCAGGCAGTGCAACATCGCCAACTACTCTATCTTCCTGAAAGACAGTATCTTATTTTCCTACTTCGAATACCATGGGAGTGATTTCAAGGCGGACATGGACCGGATGTCTGCCGACTCGAAAACCCAGATGTGGTGGGCGATTATGGGTCCGATGCAGGAGCCCGTGGAAAATCGGAAGGCTGGGGAGTGGTGGGCCGAAATGATGGAAGTCTTCCACATGGATTAGGAGATAACAAATCGCTCTAGTATCGCCGGCATTTCCGATTTCGCGCGCCCTCGAAGAACGGGGATGCGCCGAATTCAGCCTAATCTGCTTGACAAGCTCATTTTCATTTCTTATCTTTCGATGCGGATGAGCGCTTATTCTGTCAATCGACGCACATTTCTGAAAGGCGCGGCCGCGAGCCCCCTGTGCAGCGCCTTGCCTGCATTCTCCTGGGCCAGGACTATCGGATTTGACCGGACAACCTGGTATCGACAGGCAAAATTCGGTATGTTCATCCACTGGGGGCCCTACTCGCAGGCAAGTGTCGAAGCGTCATGGCCCATCATGGTGCCCAAACAGGGCGGCATTTCTGAGGCCGAATACCGTGCACTGTCCGGGACATTCAATCCAACTAACTTTGACCCGCGCGCATGGATCGACCTGGCGCGACAAGCCGGTCAGAGATACATGGTCCTCACCACGAAGCACCATGACGGCTTCTGCATGTTCAATTCTTCGTACACCGACTACAAAATCACCGATGCGCCTTATGGCAAAGACATCGTCAAGCAGTTGGCGGACGCATGCCACGAAGACGATATGCCCATCGGCTTTTACTATTCGCCGCCCGACATGCACCACCCGGGTTTTCGCGACACGGCGAGACCCGCAAGTGAAAACTGGCACGGCCAGCCCGATCGGCCGGAGTGGCAGAGTTATCTCGCGTACATGCAGCAACAATTGCGGGAGCTACTGACGCACTATGGTCCAGTTGCACTGATCTGGTTCGATGGCTTGAACAATCAGGAAAAGTACGACGGCGAACAGGTGGTGCAGATGATCCACGAGATACAACCGGAGACATTGACCAACGACCGCATTGGCGTTGATGGAGACTATGAAACGCCGGAGCAGTTCATTCCCACAGCCATTCCTACCCGGGGAATCAAACTTACGGGCATCGATCCGTCGGTCTCAAACAAGTTGAGTTCCGCAGTTCCCCGCCCCGAAGACTTTCGTCTGTGGGAAACCTGCATGACTATCAACAACACCTGGGCCTATAACAAAAACGATCATGAGTACAAGTCAGCGCGCACACTGATTCGCGGCCTCGTTGAAGCCGCGAGCAGAGGCGGTAATTTTCTGCTGAACGTCGGGCCGCAACCGGATGGTCTAATTCAGCCCGAGTTCCAGGAGCGGCTCAGGGCGATCGGAGGCTGGCTCACGCTGAATGGCGACTCCATTTACGGAACAACCTACGGACCCATCCAAAATGTTGACGGACTGCGCACCACGTCAAGCGGCAAGTCGCTTTTCATTCATGTCTTTGATTGGAAGCCGCCAGTCTGCGCTCTCAAGGGAGTTGATGCGCGTGTACTTTCGGCGCGATTGCTTGCCAATGGTATGCCCCTGAAATTCCGGCAAACTGAAAATCAAATTGAGATCGACATACCGCAAACGGCGCCTGACCCAGACGTCAGCGTGATTGCATTGAACCTCTTCTAAAAGCAAATACGCAGCGATGCGAAGGCTTCGCTGTGCATCCCCAAGGAGCCCACATTGAAGACCGTTAAACTCTGCACCACTTTACTGTCGATCACGTTCGCTGTCGCGGTTGCGGTGCCTGCCCAGGTTGCAGGTGAGCACTACAACATTGCCGATCAGCATCGCGTGAAGGCCGTCCAGGACACGGAAACTCCGGCGCAGCACGACGCGCGGCTCGCCTGGTGGCGCGAGGCACGGTTTGGCATGTTCATTCACTGGGGACTTTACTCAATCCCCGCAGGCACATGGAACGGAAAGCAAGTTCCCGGGATCGGCGAATGGATCATGAATCGAGGCACCATTCCCGTTTCCGACTACAAGGCACTGGCGGGTAAGTTCAATCCCACGGGCTTCAATGCGCATGACATTGTGGCGTTAGCCAAAGCGGCAGGGATGAAGTACATCGTCATCACGTCAAAACACCACGATGGATTCGCGATGTTCGAGTCGAAAGCCGACCCGTTCAACATTGTCGATGGCACCCCGTTCCACCGGGATCCAATCAAGGAACTGGCCGAAGAGTGCCGCAAACAAGGCCTCAAGCTCGGATTTTATTACTCGCAGGATCAGGACTGGACCGCGCCTGGCGGTGCTGCCTACAAGACCGGCAATCACGATCGGCCCACTCATCATTGGGATTCCGCGCAGGACGGCAACTTTGCCGAGTACCTGCACAAGAAGGCTATTCCGCAGCTGAAAGAACTGCTGAGCAACTACGGAGAATTTCCGGCAGTCATCTGGTTCGACACTCCAACCGACGATATGACACCTGAGCTTGCCGGTGAAATTGTCGAATTGCTCAACCAGCATCCAAATCTGATCTGGAACAATCGCCTCGGCGGCGGCTACAACGGCGACACGGAAACTCCCGAACAATACATACCCGCGAAGGGATATCCCGGACGGGATTGGGAAGCCTGCATGACGATGAACGACACATGGGGTTTCAAGTCTTACGACAATAACTTCAAGTCCACTGAGACCCTGGTTCGCAATCTCATTGACATTGCCAGCAAGGGCGGCAATTACCTGCTCAACATCGGGCCCGACCCAAAGGGCAACGTGCCGCAGGCTGAGATCGACAGACTACGCGCTGTGGGCAAATGGCTCGATGTGAACGGCGAAGCGATCTATGGCACCAAGCCCACCCTCTTCGGCGCAGAAGCCGGAAGTTTCAGCCAGACCGAAAAGGACAAAGAAGGCAAGCCCAAATTCATCCCGGCCTGGAACTGGCGCTCGACGACCGGTGCAGACAAAGTCTACGTCGAGATTTTCTCTTGGCCTGAGGGAAGCTTCCACCTGGACAACGTGCCTCGTGAAGTCACCGGTGCATACTTGATGGCGGACAAACACCGCACGCCTCTCAAGGTCACCAGTTCGGGCACTGGTATCGACATCACTCTGCCGGCTAAGGCAACCGATCCCGTCGCAACTGTTCTCGTGCTTTCGACGAAGTAGTATTTAGTGCAGCTGATCGCTTTGCCTCATCTCAATCCTGACAGTTGCTGTACTACCAGGAGGAACCAGCAGGACCGTAGAGCACAGCGACGCTCTACCGGGCAATGAACCTTGTTTGCCATGAAGGAGTTTGCCATTCACACGCATTCTGCCGCACGCTCCTGCAAACTCCGCTTTCCAGCGGAGCGCTGGCCCTTGGCGGTTCGTCAATCTACTGGTCCTAGTGCCAGTTTGTTTCACGTCGAGGATGTTTTTCCTGATGTGTAGTGAAGTGATTGCGAGATCGTCCTTGCTCCCCAGTGGCTGTGCTAGTGTCTGTATGTCGAAACCATCTCCCGCGTGGGAAGGTTCAATCCCCATCG
>Ga0070667_100000326_pt1 | contig 53254 bp, 45 predicted proteins | sample KBSS33metaG_FD_64659 | JGI IMG/M metagenome (GOLD analysis project Ga0070667, IMG submission 64659) | Switchgrass rhizosphere microbial communities from Kellogg Biological Station, Michigan, USA - KBS S3-3 metaG | ecosystem: Host-associated > Plants > Roots > Rhizosphere > Soil ...
GTCGGGATGCGGCCGATCCGATCGCGGAGCAGGCGGCCGAGCGCCTCGGTGTCCTTGACGCGGACCTTCACGAGCAGGCAGTCCTCGCCCGCCACGTGGTGGGCCTCGAGCACCTCGGGAATCTCCGCGACCCGCCGCGCGGCCTTGTCGTCGCCGGGCTTGTCCTCGTCGCGGATGAAGATGTAGGCGAGCAGGGGCAGTCCGATCGCCGCCGGGTTGATGCGCGTCGTGTAGCCCTCGATCACCCCGCGCTCCTCGAGCTTGCGAATGCGCTCGAAGACCGCCGAGGGGGCAAGATCCACCTGGCGGGCTATCTCGGCATTCGAGGTCCGGGCGTTCGATTGCAGAATGTTCAGGATAATGGCGTCTGTGGTGTCGATCATTCTGAAATCTTACAACGATTCAGACGAATCGCCTATGCCAGCCATTTTGGCGGCCACACTATATCCACCGTGGATATACTCCCCGCATGCTGCACATCCTTCTGCTCGCGCTGCTCGAATCGCTTTCGGTCCTCGCCGTTCCCACCGCAACCCCGGCGCCGGCTACCGCGTCGGCGTCGGCGAGTCGCTTCGCGGCCATGGACACCGCGATCCGTTCGGGAGAGTTCAAGAAGACCACGAGTGTGCTCGTTCAGGTCGACGGGAAAACGCTCTTCGAGGGCTACTACAACGGCGCCGACGCCGCGACGCTCCACAACACGCGGTCGGCCACGAAGACGATCACGGGCATGCTCGTCGGGCTCGCGCTCGACCGCGAGCTCCTCCCCTCGGTCACGGCGCCGGTCCTCCCCTACTTCCGCGACCGCGAACCGCTCGCGAACCCGGATCCGCGCAAGGCGAAGATCACGGTCGAGGACTTCCTGACGATGAGCTCTCTTCTCGAATGCGACGACTGGAACGAGTTCTCGCGCGGGAACGAGGAGCGGATGTACGTCGTCGAGGACTGGGTGAAGTTCACGCTGGACCTGCCGATCAAGGGCTTTCCGGGTTGGACGGCGAAGCCCGCCGACTCGCCGTACGGCCGAAGCTTCAGCTACTGCACGGCTGGGGTCGCGACGCTCGGCGCCGTCCTCGAGCGCGCGACGAAGAGGCCCGTGCCCGACTTCGCGCGCGAGACGCTCTTCGCGCCGCTCGGCATCGAGAAGGCGCAGTGGCAGTTCACGCCGCTCGGCACCGCCATGACCGGCGGGGGCCTCGGGCTCACGAGCCGCGACCTCGCGACGCTCGCACAGCTTTATCTCGACGGAGGCCGGCGCGGCGGCAAGACGATCGTCCCCGAGGCCTGGGTCCGCGAGTCGATCCGCCCGCACGCGCGCATCGACGAGGAGACCGAGTACGGCTACCTCTGGTGGCTGAAGGCGTTCGCGCCCGCCTCCGGCGGCCCGCCGCAGCGCGCGTTCTTCATGACCGGCACCGGCGGGAACAAGGTGTTCGCCTTCCCCGACCTGCGCGCCGTGGTCGTCGTGACGACCGTCAACTACCGCGAGAAGGACGCGCACCCGCTGACCGAACGCCTCCTGACGGAGCACGTCCTGCCGGCGCTGACGGCGCGGCCGTAGACGCCCCTAGGCCGCCGGCCGCGGAGGAGTCGGACCGGCCGGAGTCGGCCCGGGGGTCGGCTCGAACTTCCGGACCGTGCCGGGCGAGGTCTTCTCGATCTCCCGGTAGAGATCGTCGGCTCGCGAGGAGAAGTTGGCGACGGGCGCCGTCGCCGCGTAGACCGCCGCGGCCTCCTTGTATCGCCCCTCCCTCACGAGCTCCCGCCCCGCCTCGAGGATGGGCTCGCCACACTCGCCATGGTAGTTGGGGCCCCTGCCCACGCACGACGCGAGGACTCGCGCGGCCTCGGCCGGGCGATGGTGCGCGAGCAGGCACTTGCCGGCGGCGGATCGCACCCGGATCGCGACGCGCTCCGCCGGGTCGGCACGGTCGAAGAGCGTGACGCGGGAGAGGCCGCTCGCCTCGAGCCACGCCTCGCGTTCGCGTCGGGTCCACTCTTCCGCGATGGCGGAGTCGCTGGGTCCCGAGAGCCGCGCCTCCATCCGCTTCAGCTCCTCCTCGTACTCCGCCGCCATCGCCTCCGCCTGGCCGAGACGCTCGGCGCGCGGCACCTCCGCGAGCTCGGGCGCATTCTCGATCGAGCCGTCGGCGATCGCCGCCCGCAGCTTCGCCAGACCGCGACGGCCCTCCTGCAGCTGTGCGCGCAGGTCCTGCACGTCACGGTCGTTTCGCGCCGCCGGAGGATTCTTCCCGTCGCCCGGGTCTCCCCGGTAGGCCTCGCGCGCCGAGGCCTCGAGCTGCGGAATCTCGGCCAGCACCTCGTCGCATCTCCCGAGCCCCGCGATCGCGCGCAGCCGCAACGCCCAGAACTCCGTGCGCCCTGGCTCGGGGAGCGTCGAGACCGGCAGTGCGAGCAGGACTCCGGTCTCGGATTCGACCTCGCGAAACGCACCACGCTCCAGGGAGGCCGAGAGGATCTCGGCCCGCGCCGACCAGTCGGTCGGATGAGCCTTCTTGTACTTCCCGCCGACGGCCTCGCGCGCCTTCGCCTGGAGGGAATTCGGGAGCACGTCGACGCCGTCGAGCAGGTTGCGGTCGAGGTCCTCCGGCTTCGGCCACGCCTCCCGCGCGCGCGGCATCAGCTGCTCGACGCGCGCGGCGTCTCCCTCCGCCTCCGCCAGGAGGATCGGGAATATCCGCGACTCGACGTCTCGCGCGTTTTTCGCGATCGCGACGTCGAAGAGCCGTCTCGCCTCGGCGATTTCGTTGCGCATCGAGAGACGCAGGAACGCCTCGAGCGAGTACCAGGCGCCCTCCGCAGGCGTCTCCTTCTCACGCGCCTGCAGGAAGACGAGCGCCGCGTCGTAGAGCGACGTCTTCTGAGGCCGCGGCGTGGAGTCACTGCGGACGATCTTGCGGAAGCAGACGCGAATCGGATCGTTCCAGGGCCGGGCACGCAGAGGTTTGAGCGTCCTGAGGTAGAGCGCCCTCCATTCTCCCGGCTTCTCCAGCGCATCCTCGATCGCGTCCGCCTCGGCGGTGACCGACTCCGGATCGCCCGGGAAACCCTTCGAGGCGGTCTCCTGCTCGCGCAGCAGCTTCTGGAACCGTTCCTCCGCGTCGGCCCGGTCGGCGGCAGCTCGCTCGACGTTCCCCGCGGCGAGAAGCATCATCGAGGTGATCGTGATGTACTGCCGGACGTACTGGGGCAACTCGCGCCCCTGCCCGTACGCGGCGACCGCGGCGCCGACCTCCTGCCGCTCCTCGGGCGTCATCGCCGCGATCGCCTCCTTCAGGAGCGCGGTATTGCGCGTGCCGATCTCCTTCCACTCCTCGGGAGGCAGCGCGCTGCGCTCCTCCACGGAGAGGAGCCGGTAGCCCTCCGGCATCCAGAGGACGGGTTCCTCCTCGGCGGTCGGCTCCTGCGCGAGGAGCGCCGTCGCCAGGGCGAGGAGCAGGAGCCCGCAGTGGAAGCGGCGCATTTTCGAATTATGAGGCCTGAGGGCCTCCGCTCGCGACGCACCGGAACCCCACGAGGGAGACGCCGAGCGGATCCGAGGCGCCGCGACCCCGACTCCGCGCCCGGCCGCGGGTGCTACACCGCGAAGTACCGCGCCTGGGGGTGGTGGAGGACGATCGCCGAGACGGACGCCTCGGGATCCATCATGAAGCCGTCGGTGAGCTCGACGCCGATCTTGCGCCCGTCGAGGAGCTTGAACAGCGTGGCCTGGTCCGCGAGCTCGGGGCACGCCGGGTAGCCGAAGCTGTAGCGCTTGCCGCGGTAGCGCGCCTGGAAGCGGTCCTGCATCGTCGTCTCCGGCGGGTCCGGGATGCTCCACGCCTCGCGAAGCTGGCGGTGGAGGCTCTCCGCGGCGGCCTCGGCGGTCTCGACCGCGAGCGCCTGGAGCGCGTGGCAGAGGAGGTATTCGCCGGCGTTCTTGAGCTCCTCCGCCCGCGCGCGAACGCCCTCGCCCGCGGTCGTGAGGAACAGGGCGACCGAGTCGCGCGGCGCCGAAGCGGTGGCCGGATGGACGAAGTCGGAGAGGCAGAGCCGCTCGCCCGCGACCTGGCGCGGGAACGTGAAGCACGCCCGCCCCCCTCCCGGAAGGTGGACGTGGAGCGTGTTCCCCTCCGAGTCCGCCGGGAAGAAGCGGTACATCGCGCGGGCGCGGATCCAGCCCGCAGCCTGGATCCTCTCGATCAGCTTTTCGAGCTCGGCGAGCTTGGGATCCCCCGCCTCCTTGAGCTTGCGGTAGCTGCCGCGCAGCCCCAGGTGCTTGGCGTAGAGCATGTGCGGATTGAGGTACTGCCAGACCTCGGAGAGCGGCAGCTCGGCGAGGACGTGCTCCTCGAGGTCCGGCGCGGGGAGCGGATCGGCAACCGCGACCTCCGTGCTCCGGACGGCCGGCGCCGACAGCGGGATCTCCTCCTCGGACCGCGCCGCCGCGACGGCCTCGCGCCGCTTCGCGCTCTCGGCCGCCAGCGCCGTGCGCGCCGCCTCGCCGGAGAGGATCCGGTCCGCGAGCGCGAGCCCTCTCATCGCGTCCTCGGCGTACGCGATGAGACCGCCGTAGGCCGGGGCGATCCGGTGGTCCGCGAACTTCTGCGACAGCGCCGCGCCGCCGACCAGCATGGGGACCCGCACGCCCGCGGACGTCAGGTCCTGCGCCGTCGTCACCATCTGCTGCGCGCTCTTGACGAGCAGGCCCGAGAGGCCGATCAGGTCGGGAGCGTGCTCCCCGTGCGCGGCGATCAACTTCTCGGGCGGGACCTTGATGCCGAGGTTCACGACCTCGTAGCCGTTGTTCGAGAGGATGATCTCGACGAGGTTCTTCCCGATGTCGTGGACGTCGCCCTTGACGGTCGCGAGGAGCACCTTGCCCTTGCGGGAGCCGCCCGCCTTCTCCATGAACTTCTCGAGATGGCTCACGGCCGCCTTCATCGCCTCGGCCGATTGCAGCACCTCCGCGACGATGAGCTCGTTCGCGTTGAAGAGCCGCCCGACCTCGCGCATCCCGTCCATGAGCGGGCCGTTGATGATGTCGAGCGGGGCCATCCCCGTGCCGTTGCCGCGTACCGCCTCGAGGTCGTCGACGAGCCCCTCCTTCGAGCCCTCCAGGATGTAGCGCGGCAGCCGCTCGAGCGGGGTCCCGGCTCGAGCCTTGGGCGCCTTCGGGGCGGCGCCCTTGGCCTTGAAGTGGGCGGCGAACGCCGCCACCGGATCCTCTCCGCGGTTGTAGAGCAGGTCTTCCGCGAGCCGCCTCTCCTCGTCGGGGATGGACGGGTATCGCATGACCTTCTCGGAGTTCACGATGGCCATGTCGAGGCCGGCCTTGACGCAGTGGTAGAGGAAGATCGAGTTCAGGACCTCGCGCCCCGCCTCCGGCAGCCCGAAGCTGACGTTGGAGATTCCGAGGATCGTCTTGCTCTCGGGGAACTCGGCCTTGATCAACCGGATCCCCTCGATGGTCTCGACGGCGCTGCCGACGTACTTGGCGTCGCCGGTGCCGCACGGGAAGACCAGCGGGTCGAAGAGGATGTCCTCCGCCGGAAATCCGTACTTCTCGGTCAGGAGCGTGTAGCTGCGGCGCGCGACCTCGAGCTTCCTCTGCCGCGTGACCGCCATGCCGTGCTCGGGGTCCTCGTCGATCGTGCCCACGACGAGCGCGGCGCCGTAACGCTGCGCCAGCGGGAGGACGGACCGGAAGCGCTCCTCGCCGTCCTCCAGGTTGATCGAGTTGAGGATCGACTTGCCGAGGCTCCACTTGAGGCCGAGCTCCAGGACCTTCGCGTCGGTCGAGTCCAGCATGAGGGGGACCTTGACCATCTTCGTGACGCGCTCGAGGAACGCGTTGACGTCGGCCACCTCGTCGCGGTCCGGATCCTGGAGGCAGACGTCGATGATCTGCGCGCCGTTCTTGACCTGGGCGCGCCCGATCTCGGCGGCGGTCTCGAACTGCCCGTCGGCGATCAGGCGCTTGAACTTGCGGCTCCCGAGCACGTTGGTGCGCTCCCCGACCAGGACCGGCCGGTTGTCCACGTCGACCTCGAGCGACTCGATCCCCGACACGAGCGTCTTGTTGTGGATCGGCACGCGGCGCGGCCTGAAGCCCTGCGCGGCCTCGGCGAGCATGCGAATGTGCGCCGGCGTCGTGCCGCAGCAGCCGCCGACGATGTTGACCCAGCCCTCCCGCATGAAGCGGGAGAGGTCCCGCGAGATCGACTCCGGCGTCTCCGAGTACTTCCCGTCGGCGTCCGGCAGGCCCGCGTTCGGGTAGCACGAGGTCAGCGTCTTCGCGAGCGCCGAGAGGCTGCGGATGTGATCGGTCATGAACTCGGGACCGGTCGCGCAGTTGATGCCGACCGAGAGCAGCGGCGCGTGCATGACGGAGGTGTAGAACGCGTCGACCGCCTGGCCCGCGAGCATGGTGCCCATCGGCTCGATCGTGGCGGACACCATGATCGGCACGCGCCAGCCGGTCTCGGCGAAGGCCTGCTCGAGGCCGATGAGGCCCGCCTTGAGGTTGCGCGTGTCCTGCGTGGTCTCGAGCAGCAGCACGTCGGCGCCGCCGGCGAGAAGCCCGAGCGCCTGCACCCGGTAGTGCCCGATCATCTCGTCGAACGTGACGCCGCCGGTCACCGTCATCGCCTTCGTCGTCGGCCCCATCGAGCCCGCCACGAACCGCGTCCGTCCGGGCGTCGAGAACTTCGCGGCCGCCTCGCGGGCGAGCTCCACCGCGCGGCGGTTGATCTCGATCGCCTTGGCGGCCAGCCCGTACTCCGCCAGCACGAGCGGCGTCCCGCCGAACGTGTCGGTCTCGACCATGTCGGCGCCGGCCTCGAGGTACTCCTCGTGCATCCGCCGGATCACGTCGGGCCGGGTCAGCACGAGGTTCTCGTTGCAGCCCTCGAGGTCCGTCCCGCCGAAGTCCTCGGCCGTCAGGTCCTGACCCTGGAGCCACGTCCCCGTCGCCCCGTCGAGCACGAGGATCCGCTCGGCGAGGACCTCCTGGAGGGCCTCGGCGCGATCGCGCTGGGTCTGGCCGTCGGGCGTCCGGGGCGTGTCCATGGGAATGCGCATTATGCGGGATTCGGGCCGGAAATCGGGCGCGCACACCGGGACATAGAATCCCGATCAGTTTCATGACCCTCGCCGCCGGATCGCGCCTCGGCGCGTACGAGATCGTGGCTCCCCTGGGAGCGGGGGGGATGGGCGAGGTCTATCGGGCGCGGGACGCGCGGCTCTCGCGCGAGGTCGCGATCAAGGTCCTGCCGTCCGCGACGGCGTCGGACCCCGACCGCCGCGCGCGCTTCGAGGGCGAGGCGCGGGCCGCCTCCGCGCTCAACCATCCCAACATCCTGACGATCTACGACATCGGCGAAGCCGACGGGACGATCTTCATCGCGATGGAGCTCGTCGAGGGCAGGACCCTGCGCGAGCTGATCGCCTCGGGCGAGCCGCTCGCGACGCGGAAGCTCCTCGACGTCGCCGTGCAGACCGCCGACGGCCTCGCCAAGGCCCACGCCGCCGGCATCGTCCACCGGGACCTCAAGCCCGAGAACGTGATGGTGTCGAAGGACGGGTTCGTCAAGATCCTCGACTTCGGCCTGGCCAAGCTGACCGAGACCACCGCGTCGGCCGCGTCGGTGATGCCCACGGCGGTCGCCGCCCCCACGCAGCCGGGAACGGTCCTGGGCACGGCCGGGTACATGTCGCCGGAGCAGGCGAGCGGCCACGCGGTGGACTTCCGCTCGGATCAGTTCACGCTGGGCTCGATCCTCTACGAGATGGCCACGGGGCAGAAGGCGTTCCAGAGAAAGACCGGCGCGGAGGCGCTGGTCGCGATCATCCGCGAGGAGCCCGAGCCGCTGTCGCAGCTCGCGCCGAAGGCGCCGGCTCCGGTGCGGTGGATCGTGGAGCGCTGCTTGGCGAAGGACCCCGAGGAGCGCTACGCCTCGACCAAGGACCTCGCGCGGGACCTGAAGAGCCTGCGGGATCACCTGACGGAGTCCTCGGCGACCTCCGCCTCCGGCGCGCTCGAGGCCGCCGAGCCCGCGCGCGCCCGGCGCCGCGGCTGGCTCTTCCCCGCTCTCCTCGCCTTCCTCCTCGGAGCGGGCGCGGCTCTCCTCGCCGCGCGGCGGCTCGAGCTCTTCGCGCCCGCGCCTCCGCGCTTCCAGAAGATCACGTTTCGCCGCGGGGCGATCGGAACCGCTCGATTCGCCCAGGACGGAAAGACCGTCGTCTACGGGGCGGCCTGGGACGGCGCGCCCATGGAGATGTTCACGACGAACCCCGAGAGCCCGGAGTCGAAGCCGCTCGGGCTGCCCGCGGGCGACGTCCTCGCCGTCTCGAAAAACGGCGAGCTCGCCATCTCGCTCGGCTGGCGTCTCCAGGTCGGCTGGGAGACCACGGGGACGCTGGCGCGCGTGCCGCTCGCGGGCGGCGCTCCGCGCGAGGTCGTCGAGAACGTTCAGGACGCCGACTGGTCGCCGGACGGCAAGGACCTCGCCGTGATCAGCAACCCGGCGAGCGGACGCGCGCGGCTGGAGTTCCCCGTCGGGAGGGTCCTGGCGGAGAGCTCGGGCTGGCTGAGCGACGTCCGCATCTCTCCGGATGGAAAAACGGCCGCGGTCTTCGATCATGCGGAACGCGGAGACAACGCGGGCCAGCTGGTGTTCATCGACGCGGCGACACAAAAACGGACGGACGGACCGCTCATCGGCGGGACGTCGAAGTTCGCCTGGACGTCCGACGGAGGCGTTCTCGTCGCGAACGGCATCGCCGGAATGCAGTTCGTTTCGACGAACGGAAGGGCCGGGCGCTCTCTGACGCTGGGTGTGGGATTCATCCCGGAGGACTTCGCGCCCGGCGGGACCCTGCTCGCCCGGCGCCGCTACTCGCGCCGGGAGATGGTCGGGCTCGCCCCGGGCGAGACGACCGAGCGCAACCTGACGTGGCTCGACTGGTCGTTCCCGAACAACGTGTCGGATGACGGGAAGACGGTCCTCTTCGACGAGCAGTCCCGTCCGCGCCCCGAATATCTCTGCTACATCCGCAAGACCGACGGCTCTCCGGCCGTGCTCCTCGGGAAGGCCAAGGGGCTCGATCTCTCGCCCGACGGACGCTGGGCCCTGACGACGAATCCCGCCGCCGACCAGCTCACGCTGATCCCCACCGGAGCGGGCGCTTCCCGAGCGCTCCCCAAGGCGAACGTCGTCTATCAGTGGGCGCAGTTCTTTCCGGACGGGAAGCGGATCCTCTACTGGGCCAACGTTCCGGGCCGCGCGTCGCGTCTCTACGTGCAGGGCCTCGACGAGCCCACGGCGCGGCCGATCACGCCCGAGGGGTTCGGCCTCTCGTTCGGAGGCGGCAAGGCGATCAGCCCGGACGGACGCACGGTCCTCCTCCGCGGAGGCGACAGCCGCGTGTATGTCTGCCCGAGCGACGGGAGCGCCCCTCCGAAGGCGGTGCCGGGCGCCCAGCCGGAGGAGATCGCCTGGGGCTGGACCGCGGACGGGAGATCGGTCTACATCGGGAAGATGGCGATGCCCGCGCGCATCGAGATCTGCGACGTGACGAGCGGCGAGCGCCGCATCTGGAAGGACCTGATCCCCCCCGATCCCGCGGGCGTTCTGACGATCGGCCCGATCTACATCACGCCCGACGGAAGGTCGTACCTCTACTCCTATCGCCGGACGCTCGATGAGCTCTTCCTCGTGACCGGAGTGAAGCCGTGACGCTTTCCGCCGGCTCGCGTCTGGGCGCGTACGAGATCGTCGGGCCGCTCGGGGCCGGCGGGATGGGCGAGGTCTACCGGGCGCGGGACGCGCGGCTCTCGCGCGAGGTGGCGATCAAGGTGCTGCCGGCAGCGATGGCATCGGATCCGGACCGGCGGGCGCGTTTCGAGCAGGAGGCCCGCTCGGCGTCGGGGCTGAACCATCCCAACATCCTGACGATCTACGACATCGGCGAGGCGGACGGCACGATCTACATCGCGATGGAGCTGGTCGAGGGCAGGACGCTGCGAGAGCTTCTGGTGTCGGGCGAGCCGTTGCCGACGCGCAAGCTGCTGGACGTCGCCGTCCAGACCGCCGAGGGTCTGGCCAAGGCGCACTCCGCCGGCATCGTGCACCGCGACCTGAAGCCCGAGAACGTCATGGTGTCCAGGGACGGGTTCGTAAAGATCCTGGACTTCGGCCTGGCCAAGCTGACCGAGCCGGTCTCGCAGGGCGCCTCGGTGATGCCGACCGCGATCGCCGCTCCCACGCAGCCGGGCACGGTGATGGGCACCGCGGGCTACATGTCTCCCGAGCAGGCGAGCGGGCAGCCCGTGGACTTCCACTCGGATCAGTTCACGCTGGGCGCGATCCTCTACGAGATGGCGGCGGGCCAGAAGGCGTTCCAGAGGAAGACCGGAGCGGAGACGCTGGTCGCGATCATCCGCGAGGAACCGGCGCCGCTGTCTCAGCTCGCCCCGAAGTCCCCCGCGCCGGTGCGCTGGATCGTGGAGCGCTGCCTGGCCAAGGATCCCGAGGAGCGCTACGCCTCCACCAAGGACCTCGCGCGGGACCTGAAGAGCCTGCGCGACCACCTCACCGAAACCTCCGCATCCGGCGCCCTCGAGACCGCCGAGCCGGCGAAGATCCGCCGCCGTGGCTGGCTCTTCCCCGCCGCCCTCACCCTCATCGCCGGAATCGTCCTGGGCTTTCTCGTCCGGTCGCGGCTGACGGGAAAACCCGAGCCGGCGCTCCACTTCCAGCGGCTGACCTTCCAGCGCGGCCGCCTGTACTCGGCGCGGTTCGCGCCGGACGGGCAGACCATCGTCTACAGCGCCGCGTGGGACGGGGGACCGCTCGAGACGTATTCGACGCGCACCGACAGCTCCGAATATCGCTCCCTGGGACTATCCGGCGCGGCCGTGCTCGCCGTCTCCTCCACGGGAGAGCTCGCCGTGGCCTTGAACCAGCGGTTCGTCGTCGGCTATCAGACGACGGGGACGCTCGCCCGCGTGCCGCTCGCGGGCGGCGCGCCGCGCGAAGTCCTGGAAGACGTCCAGGATGCCGACTGGTCTCCGGACGGGAAGACCCTCGCCGTCTGCCGGATGACGAACAACCGAAGCCGGCTGGAGTACCCGATCGGGAAGGTCCTCTACGAATCCCCCGGCTGGGTCAGCGCCGTCCGCATCTCGCCCGACGGCCATCACCTCGCGTTCTTCGATCATCAGCAGGGCGGCAACAACGACGGCTACGTCAAGATCGTGGACACGGCGGGCGCCGTCCGCGTCGCGGGGCCCTTCGTCCGCGGCGCGAGCGGGCTGACCTGGTCGAAGAACGGGGACGAAGTCTGGTATGCCAGCATCGACGCCACGTCGCTCTCCGGAAAGTCCCGACAGGTATGGAGCGCGCCCTTCGCCAGCATCCACGACGTGGCCCGAGACGGAAAGGTCCTCTTCGACATGGCGCCCGGGCGGCGCGAGCTCATCGGCGTCGCGGCGCCGGGCGCGCCTCCCCGCAAACTGGGTGCGCTCAACTGGTCGTTCCCGAGCGACATCTCCGAGGCCACGGGCACGGCCCTCTTCTACGAGCAGCAGGTCGAGCCCTCCGCGATCTACACGCAGAAGCTCGATGGCTCCCCCGCCGTGCGCATCGGCGACGGAGAGGGCTACGGAATTTCCCCCGACGGAAAGTGGGTCGCGAGCGTCAAGCTTCCCGACCGCCGCCCGATCACTCTCCTGCCGACGGGCGCCGGCGAGCCGCGAACGGTCGAAATCGGCAAACTCACCTGCCAGTGGGCGAACTGGTTCCCGGACGGGCGGCGGCTCCTGCTGAACGCCTTCGAGCCCGGGCGCGGAAAGCGCCTCTATGTCCAGGACGTGTCGGGCGGCGCCGCCCGCGCCATCTCGCCGGAAGGAGTCGGGATCACCGCGCAGTCGGTCTCACCCGACGGGCGGTCGATCATCGCGCGCGGTCCGGACTCGCGCCTGGCGATCTACCCCGCCGAGGCCGGGGAGCCCCGCCCGATCCCGGGACTCGACCGAGCAGACCAGGCGGTCGGCTGGACCGCCGACTCCCGGTCCGTCTTCGTCATGCGGCTGTCGGGGGTCCCGGGCGCGGTCCAGCTCGTCGACATCGCGACGGGCCGCAAGACTCCCTGGAAGGAGTTCATGCCGCCCGACCCCACCGGCGTCGAACAGGTCGGCCCCGCGGTCATCGCGCCCGACGAGAAGGCGTACATCTATTCGTATCGCCTGTTGCTGAGCGACCTGTATCTCGCCACGGGGATGAAGTAGGCAACGCGATGACGCTTTCCGCGGGCTCGCGCCTGAGCGGGGGGAATGGGCGAGGTCTCCGGCGCGCGCTCGACGACCTCTACCTCGCGACGGGACTGAGGTAGGGCGTCAGCCCAGGCGCGAGACCGCGTCCCGCGCGGCCGCGAAATAGACCGGCTTCGGGTTGAGCGCGTTCTCACGGCGGCACGCCTCGGTGAACTTGATGGCGTGCTCGTCGCGCGTCGCGATGGCGCGGTCGATGAGGTCGTCGAACGAGCCCGCGGGCGGCAGCGCCGCCGGCGCCTCGACGACTCCCCCGCTCGCCGCGTACATGCCGGCCGCTCCCTGCCACCCGTAGCGGAGCATGTCCGCCCGCGCGGGCGCGTCGAGGTGCGGGAGGAGGAGCCGCATGGCGCTCGGTCCCGTCACGCCGTGGAGGTACGTGATCACGCTGCCGCCCTTCGGCACGTTGACGAGGTACGCGTGCGCGAAGGTCTCGGTGAGGTTCGAGACGAAGGCCGACGCGTCGCCGCTCGCGTCGACCATATCCGCGACGCCGGCGAAGGGCGGGAAGGAATCGAGCGGCCGCAGGCGGTCGGTGATGTTGCCGTAGGACCGGCGCCCGTCCGCGGGGACGGCCTGCACGTCGGCGATCGCCTGCGCGGGCGTCTTGTGGCCGATCGAAGGAGCCCGCGGCTTCGACTCGGGCAGCACCTCGTACGTCGCCGCCCAGTACGCCAGACCCTCCGCGAGCTCGCGCCGCCGCGCGGGCGTCTCGGCGGCGTCGAGGCTCCGGACGGCGTGCGCGGTCCGGATCACGCCGTGGAACGCGGCCGCGATGATGCCGGGCGAGAGGCGAGGCACCCACTCCGAGAGGACCTCCTTCCAGGGCCTCTCCTCGACCTGCCTGTCGAAGAAGACGATCCAGTCGCCGACGCGACCGTCCACGCCGAGCGCTTCCTTCCAGCTCCTCGGATCGATCGGGCGTGTGCCCGCCGGATGCTCGTACAGCCGCTTGCGGTAATAGTCGACCCACGGGACGACGGCGTCCGGCCGGTCCATGACGACGAGCGCCTCGGCCGCCATCGGGCCGTGGTTCGCGAGCCCGCCGTGGTATTCGGGGCCGGTCTTCGCCAGCCGCTCGAGCGCGGCCTCCATCGCCTCGGCCTTGCGGGAAGGCTCAGCCATGGGGGCCGCCGATTTCGCGAGGATTCCGGGGGCCACCGCGGCGACGGAGACCGTAGCCGCCACCCTGGCCGAATCGCGGAGGAACCGCCGACGCGAGTGCCGTCCCATGGCCCTTTTCGATCATACGTCCCCCCGCGTTGGATGTTGCCGGGTCACTCCAGGTTTCGGATCGCCCGCTCGGCGGCCCAGCGCACGCGCGGGTTCTCGGCGAGCTTCCGAAGGACCGGCAGCGCGCGCGCGGCCGCGGGCTTGCCGATGGCCCCGAGCGCCGAGGCGCACGCCCGCAGGACGTGAACCTGCTCGTCGGCGACGGAGCATGCCGCGATCAGCGCGGGCACCGCCGGCGCCGCATCCTTCCCGAGGGCCGCGAGCGCGTTCGCCGACATCAGCCGCACGTTCGCGTCGGGATCCCGCAGCGCCTTCTCGAGGGCCGGCCGCGCCGGCGCCGACGCCATCCCGAGGTCGCGCAACGCCAGAGCCGCCAGGCCGCGCGTGGCCGCGTCGGGATCCGAGAGGGCGGCCGCGAGCTGGTCGACGTTCCCCTCCGGCACCCGCGGCTCGCGCACCCGCGCCGCCTCCGCCCAGCCCTCGGGCCCCGTGCGCGCGAGCACGATGTCGTCGACGCCGAGGGCGTAGCCCGACGATGCCGCGTTCTTGCCGAGGCAGACGTAGGTCAGCGTGTGCCTCCCCTTCGTCAGCCGCGGCCAGCCGACCTGGTACGCGGCGCCGACGTAGGTCTCGTAGGCGTAGCCGTCGAACTCGGTCTGCGGCCGCACGTCGGCGCCGGGCTCGTGCTCGAGCTGCGGCGAGACGGGCGGCTTCCCGTCGAGGAGCACCGTGTAGACGCCGTAGTCGGACGCCTGCGCGAGCTCGGTGTAGACCTCGTAGTCGCCGTCGGCGGGAACGTCGAAGGGGATCTCGACCCTCGAGCCCTTCCCGGCGGCCTCGAACAGGACGACGTCCTTCGACCAGAAGAGATCCGGCACGAGCGAGACCCTGCCGCCGTCGGCCCTCGCCTCGCCGATCGCCTTCTCGACCTCGATCTGCTGCGCGTTGCCCTGCGGCAGCCGCGCGGATCCGTACGGCACCGCGGGCTGATCCTGCGCGATCCCCTCCTGGTACCAGAACGCGACGCTCGACATCAGGTCGACCCGCTCGCCGAACGCCGACTTGACCGAGCCGTCCGCCTTGAACGTCCAGCCCTTGTGCTCGATCTCGAAGCGGAGCGACTTCGTGAACGGGATCGGGTCCACGAGGTGCCACCGGTACGCCGTCATGCGCGAGCCCAGGCCCGTGCCGTCGGCGACGGTGACGCCGTAGTAGGGGCCGTCGTCGACGTGCAGGCCCCAGGCATCGTTGAAGTAATCCTCGCTGCCCGTGCCCTCGATCGACGGATGCTTCTCCCCGTCGACCCAGAAGAAGTCGTCGCCCTCGCCGAACCAGCCCGCCTCGGCCTGGACGACGGAGAGCACGGTGCCGACGTAGTGGCCCTTCCCCGCGACGCTCAGGAACTCGTACGGCTTGCCGTCGGCGGGCGCGGGCAGAGCCTGGCGGTACCGCGCGTGGAAGTAGGGCGTCTTCTCCGGCAGCGATGGCAGCTTCTCCCAGTCGACGTGGTAATACAGGTTCGAGACGCGGCGGCGGCCCTCGTTGGTGATCGTGATCCGACAGGACCTGCGGAACGGCATCGGCCAGTAGCCGTTGCGCGCGCGTCCCGCGGAGCTGTCGCGGACCATCAGCGAGCGGACGCCGCGCTCGAGGCCGTGCCCGACCGCGAAGAAGTCCCCGACGGGCGCGTCGACGCTCGGCGTCGCGCTGCCGTCGTAGTACACGCGCAGGCGGAGGAGGCGCGGCCAGCCGTACTCGTTGTCCGCGACCGTGACCCAGACGTGGGTGACGACACCCGGCCCCTCGAGGTCGGCGAGGACGGTCGTCTCGCCCGGGATGGGACGCTTGCTGTCGTCGTTGGAGCTCCAATCCGGATTGTTGGACGAGGAGCGGTGCGCGGTGAAATCCTTGGGCTCGAGCAGGTGGAACGGATCGGGCAGCGCGGGCGCCGATTCCTGGCCCGACGACGGGAGCGGCAGCGCGCCGAGCGCAATCGCGCTCCAGAGGAGGATCCGGATCTTTCGCATGGGGCCTCCCGCGAGCGGCGGCGCCGCCCGCGCGCGACAATCTATCCCGCGACGCCGGATCTCGGTCGGTTCCTCGAAAAGGAGTACGATGCCGGCAACGGACGCGTGGTGATCAATCGTTCTGACCGGGCCGGACGCCGGATGCTGTCCCGGATCGACCCTTGCTTCCGCGCGGCGGCGCTCCTCACGCCACTCCTCGGCATCGGCTCCGCGATGGTTGCGCAATCGATCACCGAGTTCACGGTCGGGGGTCAGCCGCGCGGCATCGCCGCCGGCCCGGACGGCAACCTCTGGTTCGCCGACGAGACCGGCAACATCGGGCGAATCACGACACAGGGCGGGCTCACCGAGTTCCCGGTGTCCGGATCGCAGACGCGGCCGTACTTCATCGCCGCGGGGCCGGACGGCGCGATGTGGTTCACCGAGACCACGGGCAACAGGATCGGACGGATCACGATGGCGGGCGCGATCACGGAGTTCGCGGTGCCGACGGCCTCCTCCAGGCCCACGGGAATCGTCTCCGGTCCCGACGGCGCTCTCTGGTTCACGGAGCAGGACGGCAACAAGATCGGCCGCGTCACGACGGCGGGCGTCTTCGCGGAATATCCCGTGCCGACGCCCGCCAGCGAACCCGGCGAGTCGATCGTTACGGGGCCCGACGGCGCGCTCTGGTTCAACGAGGAGGCCGCCAACAAGGTCGGACGCATCACGACCGACGGCGTCATCACGGAATACGCGCTCGAGGCCGGCGCGACCCCGGCAGGGATCGCCTCCGGCCCGCCCGACACGATTTGGGTCACGGAGGAGGACGCGAACGCCATAGGTCGCCTGGACACGACGAGCGGGAACGAGATCGGCGACGTGCCCGTCCCGACGCCGGGCGCGAGGCCGACCGGAATAGTCCGCGACGCGGACGGCGACTTCTGGTTCACCGAGCGCCAGGGGAACAAGATCGGCCGAGTGGAGAGCAACGCGATCGCCGAAGTCGCGGTGCCGACGCCGTTCGCGGCCCCGCGGGGCATCGCGGTCGGGCCCGACGGCAACGTCTGGTTCACGGAGAACTCCGTCGGCAAGGTCGGCCGCGTCGATCTCGTCGCACCGCCCTGCGGCACGGGGCGCGGCCACGTCCGCGCTCTGCCGCCCGCGAGCCTCCCCTGCACCACGAGCCGAACGTGAGGAGACGAACCGTCATGTCACCCCGACGCCTCCTCGCGCCTCGACTCGGGATCGCCGCCGTGCTGCTCGGCTGCTCGGCCATCGCCGCGCCCCTGTCGGCCCAGACGATCGACGAGTTTCCGGTCCCCACGGCCGGCTCCAAGCCGCAGTGCATCGCGCCCGGATCCGACGGCAACCTCTGGTTCACCGAGACCGCCGCGAGCAAGATCGGCAAGATCACGGCGGAGGGGCTGATCTCCGAATACACCGTCCATTCGAACAGCGGCGGACTCAGCCTCGACGTACGCTGTCTCGCCCCCGGACCGGACGGCAACGTGTGGTTCACGACCTCCGGCACTCCGGGAGGTCGGATCGGCAAGATCACGACGAGCGGCGTCATCACGCTCTACCCGCACGTGTTTCCGGGGCAGCTGTACGCGATCACGGCGGGACCCGACGGCGCGATGTGGTTCACGGAGACCACGCCGACCTTCCACAACACGATCGGGCGGATCACGACGGGCGGCGCCTTCTCCGAATACCCCCTGCCGGACGTCGGCACCCTGATCGTCGCCTCGGGCATCGTCGCGGGCCCCGACGGCAACATCTGGTTCGCGCAGGCCGGCGCGCAGGAGATCGGGAGCATCACGCCGGACGGCGCGACGATCACGGCGTACCCGACGACCGGCTTCTTCCCGGCCGGAATCACCGTCGGTCCCGACGGCGCCCTGTGGTTCACCGAGGGCGGCGCGTCGCGGGGTCTCGGCCAGATCACGACCGACGGCATCGTCACGCAGTACGACATTCCGTCGCTGCCCGCGAACGTCGTCGCCGGCCCGGACGCCGCGCTCTGGCTCACGGAGGGAAACAAGATCGCGCGATGGATCAAGACCGGCCGGAATCCCGAGATCACGGAGATCCCCGTCCCGACGCCGGGCTCGCTGCCCGACGGCATCGCGGCCGGGCCCGACGGCAACATCTGGTTCACCGAGCAGACCGGCAACAAGATTGGACGCGTCAACCTGGTCCCGTCGGGCTCGTGCGGCAACGGACGCGGTCACGCGCGGCCCGTGGCGGGCCCCGAGGTCCTAACGTGCGTCTCCCAGCGCCCCTAACGACAGGAGGAATTCCATGAGCTCCAAGACCATCCGGCTCGCCGCGCTCGTCCTGGCTCTCGTACCGGGAGTCGCGACGGCGCTGGGGACGTCGTCCGGATTCGCCGCGCGGGCCGACGCCGCCGCCGGGTGCGGCCTCGGTGTGAACCTCCCGCTCGTCGGGCGCATCGTGGGCGCCGGCAACACGCTCTACATCTCGACCCTCGACGTCTCGAACAACGGCGCGACCGACTCCCAGGTCGACTTCTACCTGGATGGCCTGGACCAGACCAACGGAACGGCCGTGTCCGTCTCCGGCAGCGTCTCGAGCGCGGGCGAGCTCGTGCCCGTCGGCACCGGCGGCAGCATGCGCGCGCGCTCGAACGCCCACTTCGACGACTTCATCGATTCGCTGGTGCAGGCCGGGATCCTGTCGGCCACCGTCGAGCCGAACGGATTCCTCGGCTCGATCCTCTTCGTCTTCAACGGCGTCAGCCAGAGCGGCCAGGGGACCGCCTTCGTGCGCTTCTACAGCTCGTACGCCGGAGGCACGATCGGCCAGGCCCTGCGCGCGCACGAGATCACCTCGAACGAGCCCCGCAGCGTCATCGCGACCTTCCGCGACTCCCGGACCCTCCCGTCGGGCCCCAAGCTCTACGCCAACATGTTCCTGAGCAACATCGGCCTCGCGCCCAACGGCGCGCTGGCCTCCGGCCCGGTCAACGTCCACGTCCACGCGTACGCCAACTCGACCGGACAGCCCGTCGGCACCGCGTTCGACCTCTCGATCGGAGCGGGACAGACCGTCGCCGTCTCGGACGTCCTGCACCGCATCGCCGCACCCGCGGGCGAAGACACGGTCCTCGTCGTCGCCACGGCTACCACCGGCACGGCGGCCATCGCCGGCGTCGCGGTCGAGATCGACGACACCACGAAGGACGGCTCCGTGGTGGACATGGTCCGCGCCGACTTCTAGACGCGCGCGCGATTCGAGCGGAACGCCGCGCGCCATGCCGGAGAACCGATCGCGGCTCGCGCGCTCATCGCAGTGCACCCGCTCCTGCGGCGGCACGGACGGGAGCTCAGCAGACGCGCCCGGCCGCTTTGCGACCGCTGCCCGCTCACGCGCGAGTGCGCGTACTTTCGTTCGAACGCTCTCGGGGCATAATCTGGGAGTGAAGACCGCAGGCCTCCTCCTCGCCGCCCTCTCCCTCGCGTGGCCACGTTCTCTTGCAGCCCAGCAGGCTCCCTCGCCGCCGGCGCCGAGCCCTTTTCCGGCTCCGGCTCCTTCGAGCAGCGAGCCGGCGGTGCTCATCGGCGCCGGCGACATCGCCGACTGCGCGCACATCGACGAGGCGCGCAAGACGGCCGCGATCGTCGAGAAGATCCCGGGAACCGTGTTCACCCTCGGCGACAACGCGTATCCCTCGGGGACCGCGGAGCAGTTCACGGCGTGCTATGCGCCGACCTGGGGGCGGTTCAAGGACCGGACGCGCCCGGCGGTCGGCAACCACGACTATCGCACCGCGGGAGCCGGCGCGTACTTCGCCTACTTCGGCAAGGCGGCCGGCGACCCCCTTCGCGGGTACTACAGCTACGACCTCGGCGGCTGGCACGTGCTCGTCGTCAACAGCAACTGCAACGAGGTCGGCGGCTGCCAGCGCGACTCGCCGCAGGAGACCTGGGTCCGGGAGGACCTCGCGGCGCACCCCGCGCTCTGCACCCTCGCGATGTGGCACCACCCGCGGTTCTCCTCGGCGGAGCACGGAGACGATCCGGCGATGCGCTTCATCTGGAAGGACCTCTACGACGCCGGAGCGGACGTGGTCCTCGCGGGCCACGACCACACCTACGAGCGCTTCGCGCCGCTCGACGCCTCGGGAGCTCGGGATCCCAAGCGCGGCATCCGGGAGTTCGTGGCGGGGACGGGAGGGCGCTCGCTGTACAAGTTCGTCGACGTCCACCCATTGAGCGAGGTCCGCGAGAACACCGCCTACGGAGTCCTCAAGCTGACCCTGAGGCCGGATTCCTACGACTGGCAGTTCCTCGCCGCGGAGGGAGACTTCAAGGACGAGGGCACCGGAAAGTGCCACTAGCCGAATCTCGGATTCTGGATCTTGGCCTTTGGCCGGGGAGAAATCATGGCTGAAGAGTGCACGCATCTCGCATCGATCCACGAGGTCAAGCCGAGCGCGAAGGGCTGCGAGGACTGCCTGAAGATCGGCGACACGTGGGTCCACCTGCGCCTGTGCCTGCAGTGCGGACACGTCGGCTGCTGCGACTCCTCCAAGAACAGGCACGCCACGAAGCACTTCCGCGCGACCCAACACCCCATCGTCCAGTCCCTCGAGCCGGGCGAGGACTGGCGCTGGTGCTACGTCGACGAGGTCTACGTCTGACGACGGCGCGCCGCAAGCTTCTCGAGTCCCGCGCGATCGCCCTTCCCCTCTCGTATCTCCTCTGGGCCGCGTACGTCCTGATCGTCGTCTCCTGGGTTCCCGTCGTGGGCGTCTACCGGCTGTTCACGTTTCGCCGCGACGCGAACCGCATGCGGGTGGGCCGCGTCCTGCGCCGCGCCGGCGCGCTCGCCGTGGCGATCAACCCGTTCTGGGACTTCCACGTCGACGCCGCCCCGGATGCCGCGGCTTCCATCGATCCGCGCCGCCCGCATCTCTTCGTCGCGAACCACCGCTCGATGGCGGACATCTTTCTCCTGTGCCTGTTGCCGTGGGAGATCAAGTTCCTCTCGAAGGACTCCGTGTTCCGGATCCCGCTGCTCGGGTGGCTGATGCGGACGGCCGGCGACGTCCCGCTCGCCCGCGGCGACAAGGACAGCGCACGCGCGGCGATCGAGCAGATGCGGGGCCGGCTCACGGACGGGGCATCGGTGATCGTGTTCCCGGAGGGGACGCGCAGCGCCGACGGGTCGCTCGCGCCGTTTCGCGAGGGCGCGTTCCGGCTCGCACTCGAGCTCGCCGTCGACGTCGTGCCGCTCGCGATCCGCGGGACCGAGACGGCGCTTCCGAAGCACTCGCTCGTCTTCTCCCCGACGACGGCGACGGTGACGGTGCTCCCGCCGGTCGAGACCGCGGGCTCCGGCGCCGCCGAGGCGCCCAGGCTGGCCGAGCGCGTCCGCGGCGACATCGGGCGCGCGCTCGGTCTGCAATGACGCGGCCTCGGGTGCAATAAACGCAGCCTCAGGCTGCAATACAGTAGCCACCCGTGCCCCGTCCCCTCGACATGGCGATGATCCTCGAGGCGCGCCGCGCCCTCGAGGGGCGCGTGCGCCGCACGCCCATCGAGGAGTCCCGCCCGCTCTCGGAGGCGGCCGGCGTTCCGGTGTCGCTCAAGCTCGAGTCGCAGCAGCTCACCGGGTCCTTCAAGATCCGCGGCGCGTTCTTCCGCCTCCTCGCGCTGACGCCCGAGGAGCGGCGCGCCGGCGTCGTCACCTGCTCGGCCGGGAACCACGGCAAGGCCGTCGCCTACGTCGCCCGCGAGCTCGGCGTCCCCGCCACGATTTACGTCCCGCGCAGCGTCGACGAGTCCAAGTACCGCGGGATCGTCGCGCTCGGTGCGGACGCGCAGCGCTCGGACTGCGACGGCTTCGACGAGACGGAGGCGCTCGCGCGCGACGCCGCGGCGCGGTCGGGACGGCCCTACGTCTCGGCCTACGACGACGAGCGGATCCTCGCCGCCAACGGCGGCACGCTCGCCGCCGAGGTCCTGGAGGACGCGCCCGAGGCCCGGACCTTCGTCCTCCCCGTCGGTGGCGCCGGCCTCGCGGGCGGCTTCGCGTTCTACGCGAAGGAAAGACTCCCCGCCTGCCGCGTCGTCGGCTGCCAGCTCGCGAGCTCGCCCGCGCTGGCCCTCTCGCTCGAGAAGGGAGAGGCCGTCACGCGGCTGCCGCCGGTGGCGACCACGGCCGGCGGCCTCGAGGGTGGCATCGGCCGGACGGGCTTCGGAGTGCTGCGGACCCGCGTCGACGCGGTCGCGCTCCTCACCGAAGAGGATATCTTCGGCGCCGTGCGCTTCCTGCTCGCGGAGCACCAGTACCTGATCGAGCCCTCGTCGGCGGTCACCGTGGCCGCGATCCTCACGGGGAAATCCGGACCGCTGTCCACCCCGGCGGTGGCGGTGATTTCGGGACGCAACGTGGCCCTGTCGACCCTGAAGCGGATTCTGGCCTGATGCGCGTCGTCGGCTCGGACGAGATCCGCCGCGCGATCGGACTCCCGGAGTCGATCGAGGCCATGCGCGACGCCGTCATCGCGCAGTCGCGGGGCGAGTGCGACACGCCGATGCCGATGCACCTCGACCTCTCGGCCGGCGGCGGCGGCGAGGTCCACATCAAGTCGAGCTACCGCCGCGGAGGCCGGCACTTCGCGCTCAAGATGGCGGGGAGCTACGTCGAGCGGCCCTACGGAGCGATCCTCCTCGTCTCGGTCGAGGACGGCGAGACGCTGACGTACTTCGACGACGGCGGCCACCTCACGGACCTGCGGACCGCGGCCGTGTCCGCAATGGTCGCGCGCGAGCTCGGCCGGACCGACGCCTCGCTCGGCATCCTGGGTACCGGCGTCCAGGCGCGCCTGCAGGCGCGGCTCCACGCCGAGATCCTCCGCCTGGAGCGCGTCACCGTCTGGGGCCGCAACCCGGACCATCTCTCCGCGTGCGTCCGCGAGCTCTCCGCCTCGCTCGGCGTGCGGGCCGTCGCCGCCGCGTCGCCGGCCGAGGTGGCGAGCGCGTCGCGGCTCATCGTCACGACGACCGCGTCCCGCCAGCCGCTGCTCCGCGCGGCCGACCTCCTCCCCGGGACCCACGTCTCCGCGGTCGGCGCGGACACCCCGGGGAAGCAGGAGCTCGACGCCGACATCCTGAGGCGCGCCTCGCTCCTGCTCGTGGACTCGCTCCCGCAGTGTCTGAAGCTCGGCGAGCTGCAGCACGCGCCCGCGGAGGCGCCGCGCGCGGTGGAGATCGGCGCCTTCTGCGCGTCGCCGGTCGACTACGACCGGGCCGGCATCACCGTCGCCGACTTCACCGGTCTGGGCGCCGAGGACCTCTTCATCGCCGAGGCGTGCCACGCGCGCCTCTCGGGCAAGTCCTGATGCGTGCGCCGCGGGCGGCCCTCGCCGAGAAGGGCTGGGGCGAGGAGACCGGGTTCCGCTGGCGCGGCGGCGCGGAGATCTCGCGGCTCGAGGGGTTCAGCGACACCGTCTTCGCGTTCGCGGTGACGCTGCTCGTCGTCTCCCTGGAGGTCCCGCGCACGTTCCACGAGCTGACCAACGCGATGCGCGGGTTTCCCGCCTTCGCCGTCTGCTTCGCGCTCCTGATCATCATCTGGCGGGAGCACTACATCTTCTTCCGGCGCTATGGACTCCAGGACGCCGGCACGCTGTGGCTCAACGCCGCGCTCCTCTTCGTGATGCTCTTCTACGTCTACCCGCTCAAGTTCCTCTTCACGCTCGTGCTCGCCCCGCTGACGGGAACGCCTACGGAGGTGCGGCTGCCCGGCGGCGGGACCGAGACGGCGATCGAGACCGCGCAGATCCCGTTGCTCTTCCTGATCTACGGCGCCGGGCTCATGGCGCTGTACCTGCTCCTCGCCTGGATGTACGCCCACGCCTACCGGCGCCGCGCGGCCCTCGACCTCACGCCGCTCGAGATCTTCGACACGCGCGCGAGCATCCGCTCCCACCTGCTTTCGGCCGGCATCGGAGCGATCTCGGCCGTCCTCGCGCTGCTCCTGCCCCTCCATCTCGTCGGGCTGGCCGGCTACGTCTATTTCCTGTTCGGCCCCGTGCTCGCGATCCACGGGACGTGGACGGGGAAACGCCGCAAGAAGCTCGAGAAGGTGAGCTAGGCGCCCTTCCGCCGCAGCGGCACCGTCAGCGTCAGGGTCTGGTCGCCGCGACGCACGCCGAGCACGGCGGCGTCTCCCCAGCGCTTCGCGGCCATCGCGCGGGCGAGCGACTCGCGGTCCACGAGCGGCGCGCCGTCGAGCGACACGAGGCGGTCGCCGGCCTTCAGCGCCGCGCGCGACGCCGGCGAGTCCTTCTCGACGTCGAGGACGTCCAGACCCGTCGCGCCCGGCTGCCCGGCGACGGCTTCGATCGCGCGCGTCGCGACCCCGAGCTCGGGGAAGGCCGGCTCGCCCTCGGGAGGCACGCCCCAGAGGAAGCTCGCGTACGAGGCGCGAACCGACTTCACCGGCCGGCCCTCGTCGTCCGCGACGGCTACCGGGATCAGCGAGGCGATCGGGCCCGGGTACCACGTGCGCGCCTGACGCTCGATGCCCATCCCGTACTGCACGTGCCCCGATCCCGCCAGCACCACCACGATCGTCTTCGGATCGTCCTCCTCGCGCAGCGGCGCGACCGCGTGGAAGGCCATGGTGGCGTCCCAGGTGCACTGCGCGGAGAGCATCGCCTGCCATTGCTCGTCGCTCATCCCGGCGTGGAACGAGGCGTCCGCGAACGAGGCGCGGAACAGCCGCATGTGGTCGGCGCTCTTCGTGTCGATCTGCGTGGGGATGTGGGCCGCCTCCTCGGGCGTCAGACCCGCGAAGCCCTTCTTGCGGACCGCCGTCACGACCTCGCGCGGGGCGTTCACGGCGAACATCCGAAGGCGGTGGTCCCGCGCGTACGCGAAGATCTCGCGGTAGTAGCCCCAGTTGTAAGCCCAGCTCCGATACCAGTGCGCCGCCTGGAGGAACGCGTCCTCGGACAGGCGGCCCGCGGTCCAGTCGTCGAGAGCCGCCTGCTCCGTGTACGGGAACATCTCGAGACCGATCGCCACGCGGCGGCCGGCGCGGTCCAGCTCCTCGATCACCCGCCGCTCGACCGCGTGCGTGTCCAGGACCGTGTGCTCCTCCCCCACGAGGAGCAGACGCACGCCCGCGAGCCTCGCCGGCAGCTCCGCGGGGGTCAGCGACGCGCCGGACTCCTCAGGCTTGCTCGTGTCGGTGATCGCATCGAGGACGACCGGCGCTTCCCGGTCCCGCCGCGCCGGGTCGCCGATCGGCAGGTGCAGCGGGTTCGGGTTGGGGTTCGAATCGTCGGCGCCGCCCGCGGCGGCCGCGGCCGCGAGCCCCAGGACGACCGCCGCGGCGAGGCGGGGCCGCTTGAAATGGTTCAGCGCCAAGGGAGGATCGAAAGGACCTCGACCTGCCCCTCCGGCATGTTCACGCGGTCGCCCGGGCGCGAGCCCAGGAGCCGCTGCGCGAACTCGGACTGGTAGGAGTAGATCGACTCCTCGGGCTTGGAGTCCCACGGCCCGAGGATCGTGAAGTCGCGCTCGGCGCCGGACGCGTCGCGCATGCGCACGCGCGTGCCGACGCGCACCTCCGACGCGTCGATCTTGGACGCGTCGAGCGCGCGCGTGCGCGACAGCTCGTCGGCCAGCGACGCGATCCGCGCCGAGAGGTACTCGTGCTTCTGCCGCGCGGCGTGATACTCGAAGTTCTCGGAGAGGTCGCCGTACTCCTTGGCCGTCTTCATCGCTTCCGCGTTGGCGGGAAGCTCGACCTGCTTGAGATGGATGAGCTCCTTGCGCTTCGCCTCGATCGATTCGCTGGTCGCGTAGAGGTACTCGCGGGCCGGCGCACGGAGCTCCGGGAACTTCATCAGGAGGGCCTCGCGCACCGTCGCACGACGATGCTCCTCGAGGCCGAAGACGCGTTCCAGGCCGTGGAGGAAGTCCCGCGCCTCCTCCTCCGACCCGGCCCCACGCACGAGGGCGACCGCGAACCCGCCCGGCTCGAAGAACTCCTTGATCCGCGCGCGCTGGCCGGAGAACTCGTCCATCCGCAGGGCGTCGGTAAGGGCCAGGAAGAGCGAGGCGGGCTCGGCCCTGCCCTCGGCGTGCATCCGTTCGCAGATCCAGACGAAGGCGCGGGGAGCGGAGCGCGGCGAGCGCAGGATTCTCCGCGTCAGGTCGGCGGCGCGATCCCCCAGAGCGCCGAAGAGCATCGTCAGGGCGCGGCCGTCCTCCTCACGCGCGATCTGGTCGGCGAAGAGGTCGGCCCAGTCGGAGCGCCGCTCGCGGATCGCCTCGAGGGCCTTCTCGCGAGCGAGGTGATCCCGGATCGTCGGCAGGATCGTGCGGAGGTCGCCGGAGTCGAGCAGCCGCTCGACCGGGAACGCCTCGGGCTCGCCGGGCACCAGCTTGGCGGCCGCCTGCGAGAGCTCGAAGGCGAGGCCGGGGCTCCCGGCGCCGAGCCGGCGTGCGTCGTCCGCCAGCCTCTCGCCCATGAAGCGCGCGAGATCCTTCGAGCGCTTCGCGTGCTTGCGCGCGAGCTCCATCCGCGCCGCCGGCTTCGCCTTGAGGAAGCTGTCGCGGACGCTGTCCCGCGCCGCGTCGACGCTCTCGCTCCACGAGACGGTCGCCGACTTGGCGCTTCCCGAGACCAGCAGCTGCGGATGCCTGCGGGCGGAGGTCCAGAACGCCGACCAGCGCGCCTCCGGGACGACGCCCGAGACGTGCTCCTTGATCCCGGCGACGGTGAGCGGCTTGCCGAAGCTCGCGAGCAGCCAGCGGACCGCCTCGGCCGGATCCTTCTCGGCCAGCGCCGCCACCTCCGACGGAGCCTCGACCTTCCGGCGGAGGAAGTGCTCGGCGGGCAGGCGGATCAGGTTCTTCTCCGCGGACACGAGCGACAGCGGAACCTTGGCCCCCGCGACCTCGAGGCGCATCACGTCGAGCGCGGGGTTCATCTCGACCAATCGTCCCGCGCCGCGGCCCGGCATGAAGTAGATCTCGCCGGGCTGGAACTGGAGCCAGCGGGCGATCTTGCCGGCGATCTCCGAGGGATCCTGCGCGCCCCCGACCGGAAACTTCGCGAGGACCGCCGCGAACACGGGGTGGGAGCCGAAGCGATCGCGGAGCGCCGCGGTCAGGGCCTTGCGGCCCTCGGCGTCCGTCGGGAACATCCGGGCGAGCTCGAGCAGGACGCGGATCTTCTCGTCGCCCTCGTGGTAGTCGGCCAGGAACCGGAGCCAGGAGACCGCGGATGCGCCGCCGCCCTTCTTCTTGACTCCCGCCGCGATCTCGAAGAAGAACTCGAGCGGCTCGCTCTCCGCCTCCATCTTCTGCGTCCACAACGCCTCGAGCGCCGGGAACTTCTTTTCGTCGATGAGCTTCTGGACTTCCGGGGGGATGTGAGGGGCTGGGGCCGTCATGAGCGGTTGATACTAGCTCACTGGTCGCCGCGCGGCCTCACGACACGTCGACCGCGGGCGACGTCAGGATTTCCGGCCGGGGCGTGACCCCGAGCCCCGGCGCCTCGCTCGCGGCGAGCCGGCCAAGGCGGCGCTGAGGCGCGCCCTCGGCGGTGCGGACCGTGACGTAGCTGTTGAAGTCGGTCGCGGTGAACAGGAACTCGGTCGGCGTGGAGTGCGCGAGGTGCGCGATCGCCGCCGTCGCGACGTCGCCGCCCCAGGTGTCCTCGATCGTCATGGCGATCCCGAGCGACACGCAGAGGTCGCGCGCCTGCCGCGCGCGCGTCAGCCCGCCGAGCTTCGAGATCTTGAGGTTGACGACGTCCATCGCCGAGTCCGCCGCGGCGCGCAGGAGGACCGGGACGCCGTCGATCGTCTCGTCGAGCACGAAGGGGTGGTCCGTGCGCCGACGGATCGACAGGTTTTCCTCGTAGGACAGGCATGGCTGCTCGATGTAGACGTCCACGTCGGCGAGCGCACGCACGACACGCGCCGCCTGGTGCGGAAGCCAGCCGGTGTTGGCGTCGGCGACGAGCGCGTCGCCCGGATCGAGGACCGCCCGCACCGCGCGCACGCGCGCCACGTCGACGTCGGGCTCGCCGCCGACCTTGAGCTGGAAGCGCCGGTAGCCCTCGGCGCGGTACGCGGCGACGCTCTCGGCCATCGCGTCCGGCGTGTCCTGTGAGATCGCGCGATACAGAACGAAGTCGTCGCCGTAGCGGCCCCCGAGGAGGCTTACCACCGGCAGTCCGCTCGCCTGGCCGAGGAGGTCCCAGCAGGCGACGTCGACTCCCGACTTCACGTACGGATGGCCCTTCAGCGCCGCGTCCATCGTGCGGTTGAGCCGCTCGAGCTGCAGAGGGTCCTCGCCCAGGAGGCGCGGCGCCAGCACGGAGAGTCCCGCCCGTACGCCCTCCGCGTACGCGGGCAGGTACGCGGGCCCGAGCGGGCAGACCTCACCGTGCCCGGCGAGCCCCGTGTCGGTCTCGACGCGGACCAGCGTGCTGTCGAAGACCGCCACGGACTTTCCGCCGGACCAGCGGTACGAGCCCTCCCGGAGCGGCAGCTCGACGCGGTAGGCCGCGATCCGGGTGATCCGCATGGAGCCGGATCCTATCCTCGGTTACGATTCCCCCCGCTTGTCCGCCGCCAAATCGATCCTGCTCGCCGCGCTGGGCCTGACCACGCTCGTCTTCGTCGCGGCCTGGCTCCGCGCCGCCATTCGCGGAGCCGGCCGGCCGCGCCCGACCGGCCTCCTGACCCTGATCGGCTTCGTGACCAACTTCTTCGACACGCTGGGCATCGGCTCCTTCGCGCCGACGACGTCGATCTTCAAGCTCAAGCGGCTCGTTCCGGACGAGCTCATCCCGGGCACGCTCAACGTCGGACACGCCCTGCCGACCATCGTCGAGGCGTTCATCTTCATCGCCATCGTGGAGGTCGAGCCGATCACCCTCGCGAGCATGATCGCGGCCTCCGTCGCCGGCGCGTGGCTCGGCGCCGGTGCGGTCGCGGGCTGGCCCCGGCGCCGCGTACAGATCGGCATGGGCGTCGCGCTGCTCGCGGCGGCGACCTTCTTCGCCATGACCAACCTCGGGCTCTTCCCGACCGGAGGCGAGACGCTGGGTCTCCGGTCGCCGCTTCTCTGGCTGGGTCTCGCCGGCAATTTCCTCCTCGGGGCGCTCATGACACTCGGCATCGGCCTCTACGCGCCGTGCATGATCCTCGTGGCGCTCCTCGGCATGAACCCGAAGGCCGCCTTCCCGATCATGATGGGCTCCTGCGCGTTTCTCATGCCGATCGGGAGCCTGCGCTTCATCCAGCGCAAGAGCTACAGCCTCGCGGCCGCGGTCGGCCTCACGCTGGGAGGGATCCCGGCGGTCTTTCTGGCGGCATTCGTGGTGAAGTCGCTGCCGCTGACCGCCCTGCGCTGGTTGATCTTCGCGGTCGTCGTCTACACCGCAGCGGCGATGCTGCGCTCGGCCTTCGGACGCACCCGGGCGCCCGAATGAGCCGAGGCCGTCGTATCCTACGCAGCCGGAAAACGGAAGAAACCGAGAACGGAGGAACCGATCCCATGCCCCTTCGCCTTCGCATCCCCAGAATCGCGCCATCCGCCCTGGCGGTCGCCGCCGCGGCCGCACTCGCGGCGACCTTGACGGCCCAGACCACTCCCACGGCGCCAACGTCGCCCGCAGCGCCTGCAGCGCCCGCGGCGAAGACCCCGCGCCCGACTCCCGTCGCCGTCGCCACGCCGACGGCCGCGCAGACGGCCGCCGCTCGAGAGCTATTCAGGGCCCTGAAGCTCGAGGAGTCCCTGACGAGCACCACCACGGCCATGGTGGACTCCGAGATCTCGCACAACCCCGCGCTCGCGCCGTACCGGGACGTCATGCTCGCGTGGCTTCGCAAGTACATGACCTGGGACGCGATGCTGCCGGAGCTGACCCGCCTGTACTCCGAGACCTACACCGAGGGCGAGATGAAGACGCTCGCGATGTTCTACAGCTCGCCGCTCGGGCAGAAGTCGATCGCGAAGACGCCGGACCTCCTGAGCCGGACGGCTCAGATCGGCGCGAAGATCAGCCAGCCCCACTCCGCCGAGCTCAACGCGCAGCTCAACGCCCGCCGCGACGAGCTCAAGGCGAAGGCCGCCGCGAAGACGCCGAGCGGCTCGGGGACTCCGGCTCCCGCGTCGGCGGTCCCGGAGGTCCCGACTCCAAAATAGACGGCCGCGGCTACGGGCTCGCGGCTCGCGATCAGCGATCAGCGGCTCGCGTTGGCGTGCCGCGTCTGTGAGAGCTCCCGCAGGAAGCTGCCCGGCAGCGTCCCGCGAATCGAGACGCCGTCCGGGTCGGTATCGATCTGAAAACGCCGGATCACCGGCACCATCTCGGGCGACTTCTCCGAGACCGCGAGGCGCCACATCGCGAGGACGCCGCGCAGCGAGTCGGCGATCAGGTCGCGGTTCTCGGCGTCGTTCGAGAGGCCCGTGGCCGCGACGTCGACGGAGTCGCCGTGGACCGTCGCCTGGAGGGCGAGCAGGGTCACGGACTTCATCGCTCCCATCAGCGCCTGCGACGGCTCGCCTTCGCCGTGTCCGTCGGCGCGGCGCATCGCCGGCATGCGGGTGAGGTCGATCAGGGCCCACGCGGAGGCGTCCTCGTCGACGCGGGAGAGGTGATGCCCGAGGCCCTGGCCCGAGGTGAGACCGCCGGCTCCGCCGCTTTCGCGACGCGCCAGCGCCGCGGTCACCGACCCCTCGTGTCCGCAGACGATGAGGTTCTTGTTGACCAGCGAGACGGCTCCCGGCTCCCCGCCCTTTTCGGCCAGGAGGTAGTAGGCGCCGCCGGGCGAGGTGAGGGACTTCGCGCCGCGCTCGGTCAGGGCCTTGCCGATGCGGGAGAGATCGAAGCGGCCCTCGAAGAGCACGAGGCCCGACTCGGACTCCTTCGAGCCGGCTTCGCCGGGGGACATCGCGATCACGATCGTGTCGATGTCCTCGGAGGGCGTGAGGCCCGTCTCGGCGAGGAAGCGCGCGGCGTCGCCGTCTCCGGAGAGGTGATCGAGGTCGGCGAAGACCTTCGCCGAGAGCGGCGAGCTGCGGAGCGCGTTCCAGTGGATGACGCCGACGGTCACGGCGTCGGCGGGCACGAGCGCGAGCGGATCCTCGGTCCGCCGCACGGCGAGGGCGGGCGTCGCGGTGGCGGCAGCGAGCAGCAGAAGGATCCCGAAGCGCGAGGCGCGAAGCGCAGGAAACCGCGTCATGGTCAGAAATCCTTTCTCGAAAAGAGCCACGCGGAGAGGGCGAGGGCCGCGACGCCGAAGGCCGCGGTCGATCCGTAGACGGCGAGGTAGTGAACGTCGGCGAGGCGCGCGGGCGCCTCCTTGCCGGCGACGAGCGCGACGGTCGCCTGCCCGATCTCCGCCGTCTTGGGGAGGATCCAGTAGAGGCCCTTCACGATGCTCGCGGCGGTCTCGGTCGAGACCGCGGCCGCGATGCGCTCGCGGGCCACCAGGATCGCGGACAGGAAGAAGACGGCGTAGGTCGCCATGAGGGACACGCCGGTCGAGGACGCGATCACCCCGATCAGGAAGGCGAACGCGAGGAGCGTCGCCACCGCGAAGAGGATGACGAGACCCGAGAGCAGGAACCGCGGGTGGAAGACGCGGGTCTTCCAGACCACGATCAGCCACATCGAGCCGATCAGGTAGAGGAGGTTGGCGGCGGCGAGCAGCAGGCCGCCGGCGTAGCGCGACAGGAGGAGCGGCACGCGGCCGACCGGACGCGAAAGGTAGAGGTCGATGGTTCCCTTCTCCTGCAGGCGCGGCACGAGGTGGGCCGTCGCGAAGAGCGCGAGGAAGGTCCCGACGAGGTACAGGAACGCCGAGAAGCCGGACTCGAAGCCGAGCACGAGCTTGTCGATCTCGATCGAGCGCCCTCCGACGTCGACCGACTGGCCGAAGAGCCGCGCCCCGGCGAGCGCGCCGTTGACGACGTCGAGATTCACGCCCAGCGCGAAGATCACGATGAATAGCGAGGACAGCGCGAAGTACGCGATCAGCACCCAGCGGGCGGCGGCCTCGCGGAAGACTTCCTGGACCGAGGCGGAGAAGGCCCTCACGACACGCCCTCCTTCGGGTCGGTCTCGCCGCCCGCCTTCACGAGGTCGACGAAGACGTCCTCGAGGCTGGAGCGGACGGGCGAGAGCTCCTGCAGGCGCGCGCCGGCCGCGCGGAGCCGATCGATCACGGCGTTGACCTGCTCGAGATCCCGCGTGGTGAGGTCGAAGTGGCCGTTGACGCGGGCGACCGACGCGCCCGTCTCGCGCATGGCCGCGAGGACGCGCTCGTCCACACCGTCCGCGACGAGGCGGTATCGCGAGCCCGCCGAGGTCAGCTCGTCGATGCGCCCCTCGGCCACGATCTTCCCCTTGCGCAGCACGGCGACGCGGCCGCACGTGCGCTCGATCTCCGAGAGCAGGTGCGAGTTGAGCAGGATCGAGCGGCCGCGCGCGGCCTCCTCCTGCAGGAGATCGCGGATCTCGCGCCGGCCGACCGGATCGACGCCGTCGGTGGGCTCGTCGAGCAGCAGCACCTCGGGCTCGTGGACGAGCGCGGCGGCCAGGCCCAGGCGCTGCGTCATCCCCTTCGAGAACTTCTTGACCCTCACGTCCGCCCAATCCGACAGCCGCACGCGCGCGAGGAGCTCCGGGGTCCGCTTCCGAAGCGTCGCCCCGTCCACGCCCGACATCTGCCCGAAGACCGAGAGCGTCTGTCGGGCGGTCAGGTATCCCGGGAACCGGTGTCCCTCCGGGAGATACCCCACGCGCCGGCGGCACTCGGGGTCGCTCACGGGCAGGCCGCGCAGAGACGCGGAGCCGGAGGTCGGATGCGCGAGGCCGAGCAGGACCTTGACCAGCGTCGTCTTGCCGGCGCCGTTAGGTCCAAGCAGGCCAAAGACTTCGCCGGCCTCGACCCGCAGGCTGACGCCGTCCAGGGCCGTGATCCGGCGGGACGCCGACCCGTAGACCTTGCGAAGTCCGTCCGTCCGGATCGGCGCGTCCATGCCTCTTGAAACGAAGACTCCGCCGGAATGTTCGTGCGCGACGATCACGCCCGTCCCGTCTCTCGATCCCCGAACCCTCTGAGGAGGGCGTTTTGGAGCCTCCTGGGGGTTCTATTCCGACCAGGGAGGCGTGACGCCGTTGCTGCGCGCGTAGGCGATCGACTGCCCGAGGTGCTCGTGCATGTGGTTGAGGATGCGGAAGAGCACCTGCCGCTCGGTCATCTCGCGGTCGCCGAAGGTCTTGACCTTCTTGGTCAGGTCCACATCGGTGACGCCGCCGGCGGCGGCCTTGACGTTGTCGATCGATTTCCTGAGCAGCTCGACGATCTTGGCCTTGTCGGTCACGGTCTTCTCGCTGTCGCGGGAGACACCGTCCATGCGCGGCGCGCCGAGGAAGCTCGGCAGCGTCGAGTTGCCGTTCACGATGTGGACGTAGACCTCGCCGACCGAGCGCACGCCGGGCGCCGGGCGCCACGAGTACTTGTCGGCCGGCATCGCCTGCGCGAGGTCGACCAGCTTCTTGCCGACGTCGTCGATCTCCGCGACGTACTCGGCGCGAAAGCCGCTCGAGGCGGCCGGTGCGGGAGCCGCCGCGCGCATCGTCGTGACCTGCGTGCTCGTGGTCGTGGGTGCCTGGGCCCGGGCCGTCGCCGCGACGGCGGCCACGCCCGCCGCCAGCGCCGCGCAGAGGATTCGGTTCATCGCGTGTCTCCTTTTCGCTTACTACTTCCCGATCTTCGGCGCCGCGGCGACGGGCGGGATCCTCGACTCGGCCACGGCGGCGTTGAACGCCTTGAGGTCGTTGTCGAGGATCGTCTGGAGCTCGCCCTGGACGCCGTCGAGCCGCTGCTTGAGCATGTCGTAGTACTGCGACGACGACGGCGTCGGCTTCGCGTCGGCGCTCGCCACGATCGCCGCGAGGTACGTCCAGTCGTGGTCCAGCTTGGGCTCGTAGTTGAGGTCGTCCTCGTCGGCCACGATCTTGGGGTTCGTCAGCTTCTCCTCGACCGCCGTCAGCTTGTCCGAGAGCGCGGCCGCCTGCTTCTGCAACGCGTCGCCCTTGCCCATCCTCTGGGCGCGCTCCGCCACGTCCTTGGCCTGCTGTCGCACGTCGCGGATCTTGAGGACCGCGGTGTGGGTCTCGGAGAGCCGGTCGCGGATCGCCTTGAGCAGGTCGTACTGCTGCTTCAGGTCCTGCGCCGTCGCGAAGCCGGCCGGGTGCGGCCGGACCTCGAGCTTCTCCGTCAGCGACTGGCCGTTGGCGGTGAGCCGCACGGCGTAGGTGCCCGGCGCGACCTTGGGCGAGGCCTTCGTGCCCTCGTTGAACACCGTCTTCGGCGCGAGGGTGGGCTTCAGAATCCGCATGTCCCACACGAAGCGGTTGAGCCCCGCCTTCGGGTCGAGCGGCTTGTCCGAGTCCTTCTCTTCCTCCTCGCGCTTCGCCTGCTCCGCGAGGTCCTCCGCCTTCGACGGCTTCTCGTTGGTGAAGGTGCGGAGCACCGTGTCGCCGTCGAGGAACTCGAGCTTCACCTTCTGGCCCTCCGCGGGCTTGTCCTTGAGCCAGTAGTCGACGATCACGCCCGCGGGCGGGTTCGCTCCGGCCGCCCGCGGCGGCTCGTCCTCGTCCCGTTTCTCGATGTCCATCCGGACCGTCGGGCGCGGCGGGAACAGGAACGCGGCGGAGCTCGCGACCGGCCCGCTCCACGTCCGCAGCGGCGTCAGGTCGTCGAGGATCCAGAACGAGCGGCCCTGCGTCGCGACGACCAGGTCGCCGTCCTTGATCGCAAGATCGGTGACAGGCGTGTAGGGCAGGTTGCGCTGGAAAGTCTGCCAGGTCGCGCCGTCGTCGAACGAAACGTAGAGCCCGACCTCGGTGCCGGCGAAGAGCAGGCCCTCGCGCACGGGGTCCTCGCGGACCACGCGGGTGAAGGCGTCGTCCGGGATCCCGTTCACGATCTTGGTCCAGGTCTTCCCGTAGTCCTTGGTCTTGTAGAGGTAGGGATGGAAGTCGTCCAGCTTGTACGCCGTGGCGGCCACGTAGGCCGCCCCCTTGTCGCGCGGCGAGGCGTCGATCGCGTTGATCTGAATCCACTCCGGCATCCCCTTGGGCGTGACGTCCTGCCAGGTCTTGCCGTTGTCGCGCGTGACGTGCACGAGCCCGTCGTCGGAGCCCGCCCAGATCACGCCCGGCTCCGCCGTCGACTCGCCGAGAGCGAAGATCGTGTCGTACACCTCGACGCCCGTGATGTCGAACGTGATCGGCCCGCCCGCCTTGCCCTGCTTGTCCTTGGCGTTGCGGGTCAGGTCCGGCGAGATCTCCTCCCACGTCTCGCCTCCGTCGCGAGTCCGCAGCAGGATCTGCGACGCGTGGTAGAGCGCCTTCGGGTCGTTGGGCGAGATCAGGATCGGCGCGTTCCACTGGAACCGGTACTTGAGGTCCGACGTCGCGTGGCCGTCCGCGAGCTGCGGCCACGCCATGATGTTGCGGACCTGCTTCGTTCGGTGGTCGTAGCGCGTGATCTGGCCGCCGTACTCGCCGGCGTACACGATGTCGGGGTCCTTCGGATCGACCGCCATCCAGCCGCTCTCGCCGCCGCCCGCCGGGTGCCAGTCCTTCGCGTCGATCGAGTCGCCGGGGACCGCGCTCGGGATGCAGACGTTGCTGTTGTCCTGCTGCGAGCCGTAGACCCAGTACGGGAACTGGTTGTCGGTGGTGACGCGGTAGAACTGGGCCGTCGGCTGGTTGTCCTGGGTGGACCAGGTCTTACCGCCGTTCATCGTGATCGTGGCGCCGCCGTCGTTGCCGAGGATCATCCGGCTCGAGTCGTCGGGATCGATCCAGAGGTCGTGGTTGTCGCCGTGCGGCACCGACATGTTCGCGAAGCTCTTCCCGCCGTCGCTCGACTTGTGCATCTGGACGTTGGGCAGGTAGACCGTGTCGGCGTTCTGAGGATCGGGATAGATCCACGAGTAATACCAGGCGCGCTCGCGGATCTTGTGCTCGTCGTTGACATGCGTGAACTTTCCGCCGTCGTCCTCGCTGCGGAAGAGGCCGCCGTTCTTCGCCTCGACGCTCGCGAAGACGCGCCCGGGCCGCGCCTGGGAGACCGCCACGCCGACCTTGCCCCACGTGCCCTCGGGAAGCCCGTCGGTCAGCTTCTTCCACGTGTCGCCGCCGTCGGTCGACTTCCAGAGGCTGCTTCCGGACCCGCCCGAGACGAGGTCCCAGGGCTTGCGGACCACCTGCCAGAAACCCGCGTAGAGCGTTCGCGGATTGTTGGGATCCATCGCGAGGTCGGAGGCGCCGGTCTTGTCGTCGACGAAGAGGATCTTCTTCCAGCTCTTGCCGCCGTCCTCCGAGCGGAAGATCCCGCGTTCCGCGTTGGGCCCCCACGCGTGGCCGAGCACGGCCACGTAGACGAGGTCCGGGTTCTTCGGGTGCACGCGCACGCGCGCGATCTGCCGCGAGTCCGACAGCCCCACGTTCTTCCAGGACTTGCCGCCGTCGGTCGACTTGTAGACGCCGTCGCCGTGCGAGAGGTTGCCGCGGATGTGCGACTCCCCCATCCCGACGTAGATCACGTTGGGATCCGACTCGGCCACGGCGATGGCGCCGACCGAGCCCGTCTTGAAGTCCTTGTCGGACACGACCTCCCAGTTGGAGCCGCCGTCCGTCGTCTTCCAGACGCCGCCGCCGGCGGCGCCGAAGTAGAAGATGTTGGGGTGGTGCCGCACGCCCGTGACCGCAATCGAGCGGCCGCCGCGATACGGACCGATCGTGCGGAAGCTCAGGCCCTCGAGCTGGTCCGACAGGGTCTTCGGCTTCTCCTTATCCTTGTCCTTCTCCTTGGACCCCGACGCCGGCGTCGGGGTCTTTCCGGGAGGAGGCACGGCGAGAAGGACACCGGCGCCGGGAGTCAGCGCCAGGCTCAGGAGCGCGAGGCCCAGGAGAACAAAGGTTGTCCGGGCGAGGACGACGAGTCGCATGGAGCTCCTTTCGAAAACGGATGCGAAACGGCGCAAAAGTCTATCGCAGCGGCCGGGGCGCGCAGGGATGACCGCGGGTCTCCGAGCTCTCGCCGTCCTCGCTGGGATCTCCGTCATCGTTCTGGCAAGCTTCGTCCTCATGGAAGGGCGCTTCCTCTACTTCCCGACGCGGACGCTCGCCGCCAATCCGGCCTCGTTCGGCCTACGCGCCGACGAGCTCTCGCTCACGACCGAGGACGGCGTGCGGCTGCACGGCTGGTGGATCAAGGGAGTCGGCGGACGCGCGCTGCTCTTCTTCCACGGCAACGCCGGGAACGCGGCGGACCGGCTGGACCGCGCGCGGATCTTGAACGAGCGGCTGGGGCTCGACGTGTTCCTCGTCGACTACCGCGGCTACGGCCAGTCGGGGGGCGCGCCCTCCGAGGAGGGCCTGTACCGCGACGCCCGCGCGGTCTACGACGAGGCGCTCTCGCGCTTCCACGCCAACCAGATCGTCTTCTTCGGCGAATCGCTCGGGTCCGCCGTCGCGATCCAGCTCGCCACGGAGCAGACGAGCGCCGGCGTCGTGCTCGAGACCCCGTTCCTGTCGATCCCGGCGATGGCGCGCAAGCACTACCCGTTCGTGCCGGCGTTCCTGATCCGCAGCCGCTACGACAACGAGGAGAAGATCGCGTCCGTCGCGGCGCCCAAGCTCTTCCTGATCGCGGAGAACGACGAGATCGCTCCGCCCGAGCAGGGTCGGCGGCTCTTCGACCTCGCCGCGACGCCGAAGACGCTCTTCGTCATCCCCGGAGCGGGGCACAACGACACGTACGTGACCGGAGGCGAGGACTATTGGAAGGCGTGGGTGCGGTTCCTGGGAGAGTTGTGAGTTGTGAGGTTTGAGTAGTGAGTCGTCACGAAACCGGTCCTGAGGCCGACTGAGCCGTGGGACGGATTCCTCGACGACTCTCAACTCTCAACCCATGACTCACAACCGCCTCATCGGCCGGAAGGCGGTTCGACCAACCGGTTGTACTTCTTCAGCACCCGCCTCAATTCCTCGTGCGGCAGCGCCTTGACCGTGTAGCCGTTGACTCCGGTCATCGTCTCGGCGGCGACCATCGCGTTGACGATCGCCTCCTCGGTCGCCTGCACCACGCCCGCGAAGAGCGGGTTCATCCGGTCGTTCGGGAGCATCGTGACCTGGACGAGCCCCTTCGGATTCGCGGCGCCGGGGTTCGCGGTCGAGAATGCGAGGAAGAGGTCGCCCGACCCGTTGCCCGAGCGCGAGCCGGTGCGGGCGAGGCCGAGCGACGCGCGGCGCGCGAGCCGCTTCAACTGGTGGCCGATGAGCGGCGCATCCGTCGCGACGACGATGAGGATCGAGCCCGCGTCCTCCTCGCGCGCGCCCTTGCCCTGCAGCTCCGCGCCCACCGGAACGCCCGCGACCAGAAGATCGGGCTTGCGGCCGCAGTTGCACTGGACGAGGACGCCCACCGTATAGCCTCCGGCGGCGTCCGCGAGCTTGCGCGACGACGTTCCGATCCCGCCCTTGAACCCGTTGCAGATCATGCCCGTCCCGCCGCCGACGTTGCCCTCCGCCACGGGACCGCCCTTCGCCGAGTCGAGCGCGGCGAAGACGTCCGCCGGCTTCACGTGGAAGCCGTTGATGTCGTTGAGCTCGCCGTCCCACGTCTCGCCCACCGTCGGGTTGGACCACCAGTAGCCCGTCGCGTCCGCGCTCCCCTGCTTCACGCGCCAGGCGATCGTGCCCTCGTGGACGGCCCCGACGCTGTGCGTGTTGGTCATCATCATCGGACCCTCGAGGAACCCCGACTCCTCGATCCAGTGCGTGCCCGTGAGCTCGCCCGCGCCGTTCAGGTCGAAGACGCCCGCGAACACCGGATCGTCGTTCGTGGCCCGGCCGCGCGGGACGATCGCCGTCACGCCGGTGCGGACGGGCCCCTCGCCGACCACGAGCTTCCCCTCGCCGCGAATGAGAGTCGTCTGGCCGACCGCGACGCCCGCGACGTCGGTGATCGCGTTGAGCGCACCGGGTGCGCCCTCGAACGGCACGCCGAGATCCCGTGCCCGGGGCTTCACGGCGGGTTCCGCGGCGCGCGCCGCGCAAGAGAGGACGAAGACGGCGATTCCGCAGACGAGGACCCGGCGTGCTGAGCTCATGCGGCGCAGTGTAACGGCGGAAGAAGGTGACTGGACGTTCTGTGCTAGATAGAAACCATGGCGACCGTCGGGACCGTGGGGATCGTCGGGCTCGGCCGCACGGGCCGCAGCCTCGTCCGCGCGCTTCGAGGGCACCCGCGCCTGCGCGTCGGCGTTCTGCGCGATCCCGCCGAGGCGGTCCAGCTCGCGTATCTCCTGAAGTACGACACGATCCTCGGCCGCTTCCCCGAGCCGATCGCCCTCGAGGAGGGGTACCTGCGCATCGGCGGCGATCGGATCCGACTCTTCTCGGGCAAGGACGAAGATCCCGTGCGCTGGCGCGACTTCGGCGTCGACGTCGTGCTCGACGCGTCGGAGCACGTCCCGCCACCCGAACGGCTGCAGGAGCACCGGGACAACGGCGCACGGCACGTCATCGTCTGCGGGCCCGCACCCGAGCCCGCGGATCCGCCGTACGTCGGAGGGCTGTCGGACGGCGCGACCCCGCCGGACCGGAGGATCCTCTCGCTCGGAACCCCGACGGCGCAGTGCGCCGCGCGCGCGCTGCGCGTCCTGCACGATGCCTTCGGCATCCGGCACGCGGCGATGACCTCGATCCACTCCTACACCGGCGCGCACCACCTCGCGGACGCGCCGTCCGAGGATCTGCGCCGCGGCCGTGCGGCTGCCGCGAACATCATCCCGCAGGCGTCGCGCTCCGCCGGGATGCTCGCGGCGCTCCTGCCCGAGCTCTCCGGCAGGATCTCGGCCGCCGCGCTGAACGTGCCCGCCTACAACGCGTCGGCGGTGGACCTCGTCTGCTGGCACGAGCGCGATGCCCCGGCCGACGGAATCCGGGACGCCGTCCGCGCCGCCGCGGCCGAGGCGCGCTGGGCCGGCACCCTCGAGGTCGCCGAGGACCCGATCGTGTCCTCGGACGTCATCCGCACGCACGCGTCGAGCGTGTTCGATGCGCTCGCGGCGATGTCCCTGCCGGGCCGCGTCTCGAAGACGCTCTTCTGGTTCGACGCCGGCTACGCGTTCGCGCTCCGCGCCCTCGAGCTCGCCGAGCGCCTCTGTGCGCCCGCGGCGGGGTCGTCATGACGACTCGTACGCGCGTCGGCATCAACGGCTTCGGACGGATCGGCCGCGCGATCCTGCGGGTCGTCGCCGACCGATCCGACCTCGAGGTCGTGGCGATCAACGACCTCTATCCGACGAAGGCGCTGGCCTACCTCTTCCAGTACGACACGGTCATGGGCGTCTTCGACGGAGACATCCGGAGCGACGAGCAATCGCTGACGGTGAACGGGAAGCGGATCGCGACGACCAAGGAGAAGTCGCCCGGGGCGATCCCCTGGAAGGAGCGGGGCGTCGAGATCGTGATCGAGTCGACCGGGGTCTTCCGCACGCGCGCCTCGCTCGAGCCCCACCTCGCGGCGGGCGCGAGCCGGGTCGTGCTGACGGTGCCCGCCAAGGACGAGATCGACGCGATGATCGTCATGGGCGTCAACGACGACACGCTGAAGCCGGAGCACCGCCTCGTCTCCAACGCGTCGTGTACGACGAACTGCCTGGCGCCGATCGCGAAGATCCTCCACGACGCCTTCGGCATCGAGGAGGGGCTCATGACGACCGTGCACGCCTACACCAATGACCAGCGCCTGGCGGACGTGCCGCACAAGGACCTCCGCCGCAGCCGCGCGGCCGCCGCCAACATCATTCCGACGACGACCGGCGCCGCCCGGGCGGTGACGAAGGTCCTCCCCGCGTTGAAGGGCCGGCTCGACGGGATGGCGGTGCGGGTCCCGGTCCCGGACGGATCGATCGTGGACCTCGTGTGCCGCCTGAGCCGGAACGCGACCGCGGCGGAGGTCAACGCGGCTGTGCGCGCGGCCGCCGAGGGCCCGCTCGCGCGCTACGTCGCGTACAGCGAGGTGCCGCTGGTCTCGTCGGACATCGTCGGCAACCCGCACTCCGCGATCTTCGACGCGCTCTCGACCGACGCGCCGGGCGACGCCTTCGTTCGGGTCCTCGCCTGGTACGACAACGAGTGGGGCTACTCGCACCGCGTCGTGGACCTCGTCGAACGGCTGGCCGCGCTCGGGCGGTAGGAACGCGAGCCGCGTGCTTCCCGCGCTGCTGACCGCGGCTCTCGCGCTCGCGGCTCCGGCGGCCGAGCCGCCGCGCGGGCTCGTCGAGCGGGTCGTCTGCGCGGAGGAGCCCGACCAGTCCTATGCGCTCTACGTCCCCGCGGCGTATGCGCAGGCCAGTCCCGCGCCGGTCCTCTACCTGCTCGACGCGCGCGGCCGTGCGCTCCTTCCGATCGAGCGGTTCCGCGCGGCCGCCGACGCGCTCGGGTGGGTCCTCGTCTCCTCCTACAACTCGCGCAGCGACACCTCCGGAGACCCCAACGGCCCCGCGGTCACCGCGATGTGGAACGACACGCAGGCGCGCCTCGCCCTCGACCTGCGGCGTGCTTACCTCGGCGGCTTCTCCGGCGGCGGCCGCGCCGCCGTCGGAATGGCGCTGCGCCTTCCGGGTCGCATCGCCGGCGTGATCGGATGCGGCGCCGGGTTTCCGGACGAGACCTCGGCGTCGAAGGCGCTCCCGTTCGCGTACTTCGGGACCGTCGGAGACCGCGACTTCAACTACTACGAGATGCGCGAGCTCGACGACAGGCTGACCGCCGCCGGCACGCCGCACCGGCTCTCGGTGTTCCGGGGCGATCACGACTGGCCGCCCGCCGCGGTGGCGCGTGAGGCGCTCGCCTGGATGGAGCTGCGGGCGATCCGAACGGGATCGCGCGCGGCCGATCCCGCCGTGCTTCGAGACCTGTTCGAGGAGGATCTCGCCGGGGCGAGGGCGCTCGAGGACGACGGAAGACGGACGGACGGCTACCGGCGGTACGTCGCGATGTCCTCCGACTTCCGCCGCCTGGCCGACACGGCGCAGGCCGACGCCCGGGCGAAGGCCCTGGCCGCGGACCCGTCGCTGCAGAAGGCGCTCCGCGAGGAGCGGCGCCGCGACGACCGCGACCGCTCGAGCCTGTCGAGCCTCGCGGCGAGGTTGCGCCGCGCGATGGACGCGAGCGGGACCGCGCTCCCGCCGGTCGCCCGCGTCGCCGGCGAGCTGCAGATTCCGGCCCTTCGTGAGCGGGCCCGGCATGCCGGCTCCGAAGAGGAGCGGCTCTCCGCACAGCGCATTCTCGCGAACCTGCGCGTCCAGACCGCGTTCTACCTCCCCCGGCGATTCCTGGAGGCCGGCGACTGGGCCCGCGCGGTGCTCCTGCTCTCGGTCGCCGCGGAGATCGATCCGGACGCGCCGTCCGTCTACTACGACCGCGCGGCCGCCCACGCCCGCGCGGGCGAGCCGGGCCCGGCGCTCGCGGACCTCCAGCGCGCCGTGGACCGCGGCTTCCGCCGCTTCGACGCTCTCGAGGCGGACCCCGACTTCGCGCGGCTGCGCGAGACCGCGGCGTTCCGCGATTGGCTGACGCAGGCGAAGGCGCGCGTATGATCACCGCCATGCTCGAGCGCGATTCGCTGGACGCGCTGCGCGCGGCGCTCGACCGGCTGGAGGAAGGCTTCCGGGACCTTCCGGCTTGCGCGGATCCCGCTCCGGGCGCGTCCGGGATCGCCCGCGTGCTCGACGAGGTCGCCGGCCGGCTCCACGACAACTATCCCTACTTCCACCCGCTCTACGCGGGACAGATGCTCAAGCCGCCCCACCCCGTCGCGCGGACCGCGTACGCGCTGGCGCAGTGGATCAACCCCAACAATCACGCCCTCGACGGCGGCCGCGCGAGCTCCGCCATGGAGAAGGAGGCCGTCGCGCAGATCGCGGGGATGTTCGGCTGGAGCGAACCCGCGCCGCTCGCGCATCTCTGCGGCGGCGGCACCATGGCGAACCTGGAGGCGCTTTGGGTCGCGGGACGGCTCCATCCGGGGAAAGCGATCGCCGCCTCCTCCCAGGCGCACTACACCCACGGGCGCGTCGCGGCCGTGCTGGGCCTGCCCTTCGAGGCGGTCCCCTGCGATCGCCGCGGCCGGCTCGACCCGGACGCGCTCGCGGCGCGCGCCGCGCGCGGTGGCCTGGGCACCGTCGTCGCGACGCTCGGGACCACCGCGACCGGCTCGGTCGATCCGCTGCCGCCCATCCTCGAGGTCGCGCGGCGCCACGGCCTTCGCGTCCACGCCGACGCCGCCTACGGCGGGTACTTCGGCCTCGCCTCCAACCTCGCGCCGGAGGCCAGGCAGGCGTTCGACCGTCTGCGAGAAGCGGACTCGATCGTGATCGACCCGCACAAGCACGGCCTGCAGCCGTACGGCTGCGGGTGCGTGCTCTTCCGGGACGCGTCGGTCGGCCGCTTCTACAAGCACGACTCGCCGTATACGTACTTCACGTCGGGCGATCTCCACCTCGGCGAGATCACGCTCGAGTGCTCGCGCGCGGGGGCCTCCGCGGTCGCGGTATGGGCCACGCAGCGGCTGCTCCCGCTCGTCCGCGGCGGCGAATTCGCGGCCGGTCTCGAAAGCGGACGCGCGGCGGCGCTCGCGCTCGACGGGCGCTTGCGCGCGGACGGGCGCTTCGTCCCCGCCTTCGAGCCCGAGCTCGACATCGTGGTCTGGGCCGTGCGGGCGCCCCGCGTCTCGGAGTGCTCCGAACGCGCGCGTGCGGTCTTCGCGGAGGCCGCGCGGAGGGGCCTGCACCTGGCTCTGGCCGAGCTGCCGGCCGACTTCTTCGCGCTGGACGCCGCCGGCGTCGAGCGCGACGCCGAGCGGGTCACCTGCCTGCGCTCGGTCCTGATGAAGCCGGAGCACCGCGCCTGGATCGACCGGATCTGGACGATCCTCTCGGACGCGACGGACGCCGTCTGCGCCCGGACGCCGGCGCCCCCGGGCCTCACCAGTACTTCTTGAAGATCTCCCGCGCCCACTCGGGCTCGCGCACGTCGCCGCGCGGCTCGAACCCGCGCATGTAGGGCTTCAGGTCGATGACCGGGGAGCCGTTGACGGCGTCGAGCCCCTCGACCTCGATCCGCGTCCCGTCGACGCGCAGGATCCTGCACACCGAGACGCCGATCCGGTTGGGGCGCGGGCTGCCGCGCTGTGCGAAGATGCCGACCCTCGGCCACTTCGGGTTCTCGCGGGGACGGCGCGCCGCGGTCTGGATCTGCCGCTCCGTCACCCGGTGGAACTGGTAGACGACCACGACGTGCGAGAACGCGTCGAGCCCCTCGACGGATTCGGGAGTGAAGCGCTCGACGTCGAGCTCGATGGCCGCGCGGATCGAGCCCCACCCGTCGTCGGTCATGGCGTTGCGTCCGCCCCGGACGGATCCGATCGGCTCGATGGGAAGGGGTTTCATCGTGTCCTCGCCGGATCGCCGCGGCTCAGGCGAGCGCGCTGCGGAACAGGTCGATCGCCTCGCGCCACACGGCGTCGCAGGCGTCGGGATCGTAGCGCGGCCCCTCGTCGCGCATGAACGCGTGCTCCCCCGGGTACAGCGCGACGCGGTGGCGGACGCTGCCGGTTCCGGCGTGGAGCGCCTCGGCGACTTTCCAGCGGCCCTCCTCGGGAATGTGCGGATCCGCCTCTCCGAAGACGACGAGGAGGCGGCCGGCGATCTCGTCGGCCTGCGCCAGCGACGCCGCGTCGCCGTCTTTGCCGAGCCTCCCGTCATGCAGGCCCGTCGGGTAGCAGCAGACCGCCGCGAGGACGCGCGGGTCGAGCGCGGCGCGGAACGCCAGGTGTCCGCCGATGCAGAATCCCATGGCGCCGAGATGGCCCGCGATGACGTCGGGCTGGCCGTCGAGCCAATCGAGCGCGGCCTTGCGGGACGCGTCGAATTCGGCGACGGAGGTCCGTGCGGCGTCGTCCTGCCCGCGCATCCGCCCCGCGTCGTCGTACGGGATCACGAGTCCCGGCGGCTCGATCCGGTGGTAGATCTCGGGTGCCGCGACGACGAAGCCGTGCCCCGCGAGGCGATCCATCGAGCGGCGGATCGGCCCCGTGAGCTGGAAGATCTCCGAGTAGAGCAGGATCCCCGGATGCCTCCCCTTGCCGCGGGGCGCGGCGACGACGATCCGCATGGGGCGGCCGTCGACCTTGACGTCGGCCTCGCGCGTGGTGACCTGCATAGAGCGTCTCCCTCCGGACTTCCCCTGAACGCGGAGGCCTACCGCCCCTCGCGAAAGACCGCCGCGTAGTCGCGCGCGAACTCGGAGAAGGAGCGCGGCGCCCGGTTCGTCACGTCCCGAACCGCCGTGGAGACCGCGGCGCCGTACCCCTCACGGAAGGACGCGGACAGTACGATCATGTCCTCGACGAGCCAGCGCGGCTGGCCCATCTGGAGCAGCTGCTTGCGCGCGTACTCCGGCGGGACGTGGACGTAGGTGATCTTCTTTCCGGTCGCGTGCGAGAGCTCGAGGGCCATCTCCTCGAAGGTCAGCGCCTCGGGCCCGGTCAGATCGTAGATCCGATGCTCGTGGCCAGGCTCGGTCAACGCGCGCACGGCCACCGCCGCGACGTCGCGCGTGTCGACGACGGCGACCGCGCCCGCTCCCATCGCGAGCTGGAAGGAGCCCGTCGCGGCGATCGCCGGCGCGAAGAGGAAGAGCTGCTGCATGTAGGACGTGGGGCGCAGGATCGTGAACTCCAGTCCCGACTCCTTCAGCTGCGTCTCGGTCGTCCAGTGCCACCGCCCGATCTGCGTGCCCGCGTCGGGTCCGCCCGCGACCGAGACCTTGACGACGTGTCGCGCGCCCATCCGCCGCGCGGAGTCGATCGCGTTGCTCTGCAGGTTGACCTGGTCGGGGTCCGGTGGGGACAGGAGAAAGACGCGCTCGATCCCGTCCATGGCCGCGTCGAGGGTCTCCGGTTTCGAGAGATCGCCGACCGCGATCTGGACGCCGGGAAGCCGGATGTGCGAGGCGCGCAACGGGTCGCGGACGAAGGCGCGCAGCGGGACGTTGGCGGACGAGAGCTGCCGGACGACCTCCTGCCCGACCTTCCCGGTGGCACCCGTCACGAGAATCACGGCGCCTTCGCCTCCGTCACGGTTTGCAGCCGGCAGATCATTTCACAGCGGCCCACGTCGGGATCGTGGGCCGGGACACTAGGGCACCAGGAGGATTTTGCCGCTCGTGACGCGCCCCTCGAGCGCGCGGTGTGCCTCGGCGGCGTCCCGCAAGGGGAACTCGTGGGCGATCCGAAGGCGCAGCCGGCCCGCGCGGACCCAGTCGAGGACCTCGCCGGCCCGCGCCGTCAGGTCCTCCCGGGTCGCGGTGTAGTGACCCAGCGTGGGCCGGGTCAGGTACAGCGAGCCCTTCTGCGACAGGATCTGCGGGTCGAGCGGCGGCACCGGCCCGCTCGACTGGCCGAACAGCACCAGCATTCCGCGCCGCGCGAGGCTGTCGAGGCTCTTCTCCCACGTCGTCTTCCCGACCGAGTCGTACACGACCTCGACGCCGCGGCCGCCCGTGTCCTGCCGGGCGGCGGCCGCGAAGTCCTCCTTCGTGTAGTCGATCGTCTGCGCGGCGCCGGCCTCCCGCGCGAGCGCCGCCTTCTCGGGCGTCGACGTCGTCCCGAGCACGCGGGCGCCGCGCATTTTCCCGATCTGGCAGAGCAGGAGGCCGACTCCGCCCGCCGCGGCGTGCACGAGGGCGACGTCGCCCGGCTTCAGGGGATAGGTCGAGCAGGCGAGATAGTGCGCGGTCATGCCCTGGAGCATCGCGGCGGCGCCCTGGCGCGCGCTCACGCCCTCCGGCAGGTGGACGAGGCGATCGGCCGGCACGACGACCTTCTCGGCATAGGAGCCGAACACTCCGGAACCGGCCCACGCGACGCGCTCCCCCGTCCGAACCTCCGTCACGCCGGGACCGACCGCCTCGACGACGCCCGCGCCCTCCTGGCCGAGCGTCGCCGGCAGGTTCGCCTTGTAGAGACCGGTGCGGTGATAGACGTCGATGAAGTTGACGCCGGCCGCCTCGATGCGGACGAGCGCCTCGCCGGCCTTCGGCGAGGGCTCGGGGACGTCCTCGAGGCGGAGAGCCTCGATTCCTCCCGGAGCGTGGACTCGGATCGCCTTCATCGCGTTGCGATCTCAGTTCGCGAGCGGCGCGTCCGGGAAGGAGTTGATCTTCTTCGCGATGGGCTTGAGCGTCTTCAGGTAGTCGTAGATCGCGCCGAGGTCCTCGCGCGTCATGCCCCCGAACGCCGGCCAGCGCATGACCGTGTTGCGCCCCTGCGTCGCGACCGGCGCGTTCTCCCCGTCGAGCGTCTCGAACGCCTTGAACCTCCCGATGAACTCGTCGCGGCTCGCCTGGCCCATGTAGTTGTCGGGATGCGGCGTGAGGTTTGCGCTCACCACGCGTCCCCAGGGTCCCACCAGCTCCCAACCGCCCGAGAACTTCTGATCGAGCTGCGGCTGGCCCTTCGAATCGTGCGGCGTGTGACAGACGGCGCAACCGGCGATCGTGACCAGATACCTGCCGTAGGCGAGGCCGTCCTTCGCGTCCGGCGCCGCGACCGGCCCGTCGAGCGGCTTCGGCGCGAACTTGATCAGGAGGTTGACCGGGAAGTCGAGGCGCCGCGGAGCGACCTGTTTGCGGATCGGCTTGAAGGTCCGGAGGTAGGCCACGACCGAGCGCACGTCCTCGTCGCTCATCTCCCGGAACTGCTCGTACGGCATCATCGGGAACAGCGCCACGCCCTTGCGGTCGACGCCCTCGCGCACCGCGCGGATGACCTCGCCGTCGGTCCAGTGGCCGAGGCCGAACTCGGGGTCCGGCGTGATGTTCTGCGCCTGGACCACGCCGGGGACGCCGAGTCTCTTGTCGAACGGGTAGCCGCCCTGACCCTCCGTACCCTTTTTCACGGGAATCGCGAAGCGGTCGTAGTGAAAGTCGGAGTGGCAGCCGATGCAGTCGACCACGTGGTCCATGAGGTACCGGCCCCGGGCCAGCCTCTCGGGACTGACCTCGATCCGCTCCGTGGAGGCGGGCCGCTGCGCCGGCGACCGCAGCGCCAGCCAGCCGACGAGGCCTCCGACCAGGACGACGACGCCGACGAGGATCCAGAGAATCACGCGCATGCTGTTTGCTCCTCGAGAATGACGGGATCCTTCGCTTCGCTCAGGATGACTCGCAAGGTCCTCGGGGCTGCGCGAGTCAATTGACCGTTTCTTCCGGCATCGCGGCTTCGGTGGGAGACGGAGACGCGTGGTGGTGCAGCAGGCGCCACTCTCCGTCCACGCGCCCGAAGAGGTTGGTCGCCTGCATGCGGGCGGCGTCGCCCCCCTCGTCGCCGCCGAACGGGACGATGACCTCGACGCAGGTGACCCACGCGAGATCGCCCGCGACGGCGATCCGAACGTCCTCGCAGGAGACCGTCCACGGCCTCGAGTTGGCGAAGATGTTCTCCCAGGAGCGCTGGATCTCCTCCCAGCCGTCGAGCCGGTGCCAGCCCGGATGGACGCAGCTGGAGGAGTCGTCCTGGAGCCATATCGTGCCCATCGTCACGAGGTCCCGCGCCTCGAGGGCCCTGTAGAAGGCGAGATTTGCGGCGGCGACGGCTGTCGCATCGGCGGTCACGCTCGTACCATATACCGCAAGGCGAATGAGGGACGACACCGGGATCGGAGGACGAGCGGAGCGCTTCCCGGCCACGCGGGAGTCGGCAGTGCTCGCGGCGCAGAGTCCGAATCTGCTCGAGCGCGAGCGCGGACTCGCGATCCTCGTCGAGACGTACTGGAAGCCGGCCTACAAGTACCTCCGCCTCCGCTTCGGCGAGTCGAACGAGGACGCCAAGGATCTGACGCAGGGATTCTTCGCGCGCGCGATCGAGAAGGACTTCTTCGAGGGATACGATCCCGCCCGCGGCAGCTTCCGCACGTACCTGCGCACCTGCCTCGAGCGTTTCGTCGCGAACGAGAAGAAAGCCGCGAACCGCCAGAAGCGCTCGCCGGGAGCGGCCCTCCTCGCCCTCGACTTCACCGACGCGGAGAGCGAGCTTCACCGCGAGCCCGCGTCGCCGGAACGAAGCCCGGAGGAGGTCTTCCACGACGAGTTCGTGCGCAGCCTGTTCGCGCTCTCGATCGAGCGGCTCCGCGAGGAGTGCCTGCTCCGCGGCAAGGACCTTCCCTACCGCCTCTTCGAACGCTACGAGCTGGACCGCGACGGCGACGAGAAGCAGAGCTACGAGAGGCTGGCCGAGGAGTTCCACATCCCGGTCACCCAGGTGACCAACTTCCTGGCCTTCGCGCGGCGAGAGTTCCGCCGGATCGTCCTCGAGAAGCTCCGGGAGATCACCGCGAACGACCGCGAGTTCCGCGAGGAGGCGCGAAGCATCCTCGGAGTCTCGCCGTGAGGGCGCGCGACCTGGGAGTCGCGCCGTGAAGGCGCGCGGCCTGGGAGTCGCGCCGTGACGCGGTGGCTCTCGAACGCGACGGTCGCGCACCTTCGCCGCGTGGCCGAATGGCCGGACCTCGGTGCGACCAAGTACCGCCTCATCGGCGAGCTCGGCCGCGGCGGCATGGGCACGGTCTACCTCGCCGAGGACACGGCGCTCGATCGGCGCGTGGCGCTGAAGGTCGTCGCGACCGCGGCGTCCGCGCCGGAGGCGGCGGAGCGCATGCTGCGGGAGGCGCGGATCCTGGCCGGTCTCGAGCACCCCGGGATCGTTCCAATTCACGACGCGGGCGCCTTGCCCGACGGGCGGGTCTTCTACGCGATGAAGCGCGTCGACGGGCAGCGGCTCGACGCGCTCGCGGGCACGCTTCCCCTGCCGGAGCGCCTCCGGATCTTCCGGAGAATCTGCGAGGCCGTGGCGTTCGCACACGCGCGCGGCGTGATTCACCGGGACCTCAAGCCCGAGAACGTGATGGTGGGCTCGTTCGGCGAGGTCCTGGTGATGGACTGGGGCGTCGCGAAGGTCCTGTCGGAAGCCGCGCCCCCATTTTCGGCCGCGCCGAACGCTCGAACCGGCGGCGGGACGGCGGAGGGGACCGTCGTCGGAACGCCCGACTACATGGCGCCCGAGCAGGCGGAGGGCGCGGTCGAGGGCACCGGCCCGCGCGCGGATGTCTACGCGCTCGGCGGGATCCTCGCGTTCCTCCTGCGTCCGGAGCCGGTCGCGCCGAAGCCGCTCGACGCGGCCGTCGCGAAGGCGAAGGCGCGGCGGCCCGAGGACCGCTACGCAAGCGCCGCGGAGCTCTCCGCCGAGATCACGCGCTACCTCGAGGGAGAACGCGTCCTGGCGCACTCCGAGGGGGTCCTCGAGCGCGCCGGCCGCGTCTTCGCGCGCTACCGCGCCGCGATCCTGCTGATCGCGGCCTATCTGGTCGTGCGAACACTCCTGTTGATCTTCGGAAGACATCCCTAAAGGATCGGCCGCCGACGTGGAATAGAACGGCAGGAGGAATCATGAGCAAACCGGTTCTGGGGCTCGTTCTCGGCGGCATCCTGGGCGTGTTCGACGGCCTGACGGCCTACTTCACGCCCGAGGCGCGCAGCCTGCTGCTCGGCATCGTCATCGGCTCGACGTTCAAGGGACTCGTCGCCGGCCTCGCGATCGGCTTCTTCTCGAAGAAGGTCCACTCGCTTCCCTGGGGCATCGTGTTCGGGCTCGCGGTCGGACTGTTCTTCGCGTTTCTCGTCGCCGCGATGCCGCAGCCGTCCGGCAAGCACTACTACTTCGAGATCATGCTGCCCGGCGCGATCGTCGGCGCGATCGTGGGCTACGCGACGCAGGTCTGGCGCGGGAAGAGGCTCGAGACGGCCTAGGCGCCCGCCGCCGAGAGGGCGGAGAGCTGCGCGATGTCGACGTTGCCGCCGGAGACGAGCGCGACGACGCGCCCGCCTTTCGGAGCGCTCACCTTTCCCGCGACGAGGGCCGCCGTCGCCGCGGCGCCCGAGCCCTCGACGTAGAGCTTGGCGCGCGTCATCAGGAGGCGCATGCCCTCGAGGATCTCGGCCTCGGTGACGGTCACGATCTCGTCGACCGCCTCCTGAGCGATGGCGAGCGGCAGGGCTCCGACGAAGGGCGGAGTCATGCCGTCGGCGATCGTCGGCGGCCGCCGGACGGGGACGGGCTTGCCGGCGGCGATCGCGGGCGCGAGCCCGGGTCCGTCGGCGAGCTCGACCGCCGCGACGCGCGCACGGGGCCTCGCCTGCTTGATCGCCGACGCGACGCCGGAGATCAGCCCGCCGCCGCCGACCGGGACGATCACGAGCTCGACGTCGGGGACGTCCTCGGCGATCTCGAGTCCCGCCGTGCCGGCGCCGGCCAGGACGACGGGATCGTCGAAGGGATGGACGAACGTCAGGCCGCGAGCCGCACGAACCTCGTTCAACTTGTCGAAGAGCGTCGGCCGGTCGTCGTGCAGGATTACCTCCGCGCCGTAGCCGCGCACCGCGTCCAGCTTGGAGCGCGGGGCGTCCGTCGGCATCACCACGACCGCGGCGCAGCCGGCGACCGAGGCGGCCCACGCCACCGCGGCGGCGTGGTTGCCGGCCGAGACGGTCACGAGCCCCCGTCCGCGTTCGGCGTCGGAGAGCGAGAGCACCTTGTTGAGCGCGCCGCGCGCCTTGAAGGAGCCCGTCTTCTGGAAGCTCTCGCACTTGAGCACGAGCCTCACGCCGGTGCGGGCGGACAGCTGCGCCGTGGGGAAGACCGGCGTCCGGTGCACGTGGCGGCCGATCCGGGCCGCGGCCTCGCGGATCTCTCCGAGCGGAATCACGGGCGGATCTTAGCGTTTCGGCTGCGGGAGCGCCGAGAGGTTATCCTTGCGGCTTCCCTCGAAAGGAGTGGCTCATGCAGAAACGCGCTCGTTTCGTTCTCCTCGGTCTCGCGGCGACGCTGCTCCTGACCGCGCGCGCGGGCGCGCAGGGCTGCGGAGGGATGGGACGCGGCACGCTCCTCGCCCAGCCGTCGGCCAGCGCCAGCCCGGACGCGAAGGCGAAGAGCAAGCGGCTGGTCGCGCGCCTCTGGCACGGCCGCACGCTCACGGCCAAGGCCGACGCGTACGAGAAGTACCTGGACGAGACCGGCGTCAAGAAGATCCTGGCGACCGACGGAAACCACGGCGTCGAGGTCCTCCGGCACGCCGACGGCCCGAAGACCGACTTCATCGTCATCTCCTACTGGGAATCGCTCGACGCCGTGAAGCGCTTCGCGGGCGCCGACTACCAGAAGGCCGTCATCATGCCGCGTGACGCCGAGTTCCTGATCGAGGTCGAGCCCGGAGTCGTCCACTACGAGGTCGTGAGGGCGGGAGGGAAGTAGCCGCCGCGTCCGGCGGCCTCAGCTCCCGAAGACCGCGATCACGGGCGCGTGGTCGCTCGTGCCGACGTCGGCGCGGACGGCGCACTCGGTGGCCCGCGCCGCCAGCCCGTCGCTCGCCAGCAGGTAGTCGATGCGCCACCCGATGTTGCGCTGGCGGAGGTTGCGCCACGGCGCCCACCAGGTGAAGAGGCCCTCGTTGTCCGGATCGAACTTCCGGCCGAGGTCCACCATGCCGGTCGAGAGGATCCTCTCGAAGAGGGCCCGCTCGTCGGGGCGCTGCCCGATCGCGCCCGCCTTGCGCTCCTTGGGGTGGACGTCGATGTCGGCGCGCGCGACGTTCAGGTCGCCGCAGAGCAGCAGCTCGCCGCCCCGCTCCCGCACTCCGGCCGCGTACTGCGCGAGCGCCTCGAGGAAGCGGATCTTGGCGGGATAGTCCTTCCCGCCGTTGGGCACGTAGACCGAAGCCACCGTGACTCCGCCGATCTCCGCCGTCACGACGCGGTTCTCGAGATCGAACGCGGGGTGCGTGAACGCGGGCCGCTCGGGGGCGAGGTCGCAGCGCACGTGGAGGGCGACGCCCGAGTATCCGCCGCCGCCGTGCCAGTAGCACCAGTAGCCCTCGGACTCGAACAGCATGGCCGGGATCTGCTCCGGCTTCGCCTTGATCTCCTGGAGACAGACGGCGTCGGGCCTCTCGCGCGCGATCCACTCGCGGACCTGGGCTTCGCGCGCACGAATCCCGTTGACGTTCCACGTCGCGACCTTCATCGACGGTCAGTGAGCGGGCTGGGCGTGCTCCAGGCGCTCCAGAAGCTCCGCCCGAGCCGCCTCGAGCGCGTGCCTCCGGGGCTCACTCGCCGTCTTGCGCAGGAGGTCGTCGATCCGCGCCAGCGAGAGCTCGAGGGACCTGCGGCGCGCGGCCTCGGCGGCATGACGCCGGGAGGGCCTCGCCGCGGACTTCTCCGCGTCTTCCCGGGCATGCTCCTTGTCGGCGCCGACGTCCTCTTCGCTCTTTCCCCATCCTCTTGCCACGTTCTAACCCTACACCCAACGGAGGGGCCTCCGCAGGTGGGGGGGCGGCGGACGGGCTAGTCCGCGGGTCCGCGCAGCGGGCGGAAGAAGGCGCGGACGTCCTCGGCGAGGAGCTCGGGCTCCTCCATCGCGGCGAAGTGGCCGCCGCGCGAAAACTCCGTCCAGCGGACCACGTCG